>Ga0207696_1000160_pt1 | contig 111012 bp, 79 predicted proteins | sample KBSS54metaG_FD_184403 | JGI IMG/M metagenome (GOLD analysis project Ga0207696, IMG submission 184403) | Switchgrass rhizosphere microbial communities from Kellogg Biological Station, Michigan, USA - KBS S5-4 metaG (SPAdes) (version 2) | ecosystem: Host-associated > Plants > Roots > Rhizosphere... | reverse complement strand
CGCTGCGCTCCTGGATGTGCAGGTAGTTCTCCAGTGTGGGGGTGAAGATGAACTGCGGCGGCGTGGCGAAGGCGTCGATCTCGGTCTTGAAGCTGGTCAGCACCATCCAGAAGATCGGGAAGAACAGCAGCAGGGCGATGGCCCAGGCCAGAATGCCCAGCAGCAGGCTTTGCAGACGCCGGTGTTGCTTGAGTGTCAGGTTCATGGCACGGGCCTCAAGGCTGGTCGGTGAGGTTTTTGCCGATCATCCGCACCAGGATGATGGCGGCGATGTTGGCGATGACCACGGCGATCAAGCCGCCGGCCGAGGCCATGCCCACGTCGAACTGCACCAGTGCCTGGTTGTAGATCAGGTAAGCCAGGTTGGTGGAGGCAAACCCCGGCCCGCCATTGGTGGTGGTGAAGATCTCGGCGAACACCGACAGCAGGAAAATGGTCTCGATCATCACCACCACGGCAATCGGCCGGGCCAGGTGTGGCAGGGTCAGGTGCCAGAAAATCGCGACTGGGCCGGCACCGTCCAGGCGCGCGGCCTCCTTCTGTTCCTGGTCCAGGGACTGCATGGCCGTCATCAGCAGCAAAATGGCGAAGGGCAGCCACTGCCAGGAAACGATGATGATGATCGACAGCAGCGGGTAATTGGCCAGCCAGTCGATTGGCTGTGCGCCGAAGTACCGCCACAGGTCGGCGAGAATGCCCGATACCGGGTGGAAGATCAGGTTCTTGAACACCAACGCGCCCACGGTGGGCATGATGAAGAACGGGGAAATCAGCAACACCCGCACGATGCCGCGGCCGAAGAACTCGCTGGCCTCCAGCAGCGCGGCGATCAGCACGCCCAGTACCACGCTGATCAGCAGCACGCTGCCCACCAGCAAGAGGGTGTTGGTCATGCCGGGAATGAAGCCTTCGTCGGTGAAGAAGAAGGTGAAATTGCCCAGGCCGGTGAAGGTTTTCTCGCCGCCGTCGAGCAGGTTGTAGCGCATCAACGAGAAATACAGGGTCATGGCCAGCGGCACGATCATCCACAGCAGCAACAGCGCCACGGAAGGGGTGACCAGAAACCAGCCAGGGTTGTTGAGGCGGTGCTTGCCCGGGTCCGGCTGGACCTCAAGCTGCGCCTTGGCAGTGGACGTGCTCATGATGGTTACCTTGAATGGCCTTGCAGGCTGGCCGGCCCCAGGGGGGGGCCGGCCGTGGCAGCGCAGTTACTTCGGATAGCCCGCGCGCTTCATCTCGCGCTCGGTGGTCGCCTGGGCATCGGCCAGCGCCTTGTCCACGGTGCTGGTGCCGACCAGGGCGCCAGCGAACAGCTTGCCCACCTGGGTACCGATGCCCTGGAACTCGGGGATGGTCACCAACTGGATACCCACATAGGGTACGGGCTTGGCCGAAGGACTTTTCGGGTCAACCGACTTCAGCGATTCCAACGTGATTTTCGCGAACGGCGCGGCCTTCATGTAGGCGTCGCTGTAGGTCGACGCCCGGGTGCCCGGCGGCACATTGGTGATGCCGTCCTTGTCGGCCACCAGCTTGGCGTAGGCCTCGGAGGTTGCCCACTGGGTGAAGGTGCTGGCAGCGTCCTTGGCTTTGGAGCTGGTGGGGATCGCCAGCGCCCAGGAGTACAGCCAGGCAGAGCCCTTGTCGGTTTTCTCGTGGGGCGCGTAGGTGAAGCCCACGTTGTCGGCGACCTTGCTCTGGCTCTTGTCGGTGACGAACGAGCCGGCCACGGTGGCATCTACCCACATGGCGCATTTGCCGCTATTGAACAGCGCCAGGTTCTCGTTGAAACCGTTGCTCGACGCCCCGGGCGGGCCGTACTGCTTCAGGGTATTGACGTAGAAGTTCAAGGCGCCGGTCCATTCCGGGCCGGTGAATTCAGGCTGCCACTTCTCGTCGAACCAACGCCCGCCCCAGGCGTTGGCCAATGTGGTGATCAGGGCCATGTTCTCACCCCAGCCCGCCTTGCCACGCAAGCAGATACCGTACTGGCCCTGGTCGGGTTTGTTGAGTTTAGCGGCGAACTCGCCCATCTGAGTCCAGGTAGGCCGTTCGGGCATGGTCAGGCCGGCCGCCTTGAACAGGTCGGTACGGTAATAGGTCATCGAGCTTTCGGCGTAAAAGGGCAGCGCATACAGGGCGCCCTTTACCGACAAGCCATCGCGCACCGAGGGAAACACGTCGTCGAGCTTGTAGTCGGCGGGCAGATCTTTCATGGGCTCCAGCCACCCCTTGGCGCCCCAGAGTGCCGCTTCGTACATGCCGATGGTCAACACGTCGAACTGGCCACCCTGGGTGGCGATATCCGTGGTCAGGCGCTGGCGCAGCACATTTTCTTCCAGCACCACCCATTTGAGCTTGATATCGGGGTGTTGTTCTTCGAAGGTTTTCGACAGCCGCTGCATGCGGATCATGTCGCTGTTGTTGACCGTGGCAATGGTCAGGGTCTGATCGGCCTGAGCCGTGGCGCAGAGCCCCAGCAGGGCAGCGAAGCTGGTACGGGCGAGCAGGGTCTTGATGGGCATCGACATCACACACTCCTCTTCGGGCCCGGTGGGCGCGAAGCCTGGTTATTGTTGTTGTGTCTTCCTGAAGTGGGGAAGCAGCTGCGTTGATTACAGACCTAAAACGGCCGGGGGACAAATCCGCGAAGGCAGTTACGCTGATACTATTTTGCACTGGCCGCCAAGGCCGGGCGCTGCGCGGCACCCGGCACACCGGCCTGTACCGCCGCCGCGGCCAGGTCCGCTGCAGAGGGCGGGAATGCCTCAGGCGTTGCGCGGGTGCTGCTCGGTGACGCGCTGCACCGCCAACCTGCGGTAATCGGAAGGGGTCATGCCCTTGAGCTGCTGAAAGCGCCGGTTGAAGTTGGAAATGTTGTTGAAGCCGGACTGGAAACACACGTCGGTCACGGCCTTGCGCCCATCGGCCAGCAGTTCGCAGGATTTGCTGATGCGCAGCCGGTTGACGAACTCGACAAAACAGCGCCCCGTGGCCTGTTTGAATACCCGCGAAAAATACGTCGGCTTCATGCCCAGGTGCTGGGCCACCTCTTCGAGCGGCAGGTCGCGGCTGTAGTGGCTGAAAATATAGTCCACCGCGCGGTTGGTACGGTCGATGCTGTTCTCGTCGGCCAGCGGTGGCGCGTTGCTGTCGGACAGCAACTGGTAGTCCTCGCACGCCGCCAGACGCTCCATCAGGATCAGGAAGTAGCCCAGGCGGCTGACACCGCGGCTGTCGGCGATGCATTGCATCAGTGTCGTGGCCTCGGCCAGGGTGCGGGGGCAGCGGAACTCGATGCCATGGCGGGCGCGCTCCAGCAACGGGCTCAGGCCCTTGAGCTCGCTGAACACTGGCAGGGCATTGTCGAATAACTCATCCGTGAAGTTGACCAGCATGTCGCGCTTCTCCACCACCTGGTCTGGCGCCACCTGGCTGATCCAGTTGTGGGGCAGGTTCGGGCCGGTGAGGAACAGGCTGTTGGGGTGGAAATTGCCGATGTAGTCGCCAACGAACACCTTCCCGGAACTGGCCACGATCAAGTGCAGTTCGTATTCCTTGTGAAAGTGCCAGCGCACCAGCGGGCACGGGAAGCCGTGCTGGCGGTAGATGATCGACAGGCCTTCGTGGTCGTCCATCAACTCATAGGACGGATCGGTGATTCTGCTGGGTCTGGTCATGCCGTGGCCGCTTATTGTTGTTTGCCAGGGACCCCCAGCCTACTCATAAAGCCATCGCCCCGGCAATGGCGGTTCACGCACAGCCCTTGTGTTGCACATACCGGAGGGCGTCTTCGGCCAGGCGGATGGATTCGTTCACCGGCTCCAGGTTGCGCAGCCGCACGGCACTGGCCAGCGCCTCGATCATGACCAGCATCGCCACCTTGGAGTTGTGCAGCACCGGATGCGTGGGCGGTGCGAACAGGCACTGGTGGGCCACGGCCATCATGGGCGAAGCCGGCGAGTCGGTGATCGCCACCACGGCCGCGCCGCGGCTGGCGGCGTACTGCGCCAGGCGCAAGGTATCGTTGGCATAGGGCTGCAGGGCCAAGGCCAGCAGGGTATCGCCGGGACCGATGGCCGCCATGCGATAGGCGGCGTTTTCACTGCCACCTTCCATGTTCAGCGCTACCACGTGGGCACAGTGGGGCACCAGGCAGTTCGTGGCCAGCCCGGCCAGGTAGTGGCAGTTGCCAAAACCCAGCACGTGCAGGTGCCGGGCCTGGGCCAGGCTGGACACCACGTTGTCGAAGCGTTCGTCGTCATTGGCACTGAGGGTGGCGTCGAGGTTGCCATTGCTCAGGCGTACCTGCTGGCCCAGCCCGAAACCGCGCTCGGGGTGCTGGGCCACTTCTGCCCGTACCCAGTCGGCGGGTGATACCAGTTCAAGCAAGTGCAGTACCAGGGCCTCGCGCAGGCCAGTGAAACCGTTCATGCCCATGTGGTTGGCCAGGCGATTGACGGCCGCCGTGGACGTACCGGCGCCCGCGGACAGGTGCTCGATGTTCAACGTCGGTGAAAGCCAGGGGTTTTGCAGGATGTAATCGGCTACCTTGTACAGCGCCGGCTGACGGTCATGCGCAACGCCCTGGCGGGCCAGCTCCTTGGCGACCTGGACCATGCGTTGCATCAGCGGCGTTTTATAGACTTTATGGCTGAAGTCGGGAGCTGAGGTATCCATCATGACAGCGGCAACCTATGCGGGTGGGTGGGGAAATATCCACGTCTCCCGGCAGTGTAGACACTTTTTTATATTGGATCCAATTTATCGGTATTTTTTCGCTTGGCCTCGATCCACTGGGCCATGTACTGGGTGCTCTTGTGCTGGTGATGGCGCAGCATGGCACCGGTGAAATTACCCAGGCGGTGGGTGTCCAAGTCGTGGCGCAGGGTGTCGATACGCGTCAGCAGCGCATCGGCATGGGGACGGTAGCGGTAGCGAGCCTGCAATAACGCGGGGGCGTGGGCGTTGGCCTGCTGCCAGGCGGCTTCATCCTGGTACAATGTGACCGCGGCGTTCACCAGGCCCTCCACTTCACTGGCGACCAGGCCTGGCCACGCCAGCGTGCCATGCATGCCCTCGGCGCCAATGGGCGTGGTGACGCTGGGGGTGCCACAGACCATGGCGTCGAGCAACTTGCCCTTGATACCCGCACCGAAGCGCAGCGGCGCCAGGGCCACGCGGGCATCGCCCATCACCTGCAGGGCGTCCTCGGCCCAGTTCAGCACGCGAAAACCCTGCGCCGGGTTGTTCAGTGCCGTGGCCTTGGGCGGGGTGTAGGCGCCATACACATGCAGCTCGGCCTGGGGCAGGCGTTGACGAATTCGTGGCCACAGCACGGTCTTGAGCCACAGCACGGCATCCCAGTTGGGCGCATGGCGGAAATTGCCGATGCTGAGGAAATGCGCACGCTGCTTAAAGGACTTGCCGGGGCCTGAGGCCTCGACCATCAGGGGGCAATGGTGCAGCAGCGCGCCGGGCACGCGGAACTGGCCGGTCAGCAGTTCGATCTCGGGTTCCGAGATCATCAGGCTGAGGTCACTGCGGTAGATCGCCGCCACTTCTCGCTGGCTGATGTCCGCCGCCGCCATGTGGCGGTACAGGTCGGGATGGTCGAGGCCGAACAGGGTGCTGAAGTCGTCGCGCTGCGGGTCCGCCTTGAGGGCGTCCTTGAGCCGCGACTGACGCGCATCGCGCAGGCTCTGAAGGTCGCTGGTTTCCAGCACCCGCAGGGCGGTGGGGCAGTGTTTCTCCACCCGCCAGCCAAACTGTTCTTCCATCATGAACCGGTCGAACAGCACTACGTCGGGGGTGAGTTCGGTGATGAAACGGTCGAAACTTTCATTGTTCAACTCGATGGCCTGTCGGGCGATGCCCAGCGCGGCCAGGTCGGCCATGTGCTCGCCATCACCGGCGGGGCTGGCGAAGGTGACCTGCCAGCCCTGGTCGAGGAAGGCCTGAAGTATCTGCATGATGTGCCCGCCGGCTGCAGAAGAACGGGGTTCCGGCCAGACGTAGCCGATGACAAGGAGGTGGGCGGGTGGCATGGGTTGAACATTTCCGAAAAAGGTAGAAGGTAAACCTGACTGTATGCCAGACCAACAAGGCGGCCCAGGCAATGGGACAGACATAACTGGCCCGAAACAGATGCGGTCTAAAGGGCCCCAAAAGCATCAAGCCATGCACCTGGCGGCCTTGATACGGTTTCAAGCCGGAAAAACAAGGCGGTCGAGGCAATCCCACAGACATAACTGGCCCGAAACAGATGTAGGAGCGAGGGGGGGCGCCGAGCCCTTGCTCGCGAAGCGCCGCGCGGGCGGCGCACGGTCTCGAGGGCGCCGAAAAAACCAAGGCATGCACATGGAGGCCCTGACCCAATCCCCAGCCAAACCAACAAGGCGGACCAGGCAATGGCACAGACATAACTGGCCCGAAACAAACGTTGGAGCAGAGCTTGCTCGCGAAGCGCCGCGCGGGCGGCGCACGGTCTCAAGGGTGCTGGAGAAACCCAAGGCATGCACCTGAAGGCCATGATACGGTTTCATGACAGGCTTTTGGGACCCAGCTGGAGATTTCATCATGGCCACCAAGCGCCAGTCGATGGTTTTGTAGCGCCCTTGAGACCGTGCGCCGCCCGCGCGGCGCTTCGCGAGCAAGCCCGCTCCTACATCTGTTTCGGGCCAATTATGTCTGTGCCATTGTCTGGACCGCCTTGTTGGTTTGGCTTGGGATTGGGTCAGGGCGGCCATGTGCATGGCTTAGGTTCACCGGCGCCCTTGAGACCGTGCGCCGCCCGCGCGGCGCTTCGCGAGCAAGCCCGCTCCTACATCTGTTTCGGGCCAGTTATGTCTGTGCCATTGTCTGGACCGCCTTGTTTTTCTGGCTTGAGATTGGGTCAAGGCTGCCAGGTGCATGGCTCAAGGTTTCCGGCGCCCTTGAGACCGTGCGCCGCCCGCGCGGCGCTTCGCGAGCAAGGGCTCGGCGCCCCCCCTCGCTCCTACATCTGTTTCGGGCCGGTTATGTCTGTGCCATTGCCTGGACCGCCTTGTTTTTCCGGCTTGAGACTGCATCATGGCCTCCAGGTGCATGGCTCAAGGTTTCCGGCGCCCTTGAGACCGTGCGCCGCCCGCGCGGCGCTTCGCGAGCAAGCCCGATCCTACATCTGTTTCGGGCCAATTATGTCTGTGCCATTGCCTGGTCCGCCTTGTTTTTCTGGCTTGAGATTGGGTCAGGGCGGCCAGGTGCATGCCATTACCTGGCCCGCCCTGGGTGCCAGGCGCCAGATTCGCAGCGCAGCGATCAGCCCTGCGCCAGTATTCCCTTGACCTTGTCGCGCAGCTGGTCGATGGAGAAGGGCTTGCCAATGCTGTGCATGCCAGGGGGGATGTCGATGTTTTCAGCATAGCCACTGGCAAACAGGATGGGCAGGTCGGGGCGTTTGGCGCGGGCGGTCTTGGCCAGTTCAGACCCGGAAGTGTCCGGCAGGCCCTGGTCAGTCATCATCAGGTCGATGGGGGCATCGCTGTCATTGATGTGCGCCATTGCCTGCTCGCCATCGGCAGCCTCCAATACCCTGTACTCCAGCTCCTCGAGCACGTCGACAATCAACATGCGCACGATCGAGTCATCCTCGACGACAAGAATGGTGTGGGGGGTGGTTTCTGGCATTGGAGCGATCCTGGACGGTGACGAGGAGGCGCAGGCTGCGCCGCCGGTCTTTAATAGTAAGCGGCGCTTTCGGCAAGTTCCGTACCGCGGCAGCAAAAGTGAAAATTACCGGCGCCTAGGATACCGGCGCAGGGTGCATATGCAAAATATCCCCCGCAAATACTGGCCAAAACCTTTGCGGCCTTCTAGAAAGCGTAGGAGATCAAGAAAAGTTCAATAAGAAATTTCTTCATCTGGTGCGGGAAATTTTGGATCTTTTACATGGAATTCCGGCAAACTCTGCCGTTTTACCACCATCTCCAAGGGCGCATGGACATGAGCAAACCCTCCAGCATCGATGAGCAGAGTTTTCGCAAGCTGCTGACTCGCAACGTCAGCCTGCCCTTGGGCGTGGGCCTGCTCAGCGGCGTGGTGTTCGTCGGCATCATTGCCTACCTGATGAACACCATCGACTGGGTCGAGCACACTGACCGGGTCATCAACAACGCCAACGAAGTCGCCAAGTTGTCCATCGACATGGAAACCGGCATGCGCGGTTACCTGCTCAGCGGCAAGGAAGACTACCTGGACCCCTTCGAGCTGGCGAAGCCGCGCCTGGCCGCCGAAGTCCCGGCGTTGCAGCAATTGGTGGCGGATAACAACACCCAGGTTGACCGCCTGACCCGCATCATGGCCCTGCAGAAAGAGTGGATGGCGTACTCACAGGCCATGATCGACATGAAGCGTACCTCCGGCGATTACTCATCGGTGGTCCAGACCGGCCGCGGCAAGCGCCTGACCGACGCCATCCGCGGTGAGTTCGACGATTTCATCGCCATGGAGCACTCACTGCGCGTCCAGCGAAGCGAAGACGTCAGCCACACCATCACCCTGTCGGTGACCCTTTATATCCTGTTCCTGGTGCTGATCAGCGGGGCGCTGGCGTTCTTTGGCCGTCGCGACATGGTCAGCCTGTCCACCACCTATGGCGAAAACCTCGACGCCCAGCGCCGCAGCGCTGAACGCCTGGAAGGCCAGGCGTGGCTGCGCACCGGGCAAACGCAACTGGCCGAGCAGGTGCTGGGCCAACTGACCCTGCAGATGCTGGGCCGCAACATGCTGCAGTTCTTCGCCGCCTACCTGGGCAGCGTGGTCGCCGCCGTGTACGTGCGAGAAGAGCACGGCAGCCTGCGCCGCGTCGCCACCTATGGCTTCTCGCGCGAGCAGGAAAACCAGGACCAGATCATCATCAGTGGCGAAGGCGTGATCGGCCAGGCCGCCCAGACCGGGCGCCTGATGCGCCTGGACGATGTACCCCAGGACTATTTCAAGTTCGCCTCCGGCCTGGGCGAAGGCCTGCCCCACAGCGTGTTGATCATGCCGACCCACAACGATGACGGCATCAACGGCGTGGTGGAACTGGGCTTCCTGCGCCCGTTGAGCGACCGCGACGTCGAGCTGCTGGAACTGCTGGCCAGCAACCTGGGCACGTCGATCGAGGCTGCCCGCTACCGCCAGCGCCTGCAGGAAGTGCTGGCCGAGACCCAGCAGCTCAACGAAGAGCTGCAGGTGCAGCAGGAAGAGCTCAAGACCGCCAACGAAGAGCTGGAAGAACAGTCGCGGGTGCTCAAGGAGTCCCAGGCCCACCTGGAAACCCAACAGGCGGAACTGGAACAGACCAACGAGCAACTGGCCGAGCGTACCGACGCCCTGGCCGAGCAGCGTGATGCCCTGGACCTGAAGAACCTGGAACTCAACCGTGCCCAGGTCGAGCTGGAAGAGCGCGCCGAAGAGTTGCAGCGCTCCAGCAAGTACAAGTCCGAGTTCCTGGCCAACATGTCCCATGAACTGCGCACCCCGCTCAACAGCTCGTTGATCCTGGCCAAACTGCTGGCCGAGAACGCCGAGGACAACCTGACAGGCGAGCAGGTCAAGTTCGCCGAGTCCATCTATTCGGCCGGCAACGACCTGCTCAACCTGATCAACGATATTCTCGACATTTCCAAGGTCGAGGCCGGCAAGCTCGACGTGCGCCCCGAGAACACCAGCACCGCGCGGCTGGTCGACGGCCTGCGGACCCTGTTCGAACCCCTGGCGGCCGACAAGCAGTTGAGCTTTACCGTCGAACTGCTGGAGGGCACGCCGGCCCACCTGTTCACCGACCGCCAACGGGTCGAGCAGATCCTCAAGAACCTGTTGTCCAACGCCCTGAAGTTCACCGAAAAGGGGCAAGTGACCCTGATCGTCGCGCCGCAACCGGACAATGGCATTGCCTTCCATGTGCGTGACACCGGCATCGGCGTGGCGGTGGACCAGCAGCAGGCGATCTTCGAAGCCTTCCGCCAGGCCGATGGCACCACCAACCGGCGCTACGGCGGCACCGGCCTGGGCCTTTCGATTTCACGCGACCTCGCCAACCTGCTGGGCGGCTACATCAGCGTCAGCAGTACCCTGGGCAAGGGCAGTGAGTTCACCTTGATCCTGCCCCAGCATTACGAAGACATGGAACGCACCGAGGTGCACCCGGCGCCCACGGTGATCCAGGCCCCGGCCATCGCGGTCAACGAGCCTGCGCACGTGGCGGTGCCGGACGTGATCATCGCGCGCTTCCCCGATGACCGCGACAAGGGCCCCTTCGAGCGCCGATGCATCCTGGTGATCGAGGACGAGCCGAACTTCGCCCGCATTCTCTACGACCTGGCCCACGAGCTGAACTACCACTGCCTGGTGGCCCACGGCGCCGACGAGGGCTTCAACCTGGCGGCGCAGTTCGTGCCCGATGCCATTCTGCTCGACATGCGCCTGCCTGACCATTCAGGCCTGACCGTGCTGCAACGCCTCAAGGAACTGCCGGCCACCCGGCACATCCCGGTGCACGTCATTTCCGTGGAAGACCGCGTCGAGGCGGCCATGCACATGGGGGCCGTTGGGTATGCGGTGAAACCCACCACCCGTGACGAACTCAAGACGGTTTTCGCCCGCCTGGAAGCCAAACTCACGCAGAAGCTCAAACGCATTCTGCTGGTGGAAGACGATGACCTGCAGCGCGAGAGCATTGCCCGCCTGATCGGCGATGAAGACATCGAGATCACCGCCGTGGGCCTGGCCCAGGAAGCGCTGGACCTGCTGCGCGAGAACGTCTACGACTGCATGATCATCGACCTCAAGCTACCGGACATGCTCGGCAATGACCTGCTCAAGCGCATGTCCACCGAAGAGATCTGTGCATTCCCGCCCGTGATCGTCTACACCGGCCGCAACCTGACCCGCGACGAAGAGGCCGAGCTGCTCAAGTATTCTCGCTCGATCATCATCAAGGGCGCGCGTTCACCCGAGCGTCTGCTGGACGAAGTGACGCTGTTTCTGCACAAAGTCGAATCCCAGTTGTCTCAGGAAAGGCAGAAGATGCTCAAGACCGCGCGCAGCCGCGACAAGGTCTTCGAGGGGCGCAAGATTCTGGTGGTGGACGACGATGTGCGCAATATCTTCGCCCTCACCAGTGCCCTGGAGCACAAGGGCGCGATCGTTGAAATCGGTCGCAACGGCCGCGAGGCCATCGACAAACTCAATCAGGTGGAAGACATCGACCTGGTGCTGATGGACGTGATGATGCCGGAGATGGACGGCTACGAAGCCACGCGCGAGATCCGCAAGGACACCCGCTGGCGCAAGCTGCCGATCATCGCCGTCACCGCCAAGGCCATGAAGGACGATCAGGAGCGCTGCCTGCAGGCCGGCGCCAATGATTACCTGGCCAAGCCCATCGACCTGGACCGTCTGTTTTCCCTGATTCGTGTGTGGTTGCCACAGTTGGAGCGCATTTAGTGCCGTACAGCGTCATTACCCAGGGGCACCGTCCATGACGGTGGAGCGCAATACCGATATCGAGATCCGTCTGCTGATCGAGGCTATCTACCTCAAGTACAGCTACGATTTTCGCGACTACTCCGGGGCTTCCATCAAGCGCCGGATACACCATGCGTTGCGTCAGCTGGACTGCGCCACGATTTCCGCGTTGCAGGAGCGGGTGCTGCACGACCCCACCACGTTCATGCAGTTGCTGCAGTACCTGACGATTCCGGTCAGCGAGATGTTTCGCGACCCCGAACACTTCCTGGCCATACGCCGGGAAGTGGTGCCGCTGTTGCGCACGTATCCGTCCATCAAGGTCTGGATCGCCGGCTGCAGTACCGGGGAGGAGGTGTACTCCATGGCCATCCTGCTGCGCGAGGAAGGCCTGCTGGACCGCACCATCATCTACGCCACGGACATCAACCCGCAGTCGCTGGAGAAAGCCAAGCAAGGCATCTACTCCATGGAGAACGTGCGCACCTACACCGAGAATTACCAGCGCGCGGGGGGCTGTGAAGCGTTTTCCAACTACTACACCGCAGCCTACGGCAATGCCATTTTCGACAGTTCGCTGCGCGAGAACGTGACCTTCGCCGACCACAGCCTGGCCACCGACAGCGTGTTTTCCGAAACCCAGCTGGTGTCGTGCCGCAATGTGCTGATCTATTTCAACAAGAAGCTCCAGGACCGGGCCTTCGGGCTCTTCCATGAGTCCCTGTGCCACCGCGGCTTTCTGGTGCTGGGCAGCAAGGAAACCCTGGACTTCTCCGCCTACAGCGGCCGGTTCGAGGCCCTGGCCAAACCTGAGCGGATCTACCGCAAGACATGAACCCACGGGCAGGCTATTCGGCAGTAGTGGTTGGGGCATCGGCCGGCGGGGTCGAGGCCTTGCTGCGGGTGTACGGCATGCTGCCGGCCAGCTTCGCCCTGCCGGTGCTGACCGTGTTGCACCTGCCCGATGACCGCCACAGCCAGCTGGCCGAGGTGTTCGCACGGCGCATGCACCGCGCGGCCAAGGAGGCCGTGGACAAGGAAGACATACAACCAGGGATGTTCTATTTCGCGGGTCCCGGGTACCACCTGTCGGTGGAGCAGGACCGCAGCCTGTCGCTGAGCCAGGAAGAGCGCGTGCATTACTCGCGCCCCTCCATCGACATCCTGTTCGAATCGGCGGCCGATGCCTATGGCGCACAGCTGGTCGGGGTGTTGCTCACCGGTGCCAACGAAGATGGTGCACGGGGCCTGGCAACGATTGGCGAACGCGGTGGTCTGACCATCGTCCAGGACCCGGCCGAGGCGCGCGTGGCGATCATGCCCGAAGCGGCGATGCGCCTGCGCCGACCCGACCATATTCTCCCATTGAATGGCATAGGCTCATTGCTCGCCAAGCTGGAACGAAGCGCATGCTAAGCCCCATAAAAGCCAAATTGCTGATCGTTGACGACTTGCCGGAAAACCTTCTGGCCCTGGAAGCGCTGATCAAGGCTGACGACCGCGAGGTGCACAAGGCACTCTCCGCCGATGAAGCCTTGTCGCTGCTGCTGCAACACGAATTCGCCCTGGCCATCCTCGATGTGCAGATGCCGGGCATGAACGGTTTCGAGCTGGCCGAGCTGATGCGCGGCACCGAAAAGACCAAGAGTATTCCCATCGTCTTCGTCAGCGCTGCCGGGCGCGAGATGAACTACGCCTTCAAGGGCTATGAAAGCGGTGCGGTGGACTTCCTGCACAAACCGCTGGAGATTCATGCGGTGAAAAGCAAGGTCAATGTGTTCGTTGACCTGTACTGCCAGCGCAAGGCCCTCAAGGAGCAGCTCGAAGCCCTGGAGCGCAGCCGCCAGGAGCAGGAAGTATTGCTGAAGAAGTTGCAGGCCACCCAGAATGAACTGGAGCACGCGGTACGCATGCGCGATGACTTCATGTCCATCGTCTCTCACGAAGTGCGCACGCCGCTCAATGGCCTGATCCTGGAAACCCAGTTGCGCAAGCTGCACTTGGCCCGGGACAACGCCGATGCCTTCACCCTGGACAAGATGCGTGGCATGGTCGAGCGCGACGAACGTCAGATCCAGAGCCTGATTCGCCTGATCGAAGACATGCTCGACGTTTCGCGCATACGAACCGGCAAGCTCTCCATCCGCCCCAGCCAGTTTGACCTGACGCAGCTGGTGGCCAACCTGCTGGACAACTTCGCTCCGCAAGTCGCCGCCGCCGAATGCGCCCTCAGCCTGCACGCCACCGAACCGGTGGTGGGCACCTGGGACGAGTTTCGCATCGAACAGGTGATTTCCAACCTGGTGTCCAACGCCTTGCGTTATGGCGGGCGCGGCCCCATCGAGGTCAGTGTGTACGCCCACAAAGGCAACGCGCGGGTCGAGGTGCGTGACCACGGCATCGGCATCAGCAAGGAAAACCAGGCACGTATTTTCCAGCAGTTCGAGCGGGTATCGGCCACCCATGTGGTGGCGGGGCTGGGGCTGGGACTGTTCATTTCCGAGCAGATCGTGGTGGCTCACGGCGGTTCGATCACGGTGGACAGCGCGCTGGGCGAAGGCTCGACGTTTATCGTTAGCCTGCCGCTATAGGAATGTTCCCAACGGCACGCAACCTCTACCGGCGGCCAGGGTCACATAGGCAGCCAACCAGACAGTACATAGGCGTTACCATGAGTGAAGATGCACAAGACGTAGTCCTCATCGTCGAGGATGAGCCCTCGATTTTGATGGTGTTGTCCGATTACTTGAGCGGTGAGGGTTACCACGTGCTGCAAGCGAAGGACGGCGAGGAAGCATTCGAAATCCTGGCCCGCAAGCCGCACCTGGACCTGATGGTCACCGACTATCGCCTGCCCAAGGGCATTTCCGGCGTGCAGATCGCCGAGCCCGCGGTGAAGTTGCGGCCGGAGCTGAAGGTGATCTTCATCAGCGGCTACCCCCAGGAAATCGTCGACTGCGATAGCCCGATCACCCGCAAGGCGCCGATCCTGGCCAAACCGTTCGACTTGAATACGCTCGGCGAACAGATCCAGCGCCTGCTGGTGTGAACCCTTGCGACGGGGTCGGCCTCACCCATAGGAGCGTGGGGCGCAGTCCCTGGGCCCCATGCTGCGAATGCGTGGCGCGCCTGCCCTGCGATCATTTGGGGTTGCAGTAGGCTGCTTCGGTATTCGCGGCGCCGACGTAAGGCCGCCAGGGTTCCAGGTTCCACTGCTGTTCACTGGGCGCGTTTTTCATGTGGCACACGTATTGGTCACGCATGCCGCCGGGATTGGTGAAGCGCGGGTCCGATGCCCACTTCTCGAAGAGCTCGCCTACCCCGAACTCGCGCTCTGCGGCCGGGATATTGTTGCGCGCGCACGCGGTGGGCGTGACCGCCAGGCTGATGCCGTCATTGCGGTTTATCCACACCGCCTCACTGATGTAACTCGGGCATTGGCGCGTCACCTGGCGTGGGTAAGGGGCCGGGGCCGGGTCGGGAACCGGCGTCTCGGCCTGGTCGCTGGGCAGGTAGGTGAACAGTGCGCGGCCGTTGATGTTGGTGGGCATGGTCAGGCGAATCACCGGTTTTACCATGCCCCCGGACGCCAGCTTGAAGGCCTGCTGGTCGTGCCTGGCCTGGGTCAGCCCGGTACTGCTGTCCTGCAGGTAGAAAAATGCCTCCAGCGGCAGCACGTCGGCGATATCCTTTTCCCACGTAGCGACGCGCACCTCGTTGAACCGAGTGGTCGCCAGGAGCCGACGCGCCAACAGCGCTGCGTTGAAATTGGCCACCGTGTAGGGGCGGTCCGATGAGCGCAGGCTGAAGCCGCACTGGTGCCAGTCTCGCTGTTGCTCCGGCAGGCCGGGGGCCATGTAATGCGCCAGCCAGGCGCTGGCCTCGGTGATGTTCTGCCTGTGGCAGATGTCGCTGGCCTGCGGGTAGTTTTTGTGCTGCCCGCAGCCTGCTTCGACACGGTCTTCGGAGCCAGCGCCCACTGGGAACATGCATAGCACCTCGATGGTCGCCTTGCTGGTCGGCTGCTGCAGCGCCGGGTAGAAGATGAAGCCATTGACCGCACCACCAGCCAATGCGGTGAAGTTGGCGTCCTGGCGCAGAAAGGAAAACGATACCCCGTAATTGTTGGGCAGTATCGGGTTCCAGGGTGCATTGCCCTCGCGGCTGCCGGTGGCGCGCAGCAACACCCCGGAACAGAGGATGGCCGGTGTTGTACTGCTGCATTCGGTGGCACGGCTGTCGTAACGCTGCTGCAGGGCGAGGGCGGTATCGCTGCCAAGGTCCCGCGGGGCATCGCCGGCCGGGTCGGCGGCGCACAGGCACGACAGCACGGCAACGATCAGGAACAGGCTGGCTCGGACGGTCATCATCGGGTTCACCTCAGGGTGACGCGCAGGTAGCGAGAAAACATCAAGGTGGTGCCGTTGGCCGGGGCAGGGTTGATGGCATAGTTGATGAAGACCGGGTTACCGATGTTCGCGTTGTACACATTGTTGGGGATGGTGAAGGTCGCCCAGTAATTCTGCTGGTCGAACATCGGCTGCCAGTCGCTTTGCCAAATGCGGTCGCCCGTGGTGAACCGCACGACATCGACCCGCGCGATGTGCGTGCTCGATTGCCCGCTGTACTGCACGGTGACGTCCTTGCCATGGATCTGGGGCGGCAACAGAGTGTACGGGTAAGGATCAAGGGTGACTGTCAGACGCTCGGATGTATGAGGGGTGCCAGTGGTGTCGGTAATCACATAGGTGACCTGAACGTCGAGGCCCACGTTATCGATGAATTCTCGTCGCGGAACCCGCACCACCTTGACGCCGGGAGCGCCGACGACCTGGATCTCCGACTCCCAGGTCACGCGCCCTTGCCAGATCAACTGAAAGCTGTCGCTGCCCTGGGCGGAGGAGAGCGGTAGCTCCACGCTCAGTTCTTCGTCATCGTAAAGGTCGCTCATCCTCAGGAACTCATGGCCGGGTTGCTTGGTATAGGCCTTGGGGATGGTGGCGGGGGCCAGGGTCCTGCGCCCGTTGATGATGCGGTACGAGCGAATCGGAAAGGTGACCTCGCTGGTGATGGATCCGGCGGTTTCTGCGAGTGGGTTCATGGCGTGGCTCCGGCTGAAGGAGTCACCATTAAAAACAGTCGTACGCCCTGTCGCTACTGATAGAACTGACAGGATTGACGGGCTGGCCGGTACGGATCATGATCGAGGGTCTGCTAGCTTTCGATCATTTCCCGCACCTTGGCCGTCAGTCGGTCGAAGGTGAATGGCTTGGTGATCATCTGCATGCCTGCATCCAGAAAACCACCCCGCACCGCCGCATGCTCGGCATAGCCCGTGACGAACAACACCTTGAGGCCTGGGCGCAGTTGGCGGCCGATCTCGGCCAGTTGCCGGCCGTTCATGCCGCCGGGCAAGCCAACATCGCTCACCAGCAAATCGATGCGCTGGGGCGAGTTGAGCACGGGCAGGGCGCCGCTGGCCTCGGCGGCCTCGATGTAGGCGTAGCCCAGTTCGCGCAGCACTTCGCACACCAGCAGGCGTACCGCGCTGTCATCCTCGACGACCAATACCGTTTCGCCGCTGCGGGCCCGGTGGACTTCGCCGGCAGGTTGAGGCGAGGTCACCGGCGTGTCGCCCTTGAAACGCGGCAGGTAGAGGTTGACGGTGGTGCCTTTGCCGATCTGGCTTTCGATGGCCACATGGCCGCGCGATTGCTTACTGAACCCGTAGATCATCGACAGGCCCAAGCCAGTGCCCTGGCCGATGGGCTTGGTGGTGAAGAAAGGGTCGAATGCGCGGTTGATCACGCTTTGCGGCATGCCGCAGCCATTGTCGCGCACGCTCAGGCGCACATAGTCGCCCACCGCAAGCGCCCCCTGCTGGCGGGTATAGGCCTCGTCCAGGGTGTGGTTGCTGGTCTCCACCACCAGGTCACCGCCATTGGGCATGGCATCGCGTGCGTTGATCACCAGGTTGAGCAGGGCGCTCTCCAGTTGGTGGGGGTCGGCTTCTGCCACCCACAGGCCCGGGTCCAGGTGCATGTCCAGGCGAATGCTCTCGTCCAGGCTGCGTTGCAGCAACTCATCCATCGCCAGCACCAGGCGGTTCATTTCCACGGGCTGCGAATCCAGCGACTGGCGGCGCGAAAACGCCAGTAGCCGGTGGGTCAGCCCGGCCGCGCGGTTGGCCGAGGTGATGCCCAGGTCGATGAGGTTGCCCAAGTCTTGCGTCTTGCCTCGCGACAAGCGCCGGCGCATCAATTCGAGGCTGCCGATGATGCCGGTGAGCATGTTGTTGAAGTCGTGGGCGATACCACCGGTCAACTGGCCCACGGCTTCCATCTTCTGTGATTGGCGCAGGGCTTCCTCATTCTGCAGCACCTGGGCAGTGCGTTCCTGCACCTGCTGCTCCAGGGTTTCGTTGAGTTGCCGCAAGCGCTCTTCGCCCAGACGCCCGGCGTCCAGTGCGCTCTGCAGGCGTTGCTGGCTTTCGCCGAGGTCGTGCAGGCGGTCGCGGGCTTCATATTGGCGGCGCCGGCCACGGATGGCGGTGCTCACCAGGCTGATCAGGGCCACCGGGTGGAAGGGGCGTTCCAGGAATGTAACGTTACCCAGTTGTTTGCCCAGGCGCATCGACGGCGGATGGTCGGGGCCGCCATGGTGGGTGATCAATACGATGGGCAGGTCGGACCACGCAGGCTGTTCCTGCAGGTACGCCACCAACGGCGCGATGTCGGCACCGTTGAACGCCTCCTCGGCAATCACCGCCATGCCCGCGCCGTCGCGCAGGTGGGCGCAGAGTTCGTTCAAGGTACCGGCGGCCTCTCCCTGATAGCCGGCTTCACCTATGATCGACAGCGCCACCTGGCTGTCGCGGCCCAATGGGGCGAGGACCATGACGCGTTCCGGCGCGGCAGCTACAGGGGTCACGGTCGTGGATCCTTGAGCAGCGGGTTGCTTTCACCCACATAGGTGGGTACCCCGCGCAGCACTCCCTGGAAGTCATACAAGGGCTCCCCGACGGTCATGCCCTGGTTGCCGATCTTGTACTCGCGGATGGTGGACTCGTGGCCGCCATAGCGTTTCTTGATCACCGACATGGCCCGGCGCACCTGGCCCACAGCTTCGAAGTAGCGCAGCAGGATGACCGTATCGGCCAGGTAGGTCAGGTCCACGGGGGCCTTCATGTCGCCCACCAGCCCCTGCTGCGCCACCGTCATGAAGGTGGCGGCACCGCGACGATTGAGAAACAGCAGCAGTTCGTGAATATGCAGCACGGGTGAGCCTTCGCCCATCATCGCTGCCTGGTAGCCGTTGATGCTGTCGATGACCACGGTCTTGATCGCGTTCTCGTCGACCTTGCTGCGCACCCGGTGGGCGAATTCGCCGGGGGACAACTCGGCAGCGTCCACCTGTTCGATGATCATGTTGCCGCTGCGCTGCATGGCATCCAGGTCAATGCCCAGGTACTTCATGCGCTCGAACAGCAGACCCAGCTCCTCGTCGAAGATGAACAGCGCCACCTTCTCCCCCCGGGCCACGGCGGCCGCGGCGAATACCATGGCGATCAGCGATTTGCCGGTGCCCGCAGGGCCGAGTATCAGGGTGCTGGAGCCGTTTTCGACGCCACCCCCCAGCAGCGCATCGAGGGCACCAATGCCGCTGCTCAGCGGGGTGCGTTCATAATGGGCGCGGTGTTCGGCTGCCACCAGGCGCGGGAATACCTGGATGCCGCTCTGGTGGATAGTGAAATCGTGGTAGCCACCCCGGTACTTCTGCCCGCGGTATTTCATGATGCGCAAGCGCCGGCGTTCGGCGCCGTAGTCGGGTGCCATCTCTTCCAGGCGGATCACCCCGTGGGCGATGCTGTGCAGGGTCTTGTCCAGCGGCTCGCTGGTCATGTCGTCCAACAGCACCACGGTGGCATTGAAGCGCGCGAAGTAGTGCTTGATGGCCAGGATCTGGCGGCGGTAACGCAGCGAACTCTGGGCCAGCAGGCGCACTTCCGAGAGGCTGTCGAGTACCACGCGATCGGGTTTGATGCGTTCCACCACGTCGAAGATCTGCCGCGTGGCCTCGCCCAGTTCCAGGTCGCTGCTGTAGAGCAGGCTCTGTTGCTGGTGGGCATCAAGGATCATTTCTGGTGGCGTCAGCTCGAACACTTCGATGTGCGGGTCCAACTCCCAACCGTGGGACAAGGCCCCCTCACGCAGTTCGCGCTCGGTTTCCGAAAGCGTGATGTACAGGCAGCGCTCGCCTTGGGCGGCGCCATCGAGCAGAAACTGCAGGGCTACCGTGGTCTTGCCTGCGCCCGGTTGCCCTTCCAGCAAAAAAATGTGACTGCGGCTGAGGCCGCCATTGAGAATGTCATCCAGGCCGGTGATGCCGGTGGAGGCTTTCGGTTTCATCAAGCGGGGCTCCTCGCGTCACGATGGCGTTCGCGCAAGGGCCTCTCCAGGGCCGCTGCACTTACACTGGACAGCGGGCCTGGGGCGCAGTTCAACGAAAAGTGCCGCCCAGGCGTGCGCGGGCACGCGAGGGCGGCGGTGTTTCACGGGCTGACCACCTGATCGCTGGCCGAGTAAATGAAGGGGGTGGTCTGGCTGATGGAAAAGCGCACCACGGGGACGAACTTGCCCGTGACGGTCTTGTAGTCGCGCTGAATGTTCTGGGCACCAGCAAGCCCGGCACCGCGGGTATTGGCGTTGTGGTAGAAAATAGCTTCAAGGGGCAGGTCGGTGCGGTTCTGCGGCCAGGTCCTGAGCACCGCCTCGTTATGGAAGCGTCGGTCGGCGGCTACCTGGAACGCGGGGCGCACGGACAGCCCGAGTTGGAACATGCTTTGGCTGCCGGCGAAGCTGCATTGGTGCTGGTTGCGCGCGCTGAATGACCCCGAGCCCGCCACCGCGTGGTAATGAGTCGCCCACTTGGCGACGGTGTCGATGCCTTGCGTGGAGCAATAGATGCTTTGGCTCGGGTAGTTCGGGTGGGCACCGCAGCCGTTATTGGCTCGCCTAATACTGGCGGCGTCCGTGGGGAAATAACAGAGGAGTGTAATGAAGTAGTTGCCGTCGCGGATCGAGGCGTTGTAGTTCTTGAATATCAGTCCTTCCGACAGGGGTTGGTTCCACGCCAGTTCGGTGATGCCCTGGTCACGCCTCAAATAACTGAACGAGACGCCGCCCAGGTTCACGGAGGCTGGGCTGGGGTTCCACACGTGGTAGCCTGGGCCATAGGTGGTCATGCGGATCAGCACGCCATCGCAGTAGAAAGCGGCCTGGCCATTGCAGCTGTTGTCCAGTTTCAGGAAGCGCCGGTTGAGCTCCGCCGCCACGCCCGCGCCACGGTCGCCCGTGGCGTTGGGCAGCAGGAAGGCATTGCGGTCCGGCGCCCTCAGGTCCAGCTTGACCACGGGAATGAGTTGCCCGGTGGCCGCCTGATAATCCTTTTGCAGATTGACCGCGTATGGCTGCGCTGCCGGCTGGCTGGCATCGTAGAAAAAAGCTTCGATGGGCAAGCGGTCCGGCCGGCTGGGGTCCCAGGTCGCCACCACCATTTCATTGGCCCATGCCGCCATTGCCGCGCCGCCCTGGTGGCCTTCCAGGCTGGCGCGAAATTGGGTGGTGTTGGCGCTGAGCGAGCATTGGTTGCGGCTGTCATGGCCATGGGCAGCAAAATTGGCCAGCCATAGCGGTCCGGTGATGGCTGGCGGGTTCGTAGACTGACAACTGCTTTGGTCGGCATTGGGTGCCGCCTGCGAGGGGCTGGCGGGCGCGGTGGAGGTGGTGGCGAAACCGCACCCGTTGGCAGGCCGCCCCTGGATGCCCGCCGTGAAGGGGTAGATGCAGCGAATCTGCGGTGCCTTTCCGGCAGCGGCGGCGGTGCTGTAGTCGCTGTAGATGAAACCCGTGCTGCCTTGCAGTGAACCGGTGCTGATATCGCTGCGCACCCAGCTGAAACTGACCGAGCCCAAGGTGGTGGCTGCGGCGCTATGGGTCCAGAACTTATAGGAGGTACTGTAGGTAACGGTGCGCAGCATGATGCCAGAACAGTAGTAGGCTGGGGTGCCACCGTCGCAGGCGCCTACCTCGTTCTTGAAGCGAGTGTTGAGGCGGGCAACCAACGCCGCGTCCTGCACCTCTGCTTTGGTGACCGCCTGGGCAGGTGGCGGGCTGCTGATTTGCGGGGCGGCGGGAGGGGAGGGTTGGGTGCAGGCTGACAGTGCGGCGGCCAGGGCAAAGATCAACGGTCGTTTCATGGAGAGCGCCTCGCGGGTGGACCCTCATTAAAAGGGCCAGGCCGACGTGGCGAAACTGTCAAATCTTACAGGTGGTGACCGGTGGTGGTCACAACCCTTGCTGCAAGGCGGGGTCGTCGGGGTTCTGCTGTTCCAATTCCGCCAGCAGCACCTGGACGTTCTGCAACTGCCCGGTCTGCTTCCAGTATTCGATCAGCAACACCCGCGCCTTGCGGTTGGCGGGCTGCCTGCGCAGTATCTCGTCCAGTTGGCGCTGGGCGGCTTCCACCTGGTCCATCTGATGCAGGGTGACAGCCAGGTTGTAGCGGTACTCGCTGTTGTCCGGCTCCAGTTCCGATGCCCGCGCCAACGCCAGCAGGGCGTACTCACCCTGGCCGTGGCGAATCAGCCACTGGCCCAGTTCGTGCTGCAGCAATGCCGAGTCGGGGTGGGCGATCAATTGTTCGGCCAGCAGTTGCCGTGAGGCATCATTCTGCCCTTGTTTTTCCAGCACGCGCACTTGCACCGCCACGGTTTCCAGGTCGCCGGGCACCAGTTCGTGGGCGTGCGCGAGCGTCGCCAGGGCTTGGGTGTAGTCGTCGTTGTAGAGGTAGATCTTCGCCAGCTCCAGTTGGCCGTCGGCATCATCCGGGGCGCTGATCAACGCTTGCACGTAGTCATCCAGCACGGCATTGAGACGGGCGAAATACAGCCCCAGGTCATCGGGCGACAGGCCCAGCAGGGCGCGGGCTACGTGGAAGCGGATGTCTTCATCGTCGTCATCCAGCAGCGGCCCCAGCAGCAGGCTGCGCTGTGCGTCGGGCACCAGCTGGCTGACAGCGTCGATGGCGCCGTGGCGCACCAGCAGGTTCTGGTCATCCTTGAGGTCGGCCTTGATCAGTTTCAATGCCTGGGGGCTGGGGTAGTTGGGGAGTTCGGCCAGCAGGCTGATCCGCCGCACGGGGGAGAGGTCAGTGCGCGCCAGTTGCTGGTACAAGACCCGTGCCGCGCCGGGCTTGCCGTTATGAGCCTGGTCCAGGGCCTTGGAGTAACTGTGCCGCAGCTCCGGCGACGCGGGCGTCGGGGCAGGGTGCAACAGGTGCCAGGCGACACCCAGGGCAACGATGAGCAGGGCAGACAGCAACAGGGAGCGAACAAGCTTGGGCATTGACCAGTCCGAAGCGCAGCGGCTTTTCCAGGGACGATCAGCTTGGGGCAGGCGAGGGGTGGAGTCAAACGCCGGTGCAGGGCCTGCCCGTGCCAATGCCTCGGGCAGGCCTCGGGGTCACGCGGCGCTGTCGTAGGCGCCGGCTTTCTTCTGCACCTGACTGCGGCAGGCCTGGCCGAAGGCTTCGAAGATTTTCACCGAGTCGGGGTTCTGCGCGGCCTGCCATTCGGGGTGCCACTGCACGGCGAACAGGAAGGGTGACAGGCTTGGGCCATGGATGGCTTCCACCAGCCCGTCTTCGGCGCGGGCGATGGCTTCCAGGCCTTTGCCCAGGGTTTTCAGGCCCTGGCCGTGCAGCGAGTTGACCTGGATCGAGTCGCTGCCCAGCAATGTGTGCAACCAGCTGCTGGCGGCCACCTGGACGCTGTGGGCGGGTGCATACTGCACGTTCACCGGGTCGTCCGGGTTTTCGCGGTGGTCATTGAAGCCGGGCTCGGCATAGACCTTCTGATACAGGTCGCCGCCCAGGGCCACATTGATTTCCTGCATGCCACGGCACACGCCGAAAATCGGCAACCCGCGGGCAATGGCCGCGCGCACCAGGGGCAGGTCGAACAGGTCGCGGTCGCGGTCCTGGCCCTTGCCGGGGGTCTGGTTCTCCTGGCCGTAGAGCGCCGGATCGATGTTGCTGCCGGCGCCGGTCAGGTACACGCCGTCGGCCATGTCCAGGTACTGCTCCAGGTCATCGGTGCCGCAGCAGGTCGGAACCAGCACCGGCACACAGCCAGCGTGTTCGACCAGGGGAAGGATGTATTTGTGGGTCATGACCTGATAATCGTGCCCCTTGCGTTCCTGGGCACCCATGGACATGAGGACGACGGGTTTGCGCGATTTTTGTTTTTTATTGCCAATGTTGCTGTTGGACATATATCACCTTGGGACAGGCACAGCCTATCGTTTCTGTGCAGGCGCGCCGTTCGTGAAGGCAGGCGCTACCTGAGGTTCCGAGCACTGCCGGTCATGGCGCGAAGGGGCGATGCCGGTCGGTAACCTGGGCGATAGCGTGCCAGAGCCGTTTATTATGTCAAACACTTTTGTTGTGAGGTGTGCAAAATATTTTTATGTTTGAAGCTCAGGTGAGGGTCGTGATTCTCTCGGCGCTCTTGAGGTCGAGCGCCTTCCGTGTGGCGCTCGGCCTGAAGAACACGGAAAACTTCAAGCCAGGCACTTCTTGCGACCTGAACAACCCACCAGAACCGTCTCAAATTCCGAACGCCCGCCCCGTCCATAATATGCAACCCCCCGTGACCAATCGTCACCAACCCCTCTACCCCGTTGTACCGGTGCCACCCCAGGCGTAGAATCCTGCTCATCTGGCTTCACCCTCTAATACCCATAAAAATCCGACTGAACGCTCTGCCCCGGGTCACCCACGGTCCTGGCAGGGCGTTTTTGCGTGGATTTTTCGAGGGGGTGCAGTCGTTATCCAGAAGAGGCAATGACGGCACTTCATGAATATCACCGATACCCGCAACGGCAGTTGGCTGAGCGTGATCGCCCTGGCGCTGGCCGCTTTTATCTTCAACACCACCGAGTTCGTGCCGGTGGGGTTGCTCAGCGCGATCGGCGGCAGCTTTCAGATGACGCCGGCCCAGGTCGGCCTGATGCTGACCGTGTATGCCTGGGTGGTGTCGCTGATGTCGCTGCCGATGATGCTGCTCACCCGCAACATCGAGCGGCGCAAGCTGCTGATGTTCGTCTTCGGCCTGTTCATCGCCAGCCATGTCCTGTCGAGCCTGGCGCCCAGTTTCGGCGTTCTGCTGGTGAGCCGCATCGGCATCGCCGTGGCCCACGCGGTGTTCTGGTCGGTGACCGCTTCGCTGGCGGTACGCGTGGCGCCCGCTGGCAAGCAGGTGCAGGCACTGGGGTTGCTGGCCACGGGTACGTCCCTGGCGATGGTGCTGGGTATTCCACTGGGCCGTGTGGTGGGCGAATGGCTGGGCTGGCGCTCGACGTTCCTGGCCATCGCCGGTGTATCGGCCGTGACCGTGCTGGGCCTGGCTCGCTCGTTGCCGCTGCTGCCCAGCCAGAACTCCGGCAGCCTGCAGAGCCTGCCGATTCTGTTCAGGCGCCCGGCGCTGATGTCGCTGTACCTGCTGACCGCGGTGGTGGTGACTGCGCAGTTCACTGCCTACAGCTACATTGAACCGTTCGCCCAGAGCGTCGCCCACCTGAGCGGCGAGATGACCACCGTGCTGTTGCTGCTGTTTGGTGGCGCCGGCATCATCGGTTCGATTGTCTTCAGCTTGTTCAACAATCGTTTTCCGCGCGGTTTGCTGATTGGCTCCATCGGCGCCCTGGCACTGTGCCTGGCACTGCTGTTGCCGCTGGCCGGGCATGCGGCCGGGCTGGGTAGCATGAGCGTGGTGTGGGGCATGTCGATCATGTGCTTCGGCTTGATCCTGCAGGCCCGGGTACTGTCGCTGGCGCCTGACGCCACGGACGTGGCCATGGCCCTGCATTCGGGTATCTACAACGTTGGCATTGGCGGCGGGGCATTGCTGGGTAGCGTGGTCAGCAGCCACATGGGCGTGGCCAATGTCGGTGTAGTGGGGGGCGTCCTGGCGCTGGCCGGCCTGGCCTGGTGTGGCATCCTCACGCACCGTTATGGCCAGCCCCAGGTGGCCGCGAACGAACATTCAGGCCGCGAGCGCACCCAGGAAGCCTGAGCGCCCCGCCAGAATTCGTGCTTTAGTGTCCTCATGCATGCTTGCCCGAGGACACCGCCTGATGCGTCATGACCCCTTTCGAATTCCTACCGATGCCGAGATAGACGCTGCCGAGCAGCGTCTGGGCATGGATTTCCCCGAGGCCTACCGGGCCTTCCTCAAGGGCGGCAGCGATGTCGCCGACGCTCGCTTCGAACCTGCCGTGGTATTGCCCGGCTCCGCGGACCTGGACCTGATCGACATGGCCCACACGGCCTGGAAGCGCCAGGGCGTCCCCCGGGATCTGCTGCCGTTCATTGAAGACAACGGCGATTACTTCTGTGTCAACGCCCGCGGCCAAGTGCTGTACTGGTCTCAGGAAGGGCCGCCACAGCCGCGCTGGTCCAGTTTCAAGGTCTGGCATGAACAGGTCTGCCAGGCCACCGACTGAGATCGCTTGCCGCCCGGCGTGACATGTTGTAAAACATTGGCTCGATAAAGGTTGTCCATAATCTATTTTCAACAACAACAGGAAACCCGCCATGCCCCTCGTGCGTATCGATGTTGCTCAGGACACCTCTGCTGAAACGGTCAAGGCCATCAGCGACGTGATCTACGACGCCATGATCCACACGGCCAACGTGCCGACCCATGACAAGTTCCAGATCATCAACCGCCACGCCCGTGACGAGTTGGTGTACCCGGCCGAGGGCTACCTGGGCATCCAGTACAGCCCGCGTATCGTGTTTGTTCAGGTGACCTGGAACAGTGGGCGAAGCGTGGACGTGAAGCGGGCGTTCTACCAGGCGGTGGCCAACGGTATTCACGAGCGTACTGGTGTGCCCAGGGAAGATGTGTGGATCAGCCTGGTAGAGGTGAACCGCGAGGACTGGTCGTTTGGCCAGGGTGAAATGCAGTACGTGCCCAAGGCCTGATCGACACTGTTCAAGGAGCGCTCCATGCTGTCCACTCTCGTCGCCAGCCGCCTGGCCCCGCGCAATGTCCACTATGGTTGGGTGGTGGCCGCCACGACCTTCCTGACCATGCTGGTGATGGCGGGGGCCATGGGCGCCCCCGGCGTGTTCATTGTGCCCCTGCAGCAGGAGTTCGGCTGGAGTAGCGCGCAGATCTCGTCGGCGCTGGCGGTCCGTTTCGCCTTGTACGGGCTGATGGGGCCCTTCGCCGCGGCCTTCATGAACCACTTCGGCCTGCGCCGGGTGGTGCTGGTGGCGTTGGCCGTGGTGCTGGGCGGGTTGCTGGGTTCGATGTTCATGAACCGCTTCTGGCAACTCGTGTTGCTGTGGGGCGTGGTCGTTGGGGTCGGCACCGGGCTGACGGCCATTGTGCTGGGGGCCACGGTGGCCACCCGCTGGTTTTCCAAGCGTCGCGGCCTGGTGGTGGGACTGCTCTCGGCCAGCACCGCTACCGGGCAACTGGTGTTCATGCCGCTGTTGGCATCGCTCACCGAGCACCATGGCTGGCGGGTGGGGTTGTCGCTGATCTGCGGCGCCATGGCGGTGGCCGCGGTGGCGGTGCTGGCGCTACTGCGCGACCGCCCGGCCGACCTGGGCCTGACGGCCTACGGCGATGCCACGGTGGTCGCGGCGCCAGGCAAGGCGAGTCTGTGGGCGATGCTGGCCAGCCCGTGGCGAGTGTTGCGTGACGTCAGTGGTAGTTGGACGTTCTGGGTGCTGTTCCTGACTTTTTTCGTCTGCGGCGCCAGCACCAATGGCCTGGTGCAGACGCATTTCATCAGCCTGTGCGGTGACTACGGCCTGGTGGCCACCAGTGCCGCGGGCATCCTGGCGATGATGGGCATCTGTGATTTCTTCGGTACCGTGGGTTCCGGGTGGCTATCCGACCGGTTCGATAACCGCTGGCTGCTGTTCTGGTACTACGGGCTGCGGGGTGTGGCGTTGATGATTTTGCCGTTCACGGACTTCACCGTCTGGGGGCTGTCGTTCTTCGCGGTGCTGTACGGCCTGGACTGGATCGCCACGGTGCCGCCCACCGTCAAGCTGGTGGCCCAGACCTTCGGCAGCGAGCGGGCCAACATCGTCTTCGGCTGGGTATTCGCCGGCCACCAGTTGGGCGCGGCGTTCGCCGCCTACGGCGCGGGCTTGACCCGCACGCTGATGGCAAGCTACCTGCCGGCGTTTTTCGTCGCGGGGTTGCTGTGCGTGCTGGCGTCGCTGATTGCCTTGTCCATCCCGGTGCTGCGCGGCAAGGCAGCGGTGCCTGGCTGACAGGGTGGAAGGGGCAAGCCGCGCAGGAAATGGACGTGATACCTGCCGTGCGCTATCGTCGCGCCGGCGATTGTGCGCAGTCAGAACAGGGAGTGGGTGATGTACATGCTTTTCAAGGGCCGGACAGTGGCCTTGCTGTGGGGGGCTGCGTTCGTGGTGGCCGACCAGTTGGTCAAATGGCTGGCCCTGTCGGTGCTGCAGGCGAACAGCTTTCGCCTGGGCAGCAGCCCGGTCAACCTGGCGCTGGAACTGAGCTTGAACCCCGGAGCTTTCCTGAGCCTGGGCGCGGCATTGCCGGCGTGGCTCAAACAACTGATTTTAATCCTCGGCGTGGCCGTGGTGGTCGGTTGGGCGGGCTACTGGGCGCTGCGCAACTGGGCCCGTTCCACCCGCCAGGCCATGGCGGTGTACGCCATTGCGCTGGGTGGGGTGGGTAACCTGATCGACCGGGTGTTCCGTGACGGGCACGTGGTGGACTACATGGTGTTCAACGTTGGCTCGCTGCACACCGGTGTGTTCAATCTGGCCGATATCGCCATTACCGCCGGAGCTCTCTTCCTGGCCGCAGGCATGCTGCGTCGTGCCCCTTAGCGTCAGGCACGTCTTGCAACGTTGAGCGCCGCAATGAACCGAACCGCTTGGTTATAACGATAGTCTATATCGTTCTAAACATTCATAACGGAAGCGGCTATGCTGCCCGCCAGTTTTTGCGCGTGATTTAAGGCTCAGCAATGGATGTCGGTAATTTCGGTTTTGTGGTTGCGGGGCTGATCGTCGGGTTCGTGGTGGGCATGACGGGTGTGGGGGGCGGTTCCCTGATGACGCCGATCCTGCTCTGGTTCGGCATCAACCCCGCCACGGCGGTAGGCACCGACCTGTTGTACGCGGCCATTACCAAGTCCGGTGGCGTGCTGGTGCACCGCAAGAACAAGAACATCGACTGGGGTGTGACGGGCTGGTTGACGCTGGGCAGTGTTCCGGCGGTGGCCGTGACCCTGTGGTTCCTGAAGAATTTCGACACCAACCCCAAGGCCCTGAACGCCATCATTACCCAGGCCCTGGGCGTGGTGCTGCTGCTTACGGCGGGCGCGGTGCTGTTCAAGCACAAGCTGCTGGCCTTCGCACACCGCAACAGTGGTGACAAGTCGCTGTTCACCGGCACCCGGCTGAACGTCCTCACCGTCGTCACCGGCCTGATCCTGGGTGCCATGGTCGCTCTGACGTCCATCGGCGCAGGTGCCTTGGGTACGGTGGCCTTGTTCATTCTCTACCCGCTGCTGCCGACTCGGCGCCTGGTGGGTACGGAGATCGCCCACGCGGTGCCGTTGACCCTGGTCGCTGGACTTGGCCATGCCAGCATGGGCAACATGAACTGGGAGCTGCTGGGGTTCCTGCTGATGGGCTCACTGCCAGGCATTTACCTGGGCAGTCACCTGACAGGGCGGGTGCCCGACAAGGTGCTGCGGCCTTGCCTGGCGTTCATGCTGTTCGCCATTGGCTACAAGCTGGCTTTCTGAGACCTGGGCGGGGCCCCGTCCCGCCAAGATGCAACAACATGTGTATCCGGCGAACCTTGCCCTTCGCCGGGCGTCCGAGCTGTGTAATGAACGTTACGCAGCCCGGAGATCCCGCCTTTTGAAAGATGCCATCCGCAAGAAATACCGGTTGATGATCAAAACCCTCGGGTACGTCGGCTGGTCGCTGTTCTGGTTGTTGATCTGGGACATCCTGGTGACGGTGGACTTCATGCTCTACCTCAACAGCAAGGTCACGCTGCCGCTGATGCCCCTGACTCTGCTGGGGTCGGCGCTGGTGGTGCTGATCAGCTTTCGCAACAGCAGTGCGTACAACCGCTGGTGGGAAGCCCGCACACTGTGGGGCGCGGTGGTCAACAGCTCGCGCAGTTTCGGCCGCCAGGTGTTGACCCTGGTGGACGACGCCAACGGCGACGCCAACCCGGTCAAGGCCACCTTGTTGCGCCGCCAGGTGGCGTACGTCTACAGCCTGACGGCCAGCCTCAAGGGCGCGCCGTGCCCCGTGGAGCTGCAGGCATTCGTGCGTGCCGAGGAGTTCGAACGCCGCGGGCGTTCCAACAACTTTGCCAACGACATCCTCAATGGCTCGGCCAACCTGCTGGCCCTTGAATACAAGGCCGGGCGGCTGGACAGTATCCGCCTGGCACGGCTGGAGTCTACCCTGGTAGACCTGTCCAACAGCCAGGGCGGCCTGGAGCGCATCGCCAACACGCCGCTGCCATACCCCTACGTGTACTTCCCCCGCCTGTTCATCTCGCTGTTCTGCCTGATCGTGCCGGTGGGCCTGGTGGAGTCGCTGGAGTGGTACACACCGCTGGCGTCCACGGTAGTGGGGTTCATGCTGCTGGCCATCGAACGCATCGGCACCGACCTGCAAAGTCCGTTCAAGCCCAGTGAACACCAGATCCAGATGGATGCCATCTGCGGGACCATCGAGAAGAACCTCGAATCCATGCAGCGGGAGGCGCAGCATGCCGAGTTGATCGACTGAATGGGGCCAGCGGCCCCCTGGTTTCGCAGGGGAGGCGGTCAGGTCTGGGGTGGCAGGGCAATCCATTCGCTTTGGGCCTGGCGGTATGCACCGGTGGCCTTGGCCAGGTGCAGCCACTGGTCCACGTACGATTTCCACGCCATGTCATCCCGGGGCAGCAGGTAGGCTTTCTCGCCATATTGCAGGAAGTGCCCAGGGTTCACCGCGCACAGGCCTGGGCTCAGTTTCTGGTGGTACAGGGCTTCGGAGGCGTCGGTGATCATCACGTCGGCCCGGTGCTCGCGCAGTTCGTCGAAGATGCTCACGTTGTCGTGCAGGCTCAGGTGCGCCTGGGGCAGGTAGGCATGCACGAACGCTTCATTGGTGCCGCCCGCCGGTTCCACCAGGCGGACTTCGGGGCGGTTCAATTGCGCCACGCTCTGGTACTTGGCCTGGTCTTCGCAACGCACCAGCGGGACCTTGCCGTCCACGTCCAGGGTGCTGCTGAAATAGGCTTTTTTCTGCCGCTCCAGGGTCACCGAGATACCGCCCACGGCGATGTCGCAGTGGCCAGCCAGGAAGTCTGGCATCAGGGTTTTCCAGGTGGTGGGCACCCAGTTCACGGTCGCCCCCAGGCTCTGGGCCAGTGACTGGGCGAGAGTGATGTCGATGCCTTCGTAGCCGCCATCGGCTTTCTTGAACGTGTAAGGCTTGTAGTCGCCGGTGGTGCACACATTCAACTGGCCGCGTTGTTGCACCTGGTCCAGGTGCGAGGGGGCGGCGTCCGCCAGAACCAGGCCTGGTAGCAGGGCGCTCAGCAGCCAGGGCAGGGGGGCAAGCTTCATTCGGTGCTCTCTTGTTGTCGTGGATGGCCGGGGGGATGAAATCACAGTCAGGCAGGGCCGTCCACGGCCGGCGCAGGCCATGGTTTTGCGGCTGAATCAGCCTGTGGCTTGACCCACATCACTGGACAGGATAAATGGCTGAAATCAAACGGAAACATTGTTGTCCTACAGTCCACGCCCAGATAACGAGGACTGACAACGTGAACCGAGCTGCAAGACACCTGCGCAAAACCCTGGACGCCGTGGCCGCCAACAACGAGTCGGCAGCCCTGGACGTGATGCGCACCCTGGACCGTCTGGGCGACGAAGTGCTGCGCCAGCGCCTGCTGGGCGTGATCCACCGTTTGAACCAGGACGCGGCGGAACTGCGCCTGGCCCGTGACGACGTGCAGGGCAGCGAATGCAAACGCGCGTGAGGCATTACCTGCGCTAATGGGGCATGGGCAATGATGGTTTCCCCCTAGCCCCCGATGCTGGTCAAATCCTGCGCACATCGTGCTTCGAGGAACCCACCCAATGACCGGCGAAACCCAGCTCTCCCTGCTGCTGCGCAATATGGCGCCACAGCTTCATGACGGTGAATACGTCTTCTGTACCTTGCCACCCGGTACGCCTGTCGACCTCGACGAGGTGATCGGCAGTTTCCGCGAGGCCGAAGGCCTGACCGTGGTTCTGGCCCGTGATACAGCCGAGGCGCTGGGCTGGCGATACGCGTATGTAGCGGCCTGGATCACCCTTGAGGTGCATTCGGCGCTGGAGGCGGTGGGCCTCACGGCCGCCTTCGCCTCGGCGCTGGGCGCTGCCGGTATCAGTTGCAACGTGATCGCCGGGTATTACCATGACCACCTGTTCGTCGCCCATGAAGACGCGGCCCGTGCCATGGCGGCCCTGCGGCAGTTGGCGGCGGGCGCGTAGCGCCGACAGGGTGAAAACCAGCTTTAAATTGAGATGTTATAATGTAACAATCATGTCCTTTGCTTCCCTGGACATATTCTCATGCTGCCTGACGTTGCCCTGACCGACCGTCCACCTGCCCATGGCCCACTCGACTGGGTGGGCATGCAACACATCGACCTGCCGTTGAACCTGGACGAGCCGGGTTGCCTGCCAACGGTCGCTGCCAGCGCTGACGCCCAGGTGGACTTGACAGACCCGCGCATCAAGGGCATTCACATGTCACGCCTGTACCGCCTGCTCGACGAAGCAGCGGGGCAGGTGGTGACGCCTCGCGCCATCGCGCACCTGCTGGCGCAGATGGTGGAAAGCCATGCCGATTGCCGTTCCCGCCATGCACGCCTGCAGCTGCGCTTCTCGCTGCTGTGCCGGCGCCCGGCCCTGGTAACCCAGGGACTCAGTGGCTGGAAGGCCTACCCGGTGGAGCTCAAGGCCCAATGGCAGGGCGGCGCGCTGCGCCTGCGGGCCAGTGTGCAGGTGGGCTATTCGTCCACCTGCCCGTGCTCAGCGGCCTTGTCGCGCCAGGTGGTAGAGCAGGCCTTCACCCAGCAATTCGGCCAGCATGCGGCCCTGGCGCCTGCCGAAGTCGCCGCGTGGTTGCGCACCCATGCCAGCACGGCCACGCCCCATAGCCAGCGCAGCGTGGCGCGTATCGAGGTTGGCGTGGCGCCTTACGCCGACACACTGGGGCTGATGGCCCTGATCGAACGCGTCGAGACCGCGCTGGGCACGCCTTTGCAGACCGCCGTCAAACGCGCGGACGAACAGGCGTTCGCGCGGCTGAACGGTGAGCACCTGATGTACGTGGAAGACGCGGCGCGAAAAGTCAGCCAGGCGTTGCAGACGCATTACTCTGGGGTAGAGGTGTTCGTGTCCCACCGCGAGAGCCTGCACCCCCATGACGCGGTGGCGTGGGCCGGGCAGGGCTGACAACGCCCGAGGCGTAGCAGGATTCACTTTACAGTGATACAGGCTGTAATGTTATATTGTTGCAAATATTATCGAGTCTCTGTCGTGCTTCCTCACCCCCACACCTCCATGCTCGCCCACTTCGTCGTCAAGCGCCTGGCCATGGCCTTGACCCTGCTGATGCTGTTGTGGGCCGCGGTCGCCTGGGCGGTGGCCGTCCCATGAGCGCTGCCATCGACCTGGACAACCTCACCGTTGCCTACGAGCGCCGCGCCGCCGTGCACCATGTCAGCGGCCAGTTCGCACCGGGGAGCTTGACCGCCATCGTCGGCCCCAACGGTGCTGGCAAATCGACCCTGATCAAGGCCATCGTCGGTGTGATGAAACCCGCCCAAGGGCAGGTACGCCTCGGCGGGACGAACGCCCGCGCCATCGGCTACCTGCCCCAGGCGGCGGAAATAGACCGCGGTTTTCCCATCAGCGTCGCCGACACCGTAGCCATGGGCGCGTGGCGGTCCATCGGCGCGTGGCGCGGGGTCAGTACGGGGCAAGCGCTGCAAGCCCGCCAGGCACTGATGACGGTGGGGCTGGAGGGGTTCGAAGCACGCAGCGTTGGTTCGCTGTCTTCTGGCCAGTTGCAGCGGGTGCTGTTCGCCCGTCTGCTGGTCCAGGATGCGCCATTGATCGTGCTCGACGAGCCGTTCACCGCCATCGATGCCCGCACTACCCAGGACCTGTTGCGGTTGGTGCGTACCTGGCACGGTCAAGGCCGCACGGTGATCGCCGTGCTGCATGACCTGGAGCAGGTGCGCGAGCATTTTCCGCAGACCTTGCTGCTGGCCCGCAAGTCCATCGCCTGGGGCGCGACCGCCGACGTACTGAGCCGCGCAAACCTGCGCCAGGCGCGCAACATGGCCGAGTGCTGGAGCGTCGACAGCCCGGTGTGCGATGCCAGCGGGGAGGGCCGCCCATGACCCTGTACACCAGCTTGGTGCAGCCCTTTGTCGAGTTCGGTTTCATGCGCCGGGCCCTGGTGGCCTGCCTGGCACTGGGGCTTGGTTCGGGCCCGATAGGCGTGCTGCTGATGTTGCGGCGCATGAGCCTGGTGGGCGATGCCATGAGCCACGCGGTGCTGCCGGGCGCGGCCTTGGGCTTTCTGGTGGCCGGCCTGTCTCTGCCCGCCATGGGCCTGGGTGGCTTGATCGCTGGCCTCACGGTGGCCTTGCTCGCCGGCTTGGTGAGCCGTTTCACCAGCCTCAAGGAAGACGCCAGCTTTGCCAGTTTTTACCTGACGTCTCTGGCTGCGGGGGTGATGATTGTTTCGCTGCACGGTTCCAACATCGACCTGTTGCATGTGCTGTTCGGCACCATCCTGGCCATCGACGACCAGGCCATTTACCTGGTCGCCGGTATCGCGTCGTTTACGTTGCTGTTGCTGGCGGTGATCTACCGCCCCTTGGTGCTGGAGTGTTTCGACCCCGGTTTCCTGCGCGCCGTGGGCGGGCGCGGGTCGCTGTATCACGTGCTGTTTCTGTTGTTGGTGGTGCTCAACCTGGTGTCCGGTTTCCAGGCCTTGGGCACCTTGATGGCGGTGGGCATGATGATGCTGCCTGCCACCGCCGCGCGCTTCTGGGCCACCTCGCTCACTGCGCTGATGCTGGTGTCGACCCTGCTGGCGACACTGGCCGGGTTGATCGGCCTCATCGTCTCCTACCACCTGGGCGTGGCGTCCGGCCCAGCCATCGTGCTCACCGCCAGTGCGTTCTACGGTGTGTCGGTGCTGTTCGGTCGCAGCGGCCTGCTGCGGCGTTTCTTTTCGCAACCCCACTTGTCCAACTGAAGGTTCATCATGACGCGAATTCCCTTGGCGGCTGCCGTAGTGTTCTCCCTGTCAGTGCTCAGCAGCCTGGCCCATGCCAGGCCCCTGGAAGCGGTGGCGTCGTTCACCGTCATCGCCGACATGGTGCAGACCGTGGGCGGCGAGCATGTGCACGTGACGTCATTGATCGGCCCCAACGGCGACCCCCACGTGTACGAACCGACCCCGGCCGATGCCCAGGCGCTGCGCCACGCTGACGTGACCTTTGTCAGCGGCCTGCACCTGGAAGGCTGGATGGACCGGCTCATCAGCGCCTCGGGCTACCGCGGCACCCCGGTGGTGCTGTCCACCGGCATCAAGACCCGCGGCATGGAAGAAGACGGCCAGCAGATCACCGACCCTCACGCCTGGAACAGCGCAGCCAATGGCGTGGTGTACGTGCGCAATATCATCAGCGCCTTGAAACAGGCTGACCCGGCCGACGCCGCCGACTTCCAGGCCAACGGTGAGCGCTACATCCAGCAACTGCAGGCCTTGGACAGCTACGCCCGAACTCAGGTGCAGGCCATCCCGCAGGCTCAGCGCAAGGTGCTGACCTCCCATGATGCCTTTGGTTATTTCGGCGATGCCTACGGGGTCAGCTTCCTGTCACCGTTAGGTTTTTCCACTGAAAACGAGGCGTCGGCGGCTGACGTTTCCACGCTGATCCGTCAGATCAAGCAAGAGCACGTCAGGGCTTATTTTTTTGAAAACTCCGGTGACCCGCGGCTAGTCAAGCAAATTGCCGCGGCCACGGGCGCGCAGCCGGGCGGCGAGCTGTACGTGGAAGCTCTGAGCCCGGCCGATGGGCCGGCCCCCACCTACGCGAAGATGTTTCGCTACAACGTCGACCAGCTCGTGGCTGCCATGAAAGCCAGCCACTGATGGCCGTTGCGGGCTGGGTTCAAGGTTTGAGCCGTGCCGCGTAGTCGGCGACACGGCGGCCCAGCAGCTTGGCGGTTTCAAGGTCGCCACTGCGCGGCGCTTCATCAGGCGAGGCGTCCGAGGGCGATACGGCCAGGGCGCCGGCGAAGCCTGCGGTCCAGTTGATGTCATCGGGGCCGTGGGCCTTGGTGTTGGCGGGCATCAGGCCGGTGCCAATCCACACTTGGGCATGCTGCTGGGACAAGGTCCAGAAGTAGGCGATGGTGGAGAATTTGTCGCCATTGACCGACGCTGAATTGGTGAAGCCCGCCGCGACCTTGTCTTTCCAGGCCTGGGTAAACCAGGGTTTGGAGGAGGTGTCGGCGAATTTCTTGAATTGCCATGCCGGGCCGCCCATGTAGGTGGGGCTGCCGTAGATGATGGCGTCGGCGGCGCTGATGGCTTCCCAGGCGGCATCGCTGAGGTCGCCGTTGGCGTCGATCTGATACAGGGTAGCCTGGGTGCCAGGTGCGGCGGCCGCGCCGGCGTGCACGGCTTCGGCCTGTTTGGCGGTGTGGCCGTAGCCGCTGAAGTAGACAATGGCGATAGCAGTCATGGGGGGCTCCTGTCAGTCAAAGGAACAAGACACTATAGGTGCAATTTGGCATCGTGTTGAATTAACCCAAGCGTTGCGCCAGCGCGGGCAGCACCTCATCGCAGGCGCTTTCCAGTTTGAGGGCCAGCAGGTCATCGCCGCGGGTATGGCCCAGGTTGATCGCCACCACCGGCTGGCCACGCTCCGCCACGCTGCGGCACAGGCGGAACGCCGAGTACGCCATCAGCGAAGAACCCACCACCAGCAGGGCAGGGGCCGCAAGGGCCAAGGCCATGGCGCGCTCGGCGGTGGCGGCAGCGACGTTCTCGCCGAAGAACACTACGTCGGGTTTCAAGCGTTCACCGTGGCAATGGGGGCACACCGGCAGCTTGAAACGCGCTTCGAAGCGAGGGTCCAGCAGGGTGTCGCCATCAGGCGCCTGGTGGGCATCCACGCCCGCCAGGTAAGGGTTTTCGGCCTCCATCACGGCCTGTATATCGTCACGGGCCATGCGCTGGCCGCAGTCCAGGCACAGCACCCGGTGCAGGTTGCCGTGCAGCTCCACCACGGCGGTGCTGCCGGCCTGGTCGTGCAAACCGTCGACATTCTGGGTGATCAGGCCACTGACATGGCCGCGTGCCTGCAGGTCGGCCAAGGCCTGGTGGGCGACGTTGGCGCGGGCCTGGCGCACCTTCGGCCAGCCGAGCATCGCCCGGGCCCAGTAGCGCTGGCGCAGGGCCGGGCCGCTGAGAAATTCCTGGTACATCATCGGCGCCCGGCCGCGGCGCACGCCTTCGCGGTCGCGGTAGTCGGGAATGCCCGAAGGCGTGCTGATGCCGGCACCGGTCAGCACCACGAACGGCTGTTCGGCGAGGAGTGTGCACAGGGTGTCGAAGTCGGTCATGGGCAGCCTCCGGAAAACACCTAGCATAGCCGCCATCGCCTTCCCCGTGGCAGCGGCCGTGCGGCCGCGCCAGGGGCACAGCGGCACGTCAGCGTCGGGGTTGCTTCACCGTGGGGCGAAACAGCAGGCTCAGTAAAAACATCACCGTCTTGAAGTCCAGCAGTTTCAGCGCTGCCCGCGCTTCCTCCGGGCGCACCTTGGCAATCATCGGCATGGCGCCGAAGATCTTGCCCTTGAGCACCAGTTCGTTGCCCTTGCGCTCGATGGTGCTCACGGCCATCAGCTCACTGTTGTCGCTGCCAAAAATCTTCATCAGTCGCTCCTCGTTGTGCGTGTCACTTGTTCAAACTGTCGAAATCCATGCCCAGGTCATCGAACATCTTGATGGCCGTGCCACGTCCGGCCCCGAACACCCCACCGCCGGGGTGCATGAACGGCCCCACCAGGTACAGGTTGTCCAGCCCCGGCACGCTCAGGCGGCCCAGGTCAGGGGTAGGGCGGTGGGCGAAGTTCTGGTAGAAGTAAGGCGCCACGCCATGCACGTCACCCTTGACCATGGAGTTGGGCGAACTGCGTTCCAGGTCCAGTGGCGAGCACAGCGTGCGGGCGATGATGTTGTCGGGCGTGAGGTTCTTCACGAACCGCCGGTAGGCCTGCAGGCTGAGGTCGCCGAATGCTTCCTTGTACTCGTCCCAGCGTGCCGCGCCGCCGTCAGCCAGGTTGTAGGGGGCGAAGGTCATGCCGTGGAACATGCCCTTGCCGGCCGGTACTCGCGTCGGGTCGTTGATGCTCTCGTCCCCGCCGGCCACCAGGCGTCGCTGTGACACGCGGCCACGCCGCAGTTCGTCGAAGTCGTCGAGCATATCGCTCAGGCGGTCGCTGCTCATCATGGTCAGCATGGTCGCGCGCCCTACGTCGGGCCCGGCGTGAAACTCGGCGTTGCAGTGCAGGTCATAGTGGCTGACGAAGAGGCTGAAGGGGGCCAGGCTGGCGCGTTCGGCCCGTTGCACCACGCCGGCGTCCAGGCCGTCGACAAAGCGGCTGATGACATGGGGGTGCAGGGCGCCGATCACCGCGTCGCGGGCCAGGATGCGCTCGCCATCGCTCAACTCCACTCCGGCGGCGCGGCCATCGCTGACGATCACCTTGCGCACCTCGCTGTTGCAGCGGATCTCCCCGCCATGGTGCTCGATGCAGCGGGCCAGCGACTCTGCCAGCTTGCCGCTGCCACCCACTGGCTGTGACACGCCGTGGCTGTGCATGATGCCCACGAAGGCGTACACGCCCATGCCGGTGCCCAGCTCATCCGGCATCTGCAGGTTCTCGGCAATCACCCGCAGCAGGTGGATCTTGACCTTGTCGTGCTCGAACAGGTGGTCGATGATGTCCAGGGTACTGCGCTGCATGGCGTCGAACAGCTCGCGGCCTTCCAGGCTCTGGTCGAGCATGGCGACCATGGCGCCCATGGGCAGCGGCGGGGAATAGAACCCCGACATGAACATCGGCAGCAGGCCCATGGCCTTGGTCGCCAGGCGCCGGTAGGTTTCCGCATCGCGTGCCGACACGCTGGCGATCGACTCGCAGGCCTTGTCCAGGTCGCGGTAAGTGATCAGCGCGCTGCCATCGGCGAAGACCGTGGCGTGGGGAATGTCGGAGTAGTTGTATTTCAGTCCGAAGTGCTTGAACAGGCCCAGTTCGTCCTGGGTGATCATGGGGTTGCCCTGGATCATGATGTGCACGCTGGAGTGCTCGTCATGCCAGAAACCCGGCGTGTTAAGCTGGCGTGTCGACACGCCACCGCCCACGTAGTCCTTGCGTTCCAGTACCAGGACTTTCTTGCCGGCCTTGGCCAGGTAGGCCGCGGCCACCAGGCCATTGTGCCCGCCGCCGATGGCGACGACATCGTAGTGATTCATGGGGACCTTCCGCGTCTTGTTGTTCTTGTCTTTCAGCCCGTTTGGCTGACGGGGCGATGATAGGAGCAGCCCGACGGTGGGCGGAAGATCGCACTTTTATGTGGGTCGGTTACCTTCATGTGCGTACCCCGCGCCAATGACAAGGAATACAGCGTGAACGACGATGCACAACGCCAGGCCCTGGACCAGCTGCGCGCTCGGGTACGGCACAACGGCAACGCCCCCCAGGGCCCCATCCGCGATACCCTGGCGCGCCTGGGCGACCGTTGGAGCCCATTGCTGCTGCTGATACTGCGCCACGGCATGCTGCGTTTCACGGAACTGCAGCGTGAAGTCAACGCCATGGCCGACAGCGAGTTGTCCCAGCGCATCCTCACCGTGAAACTGCGCGCGTTCGAGCGTGACGGGATGGTCAGCCGCACGGTGATCCCCACCATCCCGCCGCAGGTGGAATACCGGCTGACGCCGCTGGGGGAGGCGCTGGTCGCAAGGCTCGAAGCGCTGGTGGGGTGGCTGGAAGAGCAGGCGCCTGCCATCGCGGCGGCGCGCGCAGCCTATGATGGCCAATGACGCACCCCGAAGCCGCCGCCACAAGGCTACGCTTACAGCTGGACATTCCCCCGCCGAGGCGACTGCAATGAAACAGCCATCTGCCGACCACCCCATCACCGTCACCCCGTTGCCCGGTACGCTGGAGGTGAAATTCCACGGTGTAGCCGTCGCCCGTACTCGTGGGGCGCTGGCGCTGAACGAGGCCCACTATCCAGCGGTGTATTACCTGCCGCGTGCCGACATCGTGGCGGCCCATTTCCGCCCCTCGACCCATTCCAGCCACTGCCCCTACAAGGGCAAGGCGAGTTATTTCACCTTGGTAGTGGGTGAGCAGGTGAGCGAGAACGCGGTGTGGAGCTATGAAGCGCCTTTCCCATCCGTGGCCGCGATCGAAGGGTACGTGGCCTTCTACCCAGACCGGGTAACGTTTACCCACAGCGCCGCTGGAGTGTAGCGGCGGCTGTCTGTGTAGCAGCTCGGTGTCAGCCGCGCTTGGGCAATTTCCACCCCGGGCGGATGAAGTGGCACGTGTACCCATTGGGAATGCGCTCCAGGTAGTCCTGGTGCTCCGGCTCCGCTTCCCAGAAAGGCCCCGCCGGTTCGATCTCGGTCACCACGCGGCCTGGCCACAGCTTTGAGGCGTCGACGTCCGCGGCGGTATCTTCGGCAATGTCGCGCTGGGCTTCACTGAGGTAGTAGATGGCCGAGCGGTAGCTGCGACCACGGTCGTTGCCCTGGCGGTCGGGTGTGCTGGGGTCGTGGATTTGGAAGAAGAATTCCAGGATCTGCCGGTAGCTGATGCGCGCCGGGTCGAAGGTGATTTCGATGGCTTCGGCGTGGTCACCGTGGTTGCGGTAGGTGGCGTTGGGTACATCGCCGCCGGTGTAGCCGACGCGGGTCGAAATCACCCCGGGGTAGCGGCGCAGCAGGTCTTGCATGCCCCAGAAGCAGCCGCCGGCGAGAAGGGCGGTTTCAGTGTGTGTGGTCATGGTCGGTGCTTCCCCTTTTGCGGTGTGAGTGCGCTTGTAATGAGGGCGCTTTATGACTTTGCAAGGGCCTCAGGCGAGGTTCGCCGCCGTCTCGATCATCAGGTTGCGCAACCATGCCAGGCCCGGGTCATGCTGCTGGTACCTGTTCCATTGCAGGGTGATGGTCATCTGCGGCGCCGCCCAGGGCGTGGGTAGCAGGCGCAACGGCAGGTACCGGGCCCAGCGTTCGGCCAGGCGCTTGTGCATGGTAGCGATGCGCGAGGTGCCGATCAGGTATGGCGGTACGCTGTTGAAGGTGTGGGTGGTGACCTCGACCTTGCGCTCGAAGCCGAAGCTGCGCAAGAACCAGTCGTCCACGGTGGGGGCGCGGTGTTCGGTACCAAAGCGCACCAGTACATGCCCAAGGGCCTTGTAATCATCGAACGACAGGGCCTGGGGCCCGCTGTCCTGGCATACCACGCAGACGAACTCGTCACTGAACAGCGCTGAGGATGGGTGCTGTTCCAGGATGTGGGTGTCAGGCAGCAGCAGAAAGTCCACGTGCCCGCGCTCGATTTCCAGGGCCGCGTCGTCGGTGGGTGAAAACAGCTCGATAGCGCATTGCGGGGCGATGCTGTTCAGCCGCCGGCTGACTTCAGGCATCAGCACCATGCCGACGTAGTCGGAGGCCATCAGGGTGAACGTGCGGCTGGACAGGTGTGGCTGGAACTGGCTGCGGTTTTCCAGGGTGGAGCGCATCTGGATCAACAGGTCGCGCACCGGCTGGGCCAGGGTTTCGCCCATGGGCGTGCGCACCATCTTGCGCCCGATCTGCACCAGCAGGTCATCCTCGAAATAGCTGCGCAACCGGGCGAGGGCGGCGCTGGTGGCCGGTTGGCTGAGGTGCAGGCGCTCGCCGGCGCGGGTGATGTTCTGTTCGGCAAGCAGCACGTCCAGCACCACCAGCAGGTTCAAATCCAAACCATGGAAACGCATGGTCTTGCTCCGTTTTTCTTATGATTGTGGGCACAGGCATTTATCGCCTTTATACCTGTGAGCCACCTTGCGGCTCAATGAGCGCGATGAAGCGATGGCTTTTCTCCGAACAACTTCTGGTATTGGGCGCAAAAATAACTGGTGTGCTCGAAACCCCAGTGCGCGGCGATGTCGCTGATGCGGGCTTCGGGGCTGTGGCTCAGCGCGCGACGTGCTTCATTGAGGCGCACCGAGCGCAGGTACTGCACCGGATTGACGTCGGCGACGCTCTGGAAGCTGTATTGCAGGGTGCGGCGGGAGATCCTCAGGCGCTTGCACAGGTCCACCAGGCTGGCGATGCCCTGGGGATCTTGAACCACGAGTTCATGGCAGCGCTGAACGATATAGTGGCGGGTACTGTAGCTGGGCTGCAAAGCGGGCAGGGCGTCCAGGCCCGCGAGCAACTGGCAGGTCAGGTCCAGCACCCGTTGCCGCGCATGGGCAGGCTCCGGGCGGCACAGAAGCTCAAGCAGCTCGCGGCGGGCATGCTGGTGCAGCGGTGCCGCCAGGCTCACACCGCGCACCGCCTGGCTGGCGCGGCAGCGGGCCAGGGTGGCGTCGCTGAGCAGGCCGTGCAGTTCGGCATACGGCATGGACAGGCACAGCACGTCCATGCCGGCGCCGCTGACCGTGCGAAATTCGCTCTGGCTGGGCAGCAGGTTGAGGCCGTCGAGCAGCCACGGCTGCTGGGCGTCGCGCTGGGGCCAGGCCAGGGGAAAGATCAGGTTGAGGTGTTCGCGGGGCAGTTGCATGTGCTGCACCGCGGCCTGGTTCAGGCGCTCGCGGAACAGGCGAATGGGGCCGATGTCCAGCACCCAGAGCGCGGCGTCCACGGGGCCGCCGCTGAGTTGGTCATAGCGTTGTTGCCAGCCGCTGAGGCGGCTGGCGTGTTCGGCCATGTCGGTGGACTGAAAGAAGTGCAGCATCAGACGACCTGTTCATCAAAGGGGAGGCAGTCGTAGCAAAGCCTGTGCCGGCCCCTGGCACTGCGCGGTGGCTGGGGCGCGGCCTTATGGCCGTTTCACCACCAGGGTCAGGATGTCATAACTGGCCACCACCTCATCCCGCTGGTTGGTCACCTCCACATCCCAGGTCACTACCCCCTGCGCAATGCCTTGGGGGCTGGCCTTGCCCTGGTCGGTCTTGCGCTTGCAGGTCAGGCGCGCCCGGATGGTGTCGCCGATGGCCACCGGGTTGATGAACCGCAGGTTGTCCAACCCATAGTTGGCCAGCACCGGCCCCTCACCTGGCGAGACGAACAACCCGGCGGCGGCGGACAGCACGAAATAGCCATGGGCGATGCGCTGGCCGAACTGAGAGTTGCGGGCGGCGATGTCGTCGAAGTGCATGTAGAAGTGGTCACCCGACAGGCAGCCGAAGCTCACCAGGTCGGTTTCGGTGACGGTGCGGCGATGGGTGAGCAGGGACTCGCCAATCTGTACGTCCTGGAAGTGCCGGCGGAACGGGTGCACGTCGGTTTCGATCAGTGTTGCGCCACGCACGTACTCACCGGTGATGGCTGCCAGCATGGTCGGCGAGCCCTGGACGGCTGCGCGTTGCAGGTAGTGCTTGACGGCGCGCAGGCCACCGAGTTCTTCGCCGCCGCCGGCGCGGCCCGGGCCGCCGTGCTTGAGTTGCGGCAGCGGTGAGCCATGGCCGGTGGACTCCACGGCAGCCTGGCGGTCGAGCACCAGCAGGCGCCCGTGCCAGGCGGCCGCGGCAGGGATGACCCTGGCGGCGATCTGCGGGCTGCGGGTGACCAGGCTGGCCACCAGGCTGCCCTTGCCGCGGGCAGCCAGGGCCACGGCTTCGTCCAGGTCGTCGTAGGCCATCAGGGTGCTCACCGGGCCGAAGGCCTCGATGTCATGGGCACCGCCTTCGGCGTGCGGGTCACGGGCGTGCAACAGCGTCGGGGCGAAGAACGCGCCTTCGCCGACGCCTTCGCCGCGCGGGCTGAAGCCGTCGGCGGCACTGAACAGTGTGTCGCAGCTCTGCTGCAGCAGGGCCAGGCGCTCGGCCACGTCGCGCTGTTGCGCATGGGAAGCCAGTGCGCCCATGCGTACGCCGTCCACCGACGGATCGCCCACCACCACCTTGGCCAGGCGCTCGCGAATGCGCGTGGCCACGGCGTCCAGGTGCTGGCGGGGCACGATGGCGCGGCGAATGGCGGTGCATTTCTGCCCGGCCTTGGCGGTCATTTCCCGCACCACTTCCTTGACGTACAGCTCGAACTCTTCATCGTCCGGGGTCACGTCGGGGGCCAGGATGGCGCAGTTCAGCGAGTCGGCTTCGGCGGTGAACGGCACCGAGTGGCGGATCAGGTTCGGGGTGACACGCAGTTTCGCCGCTGTGTCCGCGGAGCCTGTGAAGGTCACCAGGTCCTGCCCTTGCAGGCGGTCGAGCAGGTCACCGGTGCTACCGATCACCAGCTGCAGGCTGCCGGCGGGCAACAGCCCGGACTGGTCCATCAACCGCACCACGGCCTCGGTCAGGTAGCTGGTGGCGGTGGCGGGCTTGACCACGCACGGCATGCCCGCCAGGAAGCACGGGGCGAATTTTTCCAGCATGCCCCAGATAGGGAAGTTGAAGGCATTGATGTGCACCGCCAGGCCACCCCGTGGCACCAGGATATGGCTGCCGGCGAACTGGCCAAGTTTGCCCAGGGAGACCGCCGGGCCTTCGTGCACCACGTTGCCGGAGGGCAGCTCGCGGCTGCCGATGCCGGCGTAACTGAACAGGGTGGCGTTGCCGCCCTCGATGTCCACCCAACTGTCGGCGCGAGTGGCGCCGCTGTGGTGGGACAAGGCGTAGAGCTGCTCCTTGCGCTCGGCCAGGTACAGGGCCAGGGCCTTGAGGCGTTGGGCGCGTTGCTGAAAGTCCAGCGCGTGGAGGCTCTGGTTGCCGACACGGCGGCCGTGGTCAATGGCCTCGGCGAAGTCCGGGGTTTCCTCGTGGGTACGGGCCAGGGGCTGGCCATTGAGCGCACTGCGCAGGGGCTGCGCGCCATGCTGGCCGACCCAGCGGCCGGCGATGAAGGATTGCAGGATGGGGGTCATGAAGTGCTCCGCGAATATATTGGAATTGTTTTGGTCGGTGCAGGTGCTGGCTTGCCAGCGAACTGTTCAGGGGTTCAACAGCTCGCAGGCAATCCGGTTGCCACGCCATTCGCACGGTTCTAGAGGTAACGGTCAGATCTGGTCGAAGTCGAGCACCACCTTTTGGCTGATGGGGAAGGTCTGGCAGGACAGCACGTAACCGGCCGCCACTTCGTAGTCTTCAAGGGCGTGGTTGGCGTCCATCTCCACTTCGCCCTCGATCACCCTGCACTTGCAGGTCGAGCACACCCCGGCCTTGCAGGAATACGGCAGTTCGGCGCCAATGGCATTGCCGGCATCGAGCACGCTGACGGTGTTGCGCGGCAAGTCGAACGCCAGGGCGCGGCCGTCGCTGATCACGGTGATCTGGCTGACCGCCGTGTCCAGCTGGCGAGCAGCCTCGCGGGCTTCACGCTTGCTGTCGTCGGTGGCCGCGCCGAACAGTTCGAAGTGGATGCGGCGGCTGTCCATGCCATGGGCCTTGAGCTGGTCGCGCACGGTCTCGGTCATGGCCTGGGGGCCGCAGATGAAGGCGGCGTCCAGGGTCTTGACCTCGACCCAGCGGCTGAACAGGCGCTGGCATTTGTCGGCGTCGATGCGGCCGTTGTACAGGTCCACGTCCTGCTGCTCACGGCTGAACACGAAGACCAGGTTCAGGCGTTGCAGGTAGCGGTTCTTGAGGTCTTCCAGCTGTTCGCGAAACAGCGCGCCGGCGCTGGAGCGGTTGCCGTACAGCACCGTGACATGGCTGTGGGGTTCGTGTTCCAGGGTGGTCTTGACGATCGACAGGATCGGCGTGATACCGCTGCCAGCGGCCACGGCCAGGTAGCGGCCGTGGCGCGCCGGGTCCAGCGGTACGCTGAACTCGCCGGCCGGTGGCATGACCTCCAGGCAGTGGCCAGGCTGCAATCGCTCATTGGCGTAGGCCGAGAAGCGCCCGCCGGCTACCTTCTTGATAGCCACCCGCAGCTCGTCATCGTTGACCCCGGTGCAGATGGAGTACGAGCGGCGCACTTCCTCGCCGTCCAGGTGGGTGCGCATCACCAGGTGCTGGCCCTGGGTGTAGCGAAATTCCTCGCGCAGGTGCTCGGGCACGTCGAAGACGATGGACACGGCGTCGCGGGTCTCAGCACGTACCTGCTTGATGGTCAGGCTGTGAAACTGGCTCATGGTTGATCTCCGTTGGCCATCAGATGCACTTGAAATAGTCGAACGGCTCGCGGCAGTCGCAGCAGCGGTACAACGCCTTGCAGGCGGTGGAGCCAAACTGGCTGAGCAGCTCGGTGTGGGCGCTGCCGCACTGCGGGCACAGCACCTGGGGCGCCTCGCCCAGCAGCGTGCGCTTGCTGGTGCTGCCGTCGGGCGGGGCGATGCCGTACTCGCGCAATTGCGCGCGGCCGCGTTCGGTGATCCAGTCGGTGGTCCAGGCCGGGGTCAGCCGACGCTGCAGGCGCGGCGCATGGAAACCGGCTTGCACCAGGGCGTCGCGGATGTCGCTTTCGATCACCTCGGTGGCCGGGCAGCCGGAGTAGGTGGGGGTGACCACCACCTCCAGGTGCCCCGCCTGCCAGGCCAGGCCGCGGACGATGCCCAGGTCGACCACGCTGACCGCCGGCACCTCCGGGTCCATGACCTGGCCCAGCACGTGCCAGGCCTGCGCCAGGTCATCGGGCTGGGCCGGCCGCGCGCCGCGGTCGCTGGCGATCAGCTCACCAGACCGCATCGGGGTAGGCTCGCGGCAGGTACTGCATTTCGGCCAGCAGCAGGCCCAGGTGTTCGCTGTGCAGCCCTTCGCGCCCATTGAGGTAGAAGGCGCTGGCGGGCTCGGGCAGTGGCAGGGTGGCGCGGGTGAACACCTCGGCCACCTTGGCGTGCCACGCCGCTGCCAGCGTTGCCGGGTCACCGATCAGGCCGGCCGCGGCCAGGCGTTGCTCACCGGCGTCGGCATTCACCAGCTCGACCGTGAAACGCCACACCTTGGGCAGGGCGGCGAGCATGCGCGCATGGCTTTCGTCAGTGCCATCGCCCAGGCGCTCCACCCATTCGCTGGAGCGGCGCAGGTGGTAGGTCACCTCCTTGAAGCCCTTGGCCGCGATGCCGGCGATGCGCTCGTCACGGGAGCCGCTCAGTCCCTGCAGCACCTGACAATGCCAGGCGTCGTAGAAGAACTGCTTGAGCATGGTGACCGCATAGTCGCCGTTGGGTTGTTCCACCAGCAACAGGTTGCGCAGTTCCCGCTCGGTACGCAGGAAGGCCAGGGCATCGGCATCGCGGCCGTCGTCCAGCCGTTCGGCGGCGTAGTCCAGCCAATTGCGCGCCTGGCCGAACAGGTCCAGGCCGACGTTGGCCAGCGCCAGTTCCTCTTCCAGGGCCGGCGCGTGGCCCACCCACTGGCTCAGGCGCTGGCCCTGGATCAGGGCGGTGTCGCCCAGGTGCAGCAGATAACGGGTCAGATCGTCTTCAATACTCATGGTCGGCCTCACATGTGCCCGACTTCGGGTGGCAGCTCGTAGAAGCTGGCATGGCGGTAGACCTTGTCATCGGAGGGGTCGAACAGCGGGTCCTTGTCGTCGAGCGACGAGGCGACGATCAGCGCCGAGGGCACCACCCACAGGCTCACGCCTTCGCTGCGCCGGGTGTACAGCTCTCGGGCGTTCTCGATGGCCATGACGGCGTCGGCGGCGTGCACGCTGCCCACATGTTTGTGATTGAGGCCGTGCTTGCTGCGCACGAAGACTTCGAACAGGGTCCAGTCGGACATGGGGTTTCTCCAGCTCAGGCAGCGTGCTTGTCGTGTTGTTTGCGGGCGTAGGCCACCGCGGCCTCGCGCACCCAGGCGCCGTCTTCGATGGCCTGCTTGCGGGTAGCCACGCGCTCGGCGTTGCAGGGGCCGTTGCCCTTGAGCACTTCGTAGAATTCGTCCCACTGGATGGCGCCGAAGTCGTAGTGGCCGGTTTCGGCGTTCCACTTCAGGTCCGGGTCGGGGCAGGTGCAGCCCAGCAGCTCCAGTTGGGGGATGGTCTGGTCGATGAAGCGCTGGCGCAGCTCGTCGTTGCTCTGGCGCTTGATCTTCCAGGCCATGGACTGGGCGCTGTTGGGGGAATGTTCATCGCTGGGCCCGAACATCATCAGCGACGGCCACCACAGGCGGTTGATGGCGTCCTGCACCATGTCCTTCTGGGCCTGGGTGCCGTGGCGCATCATGGTCAGCAGTATTTCGTAGCCTTGGCGCTGGTGAAAACTTTCCTCCTTGCAGATGCGCACCATGGCCCGGGCGTATGGCCCGTAGGAGGTGCGCTGCAACACCACCTGGTTGACGATGGCGGCGCCATCCACCAGCCAGCCCACCGCGCCCATGTCGGCCCAGCTCAGGGTGGGGTAATTGAAGATGCTCGAATACTTCGCCTTGCCGGCGTGCATCTTGGCGATTTCCGTATCGCGATCGGCGCCTAGCGTCTCCATGGCGCTGTACAGGTACAGGCCGTGGCCGGCTTCGTCCTGGATCTTGGCCATCAGTTGCAGCTTGCGCTTGAGCGTGGGGGCGCGGGTCAGCCAGTTGCCCTCGGGCAGCATGCCGACGATTTCCGAGTGGGCGTGCTGGGAAATCTGCCGGATCAGGGTTTGACGGTAGGCATCGGGCATCCAGTTCTTGGCTTCGATCTTGATCTCGGCGTCGATCTTTTCCTGGAAGGCGCGTTCCTGGTCGCTCATTTCGTCCAGGGTCTTGAGGCGCTTGACGCCGGTTTCCACTAGCTGTGCGTACATGAAGGGTCTCCAGCCATGCAAGGGGATGGCTATTGTTATAAGTGATACAGAATTAAATATCAAACACAAAAAACAGGTATCAGATAGGTTTCTGTATCACGAACTTTAGGCGCGCTTGTCGAAGACGTGCGCCGCCTTGCCTTCCGAGCGTTTGAGGGTCTGGGCCGGCTGCAGCACCACCCGGGTGCTGATCCCGATATGGGTCTTGATCTGTCGGCTCAGCTCGCTGCACACCGCCTGTTGTTCGGCACTGCCCAGGTGCAGATGCTCGGGGCGCAGTTCGACATGGATGTCCACCGAGTCGAGGTTGCCATGGCGATACAGGTGCATCTCATAGCACTCGCACAGCTGTTTGGTTTTGAGCACCTGTTCTTCCACCTGGGTGGGGAACACGTTGACGCCGCGGATGATCAGCATGTCGTCGCTGCGCCCGGTGATCTTGTCCATGCGCCGCATGGGCCGGCCACTGCCGGGCAGCAGCCGGGTCAGGTCGCGCGTGCGGTAGCGGATCATCGGCAGGGCCTCCTTGCTCAGCGAGGTCAGCACCAGTTCGCCGAACGCGCCGTCAGGCAACACCTGGCCGGTGACCGGGTCGATGATTTCCGGGTAGAAATGATCCTCCCAGAGGGTCGGGTGGCCACGGCTGTCGGCGCATTCCATGGCCACGCCGGGGCCCATGATCTCTGACAGGCCGTAAATGTCCTGGGCCTGGATGCCCAGGCGCCGCTCGATGGCGCCACGCAGCTCATCGGTCCAGGGTTCGGCGCCGAAGATACCCAGGCGCAGGGCCAGGCTGGCCGGGTCGATACCCTGGCGTTCCAGTTCGTCAGCGATGTTGAGCATGTACGACGGAGTGACCATGATGATGTCGGGTTTGAAGTCGCGGATCAGTTGCACCTGTTTCTCGGTCTGCCCGCCTGACATGGGGATCACCGTGCAGCCCAGGCGCTCGGCGCCGTAGTGGGCGCCCAGGCCGCCAGTGAACAGGCCGTAGCCGTAGGAGATGTGCACCTTGTCGCCTTTGTGACCACCCGCGGCGCGGATCGAGCGGGCAACGATGTTGGCCCAGGTGTCGATGTCGTTCTGGGTGTAGCCCACCACGGTGGGCTTGCCGGTGGTGCCGCTGGAAGCGTGCAGGCGAACCACGTCCTGCAGGGGGACCGCGAACATGCCGTAGGGGTAGTTGTCGCGCAGGTCGTTCTTGCCGGTGAAGGGGAAGGCCGCCAGGTCATCCAGCGATTTCAGGTCTTCAGGGTGCAGGCCCAGGGCATCGAAGCGCTGTCGGTACAGCGGCACGTTCTGGTAGGCGTGGCCAAGGCTCCAGCGCAGGCGTTGCAGCTGGTGTTCGCGCAGGCGGTCGACGCTGGCGGTTTCGAAAGGGTCCAGCAAGGCATCTGGGTTGAGGTGCATGTTCATGGCTTCACTCGAATTGTTTTTGTGTGAGTGTCCGGCCGCCTCGCGGGTGGTCCGGGGGCTGGGTAACAGGCTACAGGCGTTCAGGGGTCAAAGCGTCACTTGTCGATGGCCTCCTGGGCAAGCACGGTGCCGCGCACCTGGTAGGACTTGCCCCGGAACAAGGCGACTGGCTGGCCGTGCTGGTTGTCGATGCGCACGTCATAGGTGCCGGTGCGTTTGCCCCGGTGCAGCTCCTGGGCGTGGGCCACCAGTTCGTCGTCCAGTTGCCCGGGCACCAGGTATTCGATGCTGCAGCCCTGGGCCACGGTGGCCGCGTCATGGCTGTTGCAGGCCAGGGCAAAGGCGGTATCGGCCAGGGCGAAGAGGAAGCCGCCGTGGCAGGTGCCGTGGCCTTGAAGCATGTCGTCGCGCACGCGCATGCTGACTTGGGCCCTGCCGGGCGCGGCGCTGATCAGGGTGATGCCCAGCGCACGGCTGGCGGCGTCCCGTTGCAGCAAGGCTTCGGCGCAGCGCCGGGCCACATCGTGTGGGTTCAGGTCAGTCATGCAAGCGGCTCCCCTCGGCCAGGTGGCGACGCAGCAGCAGGGAAGGACGGTAGCGCTCTTCGCCGTAGGCGGCTTGCAGGTTTTCCAGCACCTTGACCACGGTGCCCAGGCCCAGCGTATCGGCCCAGGCCAACGGGCCCCTGGGGTAGTTGACCCCGGCGCGCAGGGCCAGGTCGATGTCGACCACCGAGGCCACGCCCTGCAGGGCCGCGTCGGCGCCTTCATTGGCGAGCATGGCGACGGTGCGCAGCACGCACAGGCCGGGGCTGTCGCCCAGAGCGCTGACGGTGAGGCCGGCGCGGTTGAGCAGGGCCACCGCCTGCGCCACTGCCGTGGGCGCGGTGTTGTTCGCCCAACTGATGCCCACCCGGGTGGCCGTGGCGAAGTCCAGGGCCAGGTCCAGCAGCACCAGGTTCTGCACGCCCTGGTCATGGGCGCGCTGGCTGGCCATGCGCCCGTCGGACAGCGCCAGCACCGCGTCGCCGCACCGCAGCACGCCGTTGCCCGGGCGCCGCGTCACTGCCACGCCCTGGTCTTGCAGGCGCGTCAACAGGCCGTCGAACAGCGCCGGCAGGCCCTCGGCCACGCAATGGGTGACCGCGGCATCGCTGCTCAGCGCCTGTGCACGGGGGCGCTGCGCGCCTTCGCGGTAATCGTAGAAACCCTGGCCGCTCTTGCGCCCCAGGCGCCCGGCGTCCACCAGTTCTTTCTGGATCAGCGAGGGCTGGAAGCGCATGTCCTGGTAGTAGGCGTCGAACACCGAGCAGGTCACCGCATAGTTGACGTCGTGACCAATCAGGTCGGTGAGCTCGAAGGCGCCCATGGCGAAGCCGCCGGCCTCTCGCAGCAAGGCATCGAGGGTGGCGCAGTCAGCCGCGCCTTCCTGCAGCAGGCGCAGGCTCTCGGCGTAGAACGGCCGTGCCACGCGGTTGACGATGAAGCCGGGGGTGGAGCGCGTGTGAACCGGCTGTTTGCCCCAGGCGCGGGCGCTGTCGTACAAGCTGGCGGCCACGTCGGGCGCGGTGGCCAGCCCGCTCACCACTTCCACCAGGGGCATCACCGGGGCCGGGTTGAAGAAATGCAGGCCGGCGAAGCGTTCGGGGTGCTTGAGTTCGGCGGCAAGGGTGGTGATGGAAAGCGATGAGGTATTGCTGACCAGCAGGCAATCGGCGCGGCACAGGGCTTCCAGTTCCCCGAACACCTGGCGCTTGACCGCCAGTTGTTCAACGATGGCCTCGATCACCAGGTGGGCATCGGCCAGGGCGGCGAGGGTGTCGCAGGCCTGCAGATTGGCCAGGCACGCCTGGCGGGCGCTGTCGGCCAGTTTGCCGGTGGCCACGCGGCGGCCCAGGCGCTGGTCGATGTCACCGATGGCCTGGGCGGCCGCGCCGGGGCGGTTGTCGTAGAGCAACACCGGGTGGCCGGCCTGGGCAGCTACCTGTGCGATACCGGCGCCCATGGCGCCGGCGCCGATCACCGCTACCTGAGCGGTCAGAGGCAGGGCGGCCATGGTTCAGTTCCCCTTGAATACGGCGGGGCGTTTTTCCATGAACGCGGCCACGCCTTCGCGGTAATCGTGACTGCGCCCGGCCAGGCGTTGCAGGTCGCGTTCCAGGTCCAGTTGCTGGTCCAGCGTGTTGTCGAAGCTGGCATTGAGGCTGCGCTTGATCAGCGCCAGGCCGTAAGTGGGCTGGCTGGCCAGGTGGCGCGCCAGTGTCAGGGCCTCGTCACGCAGGGCGGCATCGTCGACGCAGCGGTAGATCAGCCCCCATTGTTCGGCCTGCTCAGCGCTCAGGCGGTTGCCCAGCATGGCCAGCGCCTTGGCGCGGGCCACGCCTACCAGGCGCGGCAGGCTCCAGGTACCGCCGGAGTCGGGCAGCAGGCCGATCTTGCAGAACGCCTGGATGAAACTGGCCGAACGCGCCGCCAGCACCAGGTCGCAGGCCAGGGGAATATTGGCGCCGGCGCCGGCCGCCACACCGTTGACCGCGCAAATCACCGGCATCGGCAGCTCACGCAGGCTGCGAATCAGCGGGTTGTAGAACTGCTCCAGCGACTGGCCCAGGTCCGGGGCCTCGGCGCCGGGGGCCACGCTGCGGTCGGCCAGGTCCTGCCCGGCGCAGAAACCCCGGCCTTCACCCGTCAGCAGCAGCACCCGCACGCTCGCGTCCTGACGCACGCGCTTGAGGGCTTCGCGCACTTCAGCGTGCATCTGCCCGTTGAAGCTGTTCAGTTGCTCGGGTCGGTTGAGGCTCAGCAGGGCCACGCCGTTGTCGATGGAAAACACGATGGTTGCGAATGTCATGGGGGGGGTGCCCTCGGGGGTGAACGGGAAGGGGTTATTCGCCGCGATAGCGCGGCCGACGTTTTTCCTGGAAGGCGCGAATGCCTTCGTTGCGGTCGTGGGTGCCGGCCAGCAGGGTGAAGGCGTGGCGTTCCAGGCGCAGGCCGCTAGCCAGGTCGGTGTCCTGGGCCTTGAGCAGGGCTTCCTTGGCCAGGCGCACCGCCAGCGGCGCCTGGCCGGCGATGCGCTGGGCGATGTTCAGCGCGCGTTCCACCGTCAGCTCCGGTTCGGTGACTTCGCTCACCAGCCCGGCCGCCAGGGCCTGGCGAGCGCTGATGGGCTCACCGGTCAGCACCATCTGCATGGCCAGGGACTTGCCCACCGCCCGCAGCAACCGTTGGGTGCCACCGGCGCCAGGCATGATCCCCAGGTTGATTTCCGGCTGGCCGAACTGGGCGTCACGGCCGGCAATGAGGATGTCCGCGTGCATGGCCAGTTCGCAGCCACCGCCCAGGGCGTAGCCGTTGACGGCGGCGATCAGCGGTTTGCTGAACGCCGTGATGCGTTGCCAGAACGCCACCCGCGGGTCGTTGAGGATGCCCACCAGGTCACGCTCGGCCATTTCCTTGAGGTCGGCGCCTGCGGCGAACGCCTTGCGGTTGCCGGTCAGTACCACGGCGTGGGTGGAGGGGTCCTGTTCGACGCGGGCCAGTTCGTCGGCGAGTTCGCCGAGCATTGCGGTCGTCAGCGCGTTGAGCGCCGCGGGGCGGTTTAGGGTGACCAGGCGGACCGATTCCAGCTGTTCGACGGTAAGCAGCGCAGGCATGGCGTGGCCTCGGAGTGTGCCCGGCAATCGGGGCAGGGCTGATTATTGGGAAGGCTGGGGTGGCCTGTGGGCTCAGTATAGCCATAATGCGATACAGAAAAACAATACAAAAATGCAAAATGGTGTCTTAATGGTGGGGCGCTCGCGTTCGTGTCATTGGCAGGCAACCGAAGCCATTTGGCACGCAGGCAAAAAACATCCCTGGGACGTTTCATTAAGCTGGGGCCATGCCCCTCTGGAAGGAATCATCATGAGCAGTCAAACCGTTCGCCCGCTGGACAGCGTCAGCGCATTCCTCAAGCGCCAGCACGGCCTTTACATTGATGGCGGCTGGGTGGCGGCCCGTGGTCAGGGCACGCTCCCGGTGTTCAACCCGGCCACCGGCGAGCAGATCGCGACCACCGCCGATGCCGATGAAGCCGACGTCGACCAGGCGGTGCGGTCCGCCCACAAGGCGTTCGTTTCCGGTGTCTGGTCGCGCTGCCTGCCGGCCGAGCGCGAGCGGATCCTGCTGCGCTATGCCGACCTGCTGGAGCAGCACACCGAGGAGCTGGCACAGCTGGAAACCCTGGAGCAGGGCAAGTCCATCGCCATTGCCCGCGCTTTCGAAGTCGGCAGCACCCTGAACTGGATGCGCTACACCGCGGGCCTCGCGACCAAGGTATCGGGGCGCACCCTGGACCTGTCGATTCCCATGCCGGAGGGGGCGCGCTACACCGCCTTTACCCGCAAGGAACCGGTCGGTGTGGTGGCGGGTATCGTGCCGTGGAACTTCCCGCTGATGATTGGGATGTGGAAGGTCATGCCGGCCCTGGCCGCAGGCTGTTCCATCGTGGTCAAACCCTCGGAAATCACACCGTTGACCCTGCTGCGCATGGCCGAGCTGGCGACCGAGGCTGGCGTCCCACCTGGCGTGTTCAACGTTGTCACGGGCAGTGGTGAGGTGTGCGGCCGCGTGCTGACCAGCCATCCACTGGTGAGCAAAGTCAGCTTCACCGGCTCCACAGCCACCGGCAAGGGTATCGCCAGAAGCGCGGTAGACAGCCTGAAACGTATCACGTTGGAATTGGGTGGCAAAAATCCCGCCATCGTCCTCAGGGACGCTGATATCCAGCAAGTGGTGGAAGGCCTGATGATGGGCAGCTTTCTCAACCAGGGCCAGGTGTGTGCCGCCAGCTCGCGCATCTATGTGGAGGCGCCGATCTTCGACCAGGTGGCCGCGGCGTTCGAAGGCGCGGTCAAGGGCCTGACCGTGGGCCCGGGCATGGACCCCGGCTTCCAGATCAACCCGCTGGCTTCCCTGGCTCACCAGGCCAAGGTGCTGGGCTACCTGGAAGACGCCCGTCGCCAGGACGCCGAGCTGATCCGTGGTGCCCAGGGCCCGAACGGCAATGGCTTCTATGTGTCGCCGACCCTGGTGCTCAACCCTGACCACCACCTTGCACTCACTCGCGAGGAAGTGTTCGGCCCGGTGCTGTGCCTGAGCCGCGTCGATGATGTGGAGCAGGCTCTCGCGCTGGCCAACGATTCGGATTACGGGCTGACGGCGAGCTTGTGGACCCGCGACCTCAACGCCGCGATGAACCTTACTCCGCGCATCCAGGCTGGCACCGTGTGGGTCAACAGCCACACCCTGATCGACGCCAACATGCCGTTTGGCGGCTTCAAGCAATCGGGCACCGGCCGCGACTTCGGTGCCGACTGGCTGGACGCCTATACCGAAACCAAGTCGGTGTGCATTCGCCACTGATCCTGCCCCACCGCTTGCTACGCCTCACCCCCTGCGGGTTGGGCGCGGCAAGCCACCCGCCTGAGACACAACAACATGACTGCGAAAGCAAAAGTCAGTCGATACCTGCCGGCCTTGGCCCTGCTGGCGACCTTCGCCCAGGCTGACACAGGCCAGGCGATCATCGACGCCGACCAGCATCCGGAAAACTGGTTGAGCCACGGCCGCACCTATTCCGAACAACGTTTCAGCCCGCTGGACCAGATCAATACGCGCACTGCCAAGGACCTGAAGATCGCCTGGTATCACGACCTGGACACCAACCGCGGCCAGGAAGGCACGCCGCTGGTGGTGGACGGGGTGATGTACGCCACCACCAACTGGAGCAAGGTCAAGGCGTTCGATGCGGCCACTGGCAAGCTGCTGTGGCAGTACGACCCCAAGGTGCCAGGAGACGTGGCCGTGCGTGGCTGCTGCGACACGGTCAACCGCGGCGCGGCCTACTGGAACGGCAAGATCATTTTCGCCACCTTCGACGCCCGCCTGATTGCCCTGGACGCCAAGACCGGCACACTGGCCTGGAGCGTCGACACCCTCCCGCGCGATGCCCACCTGGGCAATGTGAAAAGCTACACCATTGATGCCGCGCCACGGGTGGCCAAAGGCGTGGTGGTGATCGGCAATGGTGGTGCCGAGATGGGCGCCCGGGGTTTTGTCTCCGGCTTCGATGCCGAGACCGGCGCTTTCAAGTGGCGCTTTTATACGGTACCTGCCCCTGATAACACGCCCGACCATGCCGTTTCCGACCGGCCCTTGAGTGAACTGGCCTACAAGACCTGGGGGCCCAATGGCACCTGGCGCCAGTCCGGCGGGGGCGGCACGGTCTGGGACTCCATGACCTACGACCCGGTCACCGACCTGCTGTACATCGGCGTCGGCAATGGCTCGCCGTGGAACTACAAGCTGCGCTCCGAAGGAATAGGCGACAACCTGTTCCTGGGCAGCATCGTCGCCGTGCGCCCGGAAACCGGCGAGTACGTGTGGCACTTCCAGGAAACGCCCCAGGACCAATGGGACTTCACCTCCACCCAGCACATCATCACCGCCGATATCCCGGTGGCGGGCAAGGCGCGCCACGTGATTCTGCACGCGCCCAAGAACGGCTTCTTCTATGTGATCGATGCCGCCACCGGCGAGTTTCTGTCGGGCAAACCCTATGTCCCGGTGAACTGGGCCACGGGCCTGGACCCCAAAACCGGCCGCCCGCACACGGTGCCCGATGCCCTTTACTCGCTGACCGGCAAGCCCTGGCTCGGCCTGCCCGGTGACCTGGGCGGGCACAACTGGCAGCCCATGGCCTACAGCCCGCAAACCGGCCTGGTGTACATCCCGGCCCAGCAGATTCCCTTCGGCTATGTGGCCAGCGACAACCCCCAGCTGCACTCGGTAGGCCTGAACCTGGGCCTGGACATGGCCAGGATTGGCCTGCCCGACGATCCCAAGGTCAAGACCGAGGCGGCCAAGGCGTTGCAGGGTTGGTTGCTGGCCTGGGACCCGGTGGCGCAGAAGGAAGTGTTCCGCGTCGACCACAAGGGGCCGTGGAACGGTGGTGTGCTGGCCACTGGCGGCGGGCTGGTGTTCCAGGGCCTGGCCACCGGTGACTTCCATGCCTATGACGCACGCACCGGCCAGGACCTGTTTCGTGCCTCGTTGCAGAGCGCGGTCATGGCGCCACCCATCAGCTACGCGGTTAACGGCAAGCAGTACATTGCGGTGGAGGTGGGCTGGGGTGGCATCTACCCGCTGCTGATGGGCGGTATCGCCCGTACCGCCGGCTGGACGGTGAACAAGTCGCGGATCGTGGTGTTCGCTCTGGACGGTGACAAGACCTTGCCGCCGCTCAACGACAAAGGCTTTCTGCCGGTCAAGCCACCGGCCAACTTCGACAGCGCCCAGGCCGAGCGTGGCTACGGTGATTACATGACCTTTTGCGCCGCCTGCCACGGTGACAACGGCGAGTCGGGCGGCGTGCTGCCGGACTTGCGCTGGTCCGGTGCCATAACGGCTCGCGACGCGTTTTACCGTGTGGTGGGCCAGGGTGCGCTGACCGCTTATGGCATGGACCGTTTCGACGGTGCCATGCACGCCGAGCAGATCGAGGCCGTGCGCCAGTTCCTGCTCAAGCGCGCCAATGCCACCTTTGCGCGCGAAGTGCAGGCCCGGCAGAACGCCGACGGCACCCCGGACAACATCGGCCCGGTGTTCAAATGACAGGGGGAGCCATGAAAACATTGATGCTGTGGATCAGCATGGCCCTGGCCCCGACCGTGTGGGCGGGGCAGGCACCCGCGGTCAGCCGTGGTCAGTACCTGGCCAGGCTGGGCGATTGCGCGGCGTGCCATACGGCGGTGCAGGGGCCGCTGTTCGCGGGTGGCCTTGCCATTGAATCGCCGCTGGGGCGGCTGTACTCCACCAACATCACGCCAGACCGGAAAACGGGGATCGGTGGTTATTCCCTGGACGATTTCCGCCGCGCCGTCACCGAGGGCGTGCGCCAGGATGGCACCAGCCTTTACCCGGCCATGCCGTACCCGTCCTATGCACGCATGAGCGAGGCGGACATCGCCGCGCTGTACGACTATTTCATGCATGAAGTGCCTGCCGTGGCGGCGTCCAACCGGCCCGTGGACATGCCCTGGCCGCTGTCGCTGCGCTGGCCGTTGCGGGTCTGGCGGGCGATGTACGCGCCAGCGCCGACGCCCTTCGAGGCCAGCCGTTACGCTGACGCCCAGGTGGCCCGCGGCGCGTATATCGTGCAAGGGCCCGGGCATTGCGGGTCGTGCCATACCGAGCGGGGCCTGGCCCTGCAGGAAAAGGCCCTGGACGACCATGACGGCGCGGCGTATCTGGCCGGCGGCTCGATCATCGACGGCTGGTCCACCCCCAACCTGCGCGGCAACGCGCGGGGCGGCCTGGGAAACTGGAGCGAGGATGACCTGGTACGCTTCCTCAAGACCGGCCGCACCGACCACACCGCGGCGTTCGGCGGCATGGTCGATGTGATCGCCTGGAGCACCCAGTACCTGGACGACGATGACCTGCGGGCAGTGGCCAGGTACCTCAAGAGCCTGCCTGCTGACGGCCCGCAACCGCCACGTCAGGCCCCGTTGGGTGTACTCGCGGCAAGCGCTGGCGAGCAGGGTTACCTGGCGCATTGCGCGCTGTGCCATGGCGCCGACGGCCAGGGCGTGGCGCGGATGTTCCCGGCGTTGGCGGGCAACAACCTGGTGATCAATGATGCGCCGCAGTCGTTGCTCAAGATCATCCTCGACGGCGCGAGCCTGCCGCCCAGCCACTGGGCGCCGTCGACGGTGCACATGCCGGGGTATGCCAGCGTGCTGTCGGACCCGCAAATAGCGGCCATCAGCAACTACGTGCGCCAGGCCTGGGGCAATGACGCCAGGCCGCGGGTCACCGCTCAGGCGGTAGCCCAGTCACGGTCGCCGCTGCCGGAAGAACTGGGCAAGGACCGCCCCGACATCGGCTGGCAAACCGTGCGGCCGCAGCCTTGCGGCAGCCAATGGTCGTTCTCCATCCAGCCCCATGGCGCCGACAGGGAGTAGCGGCCACCCCCGTGGGACCGGGCCAACCACAGCCTGCGGTTGGGCGTCAGCCCTCAGTGACAGCGCTTGCGATATTCACTCGGGGCCACGCCAAACCGGGCCTTGAAGGCCGTGGTGAAGTAGCTGCTGTTGATGAACCCGAACTGGTCCGCCACCCCCGCCATCTTGCCCCGCGCGCTGCCGTCGCGCAGGCCTAGGGCGCACCGGTCCAGGCGGCGGTCGCGGATGTACTGGGCCACGCTCTGACCGTGACGGCCGAAGGCCCGGTACAGGCTGCGCAGGGAGATGCCGCAGTGCCGGGCTACCTGTTCAGGGCTCAGTTCGGCTTCGCACAGGTGCCGCTCTATCCAGTCCACACAGCGCCGGTAGGCTTTCTCCTGAGCGTCCCGGGGCGGGTCATCCTTCAGCAGCGCCGGGCGCAACAGGCTGACCAGCGAGTCCAGCACCGCCTCGCTCTCGCCATGGGAAAGGTCGTCGCGGCCCTGGGTGCCGAGCAGCAGTTGGGTGGCCAGCCCGGCCACCGCCACCTGGGCCGCCACTTTTTGCCCGGCGCGCAGGGTGCCGTGCGTGAGCAGTGCCTCCACACGTTCATGGGGAAGGATCAGCGACAATTGTCGGGCCCGGCCTTCGAAGGTGAAGTCGCTGGGGTAGCGGTTGTCGATGAACATGATGTCGCCGGCGCGCAGGGTTTCCTGCGCGTCACCCTGGCGCATGTGGGTGGCACCTTCCAGCTGGAACACGGCGAAATAGTGGTGGGCGGCACTGCGAGCCACTTCGCCGCGCTGGCGGACCAGGCGCGCATGGGCGGCCTGCACCACGCTCATCTTCAGCGCGCCTTGGCGCGTTTCAATGATATCGCCCTGGAATGCATCGCCAGTGGCGTGGCCGGTGAAGGCATCACAAATGCGGTTGATCGAATTCAGCCAACCTTCGAAGGCGGCAGGGGAAGGGGTCATGGTCGTGCCTCACACCGTTGTAGTCATTATGTGTGTGCAGCGCTCGGGCGCCTGACCGAAGTAAACCCGTTTGAAGGGTGAAATGCCAGTTCCACGGAGCAAACGGCGAGCGATATCAACTTAAGCGATACATAAAAATTAATTAATGGTAGATTTATTGTAATGCAATAATCGCCGAGGACGCCCATGCCCTGTTACAGCCTTGACGGCCTGACGCCCGTCGTCGACCCCACCGCCTATGTACATCCCACGGCCGTGCTCATCGGCGACGTGATCATCGGTGCGCACTGTTACGTCGGCCCCCTGGCCAGCCTGCGCGGCGATTTCGGCCGTATCATTCTGGAGGAGGGCGCCAACGTGCAGGATACCTGCGTGATGCATGGCTTCCCGGACAGCGACACCGTGGTGGAGCGCAATGGCCACATCGGGCACGGCGCCGTTCTGCACGGCTGCCGCATCGGCGCCGACGCGCTGGTGGGCATGAACGCGGTGGTCATGGACAATGCCCGCATCGGCGCGCGCAGCCTGGTGGGGGCCACGGCCTTCGTCAAGGCAGGCTTCAGTTGCGCGCAGCAATCGCTGGTGGTGGGCAACCCGGCCAGCGTCACGCGGGTACTGGGCGACCAGGAAGTTGCCTGGAAGCAAGCCGGTACCCGCGAATACCAGGCGCTGGCCCGGCGTTGCCTGCAAGGCTTGCTGGAATGCGTGCCGTTGCCAGCAGCCGAGCCTGATCGTCCACGCTTGCACGTCAGCGACCATCAGCCCAAACGCAGCGCCCTGTGATACTGGCGGTGGCCTGTGAAGGGCCGCAGTCGGTATATTTCTCCTTTTTGTCTGACTCGGGCTGCCCATGTCGTCGCTTACCCCCCTCAATCACCTGATTGCCCGCTTCGCGCAACAGGTGCCGATCCGCGCCAGCTCGCTGATCGTCACCCTCTATGGCGATGCCATCGAGCCCCACGGTGGCACGGTCTGGCTGGGTAGCCTGATTCGCCTGCTGGAACCGGTGGGCATCAACGAGCGGTTGATCCGTACGTCGATCTTTCGCCTGACCAAGGAAAACTGGCTGACCGCGGAAAAAGTCGGGCGGCGCAGTTACTACAGCCTGACCGGCACCGGCCGTCGCCGTTTCGACAAGGCCTTCAAGCGGGTCTACAGCGCCACGCAGCCCGCCTGGGACGGTGCCTGGTGCCTGGTATTGCTGACCCAGCTCCCGGCGGCGCTGCGCAAGGCCGTGCGGGAGGAATTGGAATGGCAAGGGTTTGGCGCCGTGGCACCGACCATGCTGGCCAGCCCGCGCATCGAACGCGGTGACCTCAACACTACCCTGGCGGACCTGGGCGCGCTGGACGATACCATTGTCTTCGAAACCACCGGCCAGGATGTGCTGGCCTCCCGGGCCTTGCGGCTGCAGGTCAAGGAAAGCTGGAACATCGAGGAACTGGCGGCGCACTACAGCGAGTTCATCCAGTTGTTCCGCCCGTTGTGGCAGGCGTTGCGCGAGCAGGAAAGCCTGGACCCGGAAGAAAGCTTCCTGGCCCGCACCCTGCTGATTCATGAATACCGCAAGCTGCTGCTGCGTGACCCGCAGTTGCCAGACGAACTGCTGCCCGGCGACTGGGAAGGGCGCGCCGCACGGCAGTTGGCGCGCAATATCTACCGGCTGGTGTGCGCCCCGGCCGAAGCCTGGTTGAACACCGTGATGGAAACGGCCGACGGGCCATTGCCGGAGGCGGGGGAAAGCTTCTACCGCCGCTTCGGCGGGCTGCGCTGACACACACACGTAGCAGCGGACCTGGCCGCGTCACAAGCGCCGCGCCGTGTCAGGCATACCGTGTGTGCGTTCGACGCGGCCGGGTCCGCTGCGGGGCGTTTGTTCGGTTCATTTCGCTGCGTTGAGGTTCAAGGTCGGGGTTTCATCGAAGAAATTCCACGGCTTGAGCAGCATGTGCACCCACTCGGTGGGCATGATGGGCCATTCCTCGGCGCGGGCCACATGGGTGGTGCCGGTGGTCAGCCACACCACGTCGTCGGTGTTGTCGATGGGCTGGTTGTCCCGGGTGTACTGGCCAAGCCCGGTGTCCCTGTCGGAGCGGTTCGGGTACTTGCCTTCCGGGTAGCGCTCGTCGGGGTTGTAGCGGGTCACCCAGATCTGCTTGTCCATGAAACTCAGGCGGTGGTACAGCCACTCATCCTTGCCGAAGTTGGCGCCCTTGGCTACCGGGTGGGTGCCGCCGGCATAGGGAATCAACTGGTACGACACCGGGTTGCCCATGCGGTTTTCCTTGTTGGGGTTGCTCAGCAGGCGCACGGTGGCCGGGTCGAACTTCTGCGCGGCGTCCTGCTCGTGGGTCACTTTCTGCTGCTGGATCTGCATGGTGCTGGTGCGCGGGCCGCCACGGTCATTCCCGGCCACCACCGGGTTGACCTCCACCAGGGTGTTGTTCTCGCCGTCGATGTCCATGTCCAGGCGGAAGTTGTAGATGTGCTGGTGGGTGGTGCCGACGATGTGGGTGTCGATCAGCGTGCCGTATTTCGTGTCTTCCTTGGCCGTGGCGTCATGCATGGTCTTGCTCTTCACGCCTTTGACCGCCTCGATGCCCGTGGCGCCGGCGTCGATGCCGATGGTGCCGTTCTGCTGGAACACCCAGTCGAAGATGTAGTCGTAGTTGCCCACGGTGCTGATCCAGCGTATCACCAGCTCCCGGCGCTCGGTGCTGAGGTTCGGCTGGCCCATTTCCTGATGCTTGTACTCGGGCCCCGCATACCGCTCGAAGATGGCCATGGCGTGGGGGATGGTCGTCGGCTTGCCGGTATAGTCGGCGATGGTGGCGTCCAGCAACACAGCGTTCTGCGGTGCGTCCTTGCCGCGCTGGAGGGGAGAGGTGAGGGTGCCCATGCCGTAGTCGCCAGAGTCCAGGTAGGCCTTGAAGTACCAGCCCACATCCGGGTCGCCGTAGGGCACGATCATCCCGCCCAGGCTGCCTTCGTACATGATCTTGCGCTTGGTGCCCTTGTCGTCATAGGTGACGGTGGAAAGGATCGGCCCCACCCGCGAGTCCAGGCGCAGGTGCAGGTCCCAGTTCTGCCAGTGGATGCTGTTGCCGCTGATGGTGTAGTTCTTGCCCTCGGGCTCGATGATCTCCAGTGGCTTGACCGTGGCGGCCTTGCGGCCCCGGCCGTCGTAGGGGGTGCGCTTCATCGGTACCGGAACCACCCCGGCGTCTTCGATCTTGATGACTTTTTTCTGTTCCAGGTCTACCACGGCCACGAGGTTTTCGATGGGGTGGGCCCAATAGTTGCCATCACCCACGTCCAGGTAGCTGACCACCTTGAGCAGGCGCTTATCCTGGGCCAGGCCGTCCTTGCCGTCGAAATAGCCGACGGTCAGCGGCGTGGTCACCACCTTCTTCACATCATTGATGCCACGGGTTTTCAGGGCCTGGGCGTACTCGCCGCTGCTTTCGATGATCGACTGCACGGCGCTGAAATCATCCAGCAGCACCATGCCGTGGGCGCCGACGATGGGCTTCCAGGACAGCACCTGGCGGGTCTTGAGGTCGACAGTGCTCTCGATCACGTGCTTGCCGTCCAGCACCACGACGTTGGCTTCGCGCGGTTCGCTGACCGGGTTGCCGGTGTAGACGAACGTCCATACCTGGTCCTTGGCCGGTTCGTGGAGGGAAATCTCGGTGAAACGGAAATTGGCCTGGTAGTGGGGGGAAGCCTTGATCGCGTCCACGGCCGCTTTGATTTCGTCGGCGCTCAGGGGGTTCAGCGGGTGAGGGCGGGTCTCCACCTGGAACGTCCTGTCCAGGCCCGACTGGAACACTTCGTTGATGAAGTCGTGGGACATGTACGCGGTGTTGCCCTTGAACACCACCGGTACCTGGAGCTCGATGCGCTTGCCGTTGAGCATGGCCACCCGGGTGTTGGGCTTGACCTTGACATAGGCGCCGTCCTTGGCGATCACGAAGACGTTGGCGTAGTCATCCCACTTGACGCTTGCGCCGAAGCTTTCCAGGGTCGATTGCAGCGGTACCATCTCGGCCGCGCCGCCGTGGGCGCTGGCCTGGGGCAGCCAGCAGGGGAGGCTCAGGGAGACAGCCAGGGCCAGCCTGGCCATCGGGACATGGGTGAGTCGGGTGAGCGCATTGAACATGAAGGTTTCCTCGACGGAGCACTGGCGGCTCCTTCCTGCAGTCGGTGGGCGTCGCGGGTCCGGTCCCGCACGGTTCGACTCTAGGGCAGGTGCACGAGGGGCAAGTAGCACAAATCGGCAATGCGACAACCGCATGGCCCGTGGTAACGTCGGGCGGGCCTGCAAGACAATAATAAGGAGTACCGACATGATGGATCACAACTCGCCTCCACCACCCCGTGGCACCCGGCCCTTTCTGGGCGCCGGAATCTTCCTGGGCACCCTCCAGGTGCTCTGCGGCATCTGCGAGCGCCACCACTGGGGCCTGGCCGTGGTCGGCGCGCTGCTGGCCACGGGGGTGTGGGCCTGCCATGAGTGGCAGCAGCACCGCCGCCAGATACCGAGGGGATGGTTGGCCTGAGGAGGGCGCTGGAGAAACCCAAGCCATGCACCTGGCGGTCCTGATGCGATTTCATGACAGGCTTTTGGGGGCCCCGCTGGAGATCTCATCATGGCCACCAAGCGGTAGTCGATGGTGTTGTAGCGTCCTTGAGACCGTGCGCCGCCCGCGCGGCGCTTCCCGGGCAAGCCCGGTCCCACATCTGTTTCGGGCCAGTTATGTCTGTGCCATTGCCTGGTCCGCCTTGATTGTCCGCCTGGAGATTGGGTCAGGGCCGCGCCGCGCGGGCGGCGCACGGTCGCAAGGGCGCCGGAGAACCCAAGCCATGCACCTAGAGGCCATGATGCGGTTTCATGACAGGCTTTTAGGGCCCCACCGGAGATCTCATCATGGCCACCAAGCGCTAGTCGATGGTGTTGTAGTGCCCTCGAGACCGTGCGCCGCCCGCGCGGCGCTTCGCGAGCAAGCTCTGCTCCAACGTTTGTTTCGGGCCAGTTATGTCTGTGCCATTGCCTGGTCCGCCTTGATTGTCCGCCTGGAGATTGGGTCAGGGCCGTGCCGCGCGGGCGGCGCACGGTCGCAAGGGCGCCATTAAACCAAAGCCATGCACCTGGCGGCCCTGATGCGATTTCATGACAGGCTTTTGGGGGCCCCACCGGAGATCTCATCATGGCCACCAAGCGGTAGTCGATGGTGTTGTAGCGTCCTTGAGACCATGCGCCGCCCGCGCGGCGCTTCCCGGGCAAGCCCGGTCCCACATCTGTTTCGGGCCAGTTATGTCTGTGCCATTGCCTGGTCCGCCTTGATTGTCCGCCTGGAGATTGGGTCAGGGCCGTGCCGCGCGGGCGGCGCACGGTCGCAAGGGCGCCGGAAACCTTGAGCCATGCACCTGGCGGCCCTGATACGGTTTCAAACCGGAAAAACAAGGCGGACAAGGCAATCCCACAGACATAAATGGCCCGAAACAGATGTAGGAGCGAGGGGGGCGCCTAGCCCTTGCTCGCGAAGCGCCGCGCGGGCGGCGCACGGTCTCAAGGGCGCCGGAAACCTTGAGGCATGCACCTGGCGGCCTTGATACGGTCTCAAGCCGGAAAAACAAGGCGGACAAGGCAATCCCACAGGCATAACTGGCCCGAAACAAACGTTGGAGCAGAGCTTGCTCGCGAAGCGCCGCGCGGGCGGCGCACGGTCTCAAGGGTACCGGAGAACCCAAGCCATGCACCTAGAGGCCATGATGCGGTTTCATGACAGGCTTTTAGGGCCCCACCGGAGATCTCATCATGGCCACCAAGCGCTAGTCGATGGTGTTGTAGCGCCCTTGAGACCGTGCGCCGCCCGCGCGGCGCTTCGCGAGCAAGCCCGCTCCTACATCTGTTTCGGGCCAGTTATGTCTGTGCCATTGCCTGGACCGCCTTGTTGGTTTGGCTTGGGATTGCCTGGACCGCCTTGTCCTGCATCACCCCTGCGGTGGCGCCGGCCACCCACCTCCCAGCGCGCCATACAGGTTCACTTCCGCTACCCACTGCGCCAATTGGTCGGTGATCAGGCCTTCCTGGGCGGTGAACAACGAGCGTTGTGCGTCGAGAAATACCAGGTTGCTGTCCAGCCCGCTGCGGTAGCGATGCTGGGCCAGGCGGTAGTAGCGCTCGTTGGCGGCGACCAGGTCGCGCTGGGCCTGCAGTTGGCGCTGGTAAGTGGCGCGGGCGGCGAGGCCGTCGGCGACTTCCTGGAAAGCCCCCTGAATAGCCTTCTCGTAGTTGGCTACCTGCACGTTTTCCTGCAGGCGCGCGTAGTCCAGGCTGGCGCGCAGGCTGCCAGCGGTGAAGATCGGGACGCTCAACTGCGGCTCGAACACCCAGGAACCCGAACCTCCCCGGAACAGCCCCGACAGCTCGCTGCTGGAGGTGCCCGCGGTGGCGGTCAGGGTGATGCTGGGGAAGAACGCGGCACGGGCCGCACCGATGGCCGCGTTGGCAGCCTGCAACTGGTATTCGGCCTGGCGAATGTCGGGGCGCCGTTGAAGCAGGTCCGAAGGGAGCCCGGCCGGCAGACTGGCCAGCGGAGGCTGGTCCAGGGCCAGCCCCGACGGGCTGTCGGCCAGGGGCGTGCCGACCAGGGCGGTGAGCTGGTTGAGGTCCTCGGCCACCTGGCGCCGGTACCGGGCCTGGGCAGCTCGGGTGCTGTAGACCGGCGTGCGCGCCTGCACCTGGTCCAGCGCCGATACCGTGCCGGTCTGGCGTTGGCGAGTCGTCAGGCGCAGGCTTTGCTCATCGGCGGCCAGGGTCTGGCCCGCCAGGTCGAGCAAGGCCTCGTCGGCCCTCCAGGTGAGGTAAGCGCTGGCCACGCTGGTGATCAGGCTCAACTGCACACTGCGCCGCGCCTCCTCACTGCCCAGGTAAGTCAGCAGCGCCTGGTCGCGCAGGCTGCGCACCCGGCCGAACAGGTCGACCTCGTAGGCGCTGATGCCCAGGGTGACCGAATCGGTATCGGTAATCACCGCCGCACCGGTGCCGGTCAGGCTGGCCGGTACCCGTTCGCGGTCGCGCTGGGCGCTGGCGTCCACCTGGGGCAGCAGGGCCGCGCGCTGAATGCGGTATTGCGCGCGGTAACTTTCCACTGTCAGCGCCGCCACCCGCAGGTCGCGGTTGTTGGCCAGCGCCTGGTCGATCAGTTGTCGCAGGGCAGGGTCATGGAACACCTGACGCCAGTCATCGGCGGCCACGGCTTGCGTGTGGGCATCGGCAGCGGTGGTGCCCGGGTAGTGGGCCGCGGTGGGGAGCGCGGGGCGCTGGTAATCGGGAATCAACGAACAGCCGGCCAGCAGCAGGGCCGGCCAGGCGAGCAGGTATCTGGGCATTGGGCAGTCTCGTGCTGAAAAGGTGTCAGGCGCTGGCCATCCAGCGCACCAGGCCGTGCCGGCCACTGACCCCAAGCTTGGCGGTGGCCCGCTTGAGGTAGGTTTCCACCGAGCTGTGCTTGACGTTCAAACGCTGAGCCATCTGCTCCATGGTGATGCCGGTCAACAGCCCCAGGCACACCTCCTGCTCGCGCGCTGACAGGCTCACGGCATCCTGGGCCAGCCGTCCACTGAAGGCTTGCTGCAGGCCACTGCCCTCGGGCTCGGCGGAGGTCGAACCGGCGGTGCCTGTCAGCTGCGCATGCTGTTCCACCAACGGCAGCAAGGTATCGGAGAGGCTTTTGAGCAGTGACAGTTCGGCCAGCGAGAAGGCCCGCAGGCTGGCCTTGCGGTGAAAGCCGATGATCCAGCGTCGGTCGCCCTGGCAAGACACCACGTTGCACTGGTGGGCGCTGCGTTGCGGGTGCGGGCGGCCCGGCACGGTGCGCAGCTGAATCAGCAGGGGCGCGTCCATGGTCATGACGCTCTGCAGCAAGGGGTGGGGTACATGGTCGGGGGTGGTGATACAGGGTTGCGGACCGGTCGCGCCCAGGCACCTGATCTGGTCAACCCGGCGCTGCGCGACGTTCAGCACCCATTCGCCCAGGTCCAGGCCATGAATGGGTACGCGGTAGTCGACGAACGCCAGCATGCGCTCGGCGAAGGCGGTGTCGCCGGCGCTGGACACCAGTTCACCCAAGTGCATGTACAGTTGATGATCGTGCGCGCCATTGAGGCTGTGTGTCAGTTTCATTGTGCATCTTCCTTGATTCTGACGAGATAAAAAGCGGCTCACGGGCAGTCTGCGCCCGTCAAATGATGATAACCGCTATTCAACCTAGAGTTTCACCTTGCGTCTGTACTGGAAAACCGGGACAGCCATACAAATGGCCATCATCCTTTGGAACTATGCCCCCGTGCCCTGACAGGCAGGTTACAAGGGGCAATGCCGCCGGTCAGGCCGCTATACATGCCACACAATGGGGCGTCTGTCCGGTGTTTCGGGGACATACAAGGCCGGGAGAGGGGTGATTGAATCCGCTGCCAATCTGCCAAGAAGGACCTTGCGCCATGACTGCTGCCGCCGTCTTCCCCCTGACCGCCGCCCAGCGCGATGTCTGGCTTGACCAGATCAGCCACGGCCAATCGCCACTGTATAACATCGGTGGCTACGTGGAGCTCACCGGCCCGTTGGCCCCGGCCTTGCTGCATCAGGCGTTGCACCAGTTGGTGGCCAGCCATGATGGGCTGCGCACCGTCCTGGTGCCTGGCGCGGGTGAAGACGGTCTGCCGCTGCAAACGTTTGCCGCCAGCATGGATGTACCGTTGCCGGTGCATGACTTGCGTGGCCACCCCGAGCCGACCGAAGCGGCCTTGGCCCTGATTCGTCAGCAGATGCAGCAGCCCTATGTGCTGGAAGGGCAACCGCTGTGGCGCTTCGCCCTGATCTGCCTGGGCCCCGACCACCACTGGCTGGTGACTCAGGCGCACCACTTGATTCTCGATGGCTGGGGCTTCGGGCAGATGCTCAAGGCATTGGGCGAGCACTACACCGCCTTGACCCAGGACACCGCGGCACCGGGCCCGGCGCCTTCCTACGCCGAATTCATTGCCGATGACCGCCGCTACCACGACTCGGCCCGCCACGCCCGCGACCAGGCCTATTGGCTGGAAAAATACCGCGACCTGCCCGAGCCCCTGCTGGCGCCGCGTCACCATCACCGCCGTGCCACCGACCCGGCCCCCTCGCACAGCTGCGTGCAGGCCTTTCCCGCGGCCTTGCATGTGCGCATGCAACAGTACGCCGAGCACTGCGGTGCCTCAGCATTCCACGTATTGCTGGCGGCCCTGCATGTGTATTTCACCCGCACGGCCCAACGTCAGGAATGGGTGGTTGGCCTGCCCTTGCTCAACCGCGGTGGCGCGCGGTTCAAGTCGACCCTGGGGCACTTCGCCCAAGTCAGTGCCGTGCGCCTGGCCTGCGCCGATGACCTGAGCTTCAAGCAACTGATCAGTGAGGTCCGGGACACCCTCAAGCGCGACTTCCGTCACCAGCGTTTTGCCCTCAATGAACTCAACCGAACGCTCGGCCTGGGTGGGGAAGCGCGCGGGCAATTGTTCGATGTGTCGGTGTCCTATGAACAGGACGACCACGACTACCGCTACGGCGCGGCCCTGGCCCATACCGTGAAAGTTTCCAACGGCCATGAAACTACCCCCCTGGCCATTCACCTGCGCAGCAACCGGTACAACGACAAGGCCTGGCTGCACCTGGTGCACCACCGGGCCTGGTTCGACAACGCCGAGGCCCAGGCCCTGGCCGAGCGCCTGGTGCATATCCTTGAGCAGGGCCTGGAGCGCCCGGACCTGCGCGTGGCCGATTTCGAACTGCTGACCGCTACCGAGCAGCAAGCCCTGGTGAGCTGGAATGCCAGCGCAGCGGCATTCGCCGACGCACCGGTGATCCATCGCCGCATCGAGGCCCAGGCCTTGGCGCAGCCCGACGCCATTGCCGCCTGGCACCATGGCGCCGGCCTGAGTTACGCCGACCTTAACCGCCGTGCCAACGGCCTGGCGCACCACTTGACCGGCCTGGGTGTGGGCCCTGAAGACCGGGTTGCCGTGGTCGCCCGTCGGGGCCTGGAAACCCTGGTGGGGCTGTTGGCTGTGCTCAAGGCGGGGGCGGCCTACGTGCCTATCGACCCGGCGCAGCCCCACGAGCGCCTGGCCTACCTGCTGCAGGACAGCGCCCCCGTGGCAGTGCTGACCCAGGCGGCGCTGGCCGAGCGGCTGCCGCCTGTCACCGTGCCGCTGATCGAGCTGGACGACGGCCAATGGCAAGAAGGCCTTGATGGCAACCCCAAGGTGGCGGGTCTTGACCGGGACAGCCTGGTGTACGTGATCTATACCTCCGGCAGCACGGGCCAGCCCAAGGGGGTGATGGTGGAGCACCATACGCTCGCCAACCTGGTCGACTGGCATTGCCAGGCCTTCGCCCTGGTGGCGGGTGACCACATGTCGTGCCTGGCCGGGTTCGGTTTCGACGCCATGGCCTGGGAGGTGTGGCCGGCCTTGTGCGCCGGTGCGACGTTGCACCTGGCGCCTAACCAGGAGGGCGGCGAAGACCTCGATGCGCTGTTGCAGTGGTGGCGCGGGCAGCCTCTGGATGTCAGCTTCCTGCCCACCCCGGTGGCTGAGTATGCGTTCGGCCAGCCCTGGGAGCACCCGACCCTGCGCACTCTGTTGATCGGCGGCGACCGTTTGCGCCAGTTCACCCACGACCGCCGTTACTCGGTGGTCAACAACTATGGCCCGACCGAGACCACGGTGGTGGCCACTTCGGGCCCGGTGCACGCCGCCGGTACCCTGCACATTGGGCGGCCGATCGCCAACGCTCAGGTGTACGTGCTCGACGCTCACCTGCAGCCAGTGCCCCCAGGCGTGCCGGGTGAGCTGTACATCGGCGGCGCGGGCGTGGCCCGTGGTTACCTCAACCGTGTCGAGCTCACCGAAGAGCGTTTCGTCGCCGACCCGTTCAGCACCCGTCCCAACGCCCGGCTCTACCGAAGTGGCGACCTGGTGCGCTGGAACAACGACGGCACCCTCGATTACCTGGGGCGCAACGACGACCAGGTGAAGATTCGCGGTGTGCGCATCGAACTGGGCGAGATCGAGTCGGTGCTGGCCGGCCAGCCGGGCATCAAGGAGGCCGTGGTAATGGTGCGCGACCAGCACCTGCTGGCCTGGTACACCGAGCAATCGCCGGTGGCCCCGAGCGCCCTGCGTGAAGCGCTGCGGGCACACCTGCCCGCCTACATGGTACCTCGGGCCTTCACGCGGCTGGGCGCGTTGCCGCTGACCGCCAACGGCAAGCTTGACCGCCGGCGCCTACCCGACCCGGACCCTTCGGCCCTGGCCGGCCCCGCCTACGAGGCCCCGCAAGGCGCCACGGAAGGCGCGATGGCGGCGATCTGGGCGCAGGTGCTGGGGGTGGAGCGGGTAGGGCGCCACGATAACTTCTTCGAACTGGGCGGCCACTCGCTGCTGGCGGTCAACCTGGTGGCGCAACTGCGCAAGGCTGGCCTGGCGGCCGATGTCCAGGTGCTGCTGGGCCAGCCCACCGTGGCCGCCCTGGCCGCGTGCGAGGCGCGTGGCACGGCAGTGGTGGTGCCCGCCAACCGCGTACCGGCTGGCTGCACGCACATTACCCCCGACCTGTTGAGCCTGGCCACGCTTGACCAGGCGGCCATCGACCGCATCGTTTCCACGGTGCCGGGGGGCGCCGCCAATGTGCAGGAAATCTACCCGCTGGCGCCGCTGCAGGAAGGCATTCTCTACCACCACCTGAGCGCCGATGAGGGCGACCCGTACCTGCTGCAATGGCGCCTGGCCTTCGACAGCCCGGCGCGGCTGCACGCCTGGGCCACCGCGCTGCAACAGGTCATCGACCGTCACGATATCCTGCGCACCGCCGTGGCCTGGCAAGGCCTGGAAAACCCCCAGCAAGTGGTGTGGCGCCAGGCACCGCTGGCAGTGCAGGCCGTCGACGCAAGCACAGGCGACGGCGCCGTGCTGGAGCGTCTGCAACAGCGTTTCGATGCCCGTCACCATCGCCTCGACCTGACCCAGGCACCGTTGATGCGCCTGTTGCACGCCGACGACCCCGCCAACGGCCAGGTGGTGGCCGTGCTGTTGTTCCACCATCTGGTGCTGGACAACACCGCCATGGAGTTGGTGAGTCGCGAAATGCAGGCGTTGCTCGACCCGCAGCAGCCACCGTTGCCTGCGTCGGTGCCGTACCGCCATTACGTGGCCCAGGTACGCCTGGGCGCCGACGACGCCGGCCATGAGGCCTTTTTCCGCGCGCAGTTGGGCGATATCGACGAGCCGACGCTGCCCCTTGGCCAGCAAGACGTGCGCGGTGACGGCCGCGACATCGAGCAGGCGCGCCGCGCCCTCGACGCCGAGCTGGCCTTGCGCTTGCGGGAACAGGCCCGGCACCTGGGCGTCAGTGCTGCCAGCCTGATGCACCTGGCCTGGGCCCGAGTACTGGCCGTGCTGGCCGGGCGCCGCGACCTGGTGTTCGGTACGGTGTTGCTCGGGCGTCTGCACGGGGGTGAAGGCGCCGACCAGGCGCTGGGCGTGTTCATCAATACCCTGCCGCTGCGCGTCGATACCGACCTGGGTGTGCGTGAAGCCGTGAAAGCCGTGCATGGTGGGCTCACGGCACTGCTGGCCCATGAACAGGCCTCCCTGGCGCTGGCCCAGCGCTGCAGTGGCGTACCGGCTGGCGCGCCGTTGTTCAGCGCCTTGCTCAATTACCGCCACAGCGCCAAGGTGCAGGCGGCGCAATGGCAAGGGGTGCGGGTACTGGGTGGCGACGTGCGCAGCAACTACCCCCTGACCCTCAGCATCGATGACCTGGGCGCCGGCTTCGACCTGCAGGTGCTGGCTGCGCCGGGCATGGGCGCGGAGCGTATCGGAGGCTGGGTGCACACCACCCTGGCCCACCTGGTGCAGGCCCTGGAACAGGGGGCCACGGCGGCCCTGGCCGACTTGCCGATGCTGTCGAGCCAGGAGCGTCACCAACTGCTGCATACCTTCAATGCCACGGCGCAAGCGTACCCCCGCCAGCACACGGTGCACGCGCTGGTGCAAGCCCAGGTGGAGCGCACGCCCCACGCCGCGGCGGTCGTGCAAGGCTCGCGAGTGCTGACCTATGCCGCCCTGAACCAGCAGGCCAACCGCCTGGCCCATCACCTGATCGGCCTGGGCATTCAACCTCGGGACCGCGTCGCCCTGTGCTTGCACCGCGGGCCGGCGCGGGTGGTTGGGCTGCTGGCAGTGCTCAAGGCCGGCGCGGCCTATGTGCCCATCGACCCTGGCTACCCGCCAGAGCGTATCGCCTACCTGGTGCAGGACAGCGCGCCACGCCTGGTGATGACCGACGCCGCCACCAGCGCCCAGGTAGGCACTGTGCGCCAGGTCAACCTTGACCGCGATGCCTGGCATGCCGAAGCCGATGGCAACCCTCAGGTGCAGGGCATCGACGACCAGGACCTGGCCTATGTGGTGTATACCTCCGGCTCCACGGGCCAGCCCAAGGGCGTGATGGTGGAGCACGGCACGCTGGCCAACCTGGTGCACTGGCATTGCCAGGCCTTTGACCTGGGTGCCGGCAGCCATACCAGCAGTGTCGCCGGCTTCGGCTTCGACGCCATGGCCTGGGAAGTCTGGCCGGCCCTGTGCGCCGGGGCCGTGCTGCACCTGCCACCCGCCGAGGTAGGCAACGAGCATGTGGACGAATTGCTCGACTGGTGGCTGGCGCAGCCGCTGGCCGTGAGCTTTCTGCCTACGCCCGTGGCCGAGCAGGCCTTCGGCAGGCCGCGCCAGCACCCGACCCTGCGCACCCTGCTGATCGGCGGTGACCGCCTGCGTCAGTTCGACCGTGACCCGGGCTTCGCCGTGATCAACAACTACGGCCCCACTGAAACCACGGTGGTCGCCACCTCGGGCCCGGTGCGCGTGGGTGGGGCACTGGACATTGGCGCGGCCATCGCCAACACCCGCTTGTACGTACTGGACCCCCAGCGCCAACTGGTGCCCCTGGGTGTCCCAGGTGAGCTGTACATTGGCGGTGCAGGGGTTGCCCGTGGCTACCTCAACCGCCCACAGCTGACCGAAGAGCGTTTTGTCGCCGACCCTTTCAGCGCCGAACCCGGGGCGCGCCTGTACCGCACCGGCGACCTGGTGCGCTGGAACGCCGACGGCACCCTGGATTACCTGGGCCGCAACGACGACCAGGTGAAGATTCGCGGCATGCGCATCGAACTGGGCGAGATCGAGGCGGCGCTGGCCAGCCAGCCCGGGGTGCAGGACGCCGTGGTGCTGGTGCGCGGCGAGCGCCTGCTGGCCTGGTTCACCGCCCGTGCTGCCATCAGCGTGCACGCCCTGCGTGAAAGCCTGGGGGCACGCCTGCCGGCCTACATGGTGCCCGTGGCCTTCACGCCGCTGGCCACCTTGCCCTTGACCCAGCACGGCAAGCTTGACCGCCGGGCGCTGCCCGACCCCGACCCGACGACGCTGGCCAGCCGGCCCTTCGAGGCCCCGCAAGGCACGGTAGAACAAGCCATGGCCGACATTTGGGCGCAGGTACTGGGCCTGGAGCGGGTAGGGCGGCACGACAACTTCTTCGAGCTGGGCGGCCATTCGCTGCTGGCCGTGAGCCTGGTGGAGCGCTTGCGCAACGCCGGCCTCAGCGCCGACGTGCGAGTGTTGCTGGGCCAGCCGACCGTGGCCGCGCTGGCCGCGTCGGTGGGCAGCGGCCGGGAAGTGCAGGTGCCGGCCAACCGTGTGCCGGCCGGTTGCACCCGCATCACCCCCGAGCTGTTGAGCCTGGCGCAGCTGGACCAGGCCGCCATTGACGGTATTGTCGCCGCCGTGCCCGGTGGCGCCGCCAACGTTCAGGAAATCTACCCCTTGGCGCCGTTGCAGGAAGGCATCCTCTACCACTACCTCACGGCCGGGGACCGCGACCCGTACCTGCTGCAGTTGCAACTGCGTTTTGACAGCCCGCAGCGCTTGCAGGCAGTCGCCGCGGCCCTGCAGAGCGTGATCGCCCGCCACGACAGCCTGCGCACCGCCATCGCCTGGCAGGGGCTGGAAACTCCGCAGCAGGTGGTATGGCGCAGCGCGCCTCTGGTGGTCGAGGAGCGTGCTGCCGGCGTCACGGCGTACCCGGAGCGCCTGGACCTGAGCCAGGCCCCCCTGCTGCGCCTGGTGTACCGCCGCGAGCCGGGGCGTGACAGCCTCTCGGCGACCTTGCTGTTCCACCACATCGTGCTCGATGCCACCGCCCTGGACGTGGTGCGCGAAGAGCTGCTGGCCATTCTCCAGGGGCTGCCAGGCAACGGCCAGCCGCCAGTGCCTTACCGCAACTATGTGGCCCAGGCGCGCCTGGGCGTCAGTGAAGCCGAACATGAGGCGTTCTTCCGCACGCAACTGGCGGATGTCGACGAACCCACGCTGGCGTTCGGCCTGCGTGACGTGCAAGGCGATGGCGCGGCCCTGGAAGAGGCGCGCCTGGCGCTGCCCGATGATTTGGCCCGACGCCTGCGCAGCCAGGCGCGGCAGTTGGGGGTAAGCGTTGCCAGCCTGTTCCACCTGGCCTGGGGCCGGGTACTCGCCGCGGCCACCGGCCAGGCGCGGGTAGTGTTCGGCACGGTATTGCTGGGGCGCCTGCAAGGTGGCGAGGGGGCCGACCGCGGCCTGGGCATGTTCATCAACACGCTGCCGTTGCGCGTGGACCTGGCCGGTGTCGGCGTGCGCGACGCAGCCCAGGCCACGCACCAGTGCCTGGCGGCGTTGCTAGCCCACGAACATGCGTCCCTGGCCCAGGCGCAGCGCTGCAGCGGGGTACCGGCGCCGCTGCCGCTGTTCAGCGCCATCCTCAATTACCGTCACGCCGCGGCCCAGGCCCGACAGGACGCCCGCGAAGGGGCGTGGGAGGGATTGCAGATCCTGCCCAGCGAGAAACACAGCAACTACCCCCTGAGCCTCAACGTCGACGACCTGGGGGACGCCCTGCGCCTGAACGTCATGGTGCCTGGGGACATTGGTGCCCAACGGATCTGCGACTACGTAGGGCATGTACTTCACGGCCTGGCCGATGCCCTGGAGGGGCACCCCGACCAGCCCTTGCTGCACGTGCCGGTGCTACCGGCCGACGAGCGCCGGCAAGTGCTGCACGCGTTCAATGCCACCGCCACCGAGCATGATCGCCAGCAGACCTTGCATGGCCTGTTCGAAGCGCGGGCCGCGGCAACGCCGCAGGCGATTGCCGTGCGCGACGAGGCCGGCGAACTGAGCTATCGGCAACTGAACGAGCAGGCCAACCGCCTGGCCCATCACTTGATCGCGCTGGGGGTACGGCCTGATGAGCGGGTGGCGATCTGCGTCGAGCGTGGCCTGCCCATGGTGGTGGGCTTGCTGGCCATCCTCAAGGCCGGCGGCGCCTATGTGCCGCTTGACCCCGGCTACCCGCCCGAGCGCCTGCGCGGCATGTTCGACGACAGTGCCCCGACCGTGGCGTTGGTACAGGCCAGCACCCGTGCCCTGCTGGGCGAGGTCAACGTGCCCCAGGTCGACCTGGGCGAGTTGGACGGGTTCGCGCTGCCCAGCGCCAACCCCTCGGTCGAGGGGCTCACGGCCAGCCACCTGGCATACGTGATCTACACCTCGGGGTCCACGGGGACGCCCAAGGGCGTCATGGTCGAACACCGTAATGTGGTCAACCTGGTGCACTGGGCGTCGAGCCTGTGCACGACTGGCGTCGTGCTGCACAAGACCCCGCTGAGTTTCGACGCGTCGGTGTGGGAGCTGTTCTGGCCCCTGTGCAGCGGGCTGCCTCTGGTGCTGGCACGGCCTGACGGCCAGCGGGACCCTGCGTACCTGGCGCGGTTGATCCAGCAACAGCACGTCAGCGTGGTGCAATTCGTGCCGGTGCTGTTGCAACAGTTCCTGGACCTGGACCATAGCGCGGGCTGCAGCAGCCTGACCGACATTGTCTGCGGTGGCGGCGAACTGACCCCGGCGCTGGCGACGCAGTTGCGCCAGCGCCTGCCGGGCGTGCGCCTGCACAACGTCTACGGCCCTACCGAAACCACGGTGGATTGCAGTGCCTGGACCCTGGAACCCGAGCAACCGATACCCGAAGGTATCCTGCCTATCGGCCGGCCGGTGAGCAACACCCACCTGTACGTGCTGGGCAGCGATGACCAGCCCGTGCCCCTGGGCGTGGTGGGCCACCTGCACATTGGCGGCGCCGGCGTCGCCCGCGGCTATCGGCATCTGCCGCAGGCCCAGGCCGAGCGTTTCATCGCAAGCCCCTTCAACCCGGGTGAGCGCCTGTACCGCAGCGGTGACCTGGTGCGTCAGCGGGCCGATGGCCTGTTGGAGTTCATGGGCCGTAACGACGACCAGATCAAGGTCAACGGTCTGCGCATCGAGCCCGGTGACATCCAGGCCTGCCTGGAGCGCCACCCCGGTATCGAGCAGGCCGTGGTCATGGCCCGTGACGACCAGCCGGGAGGCGCGCGGCTGGTGGCTTACTACACCGGTGCGCCGGTGGCCGTGGAAGCGCTGCGGCACGCCCTCGCCGCGCAATTGCCGGACTACATGGTGCCAGCCCTTTATGTACACCTGCAGGCCTGGCCCCTGAGCCCCAACGGCAAGCTTGACCGCAAGGCCCTGCCGCAACCGGGTGCCGACGCCGGCCTGGCACGCCCCTACGCGGCTCCCCAGGGCGACACCGAAACCCTGCTGGCACGGCTCTGGGCCGACCTCCTGGGGCTGGAGCGGGTAGGGCGGCACGACAATTTCTTCGAACTGGGCGGCCATTCGCTGCTGGCGGTCAGCCTGACCGCGCGTCTGCGCCAGGAAGGCGTGGAGGCGGATGTGCGCGCCCTGTTCGAACACCCCACGCTGGCTGCCTACGCAGCCATCACAGAGAGCATGGAGATTATCCTGTGAGCATCAACGAACTCTTGGCGACATTGAAGGCCAACGACATCCAGCTGACGGTCAAGGACGGCCAGCTGGTGGTGCAGGGTAACCGCCGCGCCCTCGGTGACCACGGGCTGGTGGAGCACCTGCGCGAACACAAGCCAGCCCTGATCGCGCTGATCGAGCAGGGCGCCTACCAGCCGGCCCAGCGGGGCCCTGCGCCGGTGCCGGCCAATGGCATCGCCGCCGGTTGCACGCGCATCACCCCGGCCATGCTCAGCCTGGTCAGCCTTGACCAGGCCGTGATAGACCGCCTGGTGGAATCGGTGCCCGGTGGTGCCGCCAACGTTCAGGACATCTACCCCCTGGCGCCCTTGCAGCAGGGCATTCTCTACCACCACGTCAGCGCCGCTGATGCCGACCCCTATGTCATGCAGGTGCAGTTCGCCTTCGCGGACCGGGCCCGCCTGGAAGCTTTCGCCCAGGCCCTGCGCCAGGTGATCGCGCGGCATGACATCCTGCGTACCTCGGTACACTGGCAGGGCCTGGCCACGCCAATGCAAGTGGTGTGGCGCCACGCCGAACTGCAGGTTGGCCCGTTGCCGACGGGGACGCGGCTGGACCTGGGCCAGGCGCCGCTTCTGCGCCTGGTGCATGGCAGCGCCGTGGAAGGGCCGGACGTCAAGGCCACGTTGCTGTTCCACCACATCGCCATGGACCACAGTGCGCTGGAGGTCGTGCGCCAGGAAATCCAGGCCTGCCTGCAAGGCGAGGGCGAGCGCCTGGGCACGCCCGTGCCGTTTCGCAACTACGTGGCGCAGGCCTTGCTGGGCGTCACCGAACAGGAACACGAGGCCTTTTTCAGCGACATGCTGGGCGACCTTGATGAACCCACCCTGGCCTACGACCGCCAGGACCTCAGCGGTGACGGCGAGAGCATCGGCGAGCACAGCCTGGGCCTGGACCTGGTGCTGGGCCGGCGCCTGCGGGCCCAGGCCCGCAGCCTGGGCGTGAGTGTCGCCAGCCTGTTCCACCTGGGGTGGGCGCGGGTACTGGCCGGCCTGACCGGCCGCCAGCGGGTCGTGTTCGGCACGGTGCTGATGGGCCGCCTGCTGGGGGCCGAGGCCACCGAGCGGGCCCTGGGTATTTTCATCAATACCCTGCCGCTGCGCCTGGACCTGGAGGCCCGGGACGTACGTGCCGCGGTCATCGCTACCCACCAGCGCCTGACCGCACTGATGCGCCACGAGCACGCGCCCCTGGCGCTGGCCCAGAGCTGCAGTGGCGTGGCCGCGCCCACGCCGCTGTTCAACGCCTTGCTCAACTACCGCCACAGCGCCGGCGTGGAGGCCGGCGGCGAAACCTGGGAGGGCATCGAGGTGCTGCACGCTCAGGAGCGCAGCAACTACCCCGTGGTGATGAGTGTCGACGACCTGGGGGATGCGTTCGGGCTGACCGCCCAGGCTGCCGCGGGCATCGACCCGCAGCGGTTGTGTGGCTACCTGGAATGCGCCATGGCGCAGTTGATCGAGGCCCTGGAACAGGCGCCACACACCGCGGTGGCGCAGTTGCCGATTCTGCCGGCCGGCGAGCGTACCCAGTTGCTGCGCAGCTTCAATGCCCAGCACAGTGGCCCGGCGAGCCCACTTGCCCTGCACCAGCGGATCGAAGAGCAGGCCGCGCGACAGCCTCGAGCCATCGCCGCACAGGCCGGCGAACAGGCCCTCAGCTACCAGGCCCTGAATGCCCGGGCCAACAGCCTGGCCCACCACCTGATTGCGTTGGGCGTGAGCCCGGACGACCGTGTGGCCGTGGTAGCCCGGCGCGGGCTGGACACCCTGGTCGGCTTGCTGGCGGTGCTCAAGGCCGGGGCTGGTTATGTACCCGTGGACCCGGCGCACCCCGATGAACGCCTGTGCTACCTGCTGGACGACAGCCAGCCGACCGCGGTGCTCACCCAGCAGGTGCTGCGCGCTCGCCTGCCGGAACGCGGCGTGCCGGTACTGGCACTGGATGCGCCGTCCTGGCCCGAGCAACCGCACAACCCACAGGTGCCGGGCCTCACCCTGGCGCACCTGGCGTACGTGATCTACACCTCCGGTTCCACCGGCCAGCCCAAGGGCGTGATGGTGGAGCACCACACCCTCAATAACCTGGTGGACTGGCACTGCCACGCGTTCGACCTGCAGGCCGGCAGCCACACTGCCAGTGTCGCCGGTTTCGGTTTCGACGCCATGGCCTGGGAGGTCTGGCCAGCGCTGTGCACCGGGGCTACCTTGCACTTGCCCCCTGCCGAGGTAGGCAACGAGCAGCTCGACGCCTTGCTCGACTGGTGGCAGGCGCAACCGCTGGAGGTCGCCTTCCTGCCCACGCCAGTGGCCGAATATGCCTTCAGCCGTGACCTGCGCCATCCCACCCTGCGTACCCTGCTGATCGGCGGCGACCGCTTGCGCCAGTTCACCCGTGACCCGGGCTTCGCGGTCATCAACAACTACGGTCCCACCGAAGCCACGGTGGTCGCCACGTCGGGCCAGTTGCTGCCGGGCGGCGCGCTGGATATTGGCCGGCCCATCACCAACACCCACGCCTACTTGCTGGACGCTGGCCAGCAACTGGTGCCGTTCGGCATCGCTGGCGAGCTGTACGTAGGCGGTGCGGGCGTGGCCCGGGGTTACCTCAACCGCCCGGAGCTGAGTGCCGAACGCTTTCTGCGTGACCCGTTCAGCCATGTTCCCGGCGCGCGCATGTACCGCACCGGCGACCTGGCGCGCTGGAATGCCGACGGGACCCTGGAGTACCTGGGCCGCAACGATGACCAGGTGAAGATACGCGGCGTACGCATCGAACTGGGCGAGATCGAGGCCCAGTTCAGCCAGTTGCCCGGTATCGAGGAGGCCTTGGTCCTGGCCCGCGAAGACCAGCCGGGCCAGCCGCGCCTGGTGGGTTATTACAGCGAGCGTGACGCTACCCCCGCACTGACCGTGGAAGCCCTGCGCGCCGCCCTGCAGGCTCGGCTGCCGGCCTATATGGTGCCCAGCGCGCTGGTGCGCGTGGCCACCTGGCCGCTGACTGCCAACGGCAAGGTCGACCGCCGCGCCTTGCCGCTACCTGACCGCGAAGCGCTGCACAGCGGTGAATACCAGGCGCCCGAGGGCGAACTGGAAACCGCCCTGGCGAGCCTGTGGGCCGAATTGCTGCACGTGCCGCGGGTGGGCCGCCACGACCGCTTCTTCGACCTCGGTGGCCATTCGTTGCTGGCCATGCGCATGGTCGCCCACGTGCGTGAGCGCCTGGGTATCGAGCTGAGCCTGGGGGCGGTGTTCGCCCAGCCGCAACTGTCGGCGTTGGCGCAGATGCTGGCCCAGGCCGGCGTTGGCCAGCAGCCGCCGATCGTGGCGGTTGCCCGTGACCAGGCGTTGCCCTTGTCGTTCGCCCAGCAGCGCCTGTGGTTCCTGGCCCAGATGGAAGGGGGCAGCAGCGCCTACCATATTCCCGCTGGCCTGCGCCTGCGCGGGCGCCTCGACCAGAAGGCCCTGACGCAGGCCCTGGACCGCCTGGTAGCCCGCCATGAATCCCTGCGTACCACGTTCGTGGAGCAGGGCGAGCAGGGGCCGCTGCAACGCATCGCCAGCGCCGATATCGGCTTCAGTCTGCACCGCGTCGAAGCCAGCGAGGAGGCGCTTGCCGGGATCGCTGCCCGTGAGGCTGCCGAGCCCTTCGACCTGAGCCAGGGGCCGCTGGTGCGGGGCCGGCTGGTGCGCCTGGCCGATGATGACCACGTACTGTTGCTAACCCTGCACCACATCATCGCCGACGGCTGGTCAGCCGCGGTGCTGACCCGCGAGCTGGGTGCCCTGTACCAGGCGTTCTGCCAGGGCGCCGGCGACCCATTGCCGACCCTGGCGGTGCAGTACGCCGACTATGCCGCGTGGCAGCGCGAATGGCTGACCGGCCCAGTGCTGCAACAGCAGACGCAGTACTGGCAGCAGGCGCTGGCCGGCGCCCCGGCGCTGCTGGCCCTGCCCACCGACCGCCCACGCCCGGCAGAACAGGACTACCGCGGCCAGCGCCTGGAACTGGCGCTGGACGCCTCGCTTGTCGCCAGCCTCAAGGCCTTGAGCCAGCGCCAGGGCACCACGTTGTTCATGACCGTGCTGGCGGCCTGGGCAGCGGTGCTCAGCCGTCTGTCCGGTCAGGACGAGGTGGTGATCGGCACGCCCGTGGCCAACCGCTTGCGGGCTGAAGTGCAGGACTTGATCGGCTTGTTCGTCAACACCCTGGCTATCCGCGTCGAGGTGGCCAGCACCCTCGACGTCGAGGCCTTGCTGCAACAGGTCAAGGCCACCACCCTGGCCGCTCAGGCCCATCAGGACCTGCCGTTCGAGCAGGTGGTCGAAGCCCTGCGGCCCCAGCGCAGCCTGGCCCACACGCCGATTTTCCAGGCCATGCTGGCCTGGCAGGACACCGGTGATCAGGTGCTGAACCTCGATGGCCTGAGCCTGGAAAGCCTGCAGACCCAACAGCGTACCGCCAAGTTCGATGTGCTGCTGGAGGTCAGCGAGGTGGGCGAAGGGCTGCATGCCAGCCTGGAATACGCCACGGCCTTGTTCGACGAAGCGACCATGCAGCGCTGCCTTGGCTACCTGCAGGCGCAATTGCGCGGCATGGCCGCCGATGCCCAGGCGCGGGTGACCGCCATACCCCTCCTGGACGCTGACCAGCGCAAACAGGTGCTGGAGCGCTTCAACGCCACTGCCGTCGACTACCCCACCAACCTTACCCTGCATGGCCTGTTCGAGGCCCAGGTGGCCGCCAACGGCGACGCCGTGGCCGTCACGGGCGAGCAGGGCAGCCTCGGCTACGACGCCCTCAACCGCCAGGCCAACCGCATCGCCCATCGGCTGATCGGCCTGGGCATCGGCCCTGACGACCGCGTGGCCATCTGCGTGGACCGCAGCCTGGAAATGGTTGCCGGGTTGCTGGGTATTCTCAAGGCAGGCGCCGCTTATGTGCCGCTGGACCCCGACTACCCCCAGGACCGCCTGACCTACATGCTGGGCAATTGCGCCCCAGCGGTGGTGCTCACCCAGCAGGCCCTGCGCGGCGTGCTGCCGGCCAGCGACGTGCCAGTGCTGTTGCTCGACCCCGAGCACGCCGAGCGCGAAGGCTTCCTGGCACAGCCTGACCATAACCCGGCGCGGGCCCAGGTACGGCCCGATCACCTGGCCTATGTCATCTACACCTCCGGTTCCACGGGGCAGCCCAAGGGCGTGATGAATGAGCACCGTGGCGTGGTCAACCGCCTGCTGTGGATGCAGGACGAATACGGCCTGGGCGCGTCCGACAGCGTGCTGCAGAAAACCCCGTTCAGCTTCGATGTGTCGGTGTGGGAGTTTTTCTGGCCGCTGTTCAACGGCGCCCGGCTGGTGATGGCCCGCCCTGGCGGGCACCGCGACCCAGGCTACCTGCGCGAGGTAATCCGCGATCAGGGCATCACCACCTTGCATTTCGTGCCCTCCATGCTCGACCTGTTCCTGGCCCACGGCGCCACCGACTGCAATGGCCTGCGCCGGGTGATGTGCAGCGGCGAGGCCCTGCCGGGGCACCTGGTGCGGCGCTTCAAGCAGCAACTGCCTGAGGTTGGCCTGTTCAACCTCTATGGCCCCACCGAGGCAGCGGTAGACGTGACTGCCTGGGACTGCGCCGGGCCGCTGGAGCAGACGCCGGACAATATCCCCATCGGCAAACCGGTGGCCAACACGCGCATGTACCTGCTGGACAGCCACTGCCAACCGGTGCCCCCGGGTGTGGCCGGTGAGCTTTACATCGCTGGGGTGCAGGTGGCGCGCGGTTACCTGAACCGCCCGCAGTTGACCGCCGAGCGGTTCCTGGACGATCCGTTTCAGGGTGGGCGCATGTACCGCACCGGCGACCTGGGGCGCTACCTGGCCGACGGCAACATCGAGTACCTGGGGCGCAATGACGACCAGGTGAAGATTCGTGGCCTGCGTATCGAGCTGGGGGAAATCGAGGCCGCCCTGGCGGCCTGCGCCGGCGTCAAGGAAAGCGTGGTGCTGGCCCGAGAGGACAACCCCGGCGAGAAGCGCCTGGTGGCCTACGTCACCGCGCGACCGTCCGGTACGGTGCTGGCCATCGAAGACCTGCGCAGCCACCTGCAGGCGACCCTGCCCGACTACATGGTACCGGCGGCCTACGTGCAGCTCGACGCGCTGCCGCTGACCCCCAACGGCAAGCTCAACCGCAAGGCCCTGCCGGCGCCGGATGCTGGCGCACTGATCCAGCGTGACTACGAAGCCCCCGAAGGCGCCACCGAAACGGCACTGGCGCCGCTGTGGGCCGAACTGCTGAAGGTGGAGCGGGTGGGGCGCCATGATCATTTCTTCGAGCAGGGCGGCCATTCATTACTGGCCGTCACGCTGCTGGCGCGCATGCGCCAACTGGGCCTGCACGCCGATATCCGCGCGCTGTTCGCGCAACCGACCTTGGCCGGGCTGGCCGCCGCCGTGGGCGGCCAGCGCGGGGTGGACGTGCCGGTCAACCTCATCGGGCCGGAATGCGAGCACCTGACCCCGGCGCTGCTGCCGCTGGTGGCGCTGGAGCAACCCCTTATAGACCGAATAGTCGCCAGTGTGCCTGGCGGTGTCGCCAACGTGCAGGACATCTACCCGCTGGGGCCGCTGCAGGCCGGTATCCTGTACCACCACCTCAGCGCGGGTGAGCACGACCCGTACGTGCAACAAGCGCATTTCACCCTCGCCGATGCCGGGCGCCTCGCGGCTTTCGGTCAGGCGTTGCAGCAGGTGGTGGCGCGCCATGACATCTTGCGCACGGCGCTGTCCTGGGAAGGCCTGGCCGCCCCGGTGCAGGTGGTGTGGCGCCAGGCTTCGGTGCCCGTGGAGGCGGTGCCTCTGGAGGCACTGGCACAGGTACCGGCGATGGACCTGACCCAGGCGCCGCTGTTGCGCCTGGTGCATGCCACCGACCCGGCCACTGGCCGCATCACCGCCGTGCTGCGCTGGCACCACGTGGTCATGGACCACATCGCCCTCGATGTACTCGGCCAGGAGTTGCAGGCCCTGCTGGCCGACCAGGCGCAGGCATTGCCGGCGCCAGTGCCGTACCGCAATTATGTGGCCCAGGTGCTGCAAGGGCCGGGTGAGGCCAGCCACGAAGCGTTTTTCCGCGAGCAGTTGGCCGACCTTGATGAACCCACCTTGCCCTATGGCCTGGCCATGAGCGCCGATGCCGGAATACCCGGCGAAGCCCGTCTGGCCCTGCCGCCAACCCTGGCGGCGCACCTGCGTGAACAGGCGCGCCAGCACGGCGTCAGCGCCGCCAGCCTGTTTCACCTGGCCTGGGCCCAGGTGCTGGGGCAATTGGCAGGCCGCGACAGCGTAGTGTTCGGTACCGTGCTGCTCGGCCGCTTGCAGGGCAGCGTGGGCGTTGAAAGGGCGGTGGGGGTGTTCATCAATACCTTGCCCCTGCGCCTCGATCTGGCAGGCCAGACCGTGCGCGAAGCGGTGCTCGATACCCAGCGCCGGCTCAATGAGCTGTTGGCCCACGAGCACGCGCAGCTGGCCCTGGCCCAGCGTTGCAGTGGCCTGGCCGCGGGCGTGCCCTTGTTCAGTACCCTGTTCAACTATCGTCATGGTGCGCCGGCAAGCACCCGGGATGCCACTGCCTGGGCGGGCATCGAGCTGCTTCACGCTGAGGAGCGCAGCAACTACCCGTTGACCCTGAGTGTCGACGACCTGGGCGAGGCCTTCGAGCTGACCGCCCAGGCCGCATCCGGGCTGGACCCGGCGCGCCTGTGCGGTTACCTGCAGCAAGCCCTGGCCAACCTTGCCGAAGCCCTGGCGCAGCAGCCCTCCACAGCGCTGGACCACTGTTCGGTGGTGCCTGAAGCCGAGCGCGAGCAACTGCTGCGCACGTTCAACGACAGCCGCCGCGACTATCCCCGCGAACCGGTACACCGGCTGTTCGAGCAGCAGACGGCGGCGCAGCCCCAGGCCGTGGCCGCGGTGCACGGTGACGAGTCGCTGACCTACCGGGCCCTCAATACCCGCGCCAACCGCCTGGCCCATTACCTGATCGAACAGGGTGTGCAACCGGGCGACCACGTGGCTATCCTGCTGCCACGTTCCCTGGCCTTGCTGGTCAGCCAACTGGCCATCGCCAAGTGCGGCGCCGCCTATGTGCCGCTGGACATCCACGCCCCGGCCGAGCGCCAGGGCTACATGATCCTCGACTGCCAGGCGGTGGCGGTGCTCAGCCACAGCGCCACCCACACCGAACTGGCCTGCCGGCGCATCGACCTGGATGGCCTGGACCTGAGTCGGCAACCCAGCCACGACCCGCAACCGCGTGGCAGTGCCGACAGCGTCGCGTACGTCATGTACACCTCCGGCTCCACCGGTGCGCCCAAAGGCGTGCGGGTGGTCCACCGTGGCATCGCCCGCCTGGTGCTGAACAACGGTTTTGCCCCGTTCACGGCCAGCGATCGTTTTGCCTTCGCGTCCAACCCGGCGTTCGACGCCAGCACCCTGGAAACCTGGGGGGCGCTGCTCAACGGTGGCCAGGTACGGGTCATCGACCATGACACCCTGGTGGAGCCCGGCCTGCTGGGCGCGGCCCTGCGCCAGGGCGAAGTCAGCGTGCTGTTCCTGACCACGGCGCTGTTCAATCAATACGCCCACGGCTCGCCCGAAGCGCTGGCCAGCCTGCGGGTATTGCTCACGGGGGGCGAGCGCGGCGACCCGGCCGCTTTCCAGGCCTTGCTGGCCCACGCGCCGCAGGTGCAACTGATGCACGTGTACGGCCCCACCGAAACCACCACCTTCGCCACTGCCTGCACCATCGCCGAAGTGCCTGAGGCTGCGCAGACACTGCCCATCGGCCGGCCCATCGGCAATACCTGCCTGTACGTGCTGGATGAACACCGGCGCCTGGCGCCACTGGGCGTCACGGGTGAGTTGTACATCGGCGGCGATGGCGTGGCCCTGGGTTACCTCAACCGCCCCGAATTGACGGCAGAGCGGTTCCTCGACGACCCGTTCAGCGAGCAGCCGCAGGCGTTGCTGTACCGGACCGGCGACCTCGGCCGCTGGCTGCCCGACGGCCAGCTGGAGTGCCTGGGGCGCAACGATGACCAGGTGAAGATTCGCGGTTTCCGCATCGAACTGGGGGAAATCGTCAGCCGCCTGCATGCGCTGCCAGGTATCAACGAAACCGTGGTGCTGGCCCGTGATGACGAACCCGGGCCCCTGACCCTGGTGGCCTATTTCACCGTCAGCCCCGGCGCCGAGGCCCTGGCACCGGCACAGATGCGCCAGGCCCTGCAAGCCAGCCTGCCGGGGTACATGGTGCCAGCGGCCTTCATCGAACTGGCGGCGCTGCCGCTGACCGCCAATGGCAAACTCGACCGTCGGGCGTTGCCACGGCCGGAACGCGCGGCGCTGTTCGAACACACCTATGTACCGCCCCAGGGTGAACTGGAATCCGCCCTGGCCGAGATCTGGGCCCAGGTGCTGCAAGTGGAACGGGTAGGGCGCCACGATCATTTCTTCGAGCGTGGCGGCCATTCCCTGCTGGCCATGCGCATGGTCTCGCAGCTACGGCAGCAACTGGGTGTCGAACTGCCCCTGGGCGAGCTGTTCGCCCAGGGTGAACTGGCGGCGGTGGCCCAGGCGCTGGCCGGCGCCGGTCGCAGCCTGTTGCCGGACATTGTGCCCGCGCCCCGCGACCAGGCGCTGCCTGCCTCCTTCGCCCAACAGCGGCTGTGGTTCCTGGCGCAGATGGACGGCGGCAACCAGGCCTATAACATCGCCCTCGCGTTGAGCCTGCGCGGAGCGCTGGACAGCACCGCCCTGCAGCATGCACTGAATACCCTGGTGCAGCGCCATGACACCCTGCGCAGCCGGTTCGTCGCCGCCGGGCAGGGCGCCCAGGTGCTGACGGGTGCCATGGAGGAGCAGGCCGGGTTGCACACCCTGGACCTGCGTGCCCGGCCCGACGGCCTCACCCCCTGGCTGCGCGAGGCGGCCGCTGCGCCCTTCGACCTGGTCAATGGCCCGCTGTTGCGTGCCAGCCTGCTGCAACTGCACGAGGACTATCACGTCCTGGCACTGACAGTGCACCACATCGTCGCCGATGGCTGGTCCATGGGCGTGCTGACCGAAGAACTGCTGAGCCTGTACCGGGCGTTCCAGCAGGGTACGCACAACCCGTTGCCGCCCCTGGCCATCCAGTACGGCGACTACGCCCTGTGGCAGCGCCGCTGGCTGACCAGCGAGCGCCTGCAAGGCCAGGCCGACTACTGGCAGCGTACCCTGGACGGTGCCCCGGCCTTGCTGATGCTACCCACCGACCGGCCGCGGCCGGCGCAGCAGGATTTCAGCGGCGCCAGCGTGGCGGTGCATCTTGGCGCCGAACTGGGCGCTGGCCTGCGGGCCCTGGCCCAGCGTCAGGGCGTGACCCTGTACACGGTGCTGATGAGCGCCTGGGCCGCACTGCTGGCGCGGCTATCGGGCCAGGCCGAAGTGGTCATCGGCAGCCCCGTGGCGGGGCGTGGCCGTGCTGAACTGGAAGCCATGGTCGGCTTGTTCGTCAATACCCTGGCGGTACGCATCGACACCGCGGCCAGCCCCACGGGCACAGCGCTGCTGGCTCAGGCCAAGGCGCGCCTGCTGGAAGCTCAGGACCACCAGGACCTGCCGTTCGAACAGGTGGTAGAGATCGTCCGCCCGGCGCGCAGCCTGGCCCATGCCCCGTTGTTCCAGACCACCCTCAACTGGCTGCCGGGCGAGGTCAGCCTGCCGGACTTGCCGGGGTTGACGGTGGCGTTGGTGGAGCAGACGACCCAGGTGGCCAAGTTCGACCTGTCACTGAACCTGGGCGAACAGGGCCAGGCCCTGGTGGGCAGCCTGGACTACGCCACGGCGCTGTTCGACGCGGCCACGGTGCAGCGTTATGCCGGCTACTTCGAATGCCTGCTGCAAGCCCTGGTCGCCGACGAACAGGTGGTGCTGGCGCAGGTAGCCCTGGTGAATGCGCAGGAGCGTACCCGCCTGGTCGACGGCTTCAATGCCACTGACCGGACGTACCCCCAGGGGCATACCGTGCACGCGATGGTCGAGGCCCAGGCGTTGCTGGCACCCGAAGCCATCGCCGCCCAGGCCGGCGACCGCTCGCTCACCTATGGCCAGCTGAACAGCCAGGCCAACAGCCTGGCCCACTACCTGACAGGCCTTGGCGTGCGCCCGGACGACCGCGTGGCCGTGGTGGCCCGGCGCGGCCTGGACACCCTGGTCGGGTTGCTGGCGGTGCTGAAGGCCGGTGGCAGCTACGTGCCCGTGGACCCGGCGCACCCGGATGAGCGCTTGCAGTACCTGCTCGACGACAGCAAGCCCGTGCTGGTCTTGACCCAGCAGGCCTTGCGCCCACGGATACCCGACCTGGGTGTGCCGGTGCTGGCGCTGGACCGCCCGCACTGGTACGAACAACCGAGCAACCCCCAGGTGCCCGGCCTGACCGAGCGCAGCCTGGCGTATGTGATCTACACCTCCGGTTCCACCGGCCAGCCCAAGGGCGTGATGGTGGAACACCAGACCTTGAACAACCTGGTGCACTGGCACTGCCAGGCCTTCGACCTGCACGCCGGCAGCCACACGGCCAGCGTCGCGGGCTTTGGCTTTGACGCCATGGCCTGGGAAGTCTGGCCGGCCCTGTGCGCGGGGGCGGTGCTGCACCTGCCGCCGGCGCAGGACGGCGGTGAGGACATCGAAGCGCTGTTGGCGTGGTGGCGTGAGCAACCGCTGGACGTCAGCTTCCTGCCCACGCCAGTAGCCGAACACGCCTTCAACCAGGGCCTGAGCCACCCGACCCTGCGGGTGTTGCTGATTGGCGGCGACCGCTTGCGCCAGTTCAGCCGCGACCCCGGTTTTGCGGTGATCAACAACTACGGCCCTACCGAAGCGACGGTGGTCGCCACTTCGGGCCAACTGTTGCCGGCAGGCCGTCTGGACATTGGCCGGCCGATCGCCAACACCCGTGTCTACCTGCTGGACGCCCATCAGCAACTGGTGCCCCAGGGCGTGGCCGGTGAGTTGTACGTGGGCGGTGGGGGCGTGGCGCGGGGTTACCTGAACCGGCCCGAGCTGACCGCCGAACGCTTTGTCCGCGACCCCTTCAGCGATGAGCCGCGCGCACGGCTGTACCGCACCGGTGACCTGGCACGCTGGAACGCCGACGGTACCCTGGAGTACCTGGGCCGCAACGACGACCAGGTGAAGATCCGCGGCGTACGCGTGGAACTGGGTGAAATCGAAAGCCTGCTGGGGCAACTGCCCGGGGTCGAAACCGCCCTGGTCATGGCCCGCGAAGACCAGCCCGGTCAGCCACGGCTGGTGGGCTACTTCAGCGAGCAGGCTGGGGGCAACCTCAGTATCGGCGACCTGCGCGCCGCGTTGCTGGCACGCCTGCCAGCCTACATGGTGCCTGCGGCGCTGGTGCGCCTGAGCACCTGGCCGTTGACCGCCAACGGCAAGGTCGACCGCCGCGCCTTGCCCGCGCCTGACCGCGAGGCGTTGTTCACCGGGCAATACGAGGCGCCTGAAACCGATATCGAGCAACAACTGGCGCTGATCTGGGCCGAGCTGTTGCAGGTTGAACGGGTAGGGCGCCACGACCATTTCTTCGAGTTGGGCGGCCATTCGCTGCTGGCCGTGACGCTGGTCTCGCGCCTGCGTCAGGTCGGCCTGGAAGTGGATGTCGGTGCACTGTTCGCCCAACCGACCCTTGCCGCCCTGGCGGCTGCCGTCGCCACGGCCAGCGCGCCACCGCTGGCGGCAAGCCTGATCGAGCCGGGTTGCCAGCGCATCACCCCGGCGCTGCTGCCGCTGGTGAGCCTGAGCCAGGACGCCATCGACCGCATCGTCGCCCGGGTGCCGGGCGGCGTCGGCAATGTGCAGGACATCTACCCCCTGGGGCCGTTGCAGGCCGGCATCTTCTACCATCACCTCAGTGCGGGCGATGATGACCCGTACCGCTTGCAGGCGCGCTTCGCCTTCACCGACGAGGGCCGCCTGCAGGCGTTCAGCGCCGCCTTGCAGCAGGTGATCGAGCGCCACGACATCCTGCGTACCGCGCTCTTCTGGGACGACCTGCCAGCCCCGGTGCAAGTGGTATGGCGCCAGGCACCATTGCCCATGGTCGAAGTGCCCCTGGAACAGTTGGCCACGCTCTCGGACCTGGACCTTGCCCAGGCGCCCTTGCTGCGCCTGGTGTACGCCGCTGACCCGAGCAACCAGCGCCTGGTCGCAGTGCTGCAATTCCATCACGTGATCATGGACCACATGGCCCTGGAGCGCCTGGCGCTGGAACTGCAAGCGGTGCTGCTGGGCCAGGAGGCGCAGTTGCCCGCGCCGGTGCCGTACCGCCAGTACGTTGCCCATAGCCTGGGCGGCCTGGATGATGGCGCGCACGAGGCGTATTTCCGCGAGCAACTGGCTGACATCGATGAGCCGACCCTGCCATTCGGCCAGCCCCTGAGTGCCCAAGGCACGCCTGATGAAGCGCGGTTGACGCTGGACCCCACCTTGGGTGTGCGGCTGCGCGAGCAGTCGCGGCACCTGGGCGTCAGCGCCGCCAGCCTGGTGCATATGGCCTGGGCCCAGGTATTGGGCCACCTGTGCGGCCGCGACCGGGTAGTGTTCGGTACCGTGCTGCTGGGCCGCCTGCAAGGCGGCGAAGGCCTGGACCGTGCCTTGGGCGTGTTCATCAACACCTTGCCGCTGCGCCTGGACCTGGGCACGCAATCGCCTCGCGACGCCGTGCTCGACACCCATCGCCGGCTGACCGGCCTGCTGGCCCACGAGCACGCACCGCTGGCCCTGGCCCAGCGGTGCAGCGCCTTGCCGGCCGGCACGCCGCTGTTCAGCGCGCTGCTGAACTACCGTCACAGTGCGCCGAGCCAGCCTGAGCGAGGCAGCGCACAGGCTGCCTGGCAGGGTATCGAATTGCTGCACACCGAAGAACGCAGCACGTACCCGCTGACCCTCAGCGTCGATGACCGTGGGGACGGCTTCGACCTGACGGCACAGACCGCCGGGGGTATCGAGGCGCAGCGCATCTGCGCGTACCTGGATCAGGCGCTGAGCAGTTTGCTGCAGGCCCTGGAGCAGGACGAACAGACTCCGGTGAGTGAGCTGGGCGTGCTGCCTGACGCTGAGCGCCAGTGGCTGCTGGAAGGGTTCAACGCCGAGGTGGCCACCTGGCGTACCGACCTGACCATCGCCCAGCGCATCGAAGATCAGGCGCTGCGCCACCCCCATGCCATCGCTGCGCAGGTGGGTGATGAGGCGTTGAGCTATCAGGCCCTCGACCATCGCGCCAACGGCCTGGCTCAGGTGCTGATCACGCAGGGCGTGAGGCCCGATGACCGGGTGGCCGTGGTCGCGCGCCGTGGCCTGGATACCCTGGTGGGGCTGCTGGCAGTGCTCAAGGCGGGCGCCGGGTATGTGCCCGTGGACCCGGCGCACCCGGATGAACGCCTGCAGTACCTGCTGGCCGACAGCCAGCCGGCCGCGGTGCTGGTGCAGCAGGCGCTGCGCGGGCGCCTGCCTGGCCTGGATGTGCCGGTGCTCGACCTGGAAGGGCCATGGCCCCAGTGGCCAGACAGCCCGACGGTGCCGGGCCTGGCGAGCACGCACCTGGCGTATGTGATCTACACCTCCGGTTCCACCGGCCAACCCAAAGGGGTGATGGTGGAGCACCAGACGCTCGACAATCTGGTGGACTGGCATTGCCAGGCTTTCGACCTGCACGCCGGCAGCCATACCGCCAGCGTCGCCGGCTTCGGTTTCGACGCCATGGCCTGGGAAGTCTGGCCGGCGCTGTGCGCGGGGGCCACGTTGCACCTGCCGCCGACCGACATCGGCAACGAGCAACTCGACGCACTGCTCGACTGGTGGCTGGCGCAGCCGCTGCAGGTGGCGTTCCTGCCCACGCCCGTGGCCGAGTACGCCTTCAGTCATCAACTGCGGCACCCGACCCTGCGCACCCTGCTGATCGGCGGTGACCGCCTGCGTCAGTTCAACCGCGACCCCGGTTTTGCCGTGATCAACAACTATGGTCCGACCGAAGCCACGGTGGTCGCCAGTTCCGGGCAGATGCAGGTGGGTGGCGTGCTGCACATCGGCAAGCCGATCACCAATGCCCGGTTGTATGTGCTCGATGAACGTCGCCAGCCCGTGGCGCTCGGGGTGCCCGGCGAGCTGTATGTGGGGGGCGCGGGTGTTGCCCGTGGCTACCTGAACCGCCCGGAGTTGACCGCCGAGCGCTTCCTGCAGGACCCGTTCAGCCCGCTGCCGGGCGCACGCATGTACCAGACCGGCGACCGCGTGCGCTGGCTCGCTGACGGCACCCTGGAATACCTGGGCCGCGACGACGACCAGGTGAAGATCCGCGGCGTGCGGGTCGAGCCCGGCGAGGTTGAACGGGCGTTGCTGCTGCGCGCCGGTGTCGGCGAGGCCGTGGTGGTCGCGCAGAGCCTGGAACAGGGTGGGCCGCGCCTGGTGGCCTATTTCACCCGTCACGACCCGGCACTGGATGCCACGGCGCTGCGCAGCCACTTGCAGGCGTTGTTGCCGGAATACATGGTGCCAAGTGCCTTCGTGGCCCTGGAAGCGTTGCCGCTGACCGCCAACGGCAAAGTCGACCGCCGGGCTCTGCCGGCGCCGCTCGCCGATGCCTGGGCCAGCCGTGAGTACCAGGCGCCGGTCACGGTGCTGGAAACCCGACTGGCCGGACTGTGGGCCGCGCTGCTGGAAGTGGAACGGGTGGGCCGCCACGACAGCTTCTTCGAGCTGGGCGGGCACTCGCTGTCGGCTATCCGCCTGGTCAGCCAACTGCGCAAGGCCGAGCTGCCAGTGACCCTGGCCGAGCTGTTCCAGCACTCCAGCGTGGCGGCCCTGGCCGAGCTGCTGGAGCGCCGCGGGGCTGTACTTCAGGCCGAGCCCGAAGTGGTCACAGTGCGTGCCGAAGGCAGTGAACCGCCGTTGTTCCTGGTTCACGACTTCACCGGCCTGGATGCGTATTTCCCCGTGCTCGCCCAGCACCTGGGCGAGGGGTTCCCCATCCATGGGTTGCCTGGGGTCGGCCTGGGCCAACCGCAGCTCGATACGGTACCGTGCCTGGCCGCGCGCCTGGTGGCACGGATCCGCGAGGTGCAGCCCGAGGGGCCGTACCGCCTGGCGGGCTGGTCGTTCGGCGGCATAGTGGCCTATGAAGTCGCGACCCAGTTGCTGGGTATGGACCAGTCGGTCGGTTTCCTCGGCCTGATCGACACCTACGTGCCGCGGCTCACGGACCAGGGCAAGGCGCGCTGGCAAGGGCCGGACCTGGTGCAGCGCCAGTTGCTGGCGCACTGCGCCGCGTACTGGCAGGCCCAGGGCGAGGCGGGTACGGCGCCCGGGCTGCTGCTTGAAGCGCTGGCCGCGCAACCGGCCAGCTTCGAGCACCTGCTGCAACAGTGCCGCGAGCAGCACCTGTTGCTGCCGGAACTGGCCGAGGCCAGCGACGAACAGGTGCTGCATTACCTGGCTCGCGAAGTCGCCCACGGCCATGCCCTGGCCCATTACCGCCTGGAGCCACTGAACCTGCCGATTCACCTGTTCCGCGCCGAGCAGCGTGACCCGCAGCGGGCCGATGGCAGCGCCACCCTGGGTTGGCAGGAGGCTCAGGTCACCCATCAGTTGTACTGCATCGACGTGCCGGGGGACCACCTGAGCATGATGCAGGCCCCCCATGTGCAGGTGCTCGGCCAGGCCATCGACCATGCGTTGGCCACGCCGCAGGGGCCACGGCCACCCTCTGCCTACCAGCCATTGCTGGCGATCCAGAGCGGCCAGGCCGCGAAGGCGCCGTTGTTCTGTGTGCCGGGGGCGGGTGACAGCGTGACCAGCTTCATCGGCCTGGCCGAGGCACTGGGGCCGGACTGGCCGATCTACGGGGTGCAGGCTCGTGGCCTGGGCGGCGACGCCGTGCCGCACAGCCGCGTGGAAACGGCTGCCGACTGCCATGTGCGGGCCATCGAGGCGCAGTACCCCCAGGGGCCGTTGCACCTGGTGGGGCATTCGTTCGGCGGCTGGGTGGCCCATGCCATCGCGGTGCGCTTGCAGGCCCGTGGCCGCGAGGTGCTATCGCTGACCTTGGTGGACACCGAGGCGCCGGGCGGCCCAGGCAGTCTGGGCAAGCCCTGCACCACTACCCAGGCGTTGCAGCGCTTGGTGGAGTCGCTGCAACTGGCCAGCGGCAAACCATTGGGGTTGCCGGCCCAGGCCTTCGCCGAGGCCGATGACAGCACGCAACTGCAATGGCTGCACGCGGCCATGACCGACGTCGGCCTGCTACCGCCGCGCATGGCGCCTCAGGCGTTGCATGCCATCGCCCGCACCTTCGCCAGTGCCTTGCGCACCGTGTATGTGCCACAGGCCACGTATGACGGCCCGGCGAGCCTGGTGTTGGTCAGCGACCCGACCCTGGACAGTGCCGGCAACCGGCGCGAGCAGGCCGCCATGGTCAGTGGCTGGGAAGCATTGCTGCCGCAGTTGGCGGTGTGGGAGGGGCCGGGCAACCACTTCAGCGTGCTGAAGGCGCCGGACGTGTACAGCCTGGCGGCCTGGTGGTACGACCGCCAGGCCGTGGCCAGCACCCAGACCTTGTCTTGAAACCCTGATGGCGGGGCCTGTCGGCAGGCCCCGCCGCGCATTGAACAGTAGGCAGCCATGAACAAGTCGAAAGGACGCAAGATCGCAGCAGGCACCACCCTGGCCCTGGTGGCCTGCGCGGGGCTGTACGCCGTGGGCGGGCCGCAGAAGCCGCCCACCTACATCACCGCCCAGGTGCAGCGCAGCGATATCGAGAACGCCGTGCTCGCCACCGGGGTGCTGGAAGGCATCAAGCAGGTCGATGTGGGCGCGCAGGTCTCGGGGCAACTGAAATCGTTGAAAATCAAACTGGGTGACAAGGTCAGGAAAGGCCAGTGGCTGGCCGAGATCGACCCGTTGGTGCTGCGCAACACCCTGCGCCAGGCCGAGGTCGACGAGGAGAAGCTGCAGGCCGAGCGCATGTCCACCAAAGTCCAGATGGACCAGGCCAAGCGCCTGTTCGAACGCTACAAGGACTTGCAGGCCGACGAGTCGATTTCTCGTCAGGACTACGACAACGCGCAGTCCGACTACGAGGTTCAGCAGGCCAACCTGCGCTCCCTGGACGCGCAGATCAAGAGCGCCCAGGTGCAGATCGACACCGCCAAGGTCAACCTGGGTTACACCCGCATCATCGCGCCCATCGACGGCGACGTGGTGGGTATCGTCACCCAGGAAGGCCAGACGGTAATCGCCAACCAACTGGCGCCGGTGCTGCTCAAGCTGGCCGACCTGGACACCATGACCATCAAGGCCCAGGTCTCGGAGGCCGACGTGATTCACATCAGCCCCGGCCAACCGGTGTACTTCACCATTCTGGGCGAGGACAAGCGCTACTACGCCACCTTGCGCGGCACCGAGCCCGCGCCGCAGAACTACCTGGACACCGACGCCACCGGCAGCAAGACCAAGCAGGACAGCGCGGTGTTCTACAACGCGTTGTTCGAGGTGCCCAACCCCGACCACCGTTTGCGCATCGCCATGACCGCCCAGGTACGCATCGTGCTGGGCACGGCGCAGCAGGCCCTGACGGTTCCGGTCGCTGCGCTGGGCCCGCGCAATACCGACGGCAGTTACGTTGTGCAGGTGGTGGACACCAAAGGCTTCGCCCAGGCGCGTACCGTGCAGGCCGGCATCAACAACAATGTGCAGGTGCAGATCACCCAAGGCCTGGCCGAGGGTGACAAGGTGGTGATCGGCGAACTGGCCACGGCCACGGCGGGGAACTAGGCATGAACCTCAAAGTAGACCTGGAGGCCCTGCACGAGACCCGCGTCGAGGCCGGCCTGCCTTTGCTTCGACTCAAGGGCGTGAGCCGCAGCTTCATGGCCGGTGACCGCGAGTTCCTGGCCTTGCGGCACATCGATCTGGAGATCTACCCCGGCGAACTGGTGGCGATCATCGGTGCGTCGGGGTCGGGCAAATCGACCCTGATGAACATCCTGGGTTGCCTGGACCACGCCAGCAGTGGCAGCTATCAGGTACAGGGCCAGGAAACCCGTGACCTTGACGATGAAGCCCTGGCGGCATTGCGGCGGGACCATTTCGGTTTCATTTTCCAGCGCTACCACTTGCTGCCGCACCTGGACGCGGTGCACAACGTGGAAATTCCAGCGGTGTACGCCGGCACCGCGCCAGGCCAGCGCCACCAGCGCGCCGAGCAGTTGCTGACGCGTCTGGGGCTGGCTGGCCACCTTGAGCACCGGCCCAGCCAGATGTCCGGCGGCCAGCAACAGCGGGTGAGTATTGCCCGGGCGCTGATGAACGGTGGCCAGGTGATCCTGGCCGACGAGCCTACCGGCGCGCTGGACACCACCAGCGGCAAGGAGGTGATGAACATCCTGCTGGAGCTGCACGCCGCTGGCCACACGGTGATCCTGGTGACCCACGACCCCAAGGTGGCGGCCCATGCCGAGCGCATCATCGAGGTCAGCGACGGGCAAATCATCGCCGACCGGCGCACGCCGCCCACACCCACGCCGGCGCCGGTGGCTGCCGGGCACACGGCCGCCAGGGTGATGCCACGGCGCCTGGTGGCGGGCCTGGGGCTGTTTCGCGAGGCCTTCAACATGGCCTGGATAGCCTTGGTGTCGCACCGCATGCGTACCTTGCTGACCATGCTGGGCATCGTCATCGGCATCACCTCGGTGGTGTCCATCTCGGCCATTGGCGAAGGCGCCAAGCGTTATGTGCTCAAGGACATCCAGGCCATCGGCAGCAACACCATCGACGTCTACGCGGGCGCCACCTTCGGTGACAGCCGGGCCAAGTCCATCGAAACGCTGGTGCTGGCCGATGTCACCGCCCTCAATCAGCTTTACTACATCGACAGTGCCACCCCGGTGATCGGCCAGAGCACGTTGGTGCGCTACCGCAACATTGACGTCGACGCCCAGCTCAATGGGGTCAGCAACCGCTATTTCCAGGTGCGCAACATCCGCATGGCCGCCGGCATTACTTTCAGCGAGGACGACGCGCGGCGCCAGGCCCAGGTGGTAGTGATCGACCACAACACCGCCCAGCGCCTGTTCGGCAACGGCACCGACCCGCTGGGCCAGGTGATCCTGATCGGCAACCTGCCGTGCACGGTGATCGGCGTGGCCGCCGACAACAAGAACCTGTTCGTGGCCAACAAGAGCCTGAACATCTGGGTGCCGTATGAAACGGCTGCCGGCCGCGTGCTGGGCCAGCGGCATCTGGACAGCATCAGCGTGCGCATCAAGGACGGCATGCCCAGCAAGATGGTGGACGAACAGGTCAACAAATTGATGCTGCAGCGCCATGGCACCAAGGACTTTTTCACCAATAACCTCGACAGCGTGATGCAGACCGTGCAGAAAACCAGCCGTTCGCTGACCTTGCTGTTGTCGCTGATCGCGGTGATTTCCCTGGTGGTGGGGGGCATTGGGGTGATGAATATCATGCTGGTGTCGGTCACCGAGCGCACCCGCGAGATCGGCATCCGCATGGCCGTGGGCGCGCGCCAGTCCGACATCCGCCAGCAGTTTCTGGTGGAAGCGGTGATGGTGTGCCTGATGGGGGGTGTGGTCGGGATCGCCTTGTCCTATGGCATCGGCTACTTGTTCACCCTGTTCGTCAAGCAGTGGGAAATGGTGTTCTCACCGGCCTCCATCGTCACCGCTTTCGCCTGCTCAACCCTGATCGGTGTACTGTTCGGCTTCGTCCCGGCCCGCAATGCCGCCCGCTTGGACCCCATCGAAGCGCTGGCGCGGGATTGAGCCTGCCCGTTCAACCTGTGGGAGCCCGGCTTGCTGGCAACGGGCCTGGCGCCACAGGTCGGCGGGTTCGAACGAAGGCTTTGGTACTGTTGATCCATCCAGTGGTTGGCGGTATTCTGTACGGAGAACATTTGTACTCCACACTTGGCAACCTTATGCTCATGACCGATGACCTCATGAATTTCCCTGACCCAGCGCCGTTTCCTTCGCCATTGGAGCTGCTGGAGCACCAGTGCCTGTTGTTGAGCAACGAGCTGGATGAAACCAACGCCGAGCTGCGCGCCTGCCGCCAGCGGATCGCGGCGCTGGTGACCATGCATGGCAGCGACAGCAATGAAATAGCGCGGTTGCGCCGCGAGCTGGCCGGCCGGGGCGCAGCAGGCCCAGCGCAGGCATAGTGTGCAGAGGGTATGCATCGCCCTGCTCACGGGCAGGACGTCGGTTCGTCGGCCTCGTTGAAGTAGCAGTATTTGCCGCGCTCCGGGCTGTAGTGGAAGCTGTCGCCCACCGGGCCGCTGGCACGGTCGCGCAGGGCCTGGGCCAGGCGGTCGCAGGGAATGCTAGTCCCTTTGCGGGCTGGTGCAAAGCCGCGCCCGCAGTGAGATATGGCGTGTGGGGGCCTCAAGACGCAGCAGGCGTGATGATCACCGTGCAGGTCGTCCCCGCGGCCAGTACCCTGTCCTCCGGCACCGCGTCCAGGTGAATGCGCACCGGCACCCGCTGGGCCAGGCGCACCCAGTTGAACGTCGGGTTGACGTCGGCCACCAGCTCGCGGCTTTCGGGGTTGTCGCGGTCGTAAATGCCCCGCGAAATACTCTCCACATGCCCTTGCAGCACCTCGCCACTCATCATCTGCAATTGCGCCGGGTCACCCACGTGCACGTTGGGCAGCTTGGACTCCTCGAAATAGCCATACACCCAGAACGAATGCCGGTCGACCACGGCCATTTTCGCCTCGCCCACCTTGGCGTAGTCGCCGGGGTGCACGTTGAGGTTGGTGACGTAGCCGTCAGCGGTCGCCAGTACCTCGGTGCGGCTCAGGTTCAACTCGGCGGCGGCCAATTGCGCCTGGGCCTGCTGGTAATCGGCCTCGGCGGCGCTGGCGGTGTTGCCAGCGTCTTCGCGGCTTTCCTTGGACACCACCAGGTTGTCCATGTCGGCACGGCGCTTGGCATTCACCTCGCGCATCTGCCAGGTGGCCTTGCGCGACGCGACCAGGGCCTTGGCCTGGGCCACCGCCACCTGGTAGTGCGCGGGGTCGATGCGCATCAACACATCGCCCTTCTTCACCAACTGGTTGTCGTGCACCGGCACGGCTACTACTACGCCGCTGACATCAGGCGCGACGTTGATGATGTCGGCGCGCACACGGCCATCGCGGGTCCAGGGCTGGGCCATGTAATGGTCCCACAAGGTGTGGCCGAGCAAGGCGGCAACGGCGACCACCAACAGGGTGGCCACCACGCTGAAGAGTTTTTTCATCGGGGCGGTCTCAACGGTAAACGTTCAGCGCCAGGGCGCTGAACAGGCAAATGAACAGGCTCAGGCGCACCAGCGGGGCATGCCAGAAGAAGCGGTACAGGTTCAGGGCGATCAGCAGCCGGTCGAGCAACCAGGTCAGCAACGCGCCGGCACCCAGCAAAAACAGCAGCGTGGGCAGGTAGAGTTCGAGGAACATCAGTTCGCGGGGCATGGTCGACTCCGGGTCACAGCTGGGCCAAGGGCGAGCGTGGGTTGAGCAGGGCGCTGCGGATAAAGTGCAGGTAGGCGGCCGCCGGTTGCGTCGGCTGCTGGTCCAATGCCTGGTCCAACGCCTGCAGCGCATTGCTTCGGCGGCCCTGGGCAGGGCGTTCGAACAGCCGCGTCAACGCTTCGCCAACGGCCGCCGGGGCCTGCCCCAGTTCACGCAGGCGTACCCATGCGTGGCCCACGTCCTGCACGCTGAGGGCCCATTGCAGCAGGTTGTCCTGTACCGCCGGGCGCGCCGCCGATAGCGACGTGGCGTGTTGCAGCACGTCGCGGGTGCGGCTTTCGAAGCGCTGGCGCAGGTGCTTGAGGTTGCCATGGACGGCAAAGCCGACCTGGCGGCGCAGGTCCTGGTGCAGGTGGCGCCAGGCCCATGGCGCGTTGGTGGGCAGCACCACCGCGCCGGCGATGGCACAGAGGCCGAAAGCCAGGATGTTGGCGATGCAGTCATTGATGAAGCCCGACGGGTTATAGACCGTCAGGTTGGCCGGGATCGAGCCCGAGGCGAAGGTAATCAGAAACCCCAGCCCGATCCCCATGGTAGACATCCGGGTGGTCAGGAACCCACCCAGCAGCAGCGCCGGCGCCAACACAAAGCACAGCAGCGCGAAGCCGTCGATGTGCGGGTACACCAGGAAGTATTCGATGAAACCCACCACGCTGCTCAGAACTACGCCCAGGCCCATCTGCACCCCGGCGCGCCATGGATTGGGTGTGGAGGCGGTCAGGCTGATGCCCGCGGCGGCGGAAATCATCAGGCTGATGCCGCTGGGCCAGGCGGTGGCCAGCCAGAAGCTGGCCGCCAGCGCCACGGTGATGAAACCGCGCACACCCGAGGCGACGCACACCCACAGGTTGGTGCGCGGGGTGAAGCCCACGGCCCATTGCTCGCGCGGGTGGCGGTGGCTGGCCAGGGAGGCATGGGTCTGGGCGTAGTCATGCAGTTCGTGCAGCAGGCCCATCAGCAACTCGCCGGCGGTATCCAGGTCCTGCTGGTGCAGGGTGGCGGGTAACTGCGCCAGGCGTTCGGCGGTCATGGCCTGCAGTTTTTCCAGGCGCGCCACCAGCGGCACCGCGCTGGCGCTGTCCAGGGGCTGGTCACGGTAGTCCTCCAGCAGGCTGTTCAGCCCGGCCAGCGCCGGTTGCAGGTCAAGCCAGGCAATGGGGGCCTCATGGCGCAGGCGTTCAAGTTGCTGGTACAGCGCGTTGAAGCGCGTGGTGCATTGCATGAATTCGCTGTTCAGGCGGCTCAGCCGGCCGCTGCGCCAGTGGGTCAGGGGGTCTTCGAACACGGTGACGCTGCGCAGGTTTTCCAGGCCCACGGCCTCGGCCACCAACCGCCGGTTGTGCTGGGCAAACGCGCCCTCGGCGAGGCGCCCCTGCAGGCTGTCGGCGGCGAACGCGGCGAAGCTGCCCAGGCGTTTGCCCAGCAGCGCGCGCAGGGCGGTGCGGCTGCTCTGCGGGAACATCACGGCCGAGACCACGCCGCTGCAGATCACCGCCAGGCCGATCTCGACGGCACGCCATACCGCGGACAGGTACACGCCCTCGGGATGAGCCAAGGCGGGTACGCCGACGATGGCGGCGGTGTAGCCCGTGAGCACGAAGGCGTAGGCCTGAAAATTTCGATAGCGCGCCGACAGGCCGCAGCACAGCCCGACCCACAGGGCGAGGCAGCCGAGAAACACATCGCTGTGCTGGCCGAACAGGGCGATAAGGGCGACCACCACGACCAGGCCCAGCAGTGTGCCCAGCAGGCGCCAGGCGCTCTTGGCGATCACCGGGCCACTCTGCGGCTGCATCACGATGAACACCGTGACCAGCGCGGTGGAGGGCTGCGGCAGTTCCAGGCGCAGCGCCACCCAATAGGTGAGGAAGGCGGCGGTCAGCAGCTTGAACAGGTAGATCCAGGTGACGCCGTCACGCTGCGCCCAAGCCTGCAAGGCCGGGCGCTAGTCCGAGGCCAGGCTCATGGCGCCTGCTCCCCGCGCAGCAGCGCCAGGCCCGGTTTGGCCGGTTGCGCGCGGGCCGGGTCGGGACTGTCGCTGCCGGCGTGCACGCCACCGCCCAGGGCGATCACCAGGGACGCCTGGGTCTGCAGGCGTGCGGCTTGTACTTGCTGCTGAATCTGCTGTTCACGGAACAGCTGGGTCTGGGCGTTCAGCACATCAAGGTAGCCGGTCAGTCCACGCTGGAAGGCTACCCTGGCGATGTCGTAGCTGCGCTGGGCCGCGGCCACGCCCTGGTCGGCAAGCCCGGCCTGGTTGTCCATGGAGCTGCGGCGAATCAGTTGGTCACTGATGTCCTTGAGGGCTCGCACCAGCGTCTGGTTGTACTGGGCCACGGCCACGTCATAGCCCGCCGACGCTTCGCCCAGCTGGGCACGCAGGCGACCACCGTCGAAAATCGGCAGGCTCAGGGCCGGGCCCACGCTGCCACCGAGCTTGTTGGCGGTCAGGAATTCCAGCACCCCACCGCCAGTGCCGCTGAAGCCCAGGCTGGCGCTCAGGTCGACATCCGGGTAGAAGCCGGCGCGGGCCACTTCGATACCCCGGGCCTGGGCGTTGACCCGCCAGCGGCTGGCGACCACGTCGGGGCGCTGGCCCAGCAATTGCGCCGGCAAATGCGCGGGCAGGGGCAGAGGCGCCGCCAGGGCCAGGGCAGGGCGCTGCAACAGGTGTGCGGCGCCGGGCCCTTTGCCGGCCAAGGCGGCGAGCTGGTTGCCGGTGAGGGCGATGGATTCGTCGAGGCTGTCGATCTGGCGGCGGGTTTCCGGCAACGAGGTTTGCGCCTGGCTGACTTCCAGCTGGGTACCGATGCCATGGTCAAAGCGTTTCTGCGCCAGGTCCAGAATCTGTTGTTGCTGGGTGAGCAGCGCCTGCAGGATGTCGCGCTGGGCGTACTGTTCGGACAACTGGATATAGCTGCGCACAATGTTGCCTTGCAGTTCCAGTTGCGCGGCGCGGCCTTGCGCGGCGGCCGCATGGGCGCTGTCGAGCGCCTGTTCCGTGGCGCTCTGTTCGCGGCCCCACAGGTCCAGCGAGTAGCTCAGGCCCAGGGCGGCGTTGTTGTCGAAATTGGTGACGTCGGCCAGTTCACCGGGGCCGTAGTAATTGTCGGTGGGCCATTTGTGCCGGGTGATCGACGCCTTGGCGTTGAGCTGTGGCGCTTCATTGGCCTCGGTCACGCCGGCCAGCGCCTTGGCCTGGCGCACGCGGGCAGCGGCTTCGGCGAGGGTTGGGCTGTTGCGCTGGGCATCCTCGACCCAGGCATTCAGCTGGGTATCACCGTAGGCCTGCCACCAGCGCTCGGCCGGCCAGTGAGCGTCACTGCTGGCGTGGGCAATGGCCGCGTCGGTCTGCAACTGGTTGGCTGCCAGGGCTTGGCTGTGAGGGGCGATGCCGTGGGTGCTGATGCAACCGCTGATTGTTAACGTGAATGCCAGTACCGCGAGGGGTAATGCACAGGTTGCAAAAGTTCGTTTCACCGCTGGTCAATCCCCGGTATGCCCGTTGAGTCTGGATGGGGAAGGATTTTACCGGGTGACGATCCATGCAATAAACGCAACAAAACATGATTGTTTGTTGTAATTAATTTTATAATTGCCACCGGCTCTCACACGCGGCATCACGGCCCCATCCTTGTTTTTGCAGAGGCGGCGATGAACATCTTCCAATACATGCGCGCCTTCGTAGCGGTGGCCCAGACCGGCAGCTTCACCTTGGCCGCCGAACAGATGAACACCACCACCGCCAACCTGTCCCGGGCGGTGTCGAACCTGGAAACCCACCTGCGCACGCGGCTGCTCAACCGCACCACCCGGCGCATCGCCATGACCGAGGCGGGCAAGCGCTATTACCAGCGCTGCGAAAGCATCCTGGCCTCGGTGGCCGAGGCCGAGGCCGAAGCGGAAGCCACCCAGGACTACGCCGCCGGCAGCCTCAAGGTGCACGCCATGGCCGGCATCGGCATGCATTACGTGATCGAGGCCATGGCCGACTACCGCGAACGCTTCCCCGAGGTGAGCTTCGACCTGCACCTGAGCAACCGCGTGCCCGACCTGATCGAAGACGGCTTCGACGTGTCCATCGTGCTGGCGGCGCAGTTGCCCGACTCGGGCTACATTTCCCAACGCCTGGGCACCATCTACAGCGTGCTGTGCGCCGCGCCGCGTTACCTGCAGCGCCGAGGTGCACCACAGACACCGGCCGAACTGGAAAACCATGACTGCCTGTTGATGAGCAGCGTCGCCTACCCGGACAACCGCTGGCAGTTCGAAGGTCCGGACGGCCCGGTGGTGGCCGCGTTGCGGGCCACGCCGTTCCAGGTCAATGCCATCGATGCCATGCGCGTGGCCATTCGCAGCGGCATGGGCATAGGCGTGCTACCCAGCTACTCGGCCATCGACGGCCTGCGCAACGGCGAGCTCAAGCGGGTACTGCCGGGGTACCGGCTGCAGCGCCTGAACCTGTACGCCATCTACCCGTCACGGCTGTACCTGGACGCCAAGATCCGCACCTGGGTCGAGCACCTGCGCGCCTCGTTGCCCCAGGCGCTGGCGGAGGAGGAGAGCGATTTGAATGCGCAGGTGGACGAGCGCGGGACGCATGCCGATGTCACGGGTTGACGAACGTCGCTCGGGCGGGTGACCCTGCGCCCCTGACATCTCACTGAAAAGGGCCTCCCATGGCTGACAGCCCCATCCGCATCACAGGCAAGGTGCTGCTCTCGGACAACTGGTACCTGCTGAACAAATACACCTTCGACCTGCGCCGCCGCGATGGAAGCTGGCAGACCCAGACCCGCGAGGTGTACGACCGCGGCAACGGCGCCACCATCCTGCTCTACAACCTGGCCAGGCGCACGGTGGTGCTGGTGCGCCAGTTCCGCCTGCCGTGTTTTCTCAACGGCAGCGATGGTTTCCTGATCGAAACCGCTGCCGGTCTGCTGGACAACGCCAGTCCCGAGGAGCGCATCCGCCTGGAAGTCGAGGAGGAGACCGGCTACCGGGTCAAGGCAGTGGAGAAGATCTTCGACGCCTTCATGAGCCCCGGCGCGGTCACCGAGCGCATTCACTTTTTCATCGGTGAGTACGAAGACCGCGACCGGGTCAATGCCGGTGGCGGTCTGGAACAGGAGGGTGAGGACATCGAAGTGCTGGAGCTGGGCTTCGACGAAGCCCTGGCCATGGTCAGCAACGGCCAGATCAACGACGGCAAGACCATCATGCTGTTGCAGTACCTGGAACTGCGCATCATGCCAGGCCGCCGCTGCTGATCGCCGCCATGCACAGGCGCAAGCACACCAGCGCTGCCTTTCAGCGCTGCAGCACCTGAGCCCCGGCCTGGCTGGGCAGTTTCACCGCGTCCACCAGGGCGATCAGGCCCAGCACGGCGATGCCGATGAACGCCACGCGAAAGTCGCTGGGCTGGGCGTGGGCCGCATGGTGCTGGACACTCATGGACAGGCGCAGCAACAGCGCCGCCGCAGCCACGCCCACACCCATGCCCAGTTGGAAGAACATGCTGAACAGGGTTGAAGCTTCGCTCATGCGATCCTTGGGCACGTCGGCGAAGCCGATGGAGTTGTAGCAGGTGAATTGCATCGACCGCGACAGGCCGCCAATGAACAGCACCAGCGCCACCATCGGCCAGGGGGTGTCGGCGCTGAACAGCGCGCAGGCCGCGATGGAGGCCACGCCGATCAGGCCATTGACCAACAGCACCTGACGGAAACCGAAGCGGCGCATGATCGCCGTGGTGAAGGGCTTCATCGCCAGGTTGCCCGCGAACACCGCCAGCACCAGGGTACCGGCATACACCGGAGAAAAGCCGAAGCCTACCTGGAACAGCAGAGGCAGCAGAAACGGCAGGGCGCTGATGGCCACGCGAAACAGTGAACCGCCAAATATGCTGACGCGGAAGGTGTCGATACTCACTGGGCCCAGGGGCAGCAAGGGGGTTGGATGGCGACGGCAATGGCGAATGGCGAGCACCGCCAGCACCGCGCCCCCCAGCAGCAAGGCGATGCCGGTTCCCAGGTGTTCACTGCCGCCCAGCCACTCCAGGCCCAGCATCAGCGCCGCGCAGGCACCGGCCAGCAGCAGGAAGCCAAGGCTGTCGAAGGGGCGGGTATTTTCAGCGGTGCCTTTTGGCACCATCCACAAGGCCCAGGCCAGGGCGATCAGGCCAAGGGGCAGGTTGACGTAGAAAATCCAGGGCCAGGACGCGTGTGTCACGATCAGCCCCCCCAAGGGCGGGCCAAGAATCGGCGCCACCAGGCCGGGCCAGGTGATCACGGCGATCATCTTCACCAGGTCTTTCTTCTCGGTAGTGCGCAGCACCGCCAGGCGCCCGACCGGCACCATCATCGCGCCGCCGATGCCTTGCAGCACCCGCGCGGCGACGAAACTCTCAAGGCTGTGGCTCAGGCCGCACCATAACGACGCCAGGGTGAACAGGCTGATGGCCAGGGAAAACACCCGTCGGGTGCCGAACCGGTCAGCGACCCAGCCCGACAGCGGAATGAAAATGGCCACCGCCAGCAGGTAGGCGCTGATGCCGATGTTCAGGTCAACGGGGGCCTTGCCGAATTGCTCGGCTATCTGCGGCAACGCGGTGCTGATCACCGTGGCGTCGAGGTTTTCCATGAAGAAGGTCACGGCGACCAGGAGGGCGATCCAGGTGGCGGACGGGGTGCGTTCGGCGGGCACTGTGGGGTTCCTTGTGTGGCCAGGGGGGTAGTTTGCCTGTGACGACAGCTTTTGTAACAGGGTTTTGCCGACGGCGCTCGATCTCAAGGACCCAAAAACATCATGTCATGCCCCAGGGAAGCTTGATAAAAACCGCGACAGGCATCTGCTACCCACATGCCACCCAAAGCGTTCCCTGTTCACAGATCTGTGGATTCAATCACCGGACACCCCTCAAACCCCTTCGAAAACCACCCGCTCCGGTACTCGCGTCATCAGTACTTTCCCCCCACGAATCGACACCCGCGCCTTGGCCTGGCGCCGCACCGCTTCGTAATCGTTCTCTGCATCCAGCACCACCAGGTTCGCCGGTCGGCCCACCTCGACGCCATAACGCTCGCCCAGGTTCAAGGTGCGGGCGCTGTTGTCGGTCACCAGGTCCAGGCTGCGGGCCAGGTCTTCAAAACCCATCATGTGACAGATGTGCAACCCGGCATCCAGCACCCGCAGGATGTTGCCATTGCCCAATGGGTACCAAGGGTCCTTGATCGAGTCCTGGCCAAAGCACACATTCATGCCGGCACGGTCCAGCTCGGCCACGCGGGTCACGCCGCGGCGTTTGGGGAAGGTGTCGAAGCGGCCTTGCAGGTGAATGCTCTCGGTGGGGCAGGAAACGAAGTTGAGGCCCGAGCGCTTGAGCAGCCGGAACAATTTCGAGCAATACGCGTTGTCGTAGGAGCCCATGGCCGTGGTGTGGCTGGCGGTGACCCGGCTGCCCATGCCGCGTACCCGAGTTTCCTCGGCCAGCACCTCGAGGAAGCGTGAGCTGGGGTCGTCGGTCTCATCACAGTGCACGTCTACCAGGCAGCCGGTACGTTCGGCCAGGTCCATCAGGAACTTGATCGAGCTGACACCCTGTTCCCGGGTGTTTTCAAAATGCGGAATGCCGCCCACCACGTCGGCGCCCATGTCGATGGCTTGCTCCATCAGTGCGCGGCCATTGTCGAACGACTCGATGCCTTCCTGAGGAAAGGCGACGATCTGCAGGTCGATCAGGTGGCGGGCTTCCTCGCGCACCTCAAGCATGGCCTTGAGTGCACCGAGCGTCGGGTCGGTGACGTCGATGTGGGTGCGCACGTGCTGAATACCGTGTTCGGCGAGCATGCGGATGGTGGTGTGGGCCCGCTGTTTGGTGTCTTCGTGGGTAATGGTTGCCTTGCGTTGGCCCCAGCGCTCGATGCCTTCGAACAGGGTGCCGCTCATGTTCCATTCCGGCTCGCCCGCAGTGAGGGTGGCGTCCAGGTGAATATGGGGCTCCACCAGGGGCGCGATCAGTAACTGGCCGTGGGTGTCGATGTCACCCGGACGGGCGGTGACAGGGGCAGCCTGAGCGGTGATGGCGCTGATCGCTGCGCCGTCGCACGTCACGGTGAACAGGCCCTGACGTTTGCGCAGGGTGGCGTTGATGATGTTCATGGTCGGTCCTTGAGCTGGGCCTCGGCCATGCGCCATACCCGCGGCGCCACCGAAGCATTCAGGCGGAAAAAGGCCTCATCGAGCGACTGCTCGCTGAGCGGTTCAATGGTCAGGCTCACAGGTCCTCCTGCCATTGTGGCGTGTGCTGGCCGCTCAGGTACAGCAGCACCAGGTAGCTGGCGGCGGAGGCGGCGATGCCCACCAGCGGTGCGACCCACGGCGAACTATAGGCCGCCACCGCGCCCACTGCATAAGCCGCCAGCCCGGCCAGGTTGAAGCGCGGCAGGCGTGCTTGGGCCAGGCGCGGGTACTTTCCGCGGTGGCGGCCCCAGAAGTCAGCCATGATCACCCCGCCAATGGGTGGAATGATAGAGCCCAGCAGGATCAGAAAGGGGATCAACCATTCGTACATGCCTCCGATGGCCAGCATCACGCCGATGGCCGCGGCCGCCAGTGTCATGGTGCGCCGGCGTTCGCTGCGCAGCAGGTGGCAGGCGGCGGCCGAGACGTTGTAAATGGTCGGCCCCTGGATGGTCCACAGGTTCAGGCACAGCATGACCACGGCGGCGAACGACAGGCCCTGCAGCATCATCACCTCAACGATGTCAGCCTGTTGGTAGACGATGGCGCACCAGGCGCCGGCGACGATCATCAGGCCGTTACCCACCAGGAAGCTGACCATGCTGGCCACCACCGCGACGCGGCCGCTGCGGGCCAGGCGCGTCCAATTGGTGGCTTGTGTGGCGCCGCTGGCAAAGGTGCCGAAGACCATGGTGATGGCTGCCGATACACTCATGGCCTGTTGCGGCAGTACCGCGCTGAGGCCTTGCCAGCCGCCAATGGTGCGGGTAGCGATGACCATGGACACTGCCAGCAGGCAGAACATCAGCGGCACGCCAATGCGCGACAGCACATCCAGGCCCTTGTAGCCCACCAGTGCGGTCAGGCAGAAACCGAAGCCGAACAGCACCATCAGCGGCAGGGTCAGGCTGGGGGGCAGGTCCAGCAGTTTGACCAGCACGATGGCCACGGTGGCCGTGCCCCATGCGTACCAGCCCAATTCGGCGAAGCCCAGCAGACAGTCGGACAGGCGGCTGCCTACCTCGCCGAAGCAGAAGCGCCCCATCAGTACGGTGTTCAGACCGCTGCGTGCGGCGATCAGGCCCAGGCTGGCGGCGTACAAGGCCAGCAGGCTGTTGCCGAAAAAAGCGATCCACAGCATGTCGCTGACGCCGAAGGCCAGGCCCAGTTTTCCGCCGGCGAACATGGTGCCGGTGAAGAAGGTGAAGCTGAAGAGGACCATGGCGATGGACAACAGGCCTTTGCGGGTTTCTCGTGGGGTTTCGCTCAGGGGGTATTCGCAGTTTGAATTCATTGGCTGGCTCCATGCGCGGTCGGGGGTGTATGGCGTGGAAGGAGCAAGTTGCGGGCCAGCCTGCCTGCAGGGCGCTGTTGCTGGTGCTGTTGCTGTGCTTCTCGGGGGATCGCACCCAACCCCTTCGGATATGTACTCAGGTTGAAAAGCCACGCTTCTCAGGGGATGGCGCGCTTATCCAATGGGTTGGGCGCGACCACCGGCGGTTCCGGCCTTACGCCGGGTCACTTTTTGGCAGTCGCTCCAAAAAGTAACCAAAAAGGGCTCGCCCCTGCTGGGGCCCTGCGCTGCGCTCCGGGTACCCACCTTCCGGCGCCGACCAGGGGGCAAACGACCCCGGCTATAGAAGCTTGCCGGGGCCGTTTCCTCGGCTAAAGCCTCGGGCCCTGCGGGCAGCCCCCTGGTCGACGCCGGAAGGTGGCCCAGGCGCTTAAAGGGGCGGTAGATCAACAGCAAGATCAAAAGCCACAGCAAAAGCCACAGCAAAAGCAAAAGCCACAGCAGAAGCTAACGCTGCGCTGCGAGGGCGGCCGCGCCTTGGTTTTTGATTCCGCCTTTGACGTTGCCTTTGACGTTGCCTTTGACGTTGCCTTTGATGTTGCTTTTGCTTTTGCTTTTGATGTGCCGCCCCGTAAAGCGCCTGGGCCTTCTTCCGGTGTCGACCAGAGGGCAGCCCGCAGGGCCCGAGGCTTTAGCCGAGGAAACGGCTCCGGCAAGCTTCTATAGCCGGGGCCGTTTGCCCTTTGGTCGGCGCCGGAAGGAGGGCACCCGGAGCGCAGCGCAGGGCCCCAGCAGGGGCGAGACTTTTTTGCTTACTTTTTTT
>Ga0207696_1000158_pt1 | contig 112178 bp, 94 predicted proteins | sample KBSS54metaG_FD_184403 | JGI IMG/M metagenome (GOLD analysis project Ga0207696, IMG submission 184403) | Switchgrass rhizosphere microbial communities from Kellogg Biological Station, Michigan, USA - KBS S5-4 metaG (SPAdes) (version 2) | ecosystem: Host-associated > Plants > Roots > Rhizosphere... | reverse complement strand
CAAGGCAATGCTTTCGTGGCCTGAGGCGGCATGAGTGTGATGTGGCAGGGGTTCGAATCCCTATCTCTCCGCCATATATAGAAAAAGCCCCGTAGCTGAGAAGCTACGGGGCTTTTTTGTTTCTGCTCGCTTGAGTAATCAGCAAATCCTGTCGCCGGAACCCGAGGTTGAAAACTCGATAATCGGATGTGACTCGATTGATGCCGGTTCGTACGTAACTCTCGGAGTCTACCTACAGCTCTATTTCCAATCACTCCTTATCCTGACCTATGTGCCCAATATTGACCGGATTCGGATAAAAAGACGCCGTTTTCAAGCTTGGAGGGTGGCGTTGTCCGCTTGTTCAAGGGGGCGCTTCATGGATCAGCGATATGAATCGCGATTGTCAATTTTTCCTGCGCGGTATCATGGTGTAATACTATGAACAACAAACAACTCGGTACGCTCGCAGCTATATTTTCACGACCCACACCCGCCACGTTGGAATGGGCGCGCATCGAGTCTCTGTTCAATGCGGTCGGGGCCAGAACCGTGGAAGGCAATGGTTCGCGAGTTCGGTTTGAATTAAGAGGTGTGGTTGCTACGTTCCACCGACCTCACCCGGATAAAGAAGCAAAGCCCTATCAGGTTCGTGATGCTCGGGCTTTCCTTGAACAAGCAGGAGTCACTCCATGAACGTGATGAATTACAACGGGTATGCAGCCCGAATTGAATACAGTGATGAAGATGGTCTTTTTGTTGGTCATATCGCTGGGATCAAGGACGTAGTAGGTTTTCATGGCGAATCTGTGAAAGAGCTTCGGTCAGCGTTCGAAGAGGCTGTTACTGACTATCTGGAGACTTGCGCAAAACTGGGTCGTGCCCCGCAAAGGCCTTATTCGGGCAATCTCAGTCTGCGTTTGGCGCCAGCTCTTCATGCGACTGTTGCCGTAAAAGCGCAATTGGCTCAAAAAAGCATTAATCAGTGGGTTGCGGATGTTCTTGACCGAGAGGCCCATGCCTAGCTTGATTCTGATGTGGAACTACAAGATCTTATGTACGTCGTTCCCGAGCAGAGCAAATAGCCCCGTAGCTGAGAAGCTGCGGGGCTTTTTTGTTTCTGCGGGTTTTACCGAGCACCCGCCTCAGCCACTCACGGCTGCGGATGCCCGAGCTTCTGTTTGATCAGGTCATACACTTCCTTGTGCGTCGAGTTGCGCAGGGTGTTGTCCTTGCAAGCCGAGGCCAGGAAGGTTTTCACTTCGTCCTTGGCGTGCGGATAGAGGCTGGCGACGTAGTCGGCTTCGTGTGTTTGGGTGCAGTTGAAGTGCTTGTCGTCTTTCGCTTTGTCTCTAGCCATGGTGCGGCTCCTTTTTAGTTTGAACGTCATTTGGCGAAACAGGGCTGGATGGCCCCGTACGCTGAACAGCGTAGGGGCGCAAAAGTGCTTTGCCAGTGCTTCAGACGAAAAAGGAAGAGGCTGTAGGACGCGGCGCCATCAGATTTCCTTCACCGGCGTCTCCCCCTGCACACCCTTGATCAACTCGATCACGTGTAAACAATCGGCCTTGTTCACATACGACTCGCCACTGGCAATCGTCTCGTGGTTCCCCGCCCGCAGTCTCCAGCGCCATTGGCCTTTGCCGGTGCTCGGGGTGCCTCGGGATTGCCTGTAGATCTCGAAATACATTCAGTTCGCTCCTTGCGATGGTGTTTGCGACAACCTGTGTGGCGCATCGTCGCAAGCCTAGCGGAGCGAGTTTTTTTCGCTATCGGGTATTTGTTTCCAATCGTTGGCAGATGTTTCTGAAGAGTGCGGGCTAGAGCGCACGCATCGGCGTCTGGATTGGCCAGAATGTCGCCCTTTGCACCTTGCAAGGCTATCGACGCTACTGCTTAATACGGGACGGCTCATGGCGTTGAAAATGCTTCGACGACCGACAAACACTATAAAAAGAGCACTCCATTGACTGAGCATGGAACAGCACAGGCCACACGGGTCACGTTATCGCTGGTTGTCCCGGTTTTTAACGAGGAGGACAGTCTCGACGCGTTCATTCTGCGCATCGATGAAGTCTTCCAGCACCAAGCCTCAATTGCTTTGGAGCTGGTGTTCATCAATGACGGCAGCACTGATGCCACACTTGAGCGGCTGCTGGATCGTCAGCGGCACGACTCGCGGCTGCGCATCGTCGATCTGAGCCGTAACTTCGGCAAAGAGGCGGCGTTGTCTGCGGGATTGCAAATCGCCAACGGGCAGATTGTGGTGCCTATCGATGCCGATCTGCAGGACCCACCCGAAGTCATTCTGCAAATGATCGAGCGATGGCGCGAGGGCTATGAAGTGGTGCTCGGTCATCGCGTCAGCCGCCGCAGCGACACCTGGGCCAAGCAGACGTCGGCGCATTGGTTTTACCGCCTGCACAACAAGATCGCCGAGCAACCGCTGCCGGAAAACGTCGGCGATTTCCGCCTGATGGACCGTTGTGTAGTCGATGCCTTGCTGACTTTGCCCGAGTCCCGGCGCTTCATGAAGGGCCTGTTCGCCTGGGTCGGTTTTCGGACTACCCACGTTGATTACGAGCGGCCCGAGCGCGTGGCGGGGCAGAGCAAATTCAACGGCTGGCGGCTGTGGAATTTTGCCCTGGAAGGCATCACCAGTTTCAGTACCGAACCGTTGCGGATCTGGACTTACATCGGCGCCGCGGTGTCGCTGGTGTCCTTTGCCTTTGCCATTTTTATCGTGTTGCGCACGCTGATCCACGGCGTCGACATGCCCGGTTATGCCTCGCTGATGGTGGCCGTGACGTTCCTCGGTGGCCTGCAATTGATTGGCATCGGCGTACTCGGCGAGTACCTCGGCCGCACTTATATCGAATCCAAACGCCGGCCGGTTTTTCTGGTGCGTCGCGTCTACGACCCCAAGGACTGAAACATGGATCTCAAGGAAACCGATATCCTCGGCGACAGCATCGGCGAGCATTGGTATTACTGCTCCAAAGCGGCGGCGACTCGTCGTCTGCTCGGTGATGCGCCGATCACGCGGATTCTCGACGTGGGCGCCGGTTCGGGTTTCTTCTCCCATCACCTGCTGACTCAAACCGATGCGCGCGAAGCGTGGTGCGTCGACATCAGTTACCCCGCCGATTCCGATGCGACCACCGCCGGCAAACCGGTGCATTACCGCCGCGATATCGACGCCATCGACGCCGATCTGGTGCTGCTCATGGATGTGCTGGAACATGTCGACGATGACCTCGGTCTGCTCAAGGCTTACGTTGACAAGGTGCCGTCCGGCAGCCGTTTCCTGATGACCGTGCCGGCGTTTCAGTTCCTGTGGAGCGGTCACGACGACTTCCTCGAACACAAGCGCCGCTACACCCTGCCGCAGTTTGAAATCCTGGCCCGTGATGCCGGTTTGAGCGTGCAGCGCGGTGCCTACTATTTCGGCGCGGTGTTTCCGATTGCGGCGGCGTTGCGTTTGCTGCCCAAAGGGCCGCAGGCCGCAGCGCCGCAGTCTCAGCTCAAACGCCATCATCCCTTGGTCAACGGCGTGCTCAAGACGTTGTGCAGCCTCGAACTGCCGCTGATGAGCCACAACCGTCTGGCCGGGCTGAGCGTGTTCGTGCTGGCGCAAAAACCGTGACTTCAGTTGAAAGGAAAACGCTGATCCAGCGCGGTCTGCGCTTTGCCGTGACCGGTCTGTTCGTCACCGCGCTGCATGCGCTGGTGGCTGTGCTGTTCATCAATTTCGTTGCACCGCAACCGCCGCTGGCCAACGGAGTGGCGTTTGCCGTGGCAACGGTGGTGTCCTACGTGATCAATACCACCTGGAGTTTCTCGGCTCGGTTGCACGGCAGAACGTTGCTGCGATTTCTATTGGTATCGGCGTGCGGTTTTCTGTTGGCGATGTTTGTCGCCTGGGCCGCGCAGGTTGCCGGGTTGAATTATCTGTTGGGCATTGTCGCGGTGGCGCTGACGATTCCGGCATTCACGTTTGTCTTGCACAACTTCTGGACGTATCGATGAAGCTTTCCGCAACACATCGGGCGACTGCGCTGCTGCCCGTGCTCTTGGGAATTCTGGCGTTTTTCATTGTGGTCGGCCCACGTGCCTTGAACCCGATGAACATTGCATGGCTGGGCGACGGCGACCCCGCCACGCACTATCAGGGTTGGGTTTTTTTTCGTCATTCGCCCTGGACGTTTCCACTGGGGCTTAACCCGAGCTATGGGCTGGAGTTGGGTAACGGGATAATTTTCTCGGATTCCAATCCGTTGTTCGCCTTTATCTTCAAACCGTTCTCAGCCCTGTTGCCTGAACCCTTCCAGTATTTCGGGTTGTGGCTACTGACGTGTTTCATTCTGCAGAGCTGGTTTGCCTGGAAGCTGATTGGCCTGTTCAGTCGCGACGTGGCGTTGCGTTTGCTTGGTGCAGGAATGTTTTTGTTCATTCCGGCGATGATCGTCCGCATGAGCGTACATCTGTCCCTGGCTGGGCATTTTCTGTTGCTGGCAGGGTTATATCTGGCATTGCGCCCCTTTACGCCGAAACGCCGCCTCGCCTGGGGCGCGCTGCTGGCGGCGGCTGCGCTGGTGCACGCTTATTTGCTGGCGATGGTTGCGTTAATCTGGCTTGCCGACCTTGCCGCCAAAACCCTTCAGCGGCGCCAGACGCCGGGTAAGGCCTTGATCGAGTTGATCGGTCTGTTTCTGCTGGTCAGTGTCTGCTGCTGGCAGGCGGGTTATTTCAGCATAGGCGACAGCGGTCTGGCGTTGATGGGGTATGGCCTGTTCCGGGCGAATGCGCTGACCTTTTTCGATGCGGGTGTCTGGTCCTATACCTTGCAGGACATGCCGGGTGTACTGGGCGACGGCGACGGGTTCGCATTTCTGGGCCTGGGCGTGATCTGCCTGGGGATCTTTGCCTTGGTGCCTGTGCTGCAAGGGACGACTGACCTGGGAGCCAAGGCTCGCCGTTACCCGTTGGTTTTGCTCGCGCTGGCAGGGCTGGCGATATTCGCCGTTTCCAACAATATCGGCGTAGGGCCATTCGAATTCAGGATTCCGCTGCCGGATGCGGTGGTTGCCGTGGCCACGATTTTTCGTGGCTCGGGGCGAATGATCTGGCCGCTCATGTACATGGCCATTTTTGCGATCCTCTATGTGGTGATTCGCGGGCACTCTTCGCGCGTGGCGTTGATGCTGCTGAGTGTGGCGCTGGTGGTTCAGGTGGCAGACACGCGCGCCGGTTGGGCGGTGTCGCGCGGTTTATTCATGGCCACGCCGTCGCCCACATGGAAGACGCCATTGGTCGACCCGTTCTGGGAGCAGGCGGCGAAGCGTTATCAGGCAGTGCGCTGGCTGCGCCCGGAGAATTATCCGGAACAGTGGATGACCCTGGCCGACTACTCGGGTCGCCATCACTTGCCGACCAACGCGGTCTACCTTGGGCGCGTCAGTACGGTTGCCACTGAAGCCGCTCAAGCGGTGTCGGATCGAATGGTCAGTTCTGGAAACTATGCAGCCGATACCCTGTACGTGCTCAGTAACCGCACTGTGCTGGAAGCAGCTCTGACCGTGAATCGCGACACCGATGTGCTCGCCAGAATTGACGGGTTGAACGTGTTGGCGCCGGGCTGGAAGCGTTGCGCCGACTGCCTGCCGATATCGGCCCCGGACCCATTGACGCTGATCCCGCCACTCAAGTCGGGCGAGAGAGTCGTGTTCAATCCCAGCAGTCTGGCGACGTTTTTCCTCGGTAAAGGGTGGGCGAACAATGAACCGTGGGGCACCTGGTCCGAGGGGAATGAGTCGCAAATTGCCCTGCGGCCGACTGCTCGGGTGCACTCGTTCTTGCTGGAAACCACTGCGCTGCTGGCCCCTTCACACACCGAGCAAGCAGTGGAAATTTTCGTCAACGATGTACGCGTGCTGTCCACCCGGCTGGTCAAGCCTGAAGCGAATCGCCTGAATGTCGAGTTGCCGGTCGAAGTGCAGCAGCGTGTCGAGCAACAAGGTGTGCTGAATATTCGTTTCAAATACGCCAACGCTATCAGTCCGGGGGAGTTGGGCATGGGCAAGGACATGCGCAAGCTGGCGATCGGGATACAGGCGTTGACGGTGAATTGAGCCGGTGTTGTTCCTTTCGCCCATAGACGCTGTCCATGGGCCTTTCTAAACTGCCCGCAGACCGGGGAGTAGGGGCAATGGATGAATCGAAATGAATTACGCAAGGCCGACATCAATCTGATGGTGGTGTTCGAGACCTTGATGCTCGAACGCAACGTCACTCGTGCGGCGGAGAAGCTGTTTCTCGGCCAGCCGACCATCAGTTCGGCGCTCAATCGCTTGCGCGCGATGTTCAACGATCCGCTGTTCATTCGCGTCGGCCATCGCATGGAGCCGACTGCCCGGGCCGAAGAGCTGTTCAAGTACCTGTCGCCGGCCCTCGACTCGCTGTCGGTGGCGCTGAGCCTGACTCACGATTTCGACCCGGCCGTGAGCAACATGACGTTCCGGATCGGCCTGTCCGATGACGTCGAATTCGGCCTGCTGCCACCGTTGCTGCGGGCGCTGCGCCAGGAAGCACCCAGCGTAGTGTTCGTGGTGCAACACGTCGACTACTGGCGCATCCCCGACCTGCTGGCCGCCGGCGACATCACCGTCGGCATCAGTCAGACCCGGGGCCTGCCGGCCAATGCCAAGCGCAAACTGCTGCGGCATATCCAGCCAAGCATCCTGCGCGCCGACGCCTCGGATTCGCCGCTGACCCTCGATGAATACTGTTCGCGCCCACACGTACTGGTGTCGCACACCGCCAACATCAGCGGCTATGCCGATGAGTGGCTGGCGGAAATCGGCCGCACCCGGCATGTGGTGTTGTCGGTGCCGCAATACAGTGCGCTGCCGGCATTGCTGGCCGGCACCGACCTGATCGCCAGCCTCCCGGACTACACCGCCGAAGCCATGGCTGCCTCCGGGCTGTTGTTCAAGGAACCGTTTCCGTTCAAGACGCCGATGCTGGATCTGTCGATGGTCTGGCTCAGCCACGTCGACAGCGACCCGGCCGAGCGCTGGCTGCGGTCGCGGCTTGAGGCGTTCATGAGTGAGCGGCCACTGACCGCGCCCTGAATCCCACCACAAATCTCCCCTGTAGGAGTGAGCCTGCTCGCGATGAGGGTGTGTCAGTCGACATTGATGTTGTCTGACACGACGCCATCGCGAGCAGGCTCACTCCTACAGGGTTTGCGTTCGTCTGGTCGGGCTGCTTTGCTCAATGGCAGTAACCTTGGCGGAGGCCTGTCCCGATGAGCATTTCCCGATCGTTGCTGCGTGGGCGCGGCAGTCTCGACAGTGGCAAGGTCGGCATGGTCGAGTTGTTTTTCGATCTGGTGTTCGTGTTTGCCGTGACTCAGCTCTCGCATTCGCTGCTTGCGCAGTTGTCGATTCTGGGCGCGGTGCAGGTGGCGCTGTTGATGGTCGCGGTGTGGTGGGTGTGGATTTTCACTTCGTGGATCACTAACTGGCTCGACCCGGAAAAATTGCCGATCCGTCTCGGCCTGTTCGGGCTGATGATCGCCGGTCTGTTGCTGTCGTCCTCGATCCCCAGGGCTTTCACCGAGCGCGGGCTGATGTTTGCCTCGGCGTTCGTGTTCATGCAGGTCGGGCGCACGTTGTTTGCGATCTGGGCGGTGCGTGGCGAGTCGCTGAGCATGACCCGCAACTTCCAGCGGATTCTGGCGTGGTTGATGTGCTCCGGCGTGTTCTGGATCGTCGGAGCCTTTCTTGACGGGCAACAACGTCTGCTGTGTTGGGCGCTGGCGCTGCTGATCGAGCTGATCTCGCCTTCGCTGTATTTCTGGGTGCCGGGGCTGGGGCGTTCGTCGTTGAGCGACTGGAACGTCGAAGGCAATCACATGGCCGAGCGCTGCGCGTTGTTCGTGATCATCGCCCTGGGCGAATCGCTGCTGGTGACCGGCGCGACGTTCGCTGAACTGACGCTGAGCGCCACCGGAGTCATGGCGTTTCTGGTGGCGGTGCTGGGCAGCATCGGCATGTGGTGGGTGTACTTCGACAGCGGCGCCGAGCGCGCGCATCACCGCATCGCGCATTCGAGCGATCCCGGGCGCCAGGCGCGCATCGCCTACACCTACCTGCACGTGCTGATTGTTGCCGGGGTGATTGTCAGTGCGGTGGCCGACGAACTGGTGCTGGTGCATCCGGATCACGCCAGTGACGCCGGGATCCTGGTGATCGTGGGCGGGCCTTGGCTGTTTCTGTTGGGCAATGCGCTGTTCAAGTGGGTCATGTCCGACCGACCGCTGCCGCCGTTGTCGCATCTGGCGGGGCTGATGTTGCTCACGCTGGCGCTGCCGCTGGCGTTGAACCACTGGTTTTCGGCGCTGATGCTCGGGGCGCTGACCACGGCGATCGTGGTGCTGGTGGCGCTGTGGGAAAGCCTGGCATTGCGTCAGGCGTCGGCCTCGATAACCTCGGAAAAACCCGCAGGAGAGTAGGGCAGTGCTGTGGTATATGTACGACCTTTCTGCCGATTGACTGGAGCACCTCATGCCACACCTGCACATGGAATACACCGCCAACCTGCCGCAGTTGAACGCTGATGTGGCGTTGATCCGGCTCAACAATGCCCTGGTGGGTTCCGGTCAGTTCGCTGCGGAGTTCGATATCAAGAGCCGGGCGGTGAAGGTCGAGACCTTCAAGGTCGGTACCGGCATGGGTGAGCGCGCTTTCGTCCATGTGAAACTGGCGCTGCTCAGTGGTCGCTCGCCGCAGATCAAGAAGCAGCTCTCGGACAGCCTGCTGGCGGTGTTGCAGGATCTGTGCGAATGGCCGGCGGGGGTCGAAGTGCAGTTGTGTGTGGAGTTGCTCGATATCGACCGCGATTCCTACACCAAGACCGCCATCGGCATGTAGGACTCAGGCCGCTTCCAGCTCACTGCACACCTTGATCACCTGCTCGCGCAGCCAGACGTTGGCGCTGTCCTGATCGGCGTTCTGGCTCCATTGCATGTCGAGGGTAAACCCCGGCAGGCCGTTCGGCGCCTCGCAGTGATTGAACACCGCGTCGTTGGTCAGCAGGCGCTGGATGCGCCGGGGCAGGGTGAGAATGAAGTCGGTGCCGGTGATCATCTTCAATGCCGCGCTGTAGCTGTTGGAACGCGCGACGATCTGCCGTTTCTGCGCCTGACGCGCCAGCCAGCCATCGACCATGTTGGTGGTGGAAGTCCACGGTGTCGGGAACACATGGCGCCGCTCGGTGAAGGCCTGCAGGCTCAGGCGCGGTTCCAGCGGCGTGGCGCGTTTGTCGAAGACACAGACCAGATCGTCCTCCAGCAGCATCCGCGATTTAAGGTCGGTGTGGCTGCGGTGGAAGTTGGGGCCGAAACAGATCACCAGGTCGAGGCTGCCGTCGCGCAGTTCGTCGGCGGGCACATCGGTCTCGAACTTGTGCATGTTGACCACCACCGGCAAATCGTCGAAGTCGAAACGCTTCAACAGCCGTGGCAGCACCAATTGCTCGAAGTATTCCGGGGCGCAGATATTGAAGGTCACCGCTTGCCGGGTCGGATCGAAGGCCGGGGCGCCGGCGTGGCACAGGTTGATGCTTTCGAGGATCTTCTGCACATGGCCGTACATGGTGCCGGCCTTGTAGGTGGGACGCATGCCCGTGCGGGTGTTGATGAACAACTCGTCTTCGAAACTGGTGCGCAATTTTTTCAGGCAATAGCTGACAGTGGACTGGCTGACGCACAGCGTCTCCGAGACATCCGTGACGCTGCTTTGCTCATACACGGCGATAAACACCATGAGGTCCTGCATGTCGAGCTTTCGAAGCAAGTTACTGTTCAGCATCCGTTCCGTCTCGCTGTGCTCCTTGCGCTGAATCCGCGCAAACGTGTGCGCATGATCGTAGCGGAACGATGGTGCCAGGACAAAGCCCTGTAGGACGTTTCAATGTCGCCAGTGGGACAGAAACTTTTAGCAACACGACGTCGACAAATAAACCGCAAAAAGATGGCAACAGGCCTCTAGCCCAGCGGCGGCATTCGGCTTCAACGGATGTGTCGGGCGTACAGCCGAGGGTCAAAGCGCAGCACTATCAGCAGCATCACCACCATCACTGCGGTCAGCGACCACCAGGCCCATTCGAAGCTGCCGAGACGGTCGCGGATGATTCCGGCCAGCAGCGGCGAAAGCCCGGCGATCAAGTAGCCGATGCCTTGCACGAACGCGGTCAGGCTGCCGGCGCGCTGCGGGTTGTCGAGGTGATCGAGGGAGACGATCAGGCTCATCGGAAACAAGCCGCCAATCCCCAGCCCCAACAGGCACGGCCACAGCAGGCTGAGGTGTTGCGGGCTGAGGATCAATCCGCAGAAGCCGCCGATGATCAGCAGCAGCAATGCTGCGAGGACGGTACGGCGATCACGGCTACGGTTGGCGATGGCCGGCGTCAGCAGCCCGGAAATCACCTCCATGGCGGTCAGAAAACCCAGCAGCAGCCCGGCCTGCTGTTCGCTCCAGCCTTGCTCCACGTAGTACGGCGCCAGCCAGGCGAGTACGCAGGTGTAGGACGCCGTGCCGAGGCCGAAGAAGAGGGCGAGCAGCCAGGCGCGGGAATTACGCGTGAAGGACTCTTTTCCTACAGGCGTGTTTTGGATGGATGACGGGATCGACTGTGTCCACCAGACCAGCAACGCGAGCAAGGAAAGTGCCGCCCAGATTGCCAGCCCGATGCGCCAGCTGCCGGTCTGCCCCAGCACCAGCGGCGAAAATGAGGCGGCCAGCGCGGCGCCGCCCATGATCGATGTGACATACAAGCCCATGCACAGCGCCACATGGTCGGGGAAGCGCGACTTGATCAGCACCGGCATCAGCGCCTGAATCAGGGCGATACCCATCCCGGCCAGCACCGCGCTGCCAATCAACTGCGGTGCCGAATCGAGCACCAGCCGCGACAGCGTCGCCAGGCCGATGATCAACAACGACAGGATCACCGTGGGTTGCTCGCCCAGGCGCCGGCTGATGCCGATACCGAAAAACATCGCCAGCCCCATTGCCATCACCGGCAGCATGGTCAGCAGCGAAGCCACGCTGAAACTCAGCGGGATATCGCCACGAATCGCCGACAACAATGGCCCGACGGCGGCCATGGAGGGACGCAGGTTGAGCGCGACGAGGATGATCCCGAACATCAGCCAGACAGCGGGGCGGGTGGTGGCGCGGACATTTTCCATCGGCAGACTCTGGATTGCGGAGGCTGTCGATTAGGCGGCGCAGCGCACGTATCGGCAAATCAGATTTCCCGAGCATTATTTAAAAACTAAATATGGCTCTCCTACATGGGGAGGTTCGGATTCCTCTTGCTGATCACGCTGTAAGACTATTCTTTCTCTCTGGCAGGACATTTCGTTACAGCTCTGGCCCAGCGCAGGCGCGTAAAACGCCGGCGGCGATATATACTGCGCGCCATTCTTCAAGGGAGAGCCGTGTGGCCATCGATATTCACTGGATTCGCGACAACGAAAGCCTCGCGCAGTTTTGCGCCGAGTGGCAGCAACTGCCGTTCGTTGCCCTCGACACCGAATTCATGCGGGTCGACACCTTCTACCCGATTGCCGGTTTACTGCAGGTCGGCGACGGCAAACGCGCCTACCTGATCGATCCGCTGAGCATCGACGCCTGGCAACCGCTGGCGGCGTTGCTGGAAAACCCGGCGGTGCTCAAAGTCCTGCACGCCTGCAGCGAAGACCTCGAAGTGTTGCTGCGCCTGACCGGCAGCCTGCCGGCGCCGCTGTTCGACACACAATTGGCAGCGGCCTACCTGAACCTTGGGTTCTCGATGGGCTATTCGCGGCTGGTGCAGGAAGTGCTGGGTATTGAGTTGCCGAAGGGCGAAACCCGTTCCGACTGGTTGCAGCGTCCACTTTCCGACACACAAATCAGCTATGCCGCTGAAGACGCAGTGCATCTGGCGGAAGTTTTCGTACAGCTGCGGCCGAAGCTGTCCGACGACAAATTCGCCTGGGTGCTGGAGGACGGCGCCGAACTGGTCGCCAATCTGCGCCGCGAGACCGACCCGTACGAGGTCTATCGCGAAGCCAAACTGGCGTGGAAACTGTCCCGCGCGCAACTGGCGGTGCTGCGTGAACTGTGCGCCTGGCGTGAAAAAGAAGCGCGTGCCCGTGATCTGCCGCGCAACCGCATCGTCCGTGAGCACTCGCTGTGGCCGCTGGCCCGCACGCAGCCGGACAACCTCGCCGCGCTGGGCAAGATCGAAGACATGCACCCGCGTACCGTGCGTCAGGACGGCCAATTTCTGCTTGATCTGATCAAGCGCTCTGGCAGTGTGGGGCCTGATCAATGGCCGCCGGCGGTGCCGGAGCCATTGCCGGTCGAAGCGGCAGCGCTGATCAAGCAACTGCGCGCCCTCGGCCAGGTCGAAGCCGAACGCCTGGGCATCGCCCCGGAACTGATGCTGCGCAAGAAAACCCTCGAAGCGCTGGTCAAAAGCGGCTTCCCCGAGGGTCCTTATCAATTGCCTGAGTCGCTGCGTGGCTGGCGCCGCGAACTCATGGGCCAGAAGCTGCTCGACAGCCTGGCCACCGCCGGAGAACAGCCTTGAAACGTATTTGCTCCATTTATCAAAGCTCCAAGCGAAGCGGAATGTACCTTTATGTGCTCAAGAGCGATGCTCTGGAGCGTGTGCCGGAGCCCCTGATGCTGGCGTTCGGCAAGCCGAAACATGCCTTCGATCTGGTGCTGTCGCCTGAGCGCAAGCTGGCCAGCGAGGACATCGTCGTGGTCCTGGAAAACCTCGACAAGCAGGGCTATCACCTGCAGATGCCACCGGCCGAGGACGAGTACATCGAACACCTGCCCGAAGAATTGCTGCGACGCAACGACCCGGTCTGATCTGCGAGGCCCTGTTCTGGGCCTCTTGCCACCCTGGAACTGATTTTACGGCGACGACCGCCACGAAGGAGCGCGACTCCTTCGGCGGTTGCCTGCACGGTTTGCGAAAGGTTTGAAGATGCGCGTTCTGATTGCTGAACACGACCACGCGGTGTACGCCCGGCTGCTGCGTCAGGCGGCCCCCGAGCTTGAAGTACTGACCAGTGGCGACTCCGCCGAACTGGCACGGCAGGCGGCCGATTGCCCGGTGTGGCTGGGGCAGCCGGATCTGCTGGCGACCCTGCTGCGTCAGGGCCATGAGCCGCAATGGCTGCAATCGACTTGGGCCGGCATCACGCCGCTGCTCGCTGACGGCTTGCGCCGCGATTATCGCCTGACCCGCGCGGTGGGAATCTTCGGTCAGGTGATGGCCGAATACGTGCTGACCTACATGCTTGGCCACGAGCGTGAAGTGCTGGCGCGCCTGGTCAGCCAGGTCGAGCGCAAGTGGGACAACCGCACCGGCCAGAGTCTGGTCGGGCGCAAGGTGTTGATCGTCGGCACCGGCGATATCGGCCAGAGCGTGGCGCAGTTTCTGCTGCCGTTTGGCGTCGAGCTGTACGGCATCGCCAGCAGCGCGCGCGAGCAGGCGCCGTTCGTCGAAGTCGGCTCGATGGCGGATCTGCCACGGCTGGTGGGCGCGGTCGATTACGTGGTCAATCTGCTGCCGAATACCGAGCACACCCACGACATTTACGACGCGGCGCTGTTCAAGCAATTCAAGCCTACCGGGTTGTTCATCAACGTCGGGCGCGGCGTGGCAGTGGTTGATGCGGATCTGGTGGAAGCCCTGAAGGAAGGGCATCTGGCCGGTGCGGTGATCGACGTCTGCCGTCAGGAGCCGTTGCCGCAACGCCATCCGTTCTGGACCGCCTGGGGCCTGCTGCTGACCGGGCACAGCTCGGCACCGACGTCGCCGGCATTGATGGTGCAGTTGTTTGTCGAGAACCTTAAGGCGTATCAAGCGGGAGAAGCGTTGCGCGGGGAAGTGGATTTCAACCGCGGATATTAAATCCACCGCAACATAAATTTGGGAGCGGGCTTGCTCGCGAAAGCGTTCTGTCAGGCACTGGATATGTTGCCTGACACTCCGTATTCGCGAGCAAGCCCGCTCCCACAGTTGTTTATGCGTTGCGGCTTAGAGGGTGAAGTCGCCTTCCGCCACTAGCTCGCTCAGCGGACGACGCGGGCTCGGCATTTCACGAGCTTGCAGGTATTCGGCCAGGGTCGCCTTGTCACCCAGCTTGCCGATAGCGACCGCCGCATGCAGCGCATAACCTTGCGGAATGTTCAGCTCCTTGCGGGTCAGCTCCTGATCGAAACCGGCCATGCCGTGGGTGTGCCAGCCGCTGATTCTCGCTTGCAGCGCCAGGTGGCCCCAGGCCGAGCCGGTGTCGAAGGTGTGCCACAGCGCCGGGGACTCTTCGCTGGCACCGGGTGCGGTGAAGGTGGTTTTCGAAATCACGATCACCAGCGCCGAAGCGTGTTGCGCCCAGCTGCGGTTGAATTCATTCAGCAGACCCAGGAAGCGTTCCCAGTTCGGCGTGTCACGGCGCGCATACAGAAAGCGCCATGGCTGCGAGTTGTAGGCCGACGGCGCCCAGCGTGCGGCTTCGAAAAAGCTCAGCAGGGTTTCTTCCGGGATCGCTTCGCCGGTGAAGGCGCGGGGCGACCAGCGGTCGGTGAACTGCGGGTGAATGGCGTAATCGGCGACGCGAGGGTTGGCACTCATCGAAAGATTCCTTGCTGTGTTTGAGTCATGGATTCGTGGCAAAACCCTACTGGGCGGCGATTCGGCTGACAAGCGCGATTTACCGACAGTCGCCAGCGCTTGGCCCGCAAGGCCTTGGGCACTAGACTGGCGGCCTTTTCACCACCTGATGTTGATGCTTGAGCCATGGCCGCCAAAGTCGAACCGTTCTGGAAACGCAAAACCCTCGAGCAACTGGATCACGAGGAATGGGAATCGCTGTGCGACGGCTGCGGTCTGTGCTGCCTGCAGAAACTCGAAGATGAAGAAGACAACAGCGTCTATTACACGCGCATCGCCTGCAAACTGCTGGACCTGAAAACCTGCCAGTGCAGCGACTACCCGAATCGCATCAAGTTTGTCCCGGACTGTATCCAGCTCACTCCTGGCCAGGCCGAAGAATTCAAATGGCTGCCGCCGACTTGCGGTTATCGTCTGGTCAGTGAAGGCAAGGATCTGCCGCTGTGGCACCACCTGGTGTGCGGCGATCGTGACGCCGTGCACCACGAACGGATTTCCCAGTCCGGGCGCATGCTCGCCGAAGGCAGCGTGCCGGAGGACGACTGGGAAGATCACCTGATTTTCCGGGCTGGTTAAGCACCAAGGGTTTCCAGGTTTCAACAAGGAGTGTGTATGGCTGGGGGATTGCTGCGGGCATCGCTGATCGGCCTGCTGGCGCTAAGCGCGCCGGTGTGGGCGGCAAAGAAAGTCGACCTCGATTACCACGTACGCCTGTTGCCGCAAAGCGATCAGGCCGAAGTGCGCCTGACCCTGGCCAAAGGTGAAGCGGTGCGCAGTCTCGACTTCGACCTTGGCGATGGCAGCCATTACAGCGACTTCAAGGCCGACGGCCAGTGGCAACTGACCCCGGGCAAAACCGCACGGGGTGTGTGGCGCCCAATCAGTGACAAGGCCAGCCTGACCTACCGCGTCACCATCAGCCACGGCCGCAAGAGCGGCAGTTTCGACACGCGCATGACCCCGAGCTGGGCGCTGCTGCGCGGTGATGATCTGGTGCCGCCGGCCAGGCTCGATCAGCAGGATGGCATCGAGTTGGTGTCGCGTCTGCAATTCGAACTGCCCAATGGCTGGCAAAGCGTTGAAACCGCCTGGCCGCGCATCGGCAAGAACAAATTCCGCATCGATAACCCATCACGCCTGTTCGACCGCCCGACCGGCTGGATGCTCGCCGGTCACCTTGGCAGCCGTCGCACGCGTCTGGGCGAAACCGAAGTGACTGTGGCCTCACCGCAAGGGCAGGGCATGCGTCGCATGGATGTGCTGACCTTGCTGACGTTCGTCTGGCCGCAAGTGCAAGCGGTCTATCCCCGGCATCCAAAGAAACTGCTGATCGTCGGTGCCAACGACCCGATGTGGCGCGGCAGCCTCGGTGCACATGAGTCCATTTACCTGAACACGCGTTTGCCGCTGGTCAGCGAGAGCGGCAGCAGTGCGCTAGTGCGCGAGCTGGCGCAGGTGTTCGGGCGCATCAATGACGAGCAGCGCAGTGACTGGATCAGCGAAGGCTTTGCCGAGTACTACGCGATCGAACTGCTGCGGCGTGCCGGGGGCATGAGCGATGAGCGCTATCAGGCGTTGCAGGCGAAGTTGACCAAGGACAGTCAGAAAGTCACGACCCTGCGCGGCGAACAGATCAACCAGGCACAGCTTGCAAAAGCGGTGCTGATGCTGCAGGAACTGGATCGCGAGATTCGTCTGAAGACGCGCAACAAACGTTCGCTGGATGATGTGTTGCGCGGGGCGATGCATCTGGGGACGGTGAGTACCAAGGAGTTTGTGCAACTGGCCGAGAGTGTTCTGGGCGAGTCTTCCAAAGTCCTCGATAGCGCATTACTTCAGTAATACCGCCTTCGCGAGCAAGCCCGCTCCCACTTTTGATCGCATTCCAGCTTTCAATGTGGGAGCGGGCTTGCTCGCGAAGAGGCCAGAAGCCTCACCGAAAATTCAGGCTCAAACCCCGGCCTTCGGCGATTTCACCGAATCATTGCCGGTCACTGTCGCGGTGCTGGTCGCCGCTTCGGCGTTGGCCTTGAGTTTGCTCAGTTCTTCCCCGGCCCGTTCGATCTTCGCCCGGACGTTGTTCATGTCCTCACGGCTTTTCTCCAGCAGGCTTTTCACCGAGCTGTGCCCGGTGATGCCACGGGCCATCGCCACGCCGCCAATCGCCACCTGAATCAGACCGAACACGCCGCCACGGCGCAGGCCCTTGCCGACCATGATCACGCCACCGGCAAGCGAGCCGATGCGCTCCCAACCCTGGACGTTCTGTTCGGTCGGGCTCTGGAACGGGGTGGAATCGATACGTTGGACGCGTTTGAGTTCGGTCATGATCTGTCTCCCAGGCAATGTGCAATAGATAGATAAGCTGACTGCCGCAGCGGCCGGCTCGTTCCATCGGATGTGCGACGTTTCAGCGGAATTTCGGCCCGGAGCGGGTATTCAGGCCCTTGGCCATGCGGTCGTAGAGCACGACGTTGACCGTGGCTGCCAGATTCATGCAGCCGGTGGTCGGGATGTACACGACGTCTTCGCACCAGTCGCGGATCTCTTTATCCAGCGAGCCGTCTTCCGGGCCGAAGATGTACAGCGCACGATCTGGATGGGTGTATTCCGGCAGCGGGCGGGCGCCCTCGACCAGTTCCACGGCGACCGGGACGCAGTTGAGCGGGAGGATCTTTTTCAGGTCGTCGATGCCGATCAGCGGGATGTCGTAGTGCACGCGCTTGGTGTCGGTGACGAAATCGGCGGCGCGTTCATAACGCTTGCCGGTGTAGAACACCGACGCCACGCCGTAACAGCCTGCGGCGCGCATCACCGAACCGACGTTCTCCGGTGATTTGGGGTTGTACAAACCAATGCAGCTGTAACGTTTGTCTGCCACGAGCGGGGTGCCTTCGGGAAAAAGAGGGCGATTATACGGGGATTGGGGGAGGGCGGGCAGATTCGAGATCTGTTGTGTCTGGCCGGCCACCTTCGCGAGCAGGCTCGCTCCCACATTGATTTTGTGTACACCACCGATCAAATGTGGGAGCGAGCCTGCTCGCGAAAGGGCCGGTTCAGGCGCTGAAGATCTTCAGTCTTCTTTTTTCATCAACCCGGCGAGGGCAGCAAACGGATTATGCGTGGCCTTGGCGATTTTCGGCGTGCTCAGCGAGCCGTCGCCGAAATATTGCTGGTCGGTGTAGCGCGAGTGTTCGTTGTCGTGGCAGTACAGGCACAACAGCTCCCAGTTCGAGCCGTCCTGCGGGTTGTTGTCGTGGTTGTGGTCGCGGTGGTGCACGGTCAGTTCGCTCAGGCGCTTGCCGGAAAACTCACGGGCGCAGCGGCCGCAGACGTGCGGGTACATCTTCAGGGCCTTGTCGCGGTAGCCCATTTCCTTGTCGCGCTGGTTGTCGGCAAGGATGCGATCGAGCTTCGACGTGTTGGTCGGGGTGGACGAACTCATGGGTTCACCTTTGTAAAAAGACTAATGACGGTTATGTGCAGAGTTTAGCTCAGCCCTTGAGCTTCTCGGCAATCCAGATCGTGTGGCGCGTGCCCTTGTTGCCGTGGGCGAACACCTGGACTTCTTCGGCCTTGAATCCGGCCTTCTTCAATTTGTCGGAAAACTGCCGGTCAGCGCTGGCCGACCACACCGCCAGCACGCCCTTGGGCCGCAAGGCCTTGGCGCAGGCGTTGAGGCCAGCGGCGGAGTACAGCCAGCTGTTGGCCTTCTGGGTCAGGCCTTCGGGGCCGTTGTCGACGTCGAGCATGATCGCGTCGAAGCCGTTCGGCTCGCTTTGCAGGACCTTGGCCACGTCGTCCTGACGGATCACTGTGCGCGGGTCGAGCAATGGTCGTCCGGACTTTTCACCGAGCGGCCCGCGATTCCACTCGACCACGCCGGGCACCAGTTCGGCGACCACCACCTCGGCACCCTTGCCCAGATGTTTGAGCGCCGAGGCGAGGGTGAACCCCATGCCCAGACCGCCGATCAATACACGCGAATTCGGCCGGCCGGCGACCTTGCGGCAAGGGATCTCGGCCAGCGCATCTTCCGAACCGTGCATGCGCGTGTTCATCAATTGCCCGCCGTCGCCACCCTGGATCTTGATGACGAAATCCTCGCCATACTCGAACAGGCACAGGGCGCCACCGTTGTCAGGGATCGGCGTGGTGTCGAGCAGAACGAAACGTTTCATGGAAATCTCTACAAGGGGGAAGGCAAGCAGGCCCGTTGGGAGTAGCCTGAGCGCAGACTAAAGGCCAAACGGAGCCCTTGATGAAGCGCACCATTCTAACGGCCATTGCCCTGGCCGCGCTCTCGATTACTGCAGTGCAGGCGCAGCAGGCCATTCCGGTCAGCCCGACGCCGCAACCCGGCTCGCCGGGAACCGCCACGCCGACCCCGTATCCGCAAATCACCCCGATCAGCGCACCGAAGGCCGGTGCCGGCAGTGGTAGCCCGCCGCTGGTGCCGATCGAAATGCCCAGCCCGCCGAGCAAGGATCAACCGGTGCCGGGCATCGAACCGGGCAGCACCAAGACCAAATCTCCCGGCGGTTAAACCTGTTGCGCCGCCAGTTGGCCGTCGGCCATGCGCAGACGTTTGGAGAGGGACACGGCGAGGGCGCGGATGATCTTGGCGGCGATCTTCGGCGCGTCGTTGAGCATTTTTTCCAGCGAGTCCTTGCCCAGGTTGAGCAACTGACAGTTGCTCGCCGCGACGCAGGTCGCCGAACGGCGCTCACCATCCAGCACGGCCATTTCGCCGAACGCCCGACCGCTGCGCAGGGTGGCCATGGTGATGACCTGGCCGTCGGGGCCAGTCTTTTGCACGGCGACCTGGCCGCTGTGGAGGATGCACATGAAACTGCCGGCATCACCCTCACGGAAGATCGCTTCGCCCTCCGCCACGGTGCTGATGCTGAAGTAGCCCGAGGCTGCGGCAAAGTCCGCCAGTTGCAATTGATCGAACAGGCCACAATCCATCAGCCAGTCGCGAATTTCGTTGTTCAGTAAGGTCGGTTCTGACATGTCGTTGCGGTCTTTATTGTTTTCACGGTTTTCAGGCACTACACGGACCCCTGTGGGAGCGGGCTTGCTCGCGAATGCGGTGGTTCAGTCAATATCAGTGTCGACTGACCCACCGCATTCGCGAGCAAACCCGCTCCCACAATGGGATCTGTGGTGTATCGACCACCGGGGTCTGGAGTTAAGACCCAAGTGACCGACGGAGTTCCTCAGGCCAGGCCCAAAACCTTGAACACAAATGCATATTCGAGCGCTACGTCACGTAATCCCTGATAACGCCCGCTCATGCCGCCGTGCCCGGCGCCGAGTTCGGTCTTGAGCAGTAGCAGGTTGTCGTCGGTCTTGGTCGCGCGCAGTTTCGCCACCCACTTGGCCGCTTCCCAGTACTGCACGCGGCTGTCGTTGTAGCCGGCGATCACCAGGGTTGCCGGATAATCCTGCGCGGTGACGTTTTCGTACGGTGCGTAGGCCTTGATCCGCTCGTAGACCTCCGGCTCTTCGGGGTTGCCCCACTCGTCGTACTCAGTGACGGTCAGCGGCAAGTCCGGGTCGAGCATGGTGTTGAGCACGTCGACGAACGGCACTTCGGCAATCGCCACGCCGAACAGATCCGGACGTTGATTGAGCACCGCGCCAATCAACAAGCCGCCAGCACTGCCGCCGCTGATCGCCAGTTTCTCGGCGGTGGTGATGCCGTTGAGGATCAGGAATTCGGCGCAGGCAATAAAGTCGCTGAAGGTATTGTGTTTGTGTTCCTGTTTGCCGGCGCGGTACCACGCTTCGCCCAACTCGCCGCCGCCACGTACGTGGGCGATGGCGAAGGCCATGCCGCGATCCAGCAGGCTCAGGCGTGCGTGGGAGAACCACGGGTCGAGGCTGGAACCGTAAGCGCCATAACCGTACAGGTACAGCGGCACTGGTTTGCCGACCATTTCGCGTTTCATCACCAGACTGATCGGCACCTGCGTGCCGTCCGGCGCGGTGGCCCACAGGCGTTGGCTGACGTAGGCGTCGGCATCGAACGGGCCGAGCACCGGGGTTTCTTTCAGGACGGTTTGCTCACCGCTGGCCAGCAGCAATTGGCGCACCTGCGCCGGACGATTCAGCGCCTCGTAACGCAGACGGATGCGGTCGCTCTCGAACTCCAGGCTGTTCTGCACATAGAGGCTGTAGGCCGCGTCCGGCAATTGCACGCGATACGGCGTCTGGCCCTGTGGGTGAACTTCGATGATCGGCAAACCGCCTTCGCGCAGGCTCAGGGTCATGGCCGCGGTGTTCAGCGTCACGCCGTCGAGCATCACCGTGTCGCTGTGCGGGATCAGGTTCTGCCAGTGGGCTTCGCTCGGTACCACACCGGTGTCCGGCGCCTGATACAGGGCGAAATTGATGCCGTCACGGTTGGTGCGGATGAACCAGGTCCATACGCCATCCAGTACGCCGTGATCGACATCGTATTCGTGATCCTCGACCCGTGGCGCCAGACAGGTGAAGGGCAGATGCGGCTGATGCGCGTCCAGCGCCCAGACTTCGCTGGTGGTCTTGCTGCCCAGGGTCAGCAGCAATTGCTGCTCGGAACTGGAGCGGTAGCAATGCAGGAAGAAACGCCCGTCCGGCTCGTGGAATACCTCTTCGGCGGCGGTGCCATCGAGGCGATAGCGAAACAGCTTGTGCGGGCGATGGGTATCGTCGAGCTCGCCGAAGAACAGGGTCAGGCTGTCGTTGGCCCAGGTCATGCTGCCGTCGCAGTCCTGGAATTCCAGTTCGCTGACCTTATCATTGGCCAGTTCCTTGACGAACAGCGTGTAGATCTCGTCGCCCGAGGCGTCGACGCTGTAGGCCAGACGCTGGTGATCCGGGCTGATGCTGAACGCGCCGAGCGAGAAGAAGCCGCCATTGGCCAGCACGTTCGGGTCGAGCAGCAGTTGCTCGCGGCTTTCGTCGAGGGTCAGGCTGTCGTCGGCCGGACGCGGGCAACGGTAATGGCGGGCGTACTCGTCACCCGCCGTGGTGCGCGTGTAATACAGATACGGGCCCCAGGGCGAGGGCAGGGACAGGTCGGTTTCGAGGATCCGGCCCTTGATCTCCTCGAACAGGCTTTCGCGCAGGCCGGCCTGATCGGCGGTCTGTGCTTCCTGATAGGCGTTTTCAGCCTTGAGGTAGTCGAGCACCGCGTCGGTGTCGCGTTCCTGCAGCCAGGCATACGGGTCGGCACCGGCTGCCTTGCGGGCGATCGGGGCGCGGGTGACGTGGGCGGATTCGGGCATGGAAGGCTCTCGGACAGTATTCGGAATAATGGTGTTCGCGGTTGTTGAAACCGCCTCAGCCCCTGTGGGAGCGAGCCTGCTCGCGAAAGCGTTCTGTCAGATGACATTTGTTTCACTGACCCGGCGCTTTCGCGAGCAGGCTCGCTCCCACAGGGTATGCTGCGGGCCGTCTGGCATTGGGACAAGCCTGACGGGCGAAAAGTCGTTACTATAAGCGCCTCTTTGCCTGCCTTGCCATGGACACCATGACCGAGAACGACTATCTGATCGCCTGGGGCCTCTACGCCTTTGCCGCTGTGGGCTGCCTGTTGGTATGGATGCGCCTGACCCGCTGGATGTGGCGCTGGCTGCGCGAGCCGCTGCGGGTGCTGATGGCAGTGTTGCTGTTCAGCCCGACCATCATTGACCCGGTGAAAGCCAAGGTTGCACCGTCGATCGCCATCACCGCGCTGGACCTGGCCTTCAAGGTCGGCAACAACGCCTGGCGGGCGATTTCCGATCTGTTCATGTACGGCATGATTGCGTTCGGCATCTACCTGATTTTCGTGCTGATCCGCTTCCCGATCGAACGCGCCTCGCGCGCCCGCCGCGAGCAGGCCGAGGCGGCCAAAGCGGCGGCGCGTGCCGATGATCGCGACGACGATCAGCCGTTCGGCGCTGCCGGTGATGACCGTTACGGTCGCCCGCCATTGCCGAACAATCCGCAGCGCATGCGCGTCGAGCCGCGTCTGTAATCACGAGAGTCAGCACATGTGTGAACTACTGGGCATGAGTGCCAACGTGCCGACCGATATCGTGTTCAGCTTCACCGGCCTGATGCAGCGCGGCGGGCGTACCGGCCCGCACCGCGACGGCTGGGGCATCGCCTTCTATGAAGGTCGTGGCTTGCGCCTGTTTCAGGACCCGGCCGCGAGCAGCGAATCGGAAGTCGCCAACCTGGTGCAGCGCTATCCGATCAAGAGCGAAGTGGTCATCGGCCACATCCGCCAGGCCAACGTCGGCAAGGTCTGCCTGTCCAACACCCACCCGTTCGTCCGCGAACTGTGGGGGCGCAACTGGTGTTTCGCGCACAACGGCCAGCTCGCCGATTTCACCCCGATCAAGAGTTTCTACCGCCCGGTGGGCGATACCGACAGCGAAGCGGCGTTCTGCGATTTGCTCAACCGCGTGCGTGCAGCCTTCCCGGAACCGGTCGATATAGAAGTGCTGCTGCCGGATCTGGTCGCCGCGTGTGCCGAATATCGCAGCAAAGGCGTGTTCAACTGCCTGCTCAGCGACGGCGACTGGCTGTTCTGCTATTGCTCGACCAAACTGGCACAGATCACCCGGCGCGCACCGTTCGGCCCGGCGCGGCTCAAGGATGTCGATGTGATCGTCGATTTCCAGGCGGAAACCACGCCTAACGACGTGGTCACGGTGATCGCCACCGAGCCTTTGACCGAAAACGAAACCTGGACCCGTTACCAACCGGGCCAATGGAGCCTGTGGCGACGCGGCGAATGCGTCAGCCAGGGCACGACCGAATAAAGGATCTTTCCTCGATGTTGCTCAGTTATCTACGGCTGGTGTTGTTTGCGGCGGGCCTGTTGATCGGTGTCCAGGTGCCGGGTTTCATCAACGATTACGCCAAACGCGTCGAAGCCCATCTGATCGAAGCGCAGACCGGTCTGCGCGGTTTTCAGGGCACCGCCGAGCAGTTCTTCAAGGGCGACTTGCAGGCGCTGGTCGCGCATTACCGCGCCAGTGACGACCCGGTGTTTCGCAGCGATGCCGACAGCCTGAGCACTTTGCTCAACCGCCAGACAGCGCTGGATAAACAGTTCCAGGCGATGCAGGGGCCGTGGTACATCCGCTTTCTGCAAGTGGTGCTGGCCGCCGACCCGGACATTCGCAAGGAAACCTGGAACGGCTACAGCTACCAGATCCTGCTGACTCCGGAAGCGATGATCTGGGGCATGAGCGGCGCGTTGCTGCTGTCGTTCGGCATCGAGTGCCTGATTCGTCTGATTGACTGGGTGGTGCTCGGCGGCCGGCGTTTGCGCCAGAGCCGACCGATAGAAGACCGCGACGTGCGCGGCTTGTAAGGCTGGCCAAACCCCGTGGCGAGGGGATTTATCCCCGATGGGGCGCGAAGCGGCCCTCAATGGTGTGTCAGATCAACCTGATTGCTCAGGTTTCAGGACTGCTGCGCAGCCCATCGGGGATAAATCCCCTCACCACAGGTGTGATTACTGAGTGAGGGTGATGTACTTTTCACCGACCTTGCGCGCATACCCCGCCAGCACCTGCTGACACAACGTCACCATCTCCTCGACCCACTCCACGCCAACTCGCCACGACACCACCACCTGCAGATTCGGCGGTCGCTGGTCGATGTCGAGCAAGGTCAGTTCACCCCGCGCCAGTTCCTCGGCCACCAGCACCGGTGGCAGCACGCCAATCCCAAAACCATCACGCAACAGCCGGGTAATCGCCGACACCGAATTCACGCAGTTCAGCCGCGGCGCCAACACACCGTTGGCCTGCATCAAAGCCAGCAGATCCTGATGCGGTCGGGAGTTTTTCGAGTAGGTGATGATCCGTTCCTGCGCCAGTTCGCCGAGGTCAGCGTACTCGCGGTTGTAGATCGAATTGCTCGCAACGATCCAGCCCAGCGGATGGCTGGCCAGCTCGAGGCTGCGCACGCTTTCGTGGCGCACCAGATCGGTTTGCAGAACGATGTCGAGAAAGCCTTTTTGCAGCTGATCGCAGAGGTTAAGCGAGGTATCCGCCACCAGCTCGATTTCCACCCGCGGATACAGATCGGTCATCTGCGCGACCAACGGGCTGAGCCAGGTGTGGATCACCGTGTCCATCACGCCGATGCGCACCCGTCCGACCTTGCTTGAACGGGTCTCGATCGATTGCTTCAGCGCCGACATCGTATCGAGCATCTGCTCGGCGTAATCCAGCACTTTCAGGCCTTCGGGCGTCAGGCTGACGCCGCGTGAATCGCGCAGAAACAGCTTCACCCCCAGCTCGCCTTCGAGCACCGCGATGCGGCTGGAAATCGACGCCTGGGTGGTGAACAGCTTGTCGGCGGTCAGGCGAAAACTCTTCAGCCGGGCGACCCAGACAAAGGTCTCGAGAAACTTCAGGTTCATGGCAACGGCTCGGGTGACAAATTTTTCTTATGCCTAAGGCGGGTTTTTATTCGTTGGACGCAGCAGGGCCAGGCGACGAAAAATCGGCGCATCCGGTTCCCACGATAGGCGTCGTCGGAACTTCGAACAAGACCAATAAAAGCCTGCGGAGACTTGCCATGCGTGCGCCCGACACCCTCGACCTCCCCAAGAACACGGCCCGCCCCGGACCGTTCGACTGGTATCGCAACATCAATCAGCAAGAGCGTCGTACCTTCTGGAGCTGCAAGATCGGCTATGGCCTGGATGGCATGGACACGCAAATGCTCAGTTTCATGGTGCCGACCCTGATCGCCATGTGGGGCATCACCACCGGGCAGGCCGGGCTGATTCACACCAGCACCCTGATCGCCTCGGCCATTGGTGGCTGGGTGGCGGGGATTCTCTCCGACCGCATTGGCCGCGTGCGCACCCTGCAACTGACGGTGCTGTGGTTCGCCTTCTTCACCTTCCTCTGTGGTTTCGCGCAGAACTACGAACAGCTGCTGATCGCCCGCACCCTGATGGGCTTCGGTTTCGGCGGCGAATGGACCGCTGGCGCGGTGCTGATCGGTGAAGTGATCCGCGCCAAGGATCGCGGTAAAGCGGTGGGTATGGTGCAGAGCGGTTGGGCCTTGGGCTGGGGATTGACGGCGATTCTCTATGCGCTGCTGTTCTCGGTGTTGCCGCCGGAAGACGCGTGGCGTGCGCTGTTCATTCTCGGCATCGTCCCGGCAATTTTCGTGATCTTCGTCCGGCGCCTGGTGAAAGACCCGGAAATCTATCGCGAAGCCAAGGATGCACAAACTCCGCAGAATCCGGCGAAGTTCTACGAGATCTTTGCCCCCGCCATGCTGTTCACCACGTTCCGTGCTTCCTTGCTGACCACCGGTGCGCTCGGCGGTTACTACGCGATCACCTCGTGGCTGCCGACCTTCCTCAAGAATGAACGCGGCTTGAGTGTGCTCGGCACTGGCGGGTATCTGGCGATGGTAATTGTCGGCTCCTACGTCGGCTATGTGATCAGCGCTTATCTGACCGATCTGCTGGGACGTAAAAAGAATTTCATCCTGTTCGCGGTCGGCTCGTTCACCATCGTTCTGCTGTACACGCAGATGCCGGTCAGCAACGGGGTGATGCTGTGGCTGGGCTTTCCGCTGGGCTTCTTCGCTTCGGGAATTTTCAGCGGCATGGGCGCGTTTCTCACCGAGCTGTTTCCAACGCGAATTCGCGGCTCGGGGCAGGGCTTCTGCTACAACATCGGTCGGGCGCTGGCGGCATTGTTTCCGCTGCTGATTGGTTTGCTGAGTCAGAAAGTCCCGTTGAGCGTGGGTATCGGTGCGTTTGCTGCAGTGTCCTACGGCGTGGTGATTCTCGCCGCACTGAGCCTGCCGGAGACCCGTGGCAAGCAACTGGATGCGCAGTAACTGATAACCTGCCGGGCAAGCGTCCTACAGATAAAAAGACCAGAAGCTACAGGAGTGTTCACCGTGAGCCGCCTGCTATTGAATTGTGATATCGGCGAGAGTTTCGGCAGCTGGACCATGGGTCTGGACGCCGAGGTCATGCCCTTCATCGACTGCGCCAACGTGGCCTGCGGCTTCCATGCCGGTGACCCGAGCATCATGCGCAAAACCGTCAGTCTGGCCCTGAGCCACGGCGTGCAGATCGGCGCGCACCCGGCCTATCAGGATCTGGTCGGTTTCGGCCGGCGCTCCATGGCCTATTCCGCCCAGGAACTGCAAGACATCCTGCATTACCAGATCGGCGCGCTCGACGGCATCTGCAAGGCGCAGGGCGGGCGAGTCAGTTACGTCAAACCCCACGGCGCGATGTACAACGACATGATGGCCAACCCGGTGCAATTGCGGGCAGTGATTCAGGCTGTTGCCGCCTACGATCGCAGCTTGCCGCTGATGCTGATGGCCACCCGCGACAATTCAGCGGCGCAGCAACTCGGTGACGAATACGGCGTGACCCTGTGGTTCGAAGCCTTTGCTGATCGCGCCTACGACAGCGCAGGTCGACTGGTCTCGCGGCAACTGCCGGGCGCAGTGCATCACGAAGCAGAAAAAATCATCGAACAGGCGCTGACCATCGCCCGTGGCGGCGAGCTCGTCGCCAGCGACGGCAGCGCGCTGCACCTGCAGGCCAACACCTTGTGCGTGCATGGCGACAACACCAGTTCGGTGGCCGCCGTGCAGCGCATTCGCGAGGCCCTGAATCAGCAGAGCGCGCCATGAGTCCACGGATTGAAGTGGTGGCCCTCGACTGCCTGATGCTGCGCCTGTTCGATGAAATTGCCGAATCCAACATGCCGTGGATGCTCGCCGCCAGTGAGCGCTTGCGCGCGGTGTTTGGCGCGCAGTTGATCGACCTGGTGCCGTCCTACACCACGTTGATGGTGCATTACGAGCTGACTGCGCTGAGCCCGAGTCAGGCGCGTGAATTGATCGCAGAAGCGTTGATCGACCTTGCGCCAAATGCGCGCACCGGCGGCCAGTGCCATGTGTTGCCGGTCTGGTACGACCTGAGTGTCGGTCCCGAACTGAGTCTGTTGGCGCAGCGCAGTGGATTGGCGGTGCAAGAGGTGATCCTCCGTCACAGCGCGCGTGAATATCAGGTGTTCGCCCTCGGCTTCGCGCCGGGATTCGCCTTCATGGGGCTGGTGGAAGAAATCCTCGCGGCGCCACGTCTGGACACCCCGCGCAAAAAAGTTGCGGCCGGCAGCGTCGGCATCGCCGAACGGCAGACCGCGGCTTATCCGGTGGTGTCCCCCGGTGGCTGGAACCTGATCGGCCGCACCCCGGCGAAACTGTTCGACCGTCATCGCGACGGCTACAGCCTGATGCAACCCGGCGACACCGTGCGTTTCGAAGCGGTGAGCCACGCCGAGTTCATCAACCTGGGCGGCGATGACACGCCACTGGAGGCGCTGGCATGAGCCGACTGACAATTGAAGCGAGCACGCCGCTGTGCCTGTTGCAGGACGCCGGGCGCTTCGGCGTGCGCCATTTGGGCGTGACCCAGGGCGGCGCAGCGGATTGGAGTTCGATGAGTTGGGGCAATTGGTTGCTCGGTAATGCGCTGGATCTGCCGGTGATCGAAATCACCCTCGGCGGGTTTGCCGTGGTGGCGCAGGAGGATTGCCTGCTGGCGCTGGCCGGCGCTGATCTTGGTGCGCAGATCGATGGGCAGGCGCTGGCGCCGTGGCGCAGTTTCAAACTGGGCAAAGGCCAGACATTGAAGTTCACTCAACCGCTGCTCGGTGCCCGGGCTTACCTGGCGGCGCCCGGTGGTTTCGACGCGCCGCAGGTGCTGGGCAGCAGTGCCACGGTGGTGCGCGAAGAACTCGGTGGATTGGATGGTATGGGGTTACCGCTGACCAAGGGCGCGACGTTGAGTTATCGCGGTGCGGTTTTGCAGGTGCGTGAAGTGCCGCTGGCGCATCGACCTGATCTGCGCCTCAACGCGCCGCTGGATCTGGTGCTTGGCGCACAGATCGGCCAGTTCAGCGGGCAGAGTCTGTTCGATGTGTTCAACAGTCCGTGGACGCTCGACAGTCGCGCTGATCGCATGGGCATTCGACTGTTGGGCAAGGCCTTGCAGTATCAGGGCCGGCCGATGATTTCCGAGGGTATTCCGCTGGGTGCGGTGCAGGTGCCGCCGGATGGACAGCCGATTGTGCTGCTCAATGATCGGCAGACGATTGGTGGCTATCCAAGGTTGGGAGCGTTGACGCCGTTGGCGCTGGCGCGACTGGCGCAGTGTCTGCCGGGGGCGCAGGTGCGGTTTAGGCCGGTGGTGCAGGAAGTCGCACATCGCGAGCATGTCGAGTATTTGCAGCGTTTCATAATTAGCTAAGGGCTTCGCGAGCAGGCTCGCTCCCACATTGGAATGCATTTCACCTGTGGGAGCGAGCCTGCTCGCGAAGAGGGCATCACTGACAACAAAGATTACTTGGACAGAAATCGCATCCCTTCCTCAAGCCCACGCAACGTCAGCGGATACATCTGATCCTCGATCAAATCGCGCACGATATTGGTCGACGAGGTGTAGCCCCAGGTGTCCTTCGGATACGGATTGATCCAGATGAGCTTCTTGTACTTCTCCATGAAGCGCTGCATCCACAGGTAGCCCGGCTCTTCGTTCCAGTGCTCGACGCTGCCGCCGGCCTGGGTAATTTCGTAGGGCGCCATGGCGGCGTCGCCGATGAAGATCACTTTGTAGTCGGCGCCGTACTTGTGCAGCAGATCCTGCGTCGAAAAACGCTCGGAGGTACGGCGCATGTTGTTCTTCCACACCGACTCATAAATGAAGTTATGGAAGTAGAAGTACTCCAGATGCTTGAACTCGGTCTTGCAGGCCGAGAACAGTTCCTCGCAGATCTTCACGTGCGCATCCATCGAGCCGCCGATGTCGAATAGCAACAACAGCTTCACCGTGTTGCGCCGTTCCGGACGCATCTGGATATTCAGCAGGCCGGCGTCCTTGGCGGTGTGGTCGATGGTGCCGTCGATGTCCAGCTCTTCAGCCGCACCCTGACGGGCGAATTTGCGCAGGCGACGCAGGGCGACCTTGATGTTGCGTGTGCCCAGTTCCACCGAATCGTCGAGGTTCTTGTACTCGCGCTGATCCCAGACCTTGACCGCTTTGCCCTGACGCTTGCCGGCATCGCCGACCCGAATGCCTTCCGGGTTGAAGCCGCCGGAACCGAACGGGCTGGTGCCGCCGGTGCCGATCCATTTGTTGCCGCCGGCATGGCGTTCCTTCTGTTCTTCCAGACGTTTCTTGAACTCTTCAATCAGCTTGTCCAGACCGCCGAGGGACTGGATCTGCGCGCGTTCCTCGTCGGTCAGCGAACGCTCGAATTCCTTGCGCAGCCAGTCTTCGGGAATCAGTGCCTGCAAGTGATCGTCGAGCTTTTCCAGACCATTGAAGTAGGCGCCGAACGCACGGTCGAACTTGTCGAAATGCCGTTCGTCCTTGACCAGAATCGCCCGCGACAAGTAGTAGAACTCGTCCATGTCGGCGAAGGTCACGCGCTGCTTCAGCGCGTTGATCAGGTCGAGCAGCTCGCGCACCGACACTGGCACCTTGGCTGCACGCATTTCATTGAACAGGTTGAGCAACATGGCATCAGCCTCTTAGCGAGAACCGCGACGGCTCATGAACGCCAGGCGCTCAAGCAACTGCACATCCTGTTCGTTCTTCACCAGCGCACCGGCCAATGGCGGAATGGCCTTGGTCGGATCGCGCTCGCGCAACACCGCTTCGCCGATGTTGTCGGCCATCAGCAGCTTCAGCCAGTCGACCAGTTCCGAGGTAGACGGCTTCTTCTTCAGGCCCGGCACCTTGCGCACGTCGAAGAACACGTCCAGCGCTTCGCTGACCAGATCCTTCTTGATGTCCGGGTAGTGCACATCGACGATTTTCTGCAGGGTGCTGCGGTCGGGGAAGGCGATGTAGTGGAAGAAGCAGCGGCGCAGGAAGGCGTCCGGCAGCTCTTTCTCGTTGTTGGAGGTAATGATGATGATCGGGCGTTTCTTGGCCTTGATGGTCTCGTCGATCTCGTAAACGTAGAACTCCATCTTGTCGAGTTCTTGCAGCAGGTCGTTAGGGAACTCGATGTCGGCCTTGTCGATTTCGTCGATCAGCAGAATCACCCGTTCTTCGGACTCGAAAGCCTCCCACAGCTTGCCCTTCTTCAGGTAGTTGCGCACGTCGTGGACTTTTTCGTTGCCCAGTTGCGAGTCGCGCAGACGGCTGACCGCATCGTACTCGTACAGACCCTGATGGGCCTTGGTGGTGGACTTGATGTGCCAGGTGATCAGCTTGGCGCCGAACGATTCGGCCAGTTGCTCGGCGAGCATGGTCTTGCCGGTGCCCGGTTCGCCCTTGACCAGCAGCGGCCGCTCCAGGGTGATGGCGGCATTGACCGCCAGCTTCAGGTCATCGGTGGCGACGTAGGCCTGGGTGCCTTCGAACTTCATCTGCTAATCCTCGAACGGTAACGCCGACCTGCACGGGCAGGGCGGGGGCGAAAAAATCGGATGCCCCGACTATAACGCGCACCCCGGTCGACTGTGAACGCAGACGGCTTATTCAGTCTCTGAATGGGGCGTCACATGTTGACTCGGTTTCGGCCAGAGGCCAGTATTCAGGTATCGCCGATTTGGCGATAGCCTGTCGGGCATGACGACTCAATACCGATTTCGCGACAAATACCGCATTCAGTTACGTGAGAAGGATCACCCGCCACCCCATGTCCACTTGATCGGTGGCGGAGTGGACGTGATGCTGAGCCTTGAAACCGTCGAAGTCATGACGGGCAAGGCACCGCCGCTGATTATCAAGGAAGCGCTGGCTTGGGTTGCGGCTCATCAAGCGCAACTGCTGGAGGACTGGAAACGATGTTACCCATGAAAAGGCCTCGTCTGACGGCTGTGCAGGCACTGTCAGGTTTTCGATTGAAACTGACCTTTATTGATGGTCAGGATCTGACCCTTGACCTGAGCCGAGACATCCACGCTTATCCAGGTCTGCAACCATTGCTTGATCCCGAAGTGTTTGCGGCTGCGACCCTTGACGACAATGGCTGGACGGTCGAATGGCTTGAGCCCGATATACAGATTGGCGCAGACACGCTTTATATGGATGCGCTGGCCCAAAACACTGTCGATGAAAACACTCGGATTTTCATCGATTGGCGTGCACGTACCGGACTCTCACTGAATCAGGCAGCCGAGGCGCTGGGTGTCAGTGCCCGCAGCATCAGCCGATACAGTAATGGGCGGGAGGCGGTGCCAAGGTCATTAGCCTTGGCTTGTCTTGGTTGGGACTCATTGCAGCAAAAGTCCACGCTGGCGGCTGAAGAATCTGGTCGATATGTCGTTAATCGTAAGAATTAGCCCGCATCCGGCTTCGGCCGCTCATACCGCGCATTGAAAGCCTGAATGAAGCCATTACGCAAAATCTGCAAAAACGCTTCGAACGCACTGATGTTTTGCTGATGCACGTTGCCACTGAGTTCGACCTTGGTGGCGAACTGATTCTTGGCCTGGTTCTTCAGCACGGTTTCCGTGCCGCCGACGATGGCCTCCCAGACTGAGCGGAAGATGCTCTTGTCCTTGTTCTCCACGTCCTGCTGCCAGTTGAACACTTCGACGTCGCGCAGCAGCGGTTTGATGTAGCCAGTGACCTGGGCTTTTTTCGCCTGGGCCTCGATGACCACGTCGCCGTGGCCGGCGTTGAAGTCGAACTTGCCGTAGGCCGAGGCGAAGTCGTTCATGCGCTTGAGTTCGATGTCGCGGGCGCGCAGGCGGAACTGGAAGTCCTCGAAATTGCTCAGCGGATCGAAAGTGGCCGTGGTTTCCAGTGGTGCGTGGCCGAGCAGCTTGGCCTTGCCTTCGAAGCGGGCATCGCGCTTGCCTTGTTTGTCGACCACGTTGGTCAGGTTGTAGATGCTCGCCTCGACGTTGCTGGCGTTCATGTTGACCGGCGGTTTGGAGTTGAAATTGCGGAAAGTGATCTTACCGTCGTGGATCTGCACCTCGTCGAGAGTGATCGGCAGCAACTTGCCCAGTTGCGCCCGCCAGTCGGTGCCTTTACCAGTCTGCGAGTTCTGCTTGTTGGGGCCGCCATCGACGAAGTTGATCTCGGGATTGAAGAATTGCACCTGCGCCACCACGGCATGGTCGTACCACAGCGAATGCCAGCTGACCGCCAGATCGATCACGGGCGCGTTGACGAACGGCACCGGCACCTTGCCGTCGACCTTGACGATCTTCAGGCCGTTGATCCGGTAGGCGCCGCGCCACAGGGCCAGATCGACGTCGGTGACCTGGCCGCGGTAGTCACCCATGTCGGCCAGTTTGCCGTTCAGGTAATCGCGCACCACGTAGGGCAGGGCGATGTGCAGGGCGATCAGCAGCATAACCACGACGGCAAAAATCCCTATTGGCCAGCTATAACGACGCTTCATGGCAACAATTCCCGAACGATGTAAGCGATTGACTGTGGCGCGGCGCAGACGTTCGACCCGACTGGACTGCGCCCGGCAACAGGCATACCTTGAAAGGCTGAATTCAACGCTGCATAAGGACCCAGCCATGAGCCGTATTTTCGCTGACAACGCCCATTCCATCGGCAACACGCCGCTGGTGCAGATCAACCGCATCGCGCCGCGCGGCGTGACCATTCTGGCCAAGATCGAGGGGCGCAACCCCGGTTATTCGGTCAAGTGCCGGATCGGCGCGAACATGATCTGGGACGCCGAAAGCAGCGGCAAACTCAAGCCGGGCATGACCATCGTCGAACCGACGTCGGGCAATACCGGCATCGGTCTGGCCTTCGTCGCCGCCGCCCGTGGTTACAAATTGATGCTGACCATGCCGGCATCAATGAGTATCGAGCGGCGCAAGGTGCTCAAGGCCCTCGGCGCAGAGCTGGTCCTGACCGAACCGGCCAAGGGCATGAAAGGCGCGATCGAGAAGGCTGCCGAAATTGTTGCCAGCGACACCGGCAAATACTTCATGCCGTCGCAGTTCGATAACCCGGCCAACCCGGCGATCCACGAAAAAACCACCGGCCCGGAAATCTGGAACGACACCGATGGCGCCGTCGATGTGCTGGTGGCTGGCGTCGGGACCGGCGGAACCATCACCGGCGTTTCGCGGTATATCAAGAATACCCAGGGCAAACCGATTCTGTCGGTGGCAGTGGAGCCGGTGTCTTCGCCGGTCATCAGCCAGGCGCTGGCGGGTGAAGAGATCAAGCCGAGCCCACACAAGATTCAGGGGATTGGCGCGGGTTTCGTGCCGAAGAACCTCGATCTGTCGATGGTCGACCGGGTGGAGCAGGTCACTGACGACGAGTCCAAGGCCATGGCGCTGCGCCTGATGCAGGAAGAAGGGATTTTGTGCGGTATCTCTTGCGGCGCGGCCATGGCCGTGGCAGTGCGTTTAGCCGAGAAGCCTGAAATGCAGGGCAAGACCATCGTGGTGATTTTGCCGGACTCCGGTGAACGCTATCTGTCGAGCATGCTGTTCAGCGATCTGTTCACCGAGCAGGAGAATCAGCAGTAGTCGAATTGACTCAGATCAGCCAGGGTTCAGGATCGTTATGCTAATAAATGCTTTGTTGCGCAATTCTTAACACTGAATCTTGGGTTCAGCGGGTTTTTCCCGAGGCCGGTAGTGTTTATCATGGCCGGCTGCCATGCCGGCTATAGGGCATTGCGCAGCGTTGTCTTTATTCAAGGAGTCGTTGATGACCTTTTCGTTAGCCGCCAAGGTATTGGTGCTGCTGCTGTTTGTGGGCAGCATCCTCTATGTGCATTTGCGCGGCAAGGCGCGTTTGCCGGTTCTGCGCCAGTTCGTCAACCACTCGGCGCTGTTCGCCCCGTACAACGCGCTGATGTACCTGTTCTCCGGCGTTCCGTCCAAGCCATATCTGGATCGCAGCAAGTTTCCGGAGCTGGATGTGTTGCGCGATAACTGGGAAACCATTCGCGACGAGGCCATGCACCTGTTCGACGAGGGCTACATCCGCGCCGCCGAAAAGAACAATGACGCCGGTTTCGGCTCGTTCTTCAAGAAGGGCTGGAAACGTTTCTACCTCAAGTGGTACGACAAACCGCTGCCGTCGGCCGAAACTCTGTGCCCGAAGACCGTGGCGCTGGTCAGTGCGATCCCTAACGTCAAAGGCGCGATGTTCGCGCTGTTGCCAGGTGGCAGCCATCTGAACCCGCACCGTGACCCGTTTGCCGGCTCGCTGCGTTATCACCTGGGCCTGTCGACACCGAACTCCGACGATTGCCGGATCTTCGTTGATGGTCAGGTCTACGCCTGGCGCGACGGTGAAGACGTGATGTTCGATGAGACCTACGTGCACTGGGTCAAGAACGAGACCGAACAAACCCGCGTCATCCTGTTCTGCGATGTCGAACGCCCGCTGAGCAACCGCCTGATGACCCGCATCAACCGCGCCATCAGCGCTTGGCTGGGCCGCGCCACCGCGCCGCAGAACCTTGATGATGAACGTGTCGGCGGCATCAACCAGGCCTACGCCTGGAGCAAGAACTTCAGCGACCGGTTCAGCGGCGTGGTCAAACAGTGGAAACGCCGCAATCCCAAGGCCTACCGCATCCTGCGTCCGGTATTGGCGGTGGTGGTGCTGACTCTGCTGGGGTATTGGCTGTTTGGTTGAGGCCGGATGTTGAAATGAAAAAACCGCTCCTTGTGAGCGGTTTTTTATTGTCTGTGAGTCAGCGGCGCCCGGCGAGAACGTTGGGTTCGTCTTCAATGCCTGTAATCAGTAACTGCAGAAAGCGCTGCTGATTGGCTGATAGCCCGGATGACACAATCTTTTCTTCTGTTTTGATTGATCTTTTCTTAGCGGGGGATTTCTTGACTGATTTGCGCATGCTCCCTCACTCATTGATCATTACTTGAACTGTTTTCACGATACTTTACTCTCCACTGCGAGGACAAGACGACCTTCCAAATCAAATTTGAAGCCGAGCTTTGTATAAACAGGAATTGCTCCCTGCATTGGCTCCTGGACTTCAATGAACTTGCTGCCGACTATTTGGGCGAACTCATCGATGACCATCATTGCCAAGGTCCCGATACGATTTTTCAGCGGGTGAGAATCTCCGGGTCGCCCTTCCAATCGTACGATTCGAATACGTTGGCGGCTTTTGTTCGGATTGACGAAGCACAGTCCGCAGAGCTGTTCTTCGAACCAGATCGCGATATCCAGGGACAGGGGTTCTCGTGATTTCCATGCGGCAACCTCTCGCCAGCAAAAAAGTGGATTCTCCCAGAGCTCGAACGCGCTCAGTGCTATGGCGTCGATGGGTTCGAAGCGTACTTTCGACAAGTCTTGTCGCGCTGGTAGCTGCAATAGAGCTTTGGCGATGCTTGCCTGTTTCCTGGCCTGCGACTTGTACAACTGATACCGCAAATTCGTCCGTTCCCTTGGCATGTGATCCCGAGCATTCCCTGTCTCCCCATCAATGGGCCTATCCGTGGCTCATCAGCCTATGCGCCTGCCATCGAGCTGTCCCTGCTGGCCCTTTGTCCAAATCATTGCAATCCATGTCCCACGCTGGTTATAGTCGGCGCTCGTGAATCATCTGATTCACTCTCCAAACCCTTCAAAAAAGATCAGCCCCAATGCCTGCATCCCTCATCAACGCGGTAGTCGATTCAGCGGTCAACGCTGGCGTCGTGCCGTGCGGGAATCAGCAGCCTGGGCAGATCAGTCATTACCCTCCACCTGTCAGTAGCACGCCGGTGTGCGCCGTCGTATCACCGCCGGGCGTTGGCGTTTCGGGCTGATCGGCATTCTTTGCTGACCCCTGCGCCCGCCAGAAAAACCTACTGAATTTCAGCCTCGGCTGAGTTGGCTGTTTGCCTGACTACAGGTGGTATTCATGTTTGTCCTTTCGAAAAAATCCGCGCTCGCGGCGACGTCCACGAGCCTGTTCGTTCTACTGTGGAGCAGCGGGGCGATCTTCTCCAAATGGGGGCTGGCCCACGCTTCGCCCTTTGCCTTTCTGCTGATGCGCTTTGTGATCGCGCTGTGCGGGCTGTTGCTGTTAACGCCGCTGCTCAAGTTGAAGCTGCCCAAGGGCGGTCGGCCGATGCTGTTTGCGATTGCAACGGGCGTGGTGTTGTTGGGGGCGTATCAGATTTTCTATCTGCTGGCCCTGAACACCAGAGTCACACCGGGGGTGATGGCGACCATCATGGGCGTACAGCCGATCCTCACTGTGGTGTTGATGGAGCGCCAGCGCTCGGCGAGCCGGATGTTCGGTCTGGCGCTGGGGCTGGCCGGGCTGATCATGGTGGTTTATCAGGGTATCGGACTGGCGGGGATGTCCTGGGCAGGGATGCTGTTCGGTCTGTTGGCGCTGGCGAGCATGACAGTGGGCTCGATCATGCAGAAACGCATCACCGACAATCCCCTCGGCACATTGCCGGTGCAGTATTTGGCCGGGCTGTTGTTGTGCGGGATATTTGTGCCATTTCAGCCGTTCCACTTTGAACAGAGCACGGGTTTCATCGTGCCGGTGTTGTGGATGGGACTGGTGGTGTCGGTGCTGGCGACACTGTTGCTCTATCGCCTGATCGCCCGGGGCAATCTGGTGAATGTCACCAGTCTGTTCTATCTGGTGCCGGCGGTGACGGCGGTGATGGATTACCTGATTTTCGGCAATCGTCTGGCGGCGTTGAGTGTGCTGGGGATGCTGTTGATCATCGTCGGGCTGGCGTTTGTGTTCCGTAAAACTGCTTGAAAACCTTCAGGCTGCCCCAGACATTTTCAGTGTCTGGGCCGGCCTCTTCGCGAGCAAGCCCGCTCCCACAATTGGAATGCATTCCTTCTGTGGGAGCGGGCTTGCTCGCGAAGACTGACTTGTTAACGCCGCAAAATCAGCGGACTGTTGCGGCAGCGGGCTTCACCACCGCCGGCTTCAACACCAGCCACAACGCCAGCGCAATCAACACCCCGCCATACAGGTGCGCCATCGACAGCGGTTCATCCAGCAACAATGCGCCCCACAACACGCCGAACGCCGGAATCATGAAGGTCACGGTCATCGATTTGACCGGGCCGATGGAGCTGAGCAGGCGGAAATAGATGATGTAGGCGAACGCCGTGCAGCCCAGACCCAGGCCCAGCAGCGACAGCCAGACATTCCACCCACCCCAGCTTGCCGGAGGGGCGGTGATCACGCTGTAGCCGAACAGTGGCAACAGAAACAGCGAGGCGCCGAGCATGCTGCCCACGGCGGAGAGACGACTGTCGAGCCCGCCGCTGTGATCCAGCCAGCGCCGCGTGAGGAACCCGGCGAAGCCGTAGCAAGTGGTAGCGAGCAGGCAGGCGAGGGCGCCCATCAGCAATTGCAGATCGAACGCGACCGGACCTGCGCGCGTCAGCACGCCGACACCGAACAAGCCGAGAAACACCCCGGTCAGTTTCGCGACAGTGAGTTTTTCACTGAAAAACAGCCCGCCAATCAACACGCCCATCAACGGCGTGGTGGCGTTGAAGATTGCCGAGTAACCGGCCGGCAACACTTGCGCCGCCACCGAATACAACGTCGCCGGAATCCCCGAGTTGATAACGCCGAGCAACATCACGGTTTTCAGTTTGCCCTTGAAATCCCAGCTGATGCGCATCAGCCCGAGAATCACCAGCAGACCGACGGCAGCAATCGACACCCGAAAGAACGCGGTCGGAATGGTGCCGATCACCGGCGCAATAATGCGCATGAACAGGAAGCTCGCGCCCCAGATGGCTGCCAGCGACAGCATGCGGAAAATATCGACAGCGCTCACGATGGCACTCCTTCCTTGATCGGGACGAGAGTGTTGCCGAGCGCCCTGTCGATGGCAACCGTCAATCGGGCATTTAATTTTTCATTCAGAGCACGAAGCGCGTCACCAAGCCGTTGAGGTCGATCGCCAGGCGCGACAGTTCCTGACTGGCAGCGGAGGTCTGGGTAGCGCCGGCGGCGGTCTGGGTCGAGAGATCGCGGATGGTCACCAGATTCTGATCAACCTCGCGCGCCACCAGCGCTTGCTGCTCGGCGGCACTGGCGATCACCAGGTTGCGCTGGTTGATCTGCGAGATCGACGCGGTGATTTTCTCCAGTGCCTGACCGGCACTGTTGGCCCGGCGGAGTGTGTGGCTGGCTTGCTCGGCACTGCTTTGCAGCGCTCCGACGGTGGCACCGGTGCCTTGTTGGATACTGCTGATCATCAGCTCGATTTCTTCGGTGGAGTTCTGCGTGCGTTGCGCCAGCGAACGCACTTCATCGGCGACCACCGCAAAACCGCGTCCGGCCTCACCCGCGCGCGCCGCTTCGATGGCGGCGTTGAGCGCCAGCAGGTTGGTTTGCCCGGCGATGCCGCGAATCACCTCGAGCACCTTGCTGATGTCCTGAGCCTGAGTGGCGAGGCCTTCGGCCTGTTCCGACGCACCGAGCACCGCGCTGACCAGTTCCTGAATCGAGTTGATGGTCTCGCTGACCTGCACATGCCCGTGTTTGCTGTCCTCGTTCGAGGCTTCGGAGGCCTCGGCGCTGGACACCGCGTTGGCCGCAACTTCATCCACCGCCGTGCTCATCTCGGTGACGGCGGTGGCGGCCTGTTCGATTTGATCGTTCTGCTGTTGCAGGCCACGGGTGCTTTGCTCCATCACCGAGCTCATTTCTTCGGCGGCGGAGGCCAGTTGCTGCGCCGATTCGCTGATGCCACGGATGGTCGAGCGCAGGTTGTTCTGCATCTCGGCGAGGGCGCTGAGCAACTGCGCCGCCTCATCGCTACCGTGATCGGCAATCTGGCCGCTGAGGTCGCCGGCGGCAATTTTTTGCGCGACGGACAGGGCCTGATTGATCGGTGCGGTGATGCTGCGGGTCAGCAGCCAGGCCAGCAGCAGGGTAGCGATCAGGGCGACAATGATGATCGTCGCGACAATCCACAGCGCCTGCTGATAAACCCCGGCAGCAGCTTCGGCGGCGCTGTCGGCGCCTTGCTGGTTGAAGCTGATCATCTGCTCCAGCGCCTTGTCGAGGATCCGGCCCTGTGGCGCCAGTTCATTGTTCAGACGGGCATAGGCCTGTTCACTTTGCCCGGCGTCGATCTGAGCGATGATCTGGTCCAGGATGCTCATGTACTTGGCGACGTCGCCATTCAAACCGTCGAGCATCGCCCGTTCCGCATCGCTGGCCAGCAGAGCGGTGTGATCCTTAAGGCGCTTGGACAATTCTTCGCGCTGCACCTTGATGATGCCTTTGCTTGTGTCGCGTACCGCTGGCTGGGTGCTGGTGATCAGGCGCAGGGATTCGAGGCGGATGTTGGCGATGTTCGCCGCCGCATCGTGAATGCTCTCGATGCTGGGCATCCACGATTCCTCGATCACCGTTGCGCTCTCACGCAGATTTTTCATCTGGCCCAGGCCGAACAGGCCGACCACCACCAGCAGGGCGGCCAATACGGCAAAACTCAAACTGGCGCGCAAACCGATGCGCAGATTGCGGATAGACATCAATGTGCTCCTTGATCTATGAGGAAGAGGTCGTCCTCGTGGGCCGAGGATCTTGTTGTGAGGCGGGTACTGGCGGGCTGTATATCAAAGTGCCATTATTTTGGTAAGACCAATCTGTGAGCAGTTCTTCTCTTTCATCGACAGGCGGGAACGCAGCGGTAAAACCGCGAGCCAGAGCGGCGGGGCAGGGATTGGATCCGAATCCCAGGGAATTCGCGGGCTGGCGCGGGGCGGCAGGCGAGACTGAGAGGGCGGTTAATTGACCGAACGGTCGACTCAAAAAACTTTGATAAAAACTGTGTCGCTGTACAACCCTGCCGCGCTTTTGGCAGAAATTGCACTTCTCCTGCGCATGCATCCGTGGCTAAGCTCAGGCACAGATTTCCACTTGCACGCCGAGGTCTCCTCTATGCCGCAGCAATGGCCAGCCACCGACATCGCCCGCATGATCCTCGATGGCTTTGACGATTACCGCGAGCACTTCCGGCGGATCACCGACGGTGCGCGCGAGCGCTTCGAGCAGGCGCGCTGGCAGGAGACGCAGACCGCGTCGGCGGCGCGGATCAATCTCTACGAAGAAAAGGTCGGCGAAACCATCGCCCGCCTGCGCGAGCATTTCGACGACGAGACGCTGATGAATGTCGGCAGTTGGCCGTTGGTGAAAAGTGCTTACATCAGTGTCATCGACCTGCGCTTCGACGATGAACTGTCCGAGACCTGGTACAACTCGATTTTCTGCGGGCTGTTCAGTCACGACCTGATCAGCGACGGCTGCATGTTCATCCACACCACCCGGCCGAGCCTGCGCCGCGCCCGGGCTGCGCAAACCCGCACCTACAAACCGCAAGGGCAGTTGTCGTCGATGCTCGCCAGCATCTTTGCCGACTACCGCTTCAGCGAGGATTACGCCGATTTGCCCGGCGACCTGCAGCGCCTCGAGTCGCAACTGCGCGAGAACCTGCCGGACTGGGTGTGCAAGGACCCGGAGCTGAGCGTCGAGCTGTTTTCCTCGGTGCTGTACCGCAACAAGGGTGCGTATCTGGTCGGGCGCATCTACACCCGCGACGAGCAGTGGCCGCTGGTGATTCCATTGCTGCACCGCGAAGGCCGCGGGATTCAGATCGATGCGCTGATCACCGACGAAGCCGACGTGTCGATCATTTTCTCTTTCACCCGTTCGTATTTCATGGTGGATGTGCCGGTGCCGGCGGAGTTCATCGGCTTCCTGCGGCGCATTCTGCCGGGTAAGCACATCGCCGAGCTTTACACCTCGATCGGTTTCTACAAGCACGGCAAATCCGAGTTCTACCGGGCGCTGATCAATCACCTGGCCAACACCGACGACCAGTTCATCATGGCCCCCGGCGTGCGCGGCATGGTCATGAGCGTGTTTACCCTGCCGGGCTTCAACACCGTGTTCAAGATCATCAAGGACCGTTTCTCGCCGTCGAAAAACGTCGACCGGGCGACGGTGATCGAAAAATACCGTCTGGTGAAAAGTGTCGACCGGGTCGGGCGCATGGCCGATACCCAGGAGTTCGCCGACTTCCGTTTTCCGCTGAGCAAGTTCGATCCGGCGTGTCTGGAAGAGCTGCTCGAGGTCGCGCCGTCGACGGTCTCGGTCGAGGGCGACACGGTGCTGATCCGCCACTGCTGGACCGAGCGCCGCATGACCCCGCTCAACCTCTATCTGGAAAACGCCAATGAAGCACAGGTGCGCGAGGCACTGGAGGATTACGGCCTGGCGATCAAACAACTGGCGGCGGCCAACATCTTTCCCGGCGACATGTTGCTGAAGAACTTCGGCGTCACTCGTCACGGCCGAGTGGTGTTCTACGACTACGACGAGATCTGCTTCCTGACCGAAGCCAACTTCCGCCACATCCCCGCGCCGCGCACCCCCGAGGACGAAATGGCTTCCGAACCGTGGTACTCGATCGGGCCGCTGGATGTGTTCCCGGAAGAGTTTCCGCCTTTCCTGTTCGCCGATGCCGGGCAGCGCAAATTGTTCGATCAACTGCATGGCGAGTTGTATAACGCCGATTACTGGAAGGGTTTGCAAGAGGCGATTCGCGCCGGCAAAGTTATCGACGTCTTCCCATACCGCCGCAAAGGCCTCGATAACGAATAACTCCCAGTGAATACATTGTGGTGAGGGGATTTATCCCCGATGGGGTGCGCCCCCCCAAAAAACCATTCAACTCAGACGCTTCAGAGCGACTTTCATATCCAGTCGGCGACTGCTGCGCAGCCGATCGGGGATAAATCCCCTCGCCACAAAAGCACCTCGCAGTCGTGTTCAGTGACGCAAATCTGCGACAATCGCTCCCCTGCATAAACAGACGACCGAATTGCGTACCCGATGACCGACGAATCGCCTTCCATCGACAAACTGCTGAAAAACCTCGATCACGCCATGCTCGCCGACCGTCACCGGCTGCGGCGGCAGTTGCTCGAGCTGCGTAAGAAACCCGACGAGGCCAAACTGGCCCAGTGGGTGGCGCGCATGCAGGCGTCCTGTGATCAGGTGCTCGCGCGCCGAGCCAGCCTGCCGGTGATTCGTTACGACGACAGCCTGCCGATCGCCGCCAAGCGTGACGAAATCAAGGCCGCGCTGGAGAAGCATCAGGTCTTGATCATCGCTGGCGAAACCGGCTCGGGTAAAACCACCCAGTTGCCGAAAATCTGTCTGGAAATCGGTCGTGGTCAGCATGGCTTGATCGGCCACACCCAGCCACGCCGAATCGCTGCGCGCAGTGTCGCCAGCCGGGTCGCCGAAGAACTCGGTACGCCGCTCGGTTCACTGGTTGGCTATCAGGTGCGCTTCGAGGATCAAAGCGATTCCGACACCCTGATCAAGCTGATGACCGACGGTATTTTGCTGGCGGAAACCCAGAACGACCGCTATCTGGAACGCTACGACACGATCATCGTCGACGAAGCCCACGAACGCAGCCTGAACATCGACTTCCTGCTCGGTTACCTGAAAACCCTGCTGCCGCGTCGCCCGGATCTGAAAGTCATCATTACTTCGGCGACCATCGATCTGGAGCGCTTCTCCAAACATTTCGACGATGCGCCGATTGTCGAGGTGTCCGGTCGCACCTTCCCGGTGGACACCTGGTATCGCCCGCTGACCCTGGAGCAAGACGAAGAGGGCAACCGTGTCGAGGACGACCTGACCGTGGATCAGGCGATCCTCGCCACCCTCGACGAAATTGCCGCCTACGAACGCAGCGAACGCCGCAGTCCCGGTGATGTGCTGGTGTTCCTGCCCGGCGAGCGCGAGATCCGCGATGCCGCCGACATGCTGCGCAAGGCCCAGCTCAAACACACGGAAATCCTGCCGCTGTACGCGCGCCTGTCGCCGGCTGAACAGCAGCGGATTTTCCAGTCGCATCCGGGGCGCCGCGTAGTGCTGGCGACCAACGTCGCCGAGACTTCGCTGACCGTGCCGGGCATCCGTTACGTGATCGACAGCGGCACCGCGCGCATCAGTCGCTACAGCTATCGCGCCAAAGTTCAGCGCCTGCCGATCGAAGCGATTTCCCAGGCCAGCGCCAATCAGCGTAAAGGTCGTTGCGGCCGGGTTGAACCGGGGATCTGCGTGCGTCTGTACAGCGAGGAAGATTTCCTCGGCCGCCCGGAGTTCACCGATCCGGAAATTCTGCGCACCAACCTCGCCGCCGTGATCTTGCAGATGCTGCACCTGCGCCTCGGTGAGATCACCGCGTTCCCGTTCATCGAGCCGCCGGACGGCAAGGCGATCAGCGACGGTTTCAACCTGCTGCAAGAACTCTCGGCGGTGGACCGCAACAGTCAGCTGACTCCGCTCGGGCGCCAGTTGGCACGTCTGCCGGTGGACCCGCGCATGGGCCGCATGCTGCTCGAAGCGGCAAAACTCGGCAGCCTGCAGGAAGTGCTGATCGTCGCCAGCGCCATGTCGATTCAAGACCCGCGCGAGCGTCCGCCGGAGCGTCAGCAAGCAGCCGATCAGGCCCACGCACAATGGAAAGACAGCGATTCGGACTTCGCCGGGCTGGTCAATCTGTGGCGTGGTTTTGAAGAGCAACGTCAGGCGCTGACCGCCAGCCCGCTGCGCAACTGGTGTCGGAAGAATTTCCTCAATTATCTGCGCCTGCGCGAGTGGCGTGACTCTCATCGTCAGTTGAGCCTGATCTGCCGCGACATGCAGTTGAGCCTGAATAAAGAGCCGGCGGATTATCCGAAACTGCACAAAGCGGTGCTGGTCGGTCTGCTCAGCCAGATCGGCCAGAAAACCGAGGACGGCGATTACCTCGGTGCCCGTCAGCGGCGCTTCTGGATTCATCCGTCGTCGGGCATCGGCAAGAAACGTCCGCAGTGGCTGATGACCGCCGAACTGGTGGAAACCACCAAACTCTACGCGCGCATGGTCGCCAAAATCGATGCCGACTGGATCGAGCCGCTGGCCGGGCACCTGATCAAGAAAAACCATTTCGAACCGCACTGGGAGAAGAAGCGCGGCCAGGTCGTGGCTTACGAGCAGATCACCCTGTTCGGGCTGATCGTGGTCGGTCGCCGCCCGGTGCATTACGGCCCGGTGGATCCGCTGGTCTCGCGTGAGCTGTTTATCCGTGAAGGTCTGGTGCGTGGCGAGATTCAGTCGAAAGCCAAGTGCCTGACCGCCAACAAGCAGTTGCTCGAACAGCTCGACGAGCTGGAAGCCAAGGCTCGGCGCCGCGACATTCTCGCTGACGAAGAAACCCTGTACGCGTTCTACGATGCGCGCTTGCCGGCGGAGATTCATCAGACCGCGACGTTCGACAGCTGGTATCGGGTCAACAGCCAGAAAGACCCGCAATTGCTGATCATGCGCGAAGAAGACGTGCTGGCCCGCGAGGCCAGTGAGGTCACCGCGCGCGACTACCCGGACACGCTGCACATCGGTGATCTGGAACTGGCGCTCAGTTATCACTTCGAACCCAATCACCCGCGCGACGGCGTGACCCTGCGCGTGCCGGCACCGCTGCTGCCGATGCTGCCGCCGGAGCGCCTGGAATGGCTGGTGCCGGGGCTGATCGAGGCCAAGTGTATTGCGCTGGTGCGCAATCTGCCGAAAGCCTTGCGCAAGAACTTCGTGCCGGTGCCGGATTTCATCAAGGCGGCGTTGCAGCGCATGACCTTCGCTGAAGGCTCATTGCCGCAAGCGCTCGGTCGCGAGTTGCTGCGCATGACCGGTGCGCGCGTCAGCGATGAAGCATGGGCGGAAGCCGCGCAGCAGGTCGAAAGCCATCTGCGGATGAACCTGGAAATCGTCGACGGCCGGGGCAAGTTCCTCGGCGAGGGCCGCGACCTGGCCGAGCTGACCGCGCGTTTTGCCGAAGCCAGCCAGGCGGCTTTGGCCGTGCCGCAGAGTGCGAAAAGTCAGCAACCGGTGGAGGCCAAGGTCTTCGCCCCGGTGGCGGAAAAGACCCAGCAGAAGATTGCCGGATTGTCGATGACGGTCTATCCGGCGCTGGTGGAAGAGGGCGGCACGGTCAAGGAAGGGCGGTTCTCGACCCCGGCCGAAGCTGAGTTCCAGCATCGCCGCGCCTTGCAGCGGCTGCTGCTGCAGCAACTGGCGGAGCCGGCGAAGTTCCTGCGCAGCAAACTGCCGGGTATCACCGAGTTGGGCCTGCTCTATCGCGAGCTGGGCCGAGTGGATGCGCTGGTCGAAGACATTCTGCTGGCCAGTCTCGACAGCTGCATTCTGGAAGGCGAAGACCCGTTGCCGCGTGACGGCGCCGGGCTCGCCGCATTGGCTGAACGCAAACGCGGCAGCTGGACCGAACACGCCGAGCGCGTGGCGCGGTTAACGCTGGAGATTCTCAAGCTGTGGCACGGCCTGCAAAAACGCTTCAAGGGCAAGATCGATCTGGCGCAGGCTGTGGCGCTGAATGACATCAAGCAGCAAATCAGCAATCTGGTGTATCCGGGTTTCGTCCGGGAAACACCGATGCAATGGCTCAAAGAGTTGCCGCGTTATCTGAAGGCGGTCGAGCAGCGTTTCGAGAAACTCGGTGCGCAAGTGCAGAAGGATCGCGTCTGGAGCGGTGAACTGGCCGGCCTCTGGGCGCAATACCAGACACGCGCGGCGAAACATGCCCAGGAAGGCAAACGCGATCCGCAGCTTGAACTGTACCGTTGGTGGCTGGAGGAATACCGCGTGTCGCTGTTCGCCCAGCAGTTGGGGACGAAAGCGCCGATCTCGGACAAACGGTTGAGCAAGCAATGGAGTCAGGTCGAGGCCTGACAGTGAGCCTTACACAATCCCTTGTAGGAGTGAGCCTGCTCGCGATTGCGGTGTGTCAGTCACCGTAATACTGACTGACACACCGCAATCGCGAGCAGGCTCACTCCTACAGGGAAATGGGGTGGTGCTTGAGAAAGGCGCCAAAACCTTGGGTTTATGGCAAACTTCGCGACCATAAATGCCGTTTTCGCGACCCAGAGCCTTTGGCGAGTTCGCGGATCGGACTAAAAGATGCCAGGTCAGCGTCCCCGGACGGGAACAGACCCTTTGTGTGTTGGTACGTCGGTGCCAGCGCTTTCTGCCTGAACAGATTAGAGAAACGACCATGCATAACGTCGTCATCAGCGGCACCGGCCTGTACACCCCGGCCAACAGCATCTCCAACGAAGAGCTGGTGCAGTCTTTCAATACCTATGTTGCGCAGTTCAACGCCGACAACGCCGACGCCATCGCCAGCGGTGAAGTCCAGGCGCTGACCGAATCCAGTGCTGCATTCATCGAAAAAGCCTCGGGCATCAAGAGCCGCTTTGTCATGGACAAGGACGGCATCCTTGATCCTGCGCGCATGGCCCCGCGCCTGCCGGAGCGTTCCAACGACGAATGGTCGGTGCTGTGCCAGATGGCCATCGGCGCCGCTGAACAGGCGCTGCAACGTGCCGGCAAGACCGCCGCCGACATCGACGGCGTGATCGTTGCCTGCTCCAATCTGCAACGCGCCTACCCGGCCATCGCCATCGAAGTCCAGGAAGCACTGGGCATTCAGGGTTTCGGTTTCGACATGAACGTCGCCTGCTCCTCGGCGACCTTCGGCATTCAGGCCGCGGCCAACAGCGTGCAACTGGGCCAGGCCCGGGCGATTCTGATGGTCAACCCGGAAGTCTGCACCGGTCACCTGAACTTCCGTGACCGCGACAGCCACTTCATCTTCGGTGACGCCGCGACGGCGGTGATCATCGAGCGCGCTGACCTGGCGACGTCCAAGTACCAGTTCGACGTGGTCAGCACCAAACTGCTGACCAAGTTCTCCAACAACATCCGCAACAACTTCGGCTTCCTCAACCGCGCCGCGGAAGAGGGCATCGGCGCCCGCGATAAGCTGTTCGTGCAGGAAGGTCGCAAGGTGTTCAAGGACGTCTGCCCGATGGTCGCCGAGCTGATCGGTGAGCACCTGGAGGAGAACAAACTCAACGTCGGCGACGTCAAGCGCTTCTGGCTGCACCAGGCCAACCTGAGCATGAACCACCTGATCGTGCGCAAGCTGCTGGGCCGTGAAGCCACTGAAGAAGAAGCCCCGGTGATTCTCGACACCTACGCCAACACCAGCTCTGCCGGCTCGGTGATTGCCTTTCACAAATATCAGGACGATCTGGCCAGTGGATCGCTGGCGGTATTGAGCTCGTTCGGCGCCGGTTACTCGATCGGCAGCGTGATTCTGCGCAAGCGCTGAGTGCGCCTGAAAAGATCGCAGCCTGCGGCAGCTCCTACACTGATCTCTGTAGGAGCTGCCGCAGGCTGCGATCTTTTGCTTTCGACCATCTGAAAACGAGGCGTGCATGGCCGCAACCGACGACACCCAACTGCTCGAACGTCTGCTCGCGGGTGAGCAAAAGGCTTTCAAGGAACTGGTCAGCACCTACCAGAGCGCCATGCGCGCCGTGGCGTATGCCATCGTCGGCCAGCGCCATGTCGAAGAAGTGGTGCAGGACGCCTGGCTCTCGGTGGTGCGCCATATCGGCAGCTTCGAGGGTCGTTCCAGTCTCAAGACCTGGCTGCTGACCATCACCGCCAACTCGGCCAAGAGCCGCTACAAACAAAACCGCCGCGAAGTGTTGATGGATGACCTGCCGTCACCCCACGGCACCATCGACGACGATCGTTTTTCGCCCGGTGACGGCCATTGGCTGGTGGCGCCATTCGCCTGGCATCAGGACACCCCGGAAGCCTTGCTCACCGAAAGTGAATTGCGTGATTGCCTGGAGCACACCTTGCTCAGTCTGTCGGAACTGCAAAGCAGCGTGTTGCTGCTGCGCGAGCGCCAAGGCCTGGAGCTGGAAGAGATCTGTAATCTTCTGGAGATCTCGCTCTCCAATGTCCGTGTGCTGCTGCATCGGGCGCGGCTGAAAGTCTTCGCCACGGTGGAGCATTTTGAGGAGACCGGCGAATGCTGACCTGCAAGGAACAAGTGGCACGCTCCAGCGATTATCTCGATGGCCAGTTGAGCTTTCGCGAGAAACTGCTGGTGCGCCATCACCTGATGTTCTGCCCGAACTGTCGGCGGTTCATTCGTCAGATGCGTTTGATGCAGGCCACGTTGAAGGCGATGCCGGAGAAGCCGCAAGAGGGTGTGGATGCGCTGGCTGAGCGTCTGGCCGAGCAACGTCGTAAGGAAAAATAGAATCTCACTTGTAGGAGCTGCCGAAGGCTGCGATCTTTTGATCCTCAAAAACAAGATCAAAAGATCGCAGCCTCCGGCAGCTCCTACAGTGTTTTTGCATCCTGCAGAAATAGCCCGACGCAGACGAAACGAACGGATGATGGGGATCGTTCCGCCCGCATCAGGCTATAGGATGACGCTTTTTAGAACTTGGCTTCGGCATCCAGCTGCAGAGTGTTGGTGTCAGCGTCACGCTGGGTACGGCTGGAGAAGTCGGCCTTGGTCAGGAAGTACGTGGCGCCGATGGCGAAGTTCTTGTCGATGTCGTAACCGACCTTGAACTTGTGCCCACGGGAACCGGTGGTGCCGTTGGCGAAGTCGGAGTCGGTGAACGCGCCGACCACGGCGTCACGCTGTACGTCACGATAGTTGTAATCCAGGTTCAGACCGAAGACTTTCGACTTGGCGCCGACCAGCCACGCGGTATCGGCGTCGGTCACGGCATCGTTGTTCTTCACGTATTGACCGTAGAACGACAGCGGCATCGGCAGACCGCCGATGTCGATCTGGCTGAAACCTTCGTACAGGCGGAACTCGTTGTTGGCCGAGTTGCCGTTGACCGACAGCGCGCACGGTGTGGATGTCCCGGTGCAGCGGCTGTCTTCATCGTTCTGGTAGGCGTAGACGCTGCCGCCCAGGGTCAGTTTCAGGTTGTCGGTGATCGCGAAACGGCTGCCCAACTGCCCGGCAGTCAGACGCAGGTCGTGACGGAATTGCACGCCTTCGCCGTCGACGTTGTCCTTGAGGGTGTAGTTACCCAGGCTGCCGAACAGTTCGGCGCTGCTGCCCAGTGGATATTTGTAGGTGACGGCCAGACCTTCCGGGTTGATGTCGCTGTCCCAGATCACGTCGCCCATGCTGACCCACGGTTGCAGCATCTTGCCGCCGATCACGTGCAGGTTCTTGATCGCATCCGGGTGGTAGTCGATGTAGCCCAGGTCGAGCCAGATCTGCTTCTTGTCGAAGTAGTTGTCCATGTCCTGGTTGGTCGAACGGGCATCGTCGCCGCCGCCGGTGGCAATACGGATGCCGGTGTCGACTTGCGGGTTGATCTCGGTGTAAGCCCCCAGACGTGCGCGGATGCGCTGGCGATCCTTGTCTCGGCCGCCGTTGTTGGATTCGCCGTCGATCTTGACGGTCTCCTGACGAATACGTACGTCACCCTTGAACTGGGTCTTGGCGGCCCAGGCGAGTTTCTGGTCGAAGGAGCTCAGCTCGTTGGTTTTCTTCGCGGTTGCCGCGATTTGCTCGTTGGTCTCTTGCTGCGCCTGCTGCGCGATTTGCTGAGCCTTCTGATCCTTGGCCAGTTCAGTTTGCAGTTCGATGTACTGCGCCTGGGAAATGGAACCGTTGGCCTTGAGCATGTCGAGCAGTTTGGCGTCGACTGCAGCACTGGCCGGAACGCTCATGGCCAGCAACAGGCCACCGCACAGGGCCGCCGCAGTTTTCGTGGAAGCAAGACGCATAGCAATCTCCGAAGATGAGAGGGATGGCAGAACCATCCGGGGCACACCGACGCGCACGTCGGAAAACAGTGTCCGGGTAGACCCCGGCGCTCTAAAAACAGGAGCGAGTATCGCGATGGTTTATGACAGAGCAGTGGCTAAGTGATGTCATGTCGATGACGATACAAAGTCCTCGTGAACTATTGAGCTAGAGCACTGTCGTCCGATTGCTCGTGTGCAAAGGGCAGCGATAAGCGATACTCGCGGGGCTTTGAAGCCCGGAAGTGGAGAGTCAGTTGATGCCGTTGCAACGCCTGCAAAGCCTGTCAGAAATCGCCCCTGCGACCTGGGATGCACTGGTGCCCGAGAACCAGCCGTTTTTGCGGCACGCCTTTCTCTCGGCCCTTGAAGACAGCGGCAGCGTTGGCCCGCATACGGGTTGGCAAGCCGAGCATCTGCTGCACGTCGAAGACGATCGGCTGATCGCGGCGCTGCCCAGTTATCGCAAGTGGCATTCCTATGGCGAGTACGTGTTCGATCACGGCTGGGCCGATGCCTGTGCCCGGGCCGGCATCGATTACTACCCCAAACTGCTGACGGCGGTGCCGTTCAGCCCGGTCAGCGGACCACGCTTGCTGGCCGCCCGGGTCGAGGACGGTTTCGAACTGCTCAAGAGCCTGCCGGGTTATCTGGAAATCGAAGAGCTTTCCAGCGCGCACATCAATTTCACCGACCCGTTCACCGATGCCGCCATGGCCGAGCAGCCGGGCTGGCTGCAACGTATCGGCTGTCAGTATCACTGGCAGAATCGCGGTTATCGGGACTTCCAGGATTTTCTCGACGCGCTCAGTTCGCGCAAGCGCAAGCAAATGCGTAAAGAGCGCGAGCAGGTGGCGGGGCAGGGCTTCGAATTCGAATGGCTGGAAGGGCGTGAGCTGGACGAGGCGCAATGGGATTTTGTCTACGCCTGCTATGCCAACACCTACGCCGTTCGCCGCCAGGCGCCGTACCTGACGCGCGAGTTTTTCAGTCTGCTGGCTGCGCGGATGCCGGAGGCGATTCGGGTGGTCTTCGCCAGACAGGGTTCACGGCCGGTGGCGATGGCCTTCAGTCTGGTCGGGGGCGACAGCTTCTATGGACGTTATTGGGGCTGTCTGGCCGAGTTTGATCGGCTGCATTTCGAGACGTGTTTCTATCAGGGCATGGACTATGCGATTGCCCAGGGGTATCAGCGCTTTGATGCCGGCGCTCAGGGCGAGCACAAGCTGATTCGCGGCTTTGAACCGGTGATCACCCACTCGTGGCACTACCTGCGTCATCCCGGTCTGAAAGCCGCAGTTAAAGACTTCCTGCAACAGGAACGTGCTGGCGTCCTTGCGTACGCCGAGGAAGCCAGAACAGCCTTGCCATACCGCCAGGCCTGAGCTTGCCTTTAAACGGGGCCGACATCGATTCTCGGGCGTGGTTGATTTATTACTGTGGGAGGGGGCTTGCTCCCGAATGCGGTGTGTCAGTACGGTAGCTATGACTGACACGACGCCTTCGGGAGCAAGCCCCCTCCCACAGGGTATTTCCAGTGGGTTCAGGATTGCTCTTTGCCCAGCCAGCGATAAATCGTCCCGCCCACTATCGCGCCAATCAGCGGCGCGACCCAGAACATCCACAACTGCGCGATCGCCCAGCCGCCGACCATCAGCGCCGGCCCGGTGCTACGCGCCGGGTTGACCGAGGTGTTGGTGACCGGAATCGAGATCAGGTGAATCAGCGTCAGCCCCAGGCCGATGGCAATCGGTGCGAGGCCCGCCGGGGCGCGTTTGTCGGTGGCGCCGAGGATGATGATCACGAACATCCCGGTCATCACCAGCTCGGTGACAAAGCCTGCCGCCATCGAGTATTTGCCGGGCGAGTGCTCGCCGTACCCATTGGACGCCAGACCTGCTGCGATGTCGAAACCTTCCTTGCCGCTGGCGATGTAGTAGAGCAGCGCGGCGGCGAGTATCCCGCCGAGCACCTGGGCGATGATGTAGGCGGGTAGCTCTTTTGCTGGAAACCGTCCGCCGACCACCAACCCGACCGATACCGCCGGATTGAGATGACATCCGCTGATGTGGCCGATGGCGAACGCCATGGTCAGCACCGTCAGACCAAACGCCAGGGCCACCCCCAGCACCCCGATGCCCAGAGGCGAAGACGCGGCGAGCACCGCACTGCCACAACCACCCAGAACCAGCCAGAACGTACCCAACAACTCAGTAACTGAACGTTTGAACAGAGACATGAGAGAGTCCTTGATAGGCGTGCTATCGAGACTGTATCGAGTTGTGCTTCCCTGCAGATTTACGACAGGTTCCGTGCTGGAACCTTGGCTGAGTACAGCACGCTTTGGATGGATTTCCAGCAGCCATCAAAAAACCGCCAGAGCCCGTGGTTAGAGGGCTGTGGCGGTTCTCAATATATTGTGGGAGGGGGCTTGCTCCCGAATGCGGTGTGTCAGACAAATGTTCGGTACTGACACCCCGCTTTCGGGAGCAAGCCCCCTCCCACATTGGAGTTGTATTGATTCAATGATCAATCGATCCCGACAAATCCCCCGGTCTGGTGCGCCCATAACCGCGCATACAATCCGCGATGCGCCAGCAGTTCGGCGTGGGTACCGCTCTCGGCGATCTTGCCGTTTTCCAGCACTACCAGCCGATCCATGCGAGCGATGGTCGAGAGACGGTGAGCAATGGCGATCACGGTTTTGCCTTGCATCAGGGTTTCCAGGCTTTCCTGAATTGCCGCTTCGACCTCCGAGTCGAGTGCAGAGGTCGCTTCGTCCATGATCAGGATCGGCGCGTCCTTGAGCAGCACCCGGGCAATCGCGATGCGCTGACGCTGGCCGCCGGACAGTTTCACCCCGCGTTCGCCGACGTGCGCGTCGAAACCGGTACGGCCCTCAGCGTCCGACAGCAGCGGAATGAACTCGTCGGCGCGAGCCTTGTGCACCGCGTCCCAGAGCGCGGCGTCGGTGGCGTCAGGCTTGCCATACAGCAAGTTGTCGCGGATCGAGCGGTGCAGCAGGGAGGTGTCCTGCGTGATCATGCCGATGCGTGCGCGCAGGCTTTCCTGGCCGACTTCAGCGATGTTCTGCCCATCGATCAGGATCCGTCCTCCCTCGACGTCATACAGGCGCAGCAGCAGGTTGACCAAGGTCGATTTGCCAGCGCCGGACGGTCCGATCAGACCGATTTTTTCGCCGGGTTTAATGGTCAGGTTGAGGTCGCCGATGATGCCTTTCTTCTTGCCGTAGTGAAAATCCACGTGCTCGAAACGCACTTCGCCACGAGCCACGGCCAGCGGTTTGGCCTGCTCGCGATCAGTGACGCTGACCGGTTGCGAGATGGTCTGCAGACCGTCCTGCACCATGCCGATGTTTTCGAAGATGCCGGTGACTACCCACATGATCCAGCCGGACATATTGACGATACGAATCACCAGACCGGTGGCCAGGGCGATCGCGCCGACGGTGATCAGCGACTGCGTCCACAGCCACAGCGCCAGCGCGGTGGTGCCAACGATCAGCAGACCGTTCATGGTGGTGATCGCCACGTCCATGCTGGTCACCACGCGGCCGGCCATCTGCGCCTTGACCGTCTGTTCTTCGATGGCTTCCTTGGCGTAGTGCTGTTCGAAGTTGGTGTGGGCGAACAGCTTGAGGGTGGCGATGTTGGTGTAGCCGTCGACGATCCGTCCCATCAGTTTCGAGCGCGCGTCGGAAGCTTCCACCGAACGCTCTTTCACCCGTGGCACGAAGTAATACAGCGCACCGATGTAGGCGACGATCCACGTCAGCAGCGGGATCATCAGGCGCCAGTCGGCTTCGGCGAACAGCACCAGCGAACTGATCGCGTAGATCACCACGTGCCACAGCGCATCCACCGCTTGCACCGCCGAATCGCGCAGCGAGTTGCCGGTCTGCATGATGCGTTGGGCGATGCGCCCGGCGAAGTCGTTCTGGAAGAAATTCAGGCTCTGCTTGAGCACGTAACTGTGGTTCTGCCAGCGGATCATGCTGGTCATCCCCGGGCTCAGGGTCTGATGCACCAGCAGATCGTGCAGGCCGAAAAAGATCGGCCGCAGCACCAGCGCAACCACCACCATCCACGTCAGTTCGAGGGCGTGGTCGCTGAAGAAATTCGGGTTGGGCGTGCCCTGGGCCAGGTCGATGATGCGGCTCAGGTAGCTGAACAGCGCCACTTCGATCAACGCGGCAAACAGGCCGACGACGAGCAGGGCGGCAAAACTCGGCCAGACCTGCTTGAGGTAATAGGTATAGAAGGGCCAGACACGATCCGGCGGGGAGGCCGTGGGGGCGTCGCGGAATATGTCGATCAGTTGTTCGAAACGGCGATAGAGCATCAGATAACCGCCCGGATGCCGGGCTCTCCTTTTATCGGTGTGAGCGGCGCGGCTTCAGGCCAGCGCCGCTCGAAACGCCCTGTACAGCTTAGTCGATGACTTTGGCCGACTTGATGATCACAGGGTCGACAGGCACGTTTTGCATGCCCTGTTTGGTGGTGGTCTGCGAGTTGACGATGATGTCGACCACGTCCATGCCTTTGACCACTTTGGCGAATACCGCGTAACCGGCATCACGGCCCGGATCGAGGAAGGCGTTGTCGGCGACGTTGATGAAGAACTGGCTGGTGGCCGAATCAGGGTTGGAGGTACGGGCCATCGACAAGGTGCCGCGAACGTTGTGCAGGCCATTGCTGGCTTCGTTCTTGATCGGCGCCTTGGTTTCTTTCTGCTGCATCTGTGGCGTGAAACCGCCGCCCTGAGCCATGAAGCCCGGGATCACGCGATGGAAAATGGTGTTGGTGTAAAAGCCGCTGTTGACGTAATCCAGAAAGTTTTTGGTACTGATCGGCGCCTTGACCGGATCCAGTTCGATTTCGATCTGGCCGTTGGTAGTGTCCAGCAGTACGTGCGGTGCTTTTGCAGGCGTGGCAGCCATCAGGTTGGCAGCAAACAGCACGGTGCCGGCGGCGAGGGCGAGTTTTTTCAGCATGGGTCAGTGATCCTGAGATTGAATGTCGGCTGCGGCGAGAAAATCCAGCAGCGTTTGATTGAAGCGTTCGGGTTGATCGAGCGGGGTGGCGTGGCGCGAATCGGCGATGACCACCAGCCGCGCATCGGGCAGCAGTTTTACATAGATTTCTTTCAGTGCTACCGGTGTGTAGTCACGGTCGGCAGTGACGATGAGGGTTGGACAGGTCACCCGGGAAAGTCGTTCCTGAACGCCCCAGCCAACAATCGCATCGAAGCTGGCGAGATAAGCACGTTTGTCGTTTTTTGCCCAGCGTTCGGCCATTTTCTGCCGCAGATCAGCTTGTTCAGGCTTGGGAAAAAGTTTGCCGCCCAGCGCCTTGCCGATGGTCGCCAGACTCAGCACGCGCATCAGGCTCCAGCGCTTGAACCACTGCCAGTAATCGTCGCGGCTGCGCAGTTTGACCTCGGGGGCGCTGTTGACGATGGTCAGACTTTTCAGCATTTGCGGCTGATCGACGCCGAACTGAAAGCCGATCATCCCGCCCATCGACAGCCCGACGTAATGCACCGGGCCGAGTTTCAGGTGTTCGATCAACGCCAGCAGATCGGCGCTGAACCCGGCGATGCTGTAGCGCTCGCGAGGTTTGTCCGAGCGACCGTGACCACGTATATCCGGAACGATCACCCGGTAGTGCGCCGACAGCGCCGGGATCTGCATTTCCCAGTCCAGGGTGCTCGAACCCAGTCCGTGAACCAGTAGCAACGGGGTGCCGTGGCCATATTCCTCGTAGTGCAGGTTGCAACCTTCATGTTCGAAATAGGCCATCGGTGAACTCCGTGTCAGGCTTGCTCGGGGGCGGCGAACGGTGCGTCCAGCGGCAAGGTGTCGAAGGTACGCAACAGTTCGATGAGGATTTGTGTGGCCGGGCCCAGCGGTTTGTCCTTGTTCGAATACAGATAGAAGCTCGGGTTGCGGCTGCCACCCTGATCCAACGGTAGCAGCTTGAGCGTGCCTTCCTTCAATTCCCGTTCGATCATGTGCCGTGGCAGCCAGGCAAAGCCCAGGCCGCTGCTGACGAACGTGGCCGCTGTGGCGAGGCTGCCGACGGTCCAGCGCTGTTCGGCGCCGAGCCAGCCAACGTCGCGTGGTTGCTGGCGGCCGGAGTCGCGAATCACCACCTGCATCTGGGTTTCCAGGTCCTGGAAGCTCAGTTCGCGGTTGAGCCGATGCAGCGCGTGATCAGGGTGGGCGACCGCGACAAATTCGACGTCGCTCAATTCCGCGCCGAGGTAGCCGGGGATGCTCAGGCCGGTGATTGCCAGATCGGCCACGCCTTCGAGCAAGACCTCCTCGACCCCCGACAACACCTCCTCGCGCAGACGCACGCGGCAGCCGCGGCTCTGCGGCATGAACGCGGTCAGCGCGCGCACGATGCGTGCGCTTGGGTAAGCCGCATCGACCACCAGCCGCACTTCTGCCTCCCAGCCCTGTTCCATGTGGTGGGCGAGGTCTTCCAGTTGGCTGGCCTGTTTCACCAGTTGTCGCGAGCGGCGCAGCAATACGCCGCCGGCTTCGGTGAGCACCGCTTTACGCCCGTCGATGCGCAGCAATGGCACGCCGAGCTGGTCCTGCATGCGGGCGACGGTGTAACTCACCGACGATTGCGAACGGTGCAGAACCTCGGCGGCCTGGGCGAAACCACCGTGGTCCACCACGGCCTGCAATGTTCGCCATTGATCAAGGGTCACGCGGGGCGCTTTCATCAATAGCTCCTCTTGTCCTAAGCTGGCCGTCCCTCATGGAGACTGGCGAATGAAAAAATTCTGTTGTGTGGTGCTCGCGTTGCTGCCGCTGACTGCGTTTGCTTACCCGATCGATGTGCAGAAGAACCTCAATGGCTTGAAGATCGACTACGAGACCTTCGACACCGACAAAGACATCGGCTCCATCCGCGTCGCCAACTACGGTGATGTCGATGCAATCTGCAAAGTCGTTTTCAACAATGGCCCGGAAGCACCGCGTACGCGCAACATCGAAGTCCCGGCCCGCAAGCATACGAATGCCACGGCCAAGTTCTCCCGCGAGATCATCAGGCTGCGCATCGACCTGAGCTGCAGCCCGAAATAACGGCAATCCCCTGTAGGAGTGAGCCTGCTCGCGATTGCGGTGTGTCAGTTAAATCCTGATGTACCTGACACACCGCAATCGCGAGCAGGCTCACTCCTACAGGGGTACAAACTGCATCTAAACGAATTATTCGATGCTTTGCAGCAATTATTTGCGCTTTTTCATCGATACGACCCTGTTTAACCTTCACTCCATCGACCTACAACATTCTCGGATGGAGACTACACACCATGTCCCGCGTTCTGATCATTGAAAGCAGCGCCCGCCAGCAAGATTCGGTTTCCCGTCAACTGACCCAGACCTTCATCGGTCAGTGGAAAGCGGCGCATCCCAACGATCAGATCACCGTGCGTGACCTCGCCGTGAATCCCGTTCCACACCTGGACGCCAACCTGCTGGGCGGCTGGATGAAGCCTGCCGAGCAGCGCAACGCCAGCGAACAATCGGCGCTGGAGCGCTCCAACGAATTGACCGACGAGCTGCTCGCTGCCGACGTACTGGTGATGGCTGCGCCGATGTACAACTTCGCGATCCCGAGCACCCTCAAGGCCTGGCTCGACCACGTGCTGCGTGCCGGCGTGACCTTCAAGTACACCGAAACCGGCCCGCAAGGCCTGCTCAGCGGCAAGCGTGCCTACGTGCTCACTGCTCGCGGCGGCATCTACGCCGGCGGCCCGGCCGACCATCAGGAACCGTACCTGCGTCAGGTCATGGGTTTCATCGGCATCCACGACGTGACCTTCATTCACGCCGAAGGCATGAATCTGGGCGGCGACTTCCAGGAGAAGGGCCTGAATCAGGCCAACGCCAAACTGTCCCAGGTCGCTTGATATGTTAATCGCCAGATAATCGCCGCTTGTTTAAGTGACCTGGCGCAACCCCTTCAAGGCTCTACGCGCATCGAACCTCCCTTTGCACTTGTTGCTCCTGAGTGCTGTAGCCCGATTGAACGCTTTAGCGAGATCGGGCTTTTTTTTGCCTGTGTTTTTTGAACAACACAAAACTCCTTGTGGGAGCGAGCCTGCTCGCGAAAGCGGTGCATCAGACAAGTATCTGCCGTCTGACACTCCGCCTTCGCGAGCAGGCTCGCTCCCACAGGGGGATTTTGTGTTCGGGCTATTCGCAGTGAGACCAGAAAACCGCTATCGTCGCCGCCATTCGAAACAGAGGCGACCATGGGCTATCTACTTTTTGTCACGCTGATCCAGGCGTTTTCCTTCAGTCTGATCGGCGAATACCTCGCCGGGCATGTCGACAGCTACTTTGCAGTGCTGGTGCGTGTGGTGCTGGCCGGGCTGGTGTTCATTCCGCTGACCCGCTGGCGCTCGGTGGAACCGGCGTTCATGCGCGGCATGCTGCTGATCGGCGCGTTGCAGTTCGGCATCACCTACGTCTGCCTGTACCTGAGCTTCCGCGTGCTGACGGTGCCGGAGGTGTTGCTGTTCACGATCCTCACGCCGCTGCACGTGACGCTGATCGAAGATGCGCTGAACCGCCGCTTCAATCCGTGGGCGCTGGTGGCCGCGTTGGTAGCGGTGGGCGGTGCGGCGGTGATTCGTTTTGACCGGATCAACCCGGATTTCTTCATGGGCTTTTTGCTGCTGCAACTGGCCAACTTCACCTACGCCGCAGGGCAGGTGATGTACAAGCATCTGGTGGCAAAACACCCGAGCGATCTGCCGCATTACCGGCGTTTCGGCTTCTTCTACCTCGGCGCACTGGCAGTGGTGTTGCCGGCATTCCTGCTGTTTGGTAAAGCCAACTTTCTGCCGGAAGCACCGCTGCAATGGGGCGTGTTGCTGTTCCTCGGATTGGTCTCGACGGCGCTGGGGATGTACTGGTGGAACAAGGGCGCGTGCATGGTCAACGGCGGCACGCTGGCGGTGATGAACAACCTGCATGTGCCAGTGGGCTTGCTGCTGAATCTGCTGATCTGGAATCAGCATGAGGAACTGGGACGGTTGTTGCTGGGCGGGAGTGTGATTCTGGCGGCGGTGTGGATCAGCCGGTTGGGCATCCGCAAATCCCAAGCCACCGCATAACCCCTGTGGGAGCGGGCTTGCTCGCGAAAGCGGTGTGTCATTCAACGATTATGTTGACTGACCTGACGCCTTCGCGAGCAAGCCCGCTCCCACAGTTTTGATCGGTGGCGTTACATGAGGTGTTTCTGCGGCTCGGGAATGCTCGCCGCCCCCAACACCGCCGGCAACAACCCGGTCCGCAAATCCCCGCCACTCGGCTGCTGATACAGGCTCAAGCCAAACTCCGGCAGCACCGCCAGCAGATAGTCGAAAATATCCCCCTGAATCCGCTCGTAATCGGCCCACACCGTGGTGGTCGTGAAGCAGTAGATTTCCAGTGGAATGCCCTGCGCCGTGGTCTGCATCTGGCGCACCATGCAGGTCATGTTCGGCTGCACCTCCGGGTGACTCTTCAAATACGCCAGCGCATAAGCGCGGAAGGTGCCGATGTTGGTCATGCGCCGGCGGTTGGCCGACATCGCCGCGACGTTTCCTTGCGCCTCGTTCCACGCCTTGAGTTCGGCTTTCTTGCGGCCCATGTAGCCGGTCAGCAGGTGCACCTGGCTCAACTTCTCTTCTTCATCGTCACGAATGAAGCGCACGCCGCTGGCGTCGATGAACAGGCTGCGCTTGATCCGTCGCCCGCCGGACTGTTGCATGCCGCGCCAGTTGCGGAACGACTCGGACATCAGGCGCCAGGTCGGGATCGAGACGATGGTCTTGTCGAAGTTCTGCACCTTGACTGTGTGCAAGGTGATGTCGACCACGTCGCCATCGGCGCCGACTTGCGGCATTTCGATCCAGTCGCCGACCCGCAGCATGTCGTTGCTGGTCAGTTGCACGCTGGCGACGAACGACAGCAATGTGTCCTTGTAGACCAACAGAATCACCGCCGACATCGCACCCAGACCGGAGAGCAGCAACAGCGGCGAACGATCGATCAACGTGGCGACGATGATGATTGCGCCAAACACGTACAAAACCATTTTCGCCAGTTGCACATAGCCCTTGATCGAGCGGGTGCGGGCGTGTTCGGTGCGGGCGTAGATGTCCAGCAGCGCATTGAGCAGGGCACTGACCGATAGCAGCAGGAACAGGATGGTGAACGACAGCGCCACGTTGCCGAGGAAGGTCATCGCGGTTTTGCTCAGTTCCGGCACCAGGTGCAGGCCGAACTGGATCACCAGCGACGGCGTCATCTGCGCCAGGCGCTGAAACACCTTGTTGTGGCGAAAGTCGTTGATCCAGTGCAAGGCCGGCTGGCGCCCGAGCATGCGGCTGGCATGCAGGATCAGATAGCGTGCCACTCGTCCGAGCACCAGCGCGATCACCAATAGCAGCATCAGCGCCAGGCCGGATTGCAGGAATGGGTGCTTTTCGAGGGCACCCCAGAGGTCTTGGGCGTTGAGCCAGAGCTGTTTGAAATCCATGTGAGCAACGATTCTTCTGTAAGACGCGATGGGCGATTAGAGCATTTAAGACGCTGTGTATTACCGTTGGAGACAAATCGAGCAACAAAAAAGCCACTGATTACGCCCGTTTGTATAAAGAAACTCGGCCTGAGCGCTCGAAACCGGTAACCTATGCAGCTGTTTTTTTGCATATCTTCGAGGTAGCACCCGTGTTTTCCCAATTCGCCCTGCACGAACGCCTGCTCAAAGCCGTGGCCGAGCTGAAATTTGTCGAGCCAACGCCTGTGCAAGCAGCGGCCATTCCGCTGGCGCTCCAGGGGCGTGACCTGCGGGTGACGGCGCAAACCGGTAGCGGCAAGACCGCCGCTTTTGTCCTGCCGATCCTCAATCGCCTGATCGGCCCGGCGAAGATCCGCGTCAGCATCAAGACCCTGATCCTGCTGCCGACCCGCGAACTGGCCCAGCAGACCCTGAAAGAAGTTGAACGCTTCTCGCAGTTCACCTTCATCAAGTCCGGTCTGATCACCGGCGGTGAAGACTTCAAGGTGCAGGCCGCGATGCTGCGCAAGGTGCCGGACATCCTGATCGGTACGCCGGGCCGGATGATCGAGCAACTCAACGCCGGCAACCTCGACCTCAAAGAAGTTGAAGTGCTGGTGCTCGACGAAGCCGACCGCATGCTCGATATGGGTTTCGCCGAAGACGTGCAACGTCTGGTCGACGAATGCCCGAACCGTCAGCAGACCATGCTGTTCTCCGCCACCACCGGCGGTTCCGGCCTGCGCGAGATGATCGCCAAGGTGCTGAACAACCCAGAGCACCTGCAGCTCAACGCGGTCAGCCAGCTGAACTCGACCACCCGCCAGCAAATCATCACCGCCGACCACAATCAGCACAAAGAGCAGATTGTGAACTGGCTGCTGGCCAACGAGACCTACCAGAAGGCCATCGTCTTCACCAACACCCGTGCCATGGCCGACCGCATCTACGGCCGCCTCGTGGCTCAGGAATACAAGGCGTTCGTGCTGCACGGCGAGAAAGACCAGAAGGATCGCAAACTGGCGATCGATCGTCTGAAGCAGGGCGGCGTGAAGATTCTGGTCGCTACCGACGTCGCGGCCCGTGGTCTGGACGTTGATGGCCTGGATCTGGTGATCAACTTCGACATGCCACGCAGCGGCGACGAATACGTGCACCGCATCGGTCGTACCGGCCGCGCAGGCAACGACGGTCTGGCGATCTCGCTGATCTGCCACGGCGACTGGAACCTGATGTCGAGCATCGAGCGCTACCTCAAGCAGAGCTTCGAGCGCCGCACCATCAAGGAAGTCAAAGGCACCTACGGCGGACCGAAGAAGGTCAAGGCCTCGGGCAAAGCCGTCGGCGTGAAGAAGAAAAAGACCGACGCCAAGGGCGACAAGAAGAAAACCGCCGCCAAGACCCCGACCAAGCGCAAGAGCGCCAACCGTCCGAAGCCGGATTCTCTGGTGAGCAGCGACGGCATGGCCCCGCTCAAGCGCCGCAAGCCGGCCGAGCCTGCGGCTGAATAAATCGCCACAAATGGCCAATAAAAAACCCGGACAGTGTCCGGGTTTTTTTATGCGCAGGGTTTGTCAGCTCCCCAACTGTCCGCTGGTGTCTGCGTCAAAGCGCTGTTTTGCGCGATCTGCCGCCGGTTTGAGCTGCGCGAGCAACGCGGCTTCGCTGTACAGCCGCGAGTCGCCCAGCTCTTTCGGCGTTGGCTCGATCGGGATCAGTACATCTTCACCGTCAGCATGCAGCCAGATCGCCACGACGTGCAGTGCCGAGACAAACAGCACCCGCAGTTCAACGCTCTTGCCCTGCAATTGCGGCGCCTGTTCCGCCAGTTTCAACGCGCCCACGGTGTCGGCGGCCCGGGTGCCGTGGTTCAGCGAAGCGAACTCGACATGGCCACGCACCTCGGCCAGTTGCGCATCGGCAATGCTCACGCCGTCGGCAAATACCAGGTAATGCCAGTCGCCGATGCGCGCGTCCTTCAGACCTTTGCCCTGGCTCAGGTCGTCGAGTGTCAGCGAGTAGCCGCGATAGGCATCGCTGAGGCTGACTTTGGCCGGTGTCGCGTTGGCGAACTGGCGGTTGATGCCGAAGCCCTGGTTTTGCAGCGCGGCTTGCAGCACCGGACGCAAAGTCTGAACGCCGTTGGAAGGCGCCTTTGGATAAGTCAGTTGCATGATGTCGCCCTCCTAGTTTTTCGCGGTGAAGTAAGTGTGAGTCCAGTTGCCGCCGCCGTTGTACGAACCCGGGAAGGAGTTCAACGCGCGGGTCGAGTAACCGTAGATCGAGTCGGCGATCAGCACGTAGTTGCCGTTGGTGCCGTAGATCGCCAGGAAGTGCGCACCGCCACCATACCAGGCACAACGCAGGCCGACCGGGCGGCCCATGTTGATCTGGTTCTGAATGGCCGACATCTGCAGCGAACCCTGATTCATCCCGTTATAGCTGCGGGTGGTTTGCAGGGCCGAATCCAGATAGCCGTAGACGTTGCACGGCCCCGGCTGGCTGCAGCAATTGCGGTCCAGTTGGGTGCTGGCGACGCCGCACTGGGTCCAGTTGCCGGTGCCGTAATAATTGCCGACCGAAGCGGAAACAGCGGCCCAGCACCAATTGGTCTGAGTCTGTTTCTGCATCGTGAAGTTAAGGTTGGCTGCGGCCAGTGCCGCCGTTTGCGCAGTGGCTTCAACCTCGACCAGTTGCGGGTCGATCAGGTGGCCAACAAGGCACCTTGGCAGGCTCTCGCCGGTGAACGATGTTGCTTGAGTGGTTAACATTTTTTCAGTCCTCCATGAATGAAAACAAGCGTCCAGCTTGTGATTGTGTTGCGGTATTGCCGAGCGATCGGTGGGTAACGGTTTTCATCTGCGATGAACGGTGCCGATCTCCTTGCTCGATGTAACCTTAGTCTGGATATGCGTTTATGCAAGAAAATAAATGCACAAATGCATTTTTAAGATCAAAAGATCGCAGCCTGCGGCAGCTCCTACAGGGTCTGGCGTAGGAGCTGCCGCAGGCTGCGATCTTTTGATCTTGCTTTTAGCTGTCGGCTTTTTTCTCAGCCGAGTCCAGTTCCTTCAAGCGCTGATCAATCAACTGGCACTTGTCCGGCAGATCGGCGCTGGCCGTGCCCAGATCCATTTTCTGCAGCTCGGCGTTGATCTCCTTGGCCTTGGCCGGATTCTGTTCGGTGAGCTTGGCCACTTCCTTGGCCAGTTGTTCGCGTTTAGCGGTGGCCTCTTCTGGTGTGCAGGCCCAGACCGGCAGGGCGCAGGCGAGAGTGGCGGCGAGGGTGAGCTTGAGCAGGGTTTTCATGGGGGCAGGCCTCCGTTCCGGGTAGGGCGGGTTGATCGGTGGAGGGTTTCGGGCGGTGAAAAGTTCAGTTCCAGTGTTTTTACCAGTCCATTTAGAGTGACCGAACGGTCGCGATCTTCCCCTGAAAAGCATACTTCTTGAGGAAAAGCCACGGGTTAGAGCGGTTGTTGTAAAAGACGCTGTACGACTTATTGACGCCAGAATGATGGCAATCTACCATCGTGCCATCACATTGATATCAAATTGTGATTTCGAGGGATCGAACAAACTATTCGCCAGCGGTTCTGCGATCGTTTTTGCCACGCTTTGGACGTTCTGACCGAGGCGCGCATTTATCCCCCTTTTGCTTGTTCTCTCACTTGGCCCCGTGTTTTGGCCAGGCAGGGATCGCTTTGCCTGTTGATTACCCAGACCTCACTCGCCTGTCGCAACGAGAGCTCAAACATGGACGTTCGCCAATACGCCTTCCTCGCTGGTCAGCCTTCTGCTGACGTGAAAACCCGTGAGTCGTTTCTGGGCATGCCCAAGCGCGGGCTGGCGTTCCTGCTGGCGAACGTGATGTTCTGGCAACCGATGTGGGCGCAGGCCGACGGCATTGTGGTGGCCAACCCGAACACCGCGCTGGATCGGGCCGGCAATGGCGTGCCGATCATCAACATCGCCACGCCCAACGGCAGCGGGCTGTCGCATAACCAGTTCCACGATTACAACGTCGGCGCGCAGGGCGTCATCCTCAACAACGGCTCGACGCAAACCTCGAACACCCAGTTGGCCGGGCACATCATCGGCAACCCGAACCTGAAAAACAGCGGCTCGGCGCAAGCGATTCTCAACGAAGTCATCAGCGGCAACCCGAGCCAGTTGCGCGGTTACACCGAAGTGGCGGGGCAGTCGGCGCGCGTGATCGTGGCCAATCCCTACGGCATCACCTGCAACGGCTGCGGTTTCATCAATGCGCCAAGGGTCACGTTGACCACCGGCAAACCGGTGCTGGACAACGGTCGCCTCGATCGCTTTCAGGTCGATCAAGGCTCGATCGCCATCGAAGGCGCCGGGCTTAACGCAACCAATATCGACCGCTTCGAAATCATCACCCGCACCGCGAAGATCAACGCCGAGATCCAGGCGAAAAACCTGACCATCGTCGCCGGGCGTAACGACGTCAACGCTGAACATCTCAGCGCCACGGCCCGTGCCGATGACGGCAGCGCCAAACCGCAACTGGCGATTGACTCCTCGGCGCTGGGCGGGATGTATGCGGGAGCGATCAAACTGGTGGGCACCGAGGCCGGGGTCGGCGTGAAGCTCGACGGTAAACTGATCGCCAGCGGTGGCGATATTCAGCTTGATGCCAATGGTCAATTGAGCCTTGCCGATACCTCGGCGACCGGTGCGGTCAACGTCAAGGCGGCCAGTCTCGATGCGCGCGGGCCGGTGTATGCCGGCACGACATTGAACGTGCAGACCCAAGGCAATCTGACCAACCGCCAGACCCTGGCTGCCCGCGACAGTATTGCCCTGAGTGCCGGTGGGCAATTGACCAACGGCGGTGTCATCGAAGCCGGGGTCAACGCCGACGGCAGCCGTAACGCCAACGGTGATCTGAGCCTGAGTGCGCAAAACCTCGACAACACTGGCAAAAGCCTCGTCGCCGGCCGCAATCTGACAGTCAGCACTGCGCAAACCCTGAGCAACCAGGGCGGCACCCTCAGCGGACAAACCACGGCGATCACGGCGGGCACGCTGGACAACCGCAATAGCGGACGCGTACTGAGCGGCGGCACGATGAGCCTGAATGCCGCTCAAGTGCTGAACAACAAAGGCGTGATCAACAGCCAGACCAGACTGACCGGCAACATCGGTCAATTGATCAACCGCAATGGCGAACTCAGCGGCCAGACCGACGCGGTACTGACGGTCACTTCGCTGGATAACGTCGCCGGCTTGATGACCGCCGGGCAGTTGCTCGACATCACCGCCCTCGGCGCGATCAACAACAGTAACGGCGGCCGGATCGGCGCCAAACAAGCGCTGACCCTGCGCGCACAGCAATTCGACAATAGCCAGCAAGGCCAGTTGACCAGTGAAGGCACGCTGACCACGCGCATCAGCGATCGCCTGGACAACCAGAACAAAGGCCTGATCCAGGCCAACGCAGCGATGGACCTGCAAGCCACGCGCCTGGATAACCGCGCCGGCAAAATTTCCAGCCTCAACACCCTGACGGTTACCAGCGCCAATACGGACAACCGCAGTGGCACGATTCGCGCTGATCAGGCGGCGAAACTGCTGATCAGTGAACTGGATAACGGCGACAAGGGCCGCGTTGAAAGCAAGACAACGCTGACGTTCGAGGGCAACACGCTGGACAACCGCAATGGCGGTCTGCTCACCTCGACCGGTTTGCTGAGCCTCAAGGCCAACAATGTCACCAACGATGGCGGACGGATTTCCGGCAAGGGCGATGTCGACGCCAACATCGACAGCCTGAACCAGCAGGGCGGTGAACTGGTTGCCGAAGGCAACCTGTTGTTGACTGGCAAGACGCTGCAGAACCATCAGGACGGTCTCGTCGGGTCGCTCAAGACCCTGACGGTCAACGTCGACCAGATCGACAACCGCGGCGGCTCGCTCTCCAGCCAGCAGGACCTGCACATCAACGGGTCGCGCCTGGACAACAGCGAGGGCGGCAAGGTGTTGTCCGACACCACGCTGGAGGCGAAAGTCGCGCAGATCATCAACGCCAGCAACGGCCTGATTTTCAGCAAGGGCGCGAGCACCCTGAGCGGCACCGGGTTGAATAACGTCGCTGGGCGGATCGTCAGTCAGAACAATCTGGGGCTGACCTTCGACGGCGCGATGGACAACCAGCAAGGCCTGATCAGCAGTGAAGGGCAGATGACCCTCAGCGCCGGCAGCCTCGACAATCGCTTGGGCAAACTGTCGAGCCTTGAAGCAATGGCGCTGACCGCCACCGGTGAGGTACTCAGCCAGGGCGGCCTGATCGTCTCGCAGAAAGGCCTGACCTTCAAAAGTGGCAGCCTGGATAACAGCGCCAACGGCATCATCAGCGCCAAGGCCGATTCGACCCTGACCACCGGCGAGTTGAAAAACCGTCAGAGCGGCAGTATCGCCACCGATGGCACGCTGTTGTTGACCGCCGGGCACCTGGACAACTCCGGGGGCACCATCGGTAGCCAGCAGAAACTTCAGGCTTCACTGACCTCGCTGGAACAGGACGGCGGCGAGCTGTTCAGCAACGGCGACCTGACCCTGGACATGAACAACGGTCTGCTCGACAACCAGCGCGGCAATATTCATACGCCGGGCCAGTTGCTGCTGAAAAACCTCAAGGACGTCAACAACAGCGCCGGCGAAATCTCCGCTGCGAAGGCCTGGAGCCTCAATGCGCAAAGCCTGAACAACGACGGCGGCAAATTGCTGAGCAATGAAAAGCTCACCCTCGTCATCGACCGCGCCCTGAGCAACGTCAAAGGGGTGATTGCTTCCGCCAGCCTCGACAGTCGCAGCGCCAGTCTGAACAACAACAGCGGCGACATTCGCGTGCGGGGTGATGTCGATTTCAGCGTCACCGGCATGTTCGATAACCAGAACGGTGTGGTCATCGCCGACGAGGGCATGACGATCACCGCCGCCAGTCTGGATAACCGTCAGGAAGGCCTGATCGGTTCAACAAAAGCGCTGAACCTCAACGTCGCTCGCGCCGACAACCGCAGTGGCGAGTTGTCGAGTAAGGCCGACGTGAGCCTGATCGGCGCCTGGCTCGACAACAGAGACAGCGGTTACATGCTCGCCGGCGGCAATCTGGCACTGACGGTTAATGACGTCATCAACCGCAACAAGGGGCTGCTGTCCGGTGACAGCGGGCTGACGCTGACCGGCAAGACACTGGAAAACAGCGGACGTCTGACCAGCCAGAAAGATCTTGCGATCAACCTCTCTGCGGGTCTGAACAATGCGCAAGGCAGTGTCGTCAGCGAAGGGGCTCTGGCGATCAACGCCGACAGTCTCAACAACAACGCCGGCACGGTCTCCAGCGCCAAAGCGCTGACCATCGACACCCGTGGCGCCGTCAGTAACCAGGGCGGCAAACTGCTGACCGACACCGACCTGACGCTCAACAGCAGCGCGCTGGATAATCAGCAAAAAGGCGCGATCAGTGGCAAAGGCAAACTGAGCATCACCACCGGCGACCTCAACAACAGCCAGGCCAGCATTTACTCCGCCGATCAACTGCACATCACGGCCGGCCAGGTGACCAACACCGCCGGCAGTCTCGGCGCGGCCAATTCGCTGGTGGCCAATGTTCGTGGTCTCGATCAGCAGGGCGGCAGGCTGTTCAGCAGCAATGCTGATGTCAGCGTCGATCTGAACGGCGGCGCGTTGAACAACCAGGGCGGCGTCATCAGTGCACCGGGTCAGTTGTTGTTGAAGAATCTGGCTGACGTAAACAACCGTGGCGGCGAGATTTCCAGCGAGCAGGCTTTCGAACTGCTCGCCAAGTCATTGGATAACAGCGGCGGCCAACTGCTGAGCAATCAGAAACTCACCCTGCAGATCGACAACGCGCTGACCTCGATCAAAGGCAAGATCGCGGCGGCGGCGCTGCAGGTTCGCGCGGCGAGTCTGGATAACAGCGGCGAGGGTGTTTTGCTCAGTGACAGCGATATCGACGTCAAGGTCGATGGCCTGCTGAACAACCAGAACAAGGGCAGCATCAAGGCCGCGCAACAACTGACCCTCAACAGCACCGGCCTGAATAATCAGGGCGGCACGCTGGTGGGTGTTGCGGGCGTGGCGATCGATCTGGGCGCCACCGCACAGGATCTGAATAACCAAGACGGCCTGATCAGCAGCAAGGGTTTGCTGAGCATCGCCCACCTGCGTGACCTCAATAACCAGAACGGCGTGATCAACAGCAAAGGCGTGTTGAGCATCGATGCGCTGCGCAATCTGAATAACCAGAAGGGCGAGATTTCCAGCGTCAACAGCTTCAGTTTGAAAGGCAACAGCCTGGACAACCGTGGCGGCAACCTGATCAGCAACGATCAGCTGACCCTGACCGCTGCCGAGCTGAAAAACCAGGGTGGTCTGGTCTCCGGCTGGAACGGCGTGACTGTCACCGGCGGCACCCTCGACAACAGTCAGCAAGGCAGTGTTTCCAGTCTGCTCGGCAACACCAGCATCGACCTCAGTGGCGCGCTGACCAACCACAGCAACGGTGGCGTGGGCGCGAAGGGCGAGGTGAGCATCAAGGCCGCGAGCCTCGATAACAGCAACGGCACTCTCAGCAGTGGCGGCAAGCAGACGCTGACGCTGACCGGTGGCACGCTCAGTAATACTTCCGGCGGCTTGATCGAGAGCGGTGACACGCTGGATGTCCGCGCTGTAACGCTGGACAACAGCGGCGGCAGAATTACCGCGAAAAAAGCCCTGACCTTCACCGGCACGCAACTGAATAACAGCCATGGCAGCTTCGTTGGCGATGACAGCGTCAGCCTCGACCTGCTCGGCGCTCTGACCAACGTCAATGGCGCGTTGGGTAGCAACGGCCCACTGCTGATCAAACGCTCCGCCAGCGTCGACAACCGCGGCGGGCAACTGATTAGCCAGACCTTGCTGAACCTGCTCACCAGCGGTGATCTGAACAACAGCCAAAGCGGCACCGTGTCGGCCAACAGCCAACTGGATCTCACCGTTGGCGGCACTCTGCACAACGACACCGATGGCCTGATCTCCAGCCGCGATGCCGGGGTGCACCTCACCGCTGCGGCGCTGAACAACGCCAAGGGCGCTGTGCAAAGCATGACTGCACTGACCGTGAATGCGGGCAGCGGCGCCATCGACAACCAGGGCGGCAAGATCATCGCCCAGAACGGCGACCTGACCCTCACCGCCGCCAGCCTCGACAGCCGTGGCGGTGTGCTGTCGAGCCTCAAGGGTTTGCTGCAGACCCGCCTGACTGACGTGTTGCGCAACGGCCAGGGCGGCAAGATCGAAGGCAGCCGCCTCGATCTGCGCGCACTCGGTGGTATCTACAGCGACGGCGGGCGTATCGCCGCCAACAGCGGTGACATCCTGCTCGATGCCGGTGTCGGCACGCTCGACAACAGCGGCGGCGGGATCTACGCCCGGGGCAAGGTGAAAGCCACCGCCGGCTCGATGAGCAACAACGCCGGCCAGATCAGCGGCAATGGCATCGACCTGGGCGTCAACGGCAACCTCAGCAACCGCAGCGGCCTGATCGAAAGCGCTGGCACACTGACGATTCGCGCCGCCAACCTCGACAACCAGGGCGGCAAACTGCGCGCACTGGGCGCTGGCGGCAAAACCGATTTCCAGATCGGCAGCCTGTTCGACAACCGCAACGGTCTGGTGGAAACCGCCAACAACGACTTCAATCTCGCCACGCCGAGCCTGCTCAATGCCGGCGGCTCGATCACCCATGTCGGCGTCGGCGAATTCGGCATCTCGACCGCCAACGTCATGAACGCCGGCGGCTCGCTGGTGACCCTCGGCGGCCTGACGCTGAACGCGGACAGCTGGACCAACAGCAGTGTGATTCAGGCTGGGCGGTTGACCGTCAATGTCGGCAATTTTGTGCAGACCGCTAGCGGGCAGTTGCTGGCGTCGAACCTGTTGGTGGCGCGTGGCGGCAACTGGACCAACGAGGGTTTGATCGCCAGTGATGGTGGCATGGACTTCCAGATAGGCGGGACTTACGGCGGGAATGGTCGTGTCAGCAGCTTGGGTGACATGACCTTCAACGCGGCGCAACTGGGCCTCACCAGCGTCGCCAGCATCGGCAGTGGCGGGCAGGGTAACTTCAACATTGGCGGGCTGTTGAACAATGCCGGAGGTCGACTGACTTCCAACAACGGCCTGACGATCAATGCGGGCGCCGTGAGCAACACCGGTACGCTGGGTGCCGCGCAGGACCTGACGATCAGGACGGCTAACCTGGTGAACGACCACGGGCTGGTCTTCAGCGGCGGCAACATGAATCTGCTGGTCAATGATTTCACCAACCAGACCGGGGACGTTTACAGCATTGGCAACCTGACGATTGCCGGTATGGCTGGCGGTCGTGCGAACAGCGTCAACAACCTCGCGGCTTCGATCAATGTGGACGGTGATTTTTCGCTGTCGGCCAACAGTTTCAATAACAAGACTGAAGGTGTGATTGGCGAGGAGAAGTTTCTCTCCGGCGACATTACGTTCAGCGGTACCACGTTCTACGTCAACGAGAACTTTGAGTCGACTTCGAAGATCACCGGGCCGCAATCATCGCTCTCGGTGGCTGGCAATCTGACCGCGAATGTTGGGGCCTTCACCAACACGGCGTCACTGATTTCCGCGGGCAAGAACATCACTCTCGACGTTGATAGCTTCGATAATTTCGGCTTGCAGTCGGGCACCTTTACACGGATGCGCACCTACAAACTCGGCGGGCTTCCAAACAAACCCCAATCGAGCTGGGTCAGCACGGATCTGCAGGCTTATGCCGACCGAAACTCAAAAAATCAATATGACTATATTGATAGCTGGCACGAGCCTGACAAGGGCGGGATGCATTGGGATTACCAGGCGCTGAACAAGCAATTGCTCAACAAGGTCAATACCAAGTTCGGCATCGGGCCCGAGGTCGCAGTGCCGGCACAGATTCTGGCAGGCGTGAAGCAGCGCGATGACCGGGTTTTCACCAACGGCGGCGGCAGTGTTCCTTCGATCATTCAGGCCGGACAAGCGGTACAGATCAACGCCAAGACCACCATCAACAACGGCAACCTGAACCCATATACAAACTTTGACGGCACCACTAAGGGCGGTGCCGATACCGGGGTGAAAAACGCGGCCAAACCGACGGTGGTTTTCTTGAACCCGCAGTTGCCGCCGGATCTGGCGCAACAACAGGTCAACCCGCTGGCACTGCCAGGCTTCACGCTGCCGACCGGTGACAATGGCCTGTTCCGTCTCAGTGGCAAGGGCGGCACGGAACAAGCGGTGGTTGCCGGCAAGGACTGGACGATTGGTTCCATAGCCGCAAGTACTACAGAGCGCTCCGATGGCATGCCGGTCAGGCACGCCACTGACTTGCAGTTCGACAAGAACGATCCGGTCTCGGTGAAAAACCGAGAGCTGGCATTGGCCAGTCGCCCATCGTTGAACCTCGACGACAAGACGGCCGTGATCAATGTCAACGCAGCCGCGGGTGACGGGCCGGTCGGCGTGCTGTTGCCCAATCGGGGAAGCGCCTCATTCAACGTTCCGCGCGTCCAGGGCTTGCCTGACACCAGCGTGCGCTCCAATCCGCACAAATACCTGATCGAGACCAACCCGGCACTCACCGATCTCAAGCAGTTCATGAGCTCGGACTATCTGCTCGACAAACTGGGGTACGACCCGGACAACAGCGCCAAGCGTCTGGGCGATGGCCTGTTTGAACAGCGCCTGGTTCAGCAGGCTGTCGTTGCCCGCACCGGCCAACGTTTCATCGACGGCCAGACCTCCGACGAAGCGATGTTCAAGTACCTGATGAACAATGCTGTCGCCAGCAAGAATGAACTCAACCTGTCGATGGGCGTGACATTGACGGCGCAACAAGTGGCGGCATTGACCCATGACATCGTCTGGCTCGAAGAGCACGAAGTGAATGGCGAGAAGGTGCTGGTGCCGGTGCTTTACCTCGCCCAGGCGAATAACCGTCTGGCACCCAACGGTGCATTGATTCAGGGCGGTGACGTGACTCTGATCGCCGGTGCGGACCTCAATAACGCCGGCACGCTTCGCGCCTCGAACAACCTGTCGGCCGAAGCCGGCAACAACCTCACCAACAGCGGTTTGATCGAAGCCGGTGAGCGTCTGACGCTCAAGGCTGGCAACAACATCGTCAACAAGGGCGGCGGCGTTGTTTCGGGCAAGGACGTCAGTCTGACGGCCACCAACGGTGACGTGATCAACCAGCGCGATGTTTATGGCTACGACACCAACTATGGCGGCACGCTGCAGCACCGCGACGTCCTGAACAACGCGGCACGGATCGAAGCGGCCAATGATCTGACGATCAATGCCGGGCGTGATATCAGCAATATCGGCGGTGTGCTGAAAAGCGGTGGGGACATGACGCTTGATGCCGATCGCGACGTGAACATCACCTCGGTTCAGGATCGCCGCACGGATTCACGTGGCAGTAACTTCCTGAATCAGACCATTACCCAGCACGGCGCTGAAGTGACGTCCGGAAGGGATCTGTCGATCAGTGCCGATCGGGATGTGGCGGTCGTGGCCAGTCGGCTGGATGCCAAGCGCGATCTCAGCGTCGATTCAGGCCATGACATTGTCATTACTTCGGCCGCCGACGAGAGTGACTACGTCTCGCGCAGCAAGAAGCGCGCGAACGAAACCCACAGCATTACTCAACAGTCGTCGGTTTTAAATTCCGGGCGCGACATTGCCCTGAAGGCAGGTAACGATCTTGGGATTATCGCCAGCCGGATCAAGGCCGAAGATGATGTCAGCCTCGACGCAGTACAGGATATTACTGTCGCCTCGGCCAAGGACGAGAGTTCCGCTTACTACTACAGGAAGAAAAAAGGCTCTTTTGGTCGAAGCAAGACGACCCAGACAGAAAGCTATGAAAGTGAAAACGTCGCGTCAGTGATCGACGCGGGCCGTGATCTGACCGTCAACGTCTCAAGGCGTAAAGACGGCGACCTCAGTCTTGATGGCGGTCGTAACGTTACCATCATCGGCAGCCAGATGAACGCCGGTAATGATCTGTTTGTCGGTGCGACCAACGATGTCGCGGTGCTTTCCGCTACGGAGGAGTCGGGCAGTTACAGCAAAAAAACCAAAACCGGCCTATTCGGCATGTCCAAAAGTGGCAGCAGTCATTTGCAGACATCGGTTACCCAGGTCGGCAGTGAGTTGAACGCTGGTCACGATACGGTGGTTCTCGCCGGGCGCGATGTTCGCCTGAACGCCAGTGAAGTCAACGCCAAAAACGACGCTGAACTACACGCTGGCCTGGTGGACAAGGAAGGCGATATCACCCTGTCTTCCGCCGATGATCAGGCCTACAGCCGTGCCGAAGAGTACAAAAAGAAACTGGGCCTTTCGCTGAAGGACGCAATCGGTTGGGCTGCCGGAACGCCGGGCTTTGGCGCGGACATGACTTTCGCCACCTCCCACAATGGAGGACGGGAAGTTGTCAGCTCCGAGAGTATCGGTAGCCAGGTCAATGCCGGGCACGATGCCATTCTCAATGCGTCGCGTGACATCAATGTCATTGGCAGCGGCATCAGTGCCGACAACAATGTTTCGCTCGACGCGGGTCGCGACGTCAACGTGGTCGCGTCCATCGACAACCAGCGCAGCAGCAGCTGGGAGACAGACAAGACCGTTGGTATCAAACAGACCATCGACAGCAATGCTTTCACCACCTTCGCCGGTAGTGAAACCATTCAACATGGTGTCAACAGCAAGGGCTACACCGCGGCGGGCAGTTCCATCGATGCGGGGATTAACATTACCGTAAACGCCGGTCGTGACATCAATCAGCAAGGCTCGGACTTGACGGCGGAGAACAACATCCGCCTCAAGGCCGATCGCGACATCAACATCGATGCCAAGGAGGAGGCCAGCGAAGTCACCATCCGTGACAGCATCAAGCGCAACGGCATCACCGTGACCACGGCCTACAACATCGGCAATACGATGGATGGCCTCAAAGGCACTGGCAAAGGTGAGGACGGGGTCAGCAAGGGCTCAAGTGTTCTGAAGTCGGTTGATACGCTGGATCAGTTTTTCAGTGGGCCGAAATTTGACGGCCATATCGGTGGATCGAGTGTCAGTTCAAACCAGACTCAAACGTCGGTTACTCAACGTCCGTCGACACTTTCTGCAGGCAATGACATTTCGCTGGACGCTGGCAACAACGTCAACGTTAGCGGTAGCCAGTTCAATGCCGGCCGTGACATCAACGTCAAAGGCAAAGACATTACCTTTGATGTCGCGCACGGTTCAGAAAGCAGCGACGGGCATTCAACCCAGAGCAAGGGCGGTGTCAAAGGGGGCACCACCGGCGGCTTCAAACTGGGCGTAGGTGTCAGCAATGCCGGCACTGCAGACAAATCCACGCAGGGCACCTCGACGGCAACTCAGTTGAACGCCGGTGGCAGCATCAACCTTGACGCGAAAAACGACCTGACGCTGATCGGCACCCGGGCCACCGCCGAGCGGGATATCTCCCTCAAGGCCGGTAACGATCTGAATATTCTCTCGGCGCAAAACGCCTACGAGAGTTCGCATGATCGGCGCAGTTGGGGCGCGGAGGGCGGCATCATCGCGGGCCAGGACGGCTTCGGGATTTATGGTTCGGCGAATGTGGGCATTGGCGATCTCAACCGTGAGGGCGTCAAGCAGCAAGAAGCCTATCTGTATGCCGGCAACAAACTGGGCTTCGAAAGCGGTCGCGATACCACGATTGCTGGCGCGACTCTGCGCGGCGACGAGGTCATCGGTGATGTGGGTCGCAACCTGACCGTGACCTCGGTACCCAACACCGGCAAGGTCGAAGGCAAGGAGTTCGATGCCAGCCTGACGGTTGCGGTCAGCTTCGGTGCAACGGTCAGCGGTTCTTTGGGTTATGGCCAAACCAACGGCAAAACCAACTGGGTCGACAACCAGACTGTTATCAGTGGCAAAAGCAAAGTCGACATCCGTACCGAAAAACATACGCAACTCGATGGTTCGGTAATCAGCGCCGACAACGGAAATCTGAAACTCGACACCGACACCCTCGGCTACCGCAACATCACCGGTAAGGATAACGAGCACGGCTACTACCTTAATGTCAGTGGCAGCTATGGCGGTGGCGGTGGCTCCCAGGCCGACAAGCCAAACAAAGGCATGGAAGGCGAGAGCAAAAATAGCTGGGCAGTTGAAGGCTACAAATATGACAAGGATCGCCAGCAGACGTTGAACGCCACGGTGGGCGAGGGGCAGATTGTTGTACGTAACGACAAGACTACCGGGCAGGATTCCACGGCAGGTCTTAATCGTGATGTGAACAAGGCGTATGAAATCACCAGGGATGAAGAACATCGCACGACGCTGTATGCGAGCAGTTCCTCCATTGATGCCGTTAGCCATCCGCTGGAGACGCTTGAGCGTTGGGGCGATAACGTCATCAACTTCAAGAAGAACATGCTCGACCAAGCCAAGGCGGGCGCCAGCTTTCTGCAAAACCTGAATCAGGCGATCAATGCTCAGCTTGTTGACATTGATGATGTTTCTCCAACGCTGATCACTGAGTTGGGCAAAGAGCGCGCTCTGGCAGTCACCAAGAACTTCGTTCGACAAGGGCTTGATCCCAACCAGATAAAATCATTGCCTGAGACAGTGTTGAAAGGGCTGTCCGAGTTCGCGAAACAAGCGGCTGATTACGAAAAGCTGGTAGAAAGCTGCACCGCAAACAACACCTGCCCACAAATGACGGTTGATCCGGCAAGCGGCCCAGACAAACCTGGAACAATGACGCTGCCGCCTATTCCGGTTCCCGCAAACCTGATCACTCATGGTCAGTTGGCATTGAATCAAGTTCTGGACTTGATTGATCTCACGAAGGATATGCCGACCGAGAAAATTCAGGCCACCGTTATTGCTGTACAAGCAGTCATGGGGCCGATGAAGTTTCTGTTGAGCATGACCGCCAATGGATTACTCAACGCCGCGTATGGCGACAAAATTGACGAACTGAAAGATCTGGCAGCCATCAAGTTGGCCGCGAAATTACTGGGTGAGAAAGAGGAGGACCTGACGAAGCTCCACGAGACTGCCAAACAAGAGCACGAAGGGGGTAATGAGGAATACAAATACGATGGTGATGGGTATGTTGTCGCTACCCGTTTCCTGATCGATGCGGTACTTGGGGAATTCAAGTCCATTGGGATGAAGGCCGTCACGAGAACGGTTGCCGTCGTCAAAAAGGATCCGGCAGATGTATTGGGCGGTCCGCACAAAGACACCAGCAAGCCAGTAAACGACGGGCTGGACTCGCACCATTGTCCTGCTCAGAAATGCTACAAAGGCGCGCCAATCAGCAGTCGTGATGGTCCTGCCATCAAGATGGATCCAGAGGATCACAAAAACACCGCGAGTTTTGGTCGTTCCGAAGAAGCCAAGGCTTATCGGGACAAGCAGCAAGCGCTGCTCGAAGAGGGTCGCCTGATGGACGCTATTCAGATGGATATCAACGACATCAGAAGTAAGTTTGGCAATAAATATGATGAAGGAATAAAACAAATGTTGGAGTATGCCTCCAAACTAGATCCGAACGATTTCAGGAGGTAGCGGAGGTGGACTTTTCATTCCAGGTGCTCGGAGCGGTAGGGCCGCTGAGTGGAACCTTGTCTAGAATGCAGGTGCGCAGTATTTTGGGCCGGGATTTCGAGGAGTTCAAGAAAACGGCTGCCTCGTTGAACACTACCGATTCTTTTGTACGTCACGACCTGCATGTCTTTTACGACGAGCAAGACATGGTAAAAGGTGTGGAATTTTTCGATAGAAGCGGCGTCTCCTGGCAGGGACACAAACTTGTGGGAGAAAAACTGTTCCCCGTACTGAGTCTGTTTCGCGGTAATGGCATCCAACCCGTCATTGACGATGACGGGTTCGACGTTAGCGAATTTGGCATGAGCTTTTATGTCCCGGACATTGAGGACGGCGAGGATGCATTGATCAAATCCTTGTATATGAACTTGCGTACCGAAAGGTAAGTCACCTTCTGGCTGCTTCGATAGCGGGGCGAACCCCGCTTTTTCCGATTGGGTTCAACATTCTTTGTCATGACAGCAGTCAGACTTCATTGCCGACTCATACCGATCATGATGCCGCACCCACTCCATGATCTCGTCCTCATTCCTGCCCTTGGCCGTCAGGTCAAGGTAGTTGTAGGCGCCCACCAACATGTCCAGACCGCGGGCATAGGTTGAGTAGGTGTGGAAAATGTCGCCCTTTGCATCACGATAAAACACGCTCAGCCCCGGCATTTCTTCCTCGGCACTGTCAGTCTTTTCGTAGTTGTACGTAGCCTTTCCTGCAGCAACATCTTCAGCGCGGGCGCAAACACCAAAGTCGTAGTTGAAATCGGAACCGTCTGACGACACCCAGTCGAATTTCCAGCCCATACGCCGCTTGAAGGCCTGGAACTGTTCAAACGGGGCGTGGGAGACCGCGACCATGGCGATGTCGTGGTGGGCCAGGTGCAGATTGGCGCCGTCGATGTGGTCGGACAGGAACGAGCAGCCCTGACAGCCTTCCTCCCAGTCCTTGGCGAACATGAAGTGGTAAACGATCAACTGGCTGTGCTTGCCGAACAGGTCGGCCAGCTTCAGTTCGCCGTTTGGGCCGTGAAATTGGTAGTCCTTGTCGACTTTGACCTAGGGCAACGCGCGGCGCTTGGCGCTGAGGCGGTCGCGTTCTTTGGTGAAGGCCTTTTCGTCGGCCAGATGTTGTTTGCGCGCAGCGAGCCATTCTTCTCGCGATACGACCGGATGATTCTCGACGTTCATGATGATTTCTCCTGCGGGGTTGAAACCGTCTTTGTCAGACTAGTCGTTTAACCCTCGATCAATTCGACAGACCGCCGGTCGGTCGCTGCGGAAAATGCCGCTGAACGGCTGCGATGCGTCCGGGTCACAACCTATGACAGCGCCCCAAATCACGCGCACCGGAGGTTGAATCAGGATGACGACTTATAACTGGGATTTGATTGAACGCCTGCTGCATGAAGTGCAGAACAGCGCAGGCGAAAGTTTCGCGCCGCGAAAATATGCCGAGGACTATGCGGCGCAGAAAGCCAGTGCAGGCGAGCCGATCGAGAATCTGGATCACCTGAAAACGGTGGCTTGCGAATATGAAGGCTTGTTGCTCGATCGTGGATTTATCGAACCGCGCCCGGATCATATGGGCAGTACCGGCAGCAATTTCATTCTGACGCCACGCGGATCAAGCCTGCTGAGCCTGATCGACAGCAGCATTCCCGGCAATGATCATCCGCGGCAGGTGTTGGACGAGCAGGAAGATGCGCTGGATGAAGCGACGTTTGATGAGGTGGCTTCCAAAGCGCAGATTGCCTGACAACCTTTGTGGGAGCGGGCTTGCTCGCGAATGCGCTGTATCAGGCACATAGATGGTGAATGATCCACCGCATTCGCGAGCAAGCCCGCTCCCACATTGGATTGGCATCCTACTAAGGTTTCTGTGCAGCTTTCAGGCACTTCAGGTCATTGAAGTCTTTACGCACCCCTTCGATTTTCTTCAGCAACCGCTGACGCTGCTGCGGCGTACTTTCGGCCATCAAATCCACTGCCAGCGAGCGCGCCTGTGCTTCGGTGTTGGCGTAAGCCTTCTGGTAATCCGCTGTCCATAAACGCTCGCGGTTGACCAGAAGTGTCTCGATTCGTTGTGGGAATTCGGCACTTTTACGCTGGGCAACGGCGTTACTGAACTGCTGCTGCCAATGTGTGCGGTTGGCGATCCATTGAGTGTTCTGATCGCCCAGCGCGGTCGACCAGGCCATCACCCTTTGTTCCTGAGTGGCGCTCAACGGGCCAAGCCAATCGGTCAGGCGCTTGTCCATGCGCGCGCCGCGTTCGGCAATCTGTTGCGCCAGTGGCGGTTTGACGTATTCCCTTTCCCGTTTGCGCAGATCCTTGGCGAACGCGTCGTTCATCTCGGCGACTTGCTTGTCGTCCAGCCCTTGCAGCAGCTCGATGGCCGACGGTGTGATCTGCCGTGCAGTTTCGGCAATGGCTTTTTTCGCTTCTACGGTTCGCGCTTGCAGTGCCGTGTCCGTCACCTGATTGCTTTCGACCATCGCCTGCAAGCGATCCAGCCAGTCGAGGTAGCCCGGCAATTGCGTGGTGCAGTGCCAGTTCAGGTGTTCCTTGAGCCGTTCGTTGAACCAGTCCTTCTGCTCGCCGTTCATGTCCAGGTAGTCGCCGAGCGTCCACGGAATGATCACGTCGAGATTGCGGTAGGCCAGGCCGACACGGCTGCAAGCGCCGAGGGCGAGGGTGAAGATCAGCAGGGTGGCGAGGTGTTTGAACCAGCGAGACATGAGCGAATCCTTGCGAGAGCCTGACGTCTGATTCTCATGTGAACGCAGGAAGCTCCCGGCAGTTCAGCCGATCAATAGAATGCGCGCTCGGCCTTGAGCGTCACCAGCCCGTCACACTGGCTGTTGTGTCCCGAGTACGCCGAGCATTCGCTGCCGCTGAGGTTGGAATTGCTGTAGATCAGATCGAGATCGACGCCCATGAACGGTCGGGAAAACTTCACCGACCAATCGGTAAAACTGCTGACATAACCACCGTCCACCGACACCGGCGTGTTCAGTTGGTGGGTGGTGTATTTCATGCTGATCCCGATGCCGAACGGCTGATTGCCGCCGAGGTCGGCGAACAGCGTGTTGTTCTGTTTGTCCGGGTCATTGCTCACGGCGACGCCGAAGCGGCTGCCGAGCAGGGTCAGGCCGCCGAACAGCTCCTGACTGTCGAGAGTGTCTACTTTGGGATAGCTGTAATGGATCATCCCGACTTCGTAGCCGAGGGTCTGATCGAAAGGTTGTTTGAAACCGACGTAGGAGTCGATTTCCAGGTTCTTGCCCGGGGTCAGGCCCATGCTCGGTGCATACTGGCCGACATACAGGCCGCTGTCGTGGCTGAGATCGAGGCCACCGTGGAACGAGCCGACTGCCGCCGGTTTGACCAGCCCTTGGGCCATGCTGCGGCTGGGCGTGGTGCCGAGTTTGAGGTCGAAGTCGCCGAGCTCGCGCTGGAAAATCTGCGCGTGCGCCGAAGAGCAGGCCATTAGGCCCACAAACAATAAACAGAAAGTTGATTTGAGCATGCGTCACTCCATGAACAGCGAGTGCAGGGTTTAGGCCTGCTGAAACGCTTGATCCAGACGCGTGCAAGGATACCGGCGAATGCTCGGCAATGATGGCCGTTCGTCGATTTTCAAAAGATTTGGTTAAACAGAAGGAGGGTGTAACGCGGGTGCCAGTCCAGACGCTTCGAAGCTCAAAGCGTCTCAGGACGGGTGTATTACCGGGTGTTACTTCTTGCCCAGGCTGATCTGCTTGGACGGACCGAACGTCTGGCCGCTGACGCCTTTGGCAATTTGCTGGATTTCGCCGCCGGACTTGAGGAACGCTGCGATCTGATCGTTGATCGATTCGCTGGTTTCAACGGCTGGAGCTGGCTTTGCTTTGCTGGTGGATGCTTTTACACGCATGGCGGCCATTAACCTGTAGAAAAGTAACTCGGCCAGGCATCGTACAGGAATAACTTGACAATTGCTTGATAAATATCCCCGGGAATAACTGAGCGCGTGGGTGGATTATTCTCGATTAATTATCCGAAATATCCCCCTAAGCCACTGTTTTAAATAACAACATTTATTCTTCATTGGCGCAAATGTCCGCCGTGAAACGGCGCTGCAGGCTACGCGCTGGTCTGACGAATGGCGAGCCGTCCGCGCCAAACCCAGGGAAATCAAGGTGTCCGCAGATTTTCTACGGCAGGCTGCTTGCCCAGCGAACGAGACCGGCAAAACCGGGTAGAATGCCGCCCACGCAATGAGGGTTTTGGAAAATGGCTTTAGTCGGGCGTTACAACAGTTTGCAAGTGGTTAAACACACTAACTTCGGTTTATATCTGGACGGCGGTGCCGACGGCGAAATTCTTTTGCCCAACCGTTATATCCCTAAAGATATTCCCAGCGAAGATGAAGACTGGCTCAACGTTTTTATTTATCTGGACAGCGATGACAAACTTATCGCTACCACTGAAAAACCAAAAGTTCAGGTCGGCGAATTTGCCAGCCTGAAAGTTGTTGAGATCAACAGCATCGGTGTGTTCCTCGATTGGGGCCTGCCCAAAGATCTGTTGCTGCCGTATTCCGAAGAAAAGCGGCAGATGACCGCTGGTGAGTACTGCGTGGTGCACGTCTACCTCGATAAACACACGCGCCGCATCACCGCCACCGCACGTCTGGATCGCTATCTCGACAAGACCCCGGCCAACTACAGCGCCGGTCAGGAAGTTGATCTGCTGGTGGCCGAAGCCACCGACATGGGCTTCAAGGCGATCATCAACAACAAGCACTGGGGCTTGATCCACAAGAATGAAATCTTCAAGTTCATGCGTTCCGGCATGCGCGAGAAGGGCTTCATCAAGGAAGTGCGCGCCGACGGCAAGATCAGCCTCAGCCTGCAGCCGGTTGGCCAGGAAGCGGCGAGCAGCCTGAGCTCGAAGATCCTCGCCAAGTTGCGTGAAAACAATGGCACGCTGGCCGTCAGCGACAAGAGCGATCCGGCGTTGATCAGCAGTCTGTTCGGTGTCAGCAAGGGCAACTTCAAGAAGGCCATCGGTTCGCTGTACAAGGAAGGCAAGATCGTCATTCATGCCGATCGCATTGAACTAACCTGAGCCTTGTGGGGCCCATGTTGCATAGGGTCACTTGAGGTCGGGTAAATGAAAAAGCCGTTGCTTGCTTATATCGCCACTCTGCTGGCGTTTCTGTTGCTCGACGGTATCTGGCTCGGCGTGCTGATGGCGCCAACCTACCGCGAACTGCTCGGTTCGCTGATGCTCGAAAAACCGCTGCTGGTTCCGGCAGCGGTTTTTTATTGCCTGTATGTTTTTGGCTGTGTGCTGTTTGTGGTCTTGCCGGCACAGAGCTGGCAACGTGCGGCAAAGATGGGCGCGCTGCTGGGGCTGGTGGCGTATGGCACGTATGACCTGACCAATTGGGCGACATTGCGCGGGTGGTCGGTGCAGGTGAGTTTGCTGGATTGGGCGTGGGGGACGTTTGCCACTGCTGTGGCTTGTAGCGTCGGTTTTTTGTTGGCGAGGCGGTTGGGCAAGGTCTGATTCGAAATGTAGGTAAGCAATGCCGGCCTCTTCGCGAGCAGGCTCGCTCCCACAGGGGAACGCACTCCAAAGTGGGAGCTGGCTTGCCAGCGAATGGCGGCGCAGCCGACAACCATTCACCGCTGCCGCAACAGACAAACTAAATGTCTTTTCCAGACGGCTTTTTCTGTCCGACTGATTGATAATCCCCGACACAGATTTTTGACCATTGGACGGCTGCCATGTTGTGTGTGTTCGAGGTGTTGCGGTGAGTGTCGAGCGGCGCAATGCCGATGGGTTTGCCTTGCAGGTGATGATCGGCCTCTGCCTGATCTGGGGCGTGCAGCAAGTGATGATCAAGTGGGCCGCGCCCGACATCGCGCCGGTGATGCAGGCGGCCGGGCGTTCGGGGATTTCCGCGTTGCTGGTGGGTTTGCTGCTGTGCTGGAAGGGCGGCTGGGATCAGGTCGGCAACACCTGGCGTGGAGGGCTGCTGGCCGGTGCGCTGTTCGGTCTGGAGTTCTTCTTCATCGCCGAAGGTCTGCAACTGACCACCGCCGCGCACATGTCGGTGTTCCTCTACACCGCACCGATTTTCACCGCACTCGGCGTGCATTTCCTGCTGGCGAGTGAACGCCTGCGACCTTTGCAATGGCTGGGGATTCTGCTCGCGTTCGTCGGTATCGCCATTGCCTTCGCCGGCGGCGTGTCGTGGGACAACCTCGACCGGCGCATGCTGCTGGGCGATGCGTTCGGGGTCATTGCCGGTGCCTGCTGGGGCGCGACCACTGTGGTGGTGCGCGCTTCGCGGCTATCGGAAGCGCCGGTGACGTTGACTCTGTTCTATCAACTGATCGTCGGCTTCGTCGGCCTGCTGTTGATCGCGCTGTTCAGCGGCCAGATCAGCCACGTCAGCCTGACCACCGTGGCGGTGGCCAGCGTGCTGTTCCAGGGCCTGGTGGTGTCGTTCTTCAGTTACCTGACCTGGTTCTGGCTGCTGCGCCGCTATCTGGCGGCCAATCTGGCGGTGTTTTCGTTCATGACGCCGTTGTTCGGCGTCACGTTCGGCGTGGTACTGCTCGGTGAAGAGTTGAGCGTGAACTTCGTCATCGGCGCGGTGCTGGTGTTGCTTGGCATCACCTTTGTCAGCGCTGAGCAGTGGGTGCGTCGGCGTTTGCGCAAAGCCCTCGGCCAGCACTGACCGATTGCAGCGCAAGCCCGCCGGCAATCAGCAGACCGCTGCCGGCAATGATCAGCGCCGGTTGCAGACCACCGCTGAAATGGCTGCTGAGCGCCGCCAGCAACGGCCCGCTGAGCTGGCCTACGGCGAAGCATGCGGTCAGCAGTCCGGCGTTGCGCTGAGTTGTGTGCGGCGCCAGTTCTCGCGAACGTTGCATCACCAGTTGCATGCAGGCGAGGAACGGCATGCCGCACAACACCACCCCCAGCGCCAGGCCATAACCACTGCCCAACAGACAGGCGAAGACCCCGAGCGCCTGCAACCACAGGGTGGCGGTCAGCCAGTGCCGTGTGGTGTTCGGATCATGGCGACGCAGGCTCACCAACAGCACGCCAATCGCCGCACCAAGACCGAAGCACGGCCAGAACAGGTCGGCCTGCCATTGCCCGTGAAATTGCGCGTTGGCCATTTGCGAGAGAAACGTGGCCGGGATGATGTAACCCACGCCATATAACGCATACACCGCTGCCAGTCGCGGGATGCCGCGATTCGAATGATTGACGTTGAGGGTGGCGACCGGCGTGTGCACGCCCGGTTGCGGCAGGATCCGCACGATCCCCAGCAACATCCCCAGCGCCACTGCGGCATAGATCAGCCACAAGGTGGCCGATGTCTGATTCAGCAGATGTGAGAACAGTGCCAGCAACCCGGTCAGAAAAATTCCCAGTCCGGGACCGGCAAATACCAGTGCCCCCAGCCGTGGCCGGTCTGCCGCCGCTGCCAGCGGCTGACTCAATGCGGTGATCATCACCAGCACCCAGGCACTCGCCACCCCGGTACCGAAGCGCAGCAGCAAATGCGCCCAGAAGCCGTTGGCCCAGAACGATGCCAGGGTCAGCAGCACACACAGCCACAAACCGCCATGCAACCGGCGCTGCACTTGCTGCGGACGGTGGGCGAACATCGCGTCCACCGCGCCCAGCAGGTAACCGAGGTAGTTGGCCGCAGCAATCAGACCGGCGGCCGTCAGGTCGACCTGGCCTTCGCTGAGCAGGTGCGGCAATTGCGGGGTGAGGGCGAAACGGCCGATGCCCATGGCCATCATCAGGGCGACGAAACAGGCGGATAAGCGAATCAGTGGCGACATGGTCGGGATTCCTTTGAAGGAGCAATGACCGTCAGGCTAGAAGCGATTGACATTCTTTAAAATTGAATAATAGTGAGTAACTTGTTCTGTTATGGAGAAAGGCCGTGGAGTTCAGCCAATTGCGGATCTTTCAGGCAGTCGCCGAGGAAGGTTCGATCACCCGCGCAGCAGAACGCCTGCACCGAGTGCCGTCCAACCTGTCGACCCGACTCAAGCAACTGGAAGAGCAATTGGGCGTCGAACTTTTCGTTCGTGAGCGTCAGCGTTTGCAGTTGTCGCCTGCGGGAAAAGTCCTGCTGGACTACACCGGCAAGCTGTTCGCCTTGCGCGATCAGGCCAGTGCGGCGGTGATGGGCGGGCAGCCGGCCGGGGATTTTGTCCTCGGCACGCTGTACAGCACTGCGGCGATCCATTTGCCGGCGTTGCTGGCGCGCTATCACAAGCAATACCCGGCGGTGAACCTGCAAGTGCAGTCCGGACCCAGCGGCGAGTTGCTCGAAGGTCTGGTCTCCGGGCGTCTTGATGCGGCGTTGGTGGACGGCCCGCCGCAATTGGCGGGGATCGACGGCGTGCCGCTGTGCGACGAGCGTCTGGTGCTGATCAGCGAAGCCGACCACCCGCCGATCCGCAGCGCCAAGGAGGTCGAGGGCAGGGCGGTGTTCACCTTCCGCCATGGTTGCGCCTACCGCGCGCGGCTGGAGGCGTGGTTCGTTCACTATCAGGCGGCGATGGGACGGGCGATGGAGATCGAGTCCTATCAGGGCATGCTCGCCTGCGTGATTGCCGGCAGCGGCGTGGCATTGATGTCGGAGTCGATGCTCGCCAGTCTGCCGGGGCGCGAAAGCGTTGCAGTGCACCCGTTGGCCGAACCGTTTGCCAGTGCGACAACATGGCTCATGTGGCGCAAGGGCATGGTCGGGGCCAACCTCAATGCCTGGATTGAACAGCAGCAAGCGCTCTATCCCGTGGCCGCCAATGAATCCCGGCAGACGGCGTGAACCAACCGATGGTAATTCTGTTCAATTCAGTAACAGATCATTGCGGATTTGGCCGAGCATTGCGTAGGACTTCGGACTATTATCAGTGCGAAGCGGCCTCAGAATTCCGGCCGCTCAGCACTACCCTGAAGGGGGCATGACGATGAAAGAGAAAATTCAGAACTGGCTGCACGATTTGGGTGTTGCCCTCGGCTTGATCGAACCGCCTCTGCAACCCGTACCGATCCGCACCGATGACGAACAGCGCCGGCGTCAGCCTCGCCGGCGGTAGTGCCTGATTAACGATCAAAAGATCGCAGCCTTCGGCAGCTCCTACAGAAAAGTGTAGGAGCTGCCGAAGGCTGCGATCTTTTGCTTTCAGTGTCGCCCGATCTCCAGCAGAAACTGGCTCAAGTCCTTCGCAGTCTTCGCGGTCTTGAGCATGTGATCCTCTTCGGCAGTAAACGCCGTCAGTCCGAATTCATCTTCCAGATGAAATATCAGATCTTCGATATCTGCCTTCTCCAGCCCTAATTGCACCAGGCTGGTGTCGTCGTTGAATTCGCGGGAGTCCAGCAGGCGCTGAATGTATCGGTGCACGGCAGCACGCACGGCAGCTCTTCTCATGGCAGACAGTTTCGTTGTTGTGTTGACTGATTACAGCAGGCCTCAAGCGTGTCGACGCAACCATTCGTCAATCATCGAACGCAAATGCCCGCCGGAAAAACTGCCGAAATGTCCGCCATGCACGGTGCGGATCGGCAGCGCCTGCAAGCGTCGCAGACTGGCGGCGTAATCCTGCAGATTGGAGTGGTAGGCGTCCTCGATCAACGGCCCGTCGTAAATGATGTCGCCGCTGAACAACGTTTCGGTCGCCGCTTCATACAGGCTGATCCCGCCCGGTGAATGCCCCGGCGTGTGCAGCACCTGCAAGGTGCGATTGCCCAGATCCAGCACATCGCCATCCTCAACAAAACCGGTGGCCGGCGCAGCCTTGACCCGGTATTCGGCGTAGCAAAGCGGGCAATCCGGGTGCGCCTCGAACATATCGTCGCCGACGAAGGCCCGGCTCAGGTCGTTCTCTCCGTCCGGCGCGGCGAGGATGTCGGCCTCGGCGCGATGCACCAGGCGCTCGGCGAATTCGTGATGCCCGGCAATGTGATCGAAGTGGCAATGACTGGCCACCGCCACCAATGGCCGCTCGGTAATCCACGGTAACTGCTCGCGCAGGCTGACCAGCCCCGAGCCGCTGTCGAGCAACAAGTCTTTGTCGCGCCCCTGCACGTGCCACAAATTGCAGCGGTAGAACGGGCGGATATACGGCTCATGGATCAGCCGAATGCCATCGCTCAAGTGCTGCACTTCAAACCACTGATCACGAGAAACGATCTTCATCGGTACTTTTCTCCAAGCGTAAAAAAACGGGTGTGGCAACCGACGCCACACCCGTCGAAGAAAGCATCAAGTCGTTACATCAGAGCTTAGATCGCGCTCGCCACCGTCGCCGGGCGAGGGGAGACCAGGCTGACCACCACAAAACTCACCAGCCCCACAGCCAGGCTGTAGTAGATCGGCGTGTTCGCATCCAGACCGTCCTTGAACATGAACAACAGCGCGGTGGCAAAACCCAGGCCCATGCTGGCGATGGCGCCGGCGGTGGTCGCGCGTTTCCAGAAGATCGCACCGATCAGCGGGATCAGCATGCCGCCCACCAGCAGGTTGTAGGCCAGGGTCAGGGCGCTGATCACGTCATTCACCACCAGCGCGATGCCCAGTACCACAACACCAGTCAGCAAGGTGAACAGGCGGTTGATTGCCAGGCTCGACTGTTTGCCGCCGCGCAGTTTCGGCAGCAGGTCTTCAGTCAGCGTGGTGGCCGCTGCCAGCAGGCCGGCGCTGGCGGTGGACATCATCGCCGCCAGTGCTGCAGCGATCACCAGACCACGGATGCCGTCCGGCAGCGACAGTTTGACGATGGCGGCGAAGGCGTTGTTGACGTTGTCCAGATTCGGGATCAGTACGTGCGCGGCCATGCCGATCAGCGCGCAAGCCAGACCGTAGAGGATGCAGTAGATACCGGCGATGCTGCCGGCGTACTGGGCGACTTTGGCGGTCTTGACGGTGAACACCCGTTGCCAGATGTCCTGACCGATCAGGATGCCGAAGAAATAGATCATGAAGTAGGTGATGATCGTGTCCCAGCCGATGGTGGTGAAGTTGAACGCCGCTGCCGGCAGCTTCAGCACCAGTTCGTCCCAGCCGCCGACGCGGTACAGGCAGATCGGCAACAGGATGAACATCAGGCCCACGGTCTTGATGATGAACTGGACGATGTCGGTCAGGGTCAGCGACCACATGCCGCCGATCGCCGAGTAGATCACCACCACGCCACCGCCGAGCAGTACCGAGATCCAGAATGGCAGGCCGAACAGCACTTGCAGCACGGTGCCGATCGCCAGGATCGAGGTCACGCCGATCATCAGCGCGTAGGCCAGCATGATCGCCGCGCTCGCCGAGCGGGCCATCGGGTTATAGCGTTTTTCCAGCACCTGGGTAACGGTGTAGATCTTCAGTTTCAGCAGCGGTTTGGCGAGAAACAGGTTCAGCGCGACGATGCCGCAACCCAGCGCCGCACACAGCCAGAAACCGGAGATGCCATGCACGTAACCCAGGCGTACGGTGCCGACGGTGGACGCGCCACCCAGTACGGTCGCGGCCATGGTGCCCATGTACAGGCTTGGGCCCAGGTTACGCCCGGCGACCAGAAAGTCCTCGTTGGTCTTGGCCTTGCGCATGCCGTAGTAGCCGAGCAACAGCATGCCGGCGGCGTAGATGAGGACGACGAATAAATCCAAAGCCATGATGGCGTGTCTCCGATTGTCTTTTTTATGGTGAAACAAATTTGGTTCGGGGTGCTGCTCACTGTGGGAGCGAGCCTGCTCGCGAAGGCGTCGGCACATTCAACAAAGAAGTGACTGACAGATTGCTTTCGCGAGCAGGCTCGCTCCCACAGGGGATTTGCGTCAGGCGGCCTGACGCAGTTGAGGTTTTACTGCGGCTTCACGCCGGGCATCCTTGGGCCCGAACACCTCCCGCGGTTCCGGGAACAGGCTCAGCAGCGTCAGATACACCACCGACGCCAGGCCCAGGGTCACCGGCAGGCTGATGTCGATACCACCGGCCAGCTCACCCAGCGGGCCGACGAATTGTCCCGGCAGGTTGACGAAGCACAGGCCGACCGCCGCGCTCGGGATCCATGCGCCCAGGCCACGCCAGTTCCAGCCGTGATTGAACCAGTAGCGTCCGCCTTGCTCGCCGCGAGTGAACACCTGCAGGTCATCCGGGCAGTAGAAGCCGCGACGCACCAGCAGGCCGATGATCATGATCACCATCCACGGGGTGGTGCAGGTGATGATCAGCACGGCGAAGGTCGACACGCTTTGCACCAGGTTCGCCGCAAAGCGCCCGATGAAGATGAAGGCGATCGACAGCAGGCCGATCAGCAACGTCGCCTTGACCCGCGACAGCACCCGTGGGAATACGCTGGACATGTCCAGCCCGGTGCCATACAGCGAGGTGGTGCCGGTGGACATGCCGCCGATCACCGCAATCAGGCACACCGGCAGGAAGAACCAGCTCGGCGATACCGCCAGCAGGCCGCCCACATAGTTGTTCGCCGCGATGTAGTCCGGCGCCTTGATCGCGACGATGGTCGCGGTGCTCAGGCCGAACAGGAACGGGATGAACGTGGCGATCTGCGACAGCACCACAGCGGCCATGATCCGCTGCTTGGAGGTGTCACGCGGGATGTAGCGCGACCAGTCGCCGAGGAACGCACCGAACGAGATCGGGTTGCTCATCGCGACCAGCGCCGCGCCGATGAACGCCGCCCAGAAGCCCGGTTGACCGAGGTTCACGGTGCCGGCGTAGTTCACATCGAAAGGACCGGCGAAGGCGAAGATGCCCAGCAGGAACAACAGGCTGGCGCTCCATACCGCGATCTTGTTCACCCACAGCAGAAAGCGGAAGCCGTAGATGCACACGGTCAGCACCAGAATCGCGAACAGCCCGTAGGCCAGGCCCAGGGTCAGGTCGGTTTCCGGCAGACCGATCAGGCGTTTCGCACCCCCGATCAACGCATCGCCCGAACTCCACACCGAAAGCGAGAAAAACGCGATGGCGGTCAACAGCGACAGGAACGAACCGACGATCCGCCCGTGCACGCCGAAGTGCGCCCCGGAGGACACGGCATTGTTGGTGCCGTTGAGCGGGCCGAACAGGCCCATCGGGGCGAGGATCAGCGAACCGAGCAGCACGCCCGACACAATCGCCCAGACACCGGCCTGAAACGACAGACCGAACAGCACCGGGAAACTGCCGAGCACGGCGGTGGCAAAGGTATTGGAACCCCCGAAGATCATCCGGAACAAGTCCGTCGGGCCTGCGGTGCGTTCGTGGTCCGGGATCTTTTCGACCCCGTGGGTTTCAATTTGCGTAAGGCTTTGGTCGTTGTTGTTGTTATTCATGATCTGCTCCGATCATAAAGGCGCGCCTCATCGTGTGTGAGGCGTCACCTGTTTGGCTAAGGGGATGGCAGCCCTTCCGGCATTGCGGACAAATGTTCGTGGCAGGCCAGCCAATGGCCTTGTTGTTCTAGGCTCGACGCTTGTTTCTTGAAAACAATCGTCTCGCGCTCCTGGCTGAAATGTTGCTCCCCTTGCATGCGCAGCTCGGTGGCCACGTCATGGATAAACACCGCCACGTCACCTTGCAGGCTGACGAAGGCGTTGCTCGAAGTGCACGACAGCACTTCAAAGCCATCCTCGGCACGCCAGCTGTCCCACAAGGCCTGATAGGCATCGCGCGACAGCAGCGGCTGTTCGAGGGTGTAAAACACGAAACTTGCATCGGCGCTGAACGCGCCGAAATAAGCCTCGCGATCGTTACGAGCGAAGGCGGATACCAGATCGGCAGCCGCTTTCAACACCTGATCACGTTCGTTCATGGCCGAACCCTCAGCGGTGAACCACGCCAGGCAGTACGCAGAGCATTTCGTACAGCAGGTTGGCGGCCAGCAGCGAGGTGTTGCCGGTAGTGTCGTAGGCGGGCGAGACTTCTACCAGATCGCAGCCGATCAGGTCGAGGCCCTGACAGCCGCGAACGATTTCAATCGCCTGAATGGTCGTCAGACCCCCGATTTCCGGGGTGCCGGTGCCGGGCGCCCAGGCCGGGTCGATGCCGTCGATGTCGAAGCTCAGGTACACCGGGCCGCCGCCGACTTTCTCGCGCACTTCGGCCATCAGCGGCGCCAGCGATTTGTGCCAGCACTCTTCGGCCTGCACCACGCGGAAACCCTGATCGCGGCTCCAGTTGAAGTCGTCAGCGGTGTAGCCCTGCGCGCGCAGACCAATTTGCACCACGCGGTCGCAGTCCAGCAGACCTTCTTCGACGGCGCGACGGAAGGTCGTGCCGTGGGCGATCTTCTCGCCGAACATGTGATCGTTGACGTCAGCGTGGGCATCGATGTGCACCAGTCCGACCTTGCCGTGCTTTTTATGGATGGCACGCAGGATCGGCAGGGTGATGGTGTGGTCGCCACCCAGGGTCATCGGGATCACGTTGTGCTCGAGGATGTTGTCGTAGGCTTCTTCGATGATGCGCACGGCGTCGAGCAGGTTGAAGGTGTTGATCGCCACGTCACCGATGTCGGCGACCGACAGCGAGTCGAACGGCGCGGCGCCGGTGGCCATGTTGTACGGGCGGATCATCACCGATTCGGTGCGGATGTCGCGCGGCCCGAAGCGGGTGCCGGGGCGCAGCGAAGTACCGATGTCCAGTGGCACGCCAACGAAGGCAGCGTCCAGGCCGGCAGCGGTCGGTACATGGGGGAGTCGGAGCATGGTGGCGATGCCGCCGAAGCGCGGCATTTCGTTGCCGCCCAGTGGTTGGTGAAGAATCTTGTCCACGGGTAGGGCCTCATCGTCTTTGTTTTATTTATGTCGGCGCACCGTTGAGCACAGGTTCGGACGCCGCTGTGGGGCCGATTCTGCGAAATGTAGTGCGGGGGAAGAATCGCTACGGGCAAAAACTTAGTTCAGATTTTTCTAAACTAATGGTGAGGCCCGGGATAGACTTCCCGAACCCGTACCGATACCCCTGTGGCGAGGGGATTTATCCCCGATCGGCTGCGCAGCAGTCGTAAATTCGTTGCTCGCGACTTCCCGGATGGATCGGTTTACAGGCTTGGGGCGGCTTCGCCACCCATCGGGGATAAATCCCCTCACCACAAAGTCATCAGCGTTCGACAGATGTTTGGAGAGCCGCATGGCCAACGCTTTACCCGACCTGAAACTATTGCGCATCTTCGTCAGCGTGGTCCGCCATCAGGGCTTTGCCAATGCGCAGCAGGAGCTCAACCTGTCGACCTCGGCGATCAGCACTTACATGAGCCAGCTTGAAGCGGCGCTCGGCCTGGTGCTGTGCCATCGCGGACGCGGTGGATTCAGCCTGACCAGCAAGGGCGAGCTGTTCCATCAGGAAACCCTGCGCCTGCTGGCCGAACTCGAAGGTTTCGAGCAATACGCCGCGGCGCTCAAGGGCGAACTGCGCGGCACGCTCAACCTCGGGGTGATCGACTCCACTGTCAGCGATAAGGCCTTGCCGTTCGCCGAAGCCATCGGTGCCTACAGTCAGGAACACCCGGCGGTGCATTTGCATCTGTCGGTGATGAGCCCGTACGAATTGCAGCTCGGCGTGCAGGACAATCGACTCGATCTTGCCATCGGTGCGTTTTCCACGCGCATGAGCGGTCTGGTGTACATGCCACTGTACCGCGAGCAGCACTGGCTGTATTGCAGCAGCCGGCATCCGCTGTTCAACGAACGGCGGATCCCCGAGCAGGTCATCACCCAGCAACGCATGGTCGGCCGTGGTTACTGGAGCCAGGCAGAGCTGGCCCGCCACGGTTTCAAGCACAGCGCGGCGACCGTGGAAAGTATGGAGGCGCAGCTGATTCTGGTGCTGTCCGGCGCCTACATCGGTTACTTGCCAGAACATTACGCCCAGGCCTGGGCCGACAAGGGCGACCTGCGCGTGTTGCTGCCGGCGACCTTCGGTTATCAGGCGCCGTTTTCGATGATCATGCGCCGTGGCCGCAGCCGCGAGCCGCTGATCCAGACCTTCCGTGATTTGCTCAAAGCACAGCTCAATCAGGCATAAGAACCATGTCCAGACCCCAATGCCCGCGCTGCCTGCGCCCACAAAGCCACTGCCTGTGCTCGCTGATTCCGCGCCTCGACAGCCGCACCCGCGTTCTGCTGTTGCAGCATCCGAGCGAGGTCAATCACGCGCTCAACACCGCGCGACTGGCAGCGCTGGGTTTGACCAATGCCGAGTTGATTGTCGGTGAAGTGTTCGAGGATTTACCGGCGCTGTTGAGTCAGCCGGGGTATCAGGCGCGGTTGCTGTTTCCCGCTGACGATGCGCAGCCGATGCAGGCTTACCGCGAATCCGATCAACCGTTGTTGCTGGTGGTGCCGGACGGCACCTGGCGCAAGGCGCGCAAGATGCTCCACCTCAATCCGCTATTGGCAGCGTTGCCACGGGTGACGCTGGCGCAGTGCGGGGTGTCGCGCTACCGGTTGCGCAAGGCACCGGGGCCGGGGGCGTTGTCGACCATCGAGGCGATTGTGCAGGCGCTGGAAACTCTGGAAGCGCCGACGACGTTTGCGCCGTTGCTCAAGCCGTTCGAAGCGTTGATCGAGGGGCAGATTGCGGCGATGGGGGAGGAGGTCTACCAGCGAAATCATGGAGAAAAATAGTTGTTGTCTGGCCTGGCCCCATCGCTGGCAAGCCAGCTCCCACAGTGTCCGTGTCGAACACAAAATCTGTGAACACCTCAGAACCTGTGGGAGCTGGCTTGCCAGCGATGAGGCCAGCCAATTCACCACAAAATCCAGACATTTCTACCGCTCCCGCATCGCCTCGGTCCGGGCTTTGAGCACTGGTTTAAGCAGATAATCCAGCACACTTTTCTCCCCGGTAATAATGTCCACCGTCGCCACCATCCCCGGGATGATCAGCAGCGGTTTCACGTCCCCGCCCAAATGGTTTTTATCGGTGCGTACCTGAATCAGGTAGAAGCTGTTGCCCTTGTCATCGGTGATGGTGTCGGCGCCGATCAGTTCCAGTTTCGCGCTCAGCCCGCCGTAGATCGTGTAGTCATAGGCACTGAACTTGACCATGGCTTTCTGGCCCGGATGGAGGAACGCGACGTCTTGCGGACGGACCTTGGCTTCGATCAGCAGGTTGTCTTCCAGCGGCACGATTTCCACCATGTCGCTGCCCGGCTGCACCACGCCGCCGATGGTGTTGACCTTGAGTTGCTTGATCACCCCATGCACCGGCGAAGTCACGGTGGTGCGGCTGACCCGGTCGTCGATGGCGATGCTCGACGCGGTGATTTTCGACAGGTCGGTGCGCTTCTGATTGAGGTCCTTGGCGGCGTCGGAGCGGAAGGTCTGTTCCGATTCGTCGATCTTGCTCTTGATCTCGTTGATTGCCGATTCCGCCCGTGGGATCGCCAGGGTCGTTGCGTTCAGTGAGCCGCGAATTTCCACCGCGCTGCGTTTCAGTCGCAGGATCTCCACCGGTGACACCGCACCCGTGCCGACCAGTGGCGCCGACATGTTCATCTCTTGCTGCAGCAGCGCCAGGCTGGAACTGTACTGGCCTTGCTTGGAGCGGAACTCCGCCAGCTCCTGAGTCTTCTGCCGCAGCTGTTCGGTGAGGGTGCGTTGTTCGCTGGCCAGACGCCGTTGGCGCTGGTCGTAGAGTGCCCGTTCGTCTTCGGCGACCTGTGGCGCTTTGGCGATCACCTCGTCAGACAGTTTGAACGGACGGCCCTCGGCTTCGGCGGAAAGGCGTTCGACTTGCGCGGTCAGGGCGTAACGATCGGCCTCGCTCTCACCCTTGTTCGACAGGAAGCGTGTGTCATCCAGGCGCAGCAGCTTGTCACCCTTGTTCACCATCTGTCCTTCACGGACAAAAATCTCGGTGACGATCCCGCCCTCCAGGTTCTGGATCACCTGGACCTTGCTTGACGGAATCGCCTTGCCTTCGCCCATGGTCACTTCTTCAAGTACGGCGAACTTGGCCCAGACCAGCGCACTGATCAACAGCGCCGCCGCCAGCCACACGGTGATCCGCGACCAGCGCGGCGAATCCTGCAACGAAGCGCCGGCGGTTTCCGGCATGAACTCGGCTTCGGCGCTTTTGCCGAAACTGTCGAAGTAGCCGCGTGATTTGCTATCTGAAGATGCAGACATGGGGCGATACCCCTCAGTTAGGAAACATCAAACCGCACAACCCATGCGTCGCCCGGAACACTTACTTGTGGTGAGGGGATTTATCCCCGATAGGGTGCGAAGCGCCCTCAGAGTCTTTGGGGCTGCTGCGCAGCCCATCGGGGATAAATCCCCTCGCCACAGGTTTTGTGAGAGCCATGAGTTATGTGCACGCATCTAAACCGCCGCCGAGCCGACGCGGCCCTTGCGCAGTGCATCGATGACCGCTTCTTTCGGACCGTCGGCGACGACCCGGCCGTTGTCCAGTACCAGCAGCCGATCCACCAGGCTCAGCATCGAGGTGCGGTGGGTGACCAGCAGCAATGTCTTGCCTTGCACCCAGCCGTGGAGCTTCTGGCGCAGCAGGTCTTCGCTGCTGTTGTCCATGGCGCTGGTGGGTTCGTCGAGCAGCATGATCGGTGGGTCGAGCAGCAATGCCCGAGCGAGTAAAACGGCCTGGCGCTGGCCGCCGGAAAGTAGCTGGCCGCGTTCGCCTACCGGCCGGTCGAAGCCTTGCGGATGCTGCCGCGCCAGCTCGGTGACGCCGGTCAGTTCAGCGACTTCGAGCATGCGCGAATCGCTGATGTAGCGCGCGCCGAGGGTCAGGTTGTCGCGCAGGCTGCCGGCCAGCAGCGGCAGGTCGTGCGCGACGTAACCGATCTGCTGGCGCAAGTCGGCGACATCCAGTTGCCGCAGGTCGAGACCGTCGAGCAGCAACTGGCCTTCCTCGGGTTCATAGAAGCCCATCACCAGCCGCGCCAGGGTGCTTTTGCCTGAGCCGCTGCGGCCGATGATGCCGATCCGTTCGCCGGGTTTCATGCTGAAGCTGACGTTGCTCAGCGCCGGTGCGTTCTGGCCGTTGTAGTGAAAGGTCACGCCGCTGACGTCCAGCGCACCTTGCAGCTGCGTGCGTTCCAGCGGTCGCTGTTTGCCGTCGCGCTCCTGTGGCAGGCCCATCAGCGCGTCGGTGCTTTTCATGGTCAGTTGCGCTTGCTGGTAGCGGGTGATCAGCCCGGCGATCTGCCCCAGCGGCGCGAGCACCCGGCTGCCGAGCATGTAGCTGGCCACCAGCGCACCGACGCTGAGGTTGCCGGCGATGATGCTGTAGACCCCGGCGACGATCGTCGCCATCCCGGAAAACTGCTGAATGAATAGCGTGCCGTTGGTCGCCAGCGCCGAGAGGTTGCGCGCGTGGCTGTCGAGGCGGGTGAGGGCGCCGTGGGTGCTTTCCCATTTGTGCTGGCGTTCGCTTTCGGCGCTGCAGGCCTTGAGGGTTTCCAGGCCGCCGAGGGTTTCGATCAGCAACGCCTGTCGTTCGGCACCCAGGCTCAGGCTTTTCTGCACGGTGTCGCGCAGGCGCACCTGAATCGCCAGAGCAAATATGATCGTGATCGGAAACGCCAGCAGCGGAATCACCACCAGCCAGCCACCGAGCAGACCGATCACCACCAGCATCAACACCACGAAGGGCAGGTCGATCAGGCTGGTCAGGGTCACGGCGGTGAGGAATTCGCGCAGGCCCTGAAAGTCATGAATGCTCTGGGCGAAACCGCCGATGGTTGCCGGCCGCGCCTTCATCGCCATACCGGTGATGCGCTCAAATAAAGTCGCGGAAAGGATCACATCGGTTTTCTTCCCGGCGGTGTCCAGCAGGTGCGCGCGCACCACCCGCAGCACCAGTTCGAAACCGGTGCCGATCAGCAGGCCGATCGCCAACACCCACAGGGTCGAGGTGGCCTGATTCGGCACCACGCGGTCGTAGGTCTGCATCACGAACAGCGGCACCATCAGGCCCAGCAGGTTGATCAGGAAACTGGCGAGGATCGCGTCGCTGTACAGCCATTTCGACAGCTTCAGGGTGTCGCGAAACCAGGCATGCACGCGCGGCACCAGCGGTGACCGCAAGTCTTCGAGTTCGTGGCGTGGACGGGCGAACAAGGCCTGGCCGCTGTAGTGTTCGGCGAGTTCTTCGCGCTCGACCCATTGCTCGCCGCCATCGGCTTCGCTGGGCAGGATCAGCGCCTTGCCGTCATCGGCGAAACGCCGCAGGACGGCGGTGCGCCCATCCTTGAGCAGCAACAGAATCGGCAGATTCAGCGCAGAAATATCCTTCAGTTCGCGGCGCAACAAGCGCGCCTGCAAACCGGCCCGGGCCGCCGCACGGGGCAGCAGATCCAGGCTCAGACGTTGCTTGTTCAGGGGCAGCCCGGCACTCAGGCTGGCACGACTGACCGTCGCGCCATGCAGTTTGCAGAGGATCAGCAGACCGTCGAGTAACGGGTCATCGAAGCTCAGCCGCGGATCGATCCCGGTGTGTCCGCCTTCGGCCATGCTGGTCATATTGATCGCCCCTGTAATGACTGGTCCAACCTGTGGCGAGGGGATTTATCCCCGATGGCTGCGCAGCAGCCCCATGGAACTCATTGCTGCTCAAATCTTTGGGGTCACTGCGCAACCCAGCGGGAGCAAGCTCCCTCGCCACAAAGGGTCGTGGGACTTACTTCAGCTCAGGCAGGCGTGCTTCGTTTTTGACTTCGGTCGCCGCAATGGCATCCGCCGGCAGCACCACCCGTTGCTTGCTCAGCAACTGGCCCATGTTCGCCAGCACGCGGTACATCGAATATTCCTCGGTGTAGCGGATTTCGGTGTAGCGACGGTTGGCGTTGTAAAGCTCGTTTTCACTGTCGAGCAAGTCGAGCAGGGTGCGTTGGCCGAGGCCGAACTGATCCTGATACGCCGCACGTACACGCTTGGTGGTCTCGGCGTATTCACGGGCGGTCGGGGTCTGTTTGTTCGCGTTGACCATGGCGTTCCACGCCAGGTGAATGTTCTCGTTCAACTGACGCAAGGCGTTGTTGCGTATGTCCATCGCCTGATTGATCTGGTGCGCATCGGAGGCCAGACGAGCCTTGTCGCTGCCGCCACGGAACAGGTTGTAATTCATGATCACGCCGACGCGCCATTCGTTGTCGTGGCCTTCATCGCCTTGCACGTTGTTGTTCGCACCCACCGCCGCTTCGGCGTCGAAACGCGGGTAGAACGGCGACTTGGCGACTTCGTACTGGCTCTCGGCCGACTGCACGTCCGCCTGCGCGGATTTCAGGTACGGGTTGTTCTCGACCATGCTCTGCTGGGCTTCCGGCAGGCTGGTGGGGATTTCGCCGCGAGTCGACGGTGGTGCTTCCAGTTCATCGGGCATGCGCCCGACCACGGCGTAGAAGTTCGATTCGGCGTCGGCCAGATCGACTTCGGCGGTGTCGAGGTTGTTCTGCGCCAGCGCCTTACGTGCGACCGACTGATCGGAGTCGGCGGTGCTGCCGATGCCGCGCTGGGTGCGCAGGCCGATCTGATCGTTGACGCGCAAGTGCGCTTGCAGGTTGTTCCGGGCCAGCGTCACCAGTTCACGGCGCTTGAGCACTTCGAGGTAGACCTCGATGGTACGCAGCGCCAGATCCTGAGCGGTGCCTTGCGCGTAGTAAGCGCGCGAGTTGGAAACGCCCTTGGTGCGCTCGACCTCGTTGGCGGTGTTGAAGCCGTCGAAGATCATTTGCCGCAGCCGTAGCTCCGACTGGGTGTAATTGAGGATTTCGGTGTGGTGATTACCGAAAGCCCGGGTATTGGTGTTGTCGCTGTAACCGCGCCCGTAAGCGGCATTCAGATCGACGGACGGATAGAAGCCACCCTTGGCCACTTTCACTTGCTCATCGGCGGACAGTTTGGCGTCCACGCGCGAGGCGAGGTCCGGGTGGGTGGCGATGGTGCTTTGAATCGCTTCGGTCAGATTCATGGCCTGGGCTTGGGAAGTGCAAGCCATGGCCAGCAAAACCGCGCTGCAGAGGGGGGTTAAAACGCGCATGGGGTGCATCTCCCTGGTCCTGATGGTGCGTTACTGTCGCCAAATATTTGACGATAATTTGAGGTGTAAGCGTTTCACTCTTGTAACAACAGAGCTAAGAACATCCTGAAGCGTAGCTAAGAAAAAATTTTCATAAGGCTTATGCCGAAAAAAACTTATGCGCTTGGCGAAAACCAGCACATTGTTCAGAGCGAAAGCCTTTGTTTCATGCGCTTTAGGGAGCACAAAAAGGCTTGAGGAAAGTTCCATTCACTTTGCGACATACGGCGAAGTACTGCTGAAGGGGAGGGACGCGTAGCGGCAGATGAGCGACAGATTTTTGTCACTCGGGTGATTCACCACCGTTACGTAGCGTTAGTGGGTTCGCTGCATTGATCAGGATTCTGAAGTGCTTGAAAGCACTGAAGTTTCCTCGTTTGCGCAACCTGCGAAACGAACTGTCGAGGTGCGAGCGTCGCCCCGACAACCCGATTGAGCCATGGGCTGCTTCGCGAACCAGTGCCGACGGTGGTCGGCAGCGGAGGAATTCACATGGCAACGCTCATCGGGACAGTCACTAAAGTCATTGGTCAGGTTTTTGCGCAGGGCACCGACGGCACGCGCCGCGCCCTGGTCGAGGGCGACCGCTTGTTTGCCGGCGATCAAGTGATCACCGGCGCAGAAGGTGCCGTCGCCATTCATCTGCAAAATGGCCACGAGTTGACCCTGGGCCGCGACAGCAGCATGACCATGTCCGGGCAGCTGCTGGCCAATCAGGCGGTGCACATTGATTCCCCTGAAGCGCTGACGCCGAGCGAAGCGCAACTGACCGATGTCGAGCAGATTCAGAAAGCCATCGCCGCCGGCGAAGACCCGACCAAAGCGGCAGAGGCCACCGCCGCCGGCCCGAATGCACCGGGCGGCGCGCCAGGTGAGTTGGGTGGCGGCCACAGTTTTGTGTTGCTGACCGAAGTCGGTGGGCGCGTGGACCCGGTGATCGGCTTCCCGACTGCCGGTTTCAACGGTATTCCCGAGTTTCCCGAAGAGCGGCATAACGCAGTCATCGACAATGGCGACAACACGCCGATCGTGCCGCCACCGGTCAACAATCTGGTGACCCTCAGTGGCCTCGCCGTGCCTGGCGGTGAGCTGACTTTCAATGAAGCCAACCTGCCTGCCGGCTCCTCGGCCAACCCCGGCGCGCTGACCCAGAGCGGCAGCTTTACGGTGTCGGCGCCGGACGGTCTGAGCAGCCTGAACATCGGCGGTATCAACGTGATCGGCGGTGGTGTGGCGGCCGGTTTCCCGCAGTCGATCACCACGCAACTGGGCAACACCCTGACCATCACCGGGTATAACGCCAGCACCGGCGTAGTCAGCTACAGCTACACCCTCAACGGCAACGATGCCCATCCGGCCGGTGACGGCGCCAACAGCCTCAGTGAACATTTCACGGTGACCGCAAGCGACAGCAATGGCGACAGCGCCACCGGCTCGCTCGACGTCAACATCATTGATGACGTGCCCAAAGCGGTGAATGACAGTAACGCCAACACCGCCTCGGAAGCCCTGCTGACCCTCACCGGCAACGTCCTGACCAACGACGTGCAAGGCGCCGACCGCGTGCCCACCGGCCCGGTCACTGCCGGCACCTTTACCGGCACTTTCGGCACCCTCGTATTGAATGCCAATGGCACGTACACCTACACCCTGAACACCAGCGACGCAGACTTCAAAGCGCTGCACGGTGGCGGCAATGGCACCGAGACTTTCACCTACACCCTCACCGATTCGGACGGCGATACCAGCACTGCGAATCTGGTTCTGCAGATTCACAACAACGACGATCCGGTGGTGATCAACGGGTTGAACGTTGAAGGTGGCGAGCTGACGGTTTATGAAAAAAACCTCAGCAGCGGTAGCGAGCCGGATTCCAGTGCGCTGACCCAGGGCGGCACGTTTACCATCACCGCGCTGGACGGCGTCACCACGCTGACCGTCGGCGGCATTGCCGTGGTCACCAACGGCGTTGCTGCAGGCTTCCCGCAATCGGTTACCACGCCGTTGGGCAGCACGCTGACTATCACCGGTTTCAATGCGACCACCGGGGTGGTGAGTTACAGCTACACCCTCGATCACAACGATGCGCATCCGACCGGCAACGGTGCCAATACCTTGCCTGAGCAATTTGCTGTCACCGTGGTGGACGACAACGGCACGACTGCCAATGCGACCCTTGACGTTAATGTGGTCGACGACCTGCCTAAAGCGGTGAACGACAGCAACGCCAACACCGCGTCGGAAACCAATCTGACTCTGACCGGCAACGTGCTGACCAACGACGTGCAAGGCGCCGACCGCGTACCCACCGGCCCAGTGACTGCCGGTACTTTCACCGGCACCTACGGCACTCTGGAACTGCACGCCGACGGCACTTATACCTACACGCTCAACCCGACCGACGCCGACTTCAAAAACCTGCACGGCGGTGGCAACGGCACCGAGACTTTCACCTACACCATCACCGATTCGGACGGCGATACCAGCACCGCCAACCTCGTCCTGCAAATCCACAACAACGACGACCCAGTGGTCATCAGCGGCCTCGACGTGAACGGCGGCGAGCTGACGGTTTACGAAAAAAACCTCAGCACCGGCAGCGCGCCGGATGTCAACGCACTGACCCAGAGCGGCACGTTCACCATCATTGCACTGGACGGCGTCACCACGCTGACCGTCGGCGGCATAGCCGTGGTCACCAATGGCGTGGCCGCGGGCTTCCCGCAATCGGTCACTACACCGCTCGGCAGCACGCTGACCATCACCGGTTTCAACGCCACTACGGGTGTTGTGAGTTACAGCTACACGTTGATCGACAACGAGGCACACCCAACCGCCAACGGCGCAAACAACCTGCCCGAGCAGTTCGCCGTAACGGTAGTGGATGACAATGGCACCACCGCCAACGCGACCCTCGATGTGAACATCATCGACGACCTGCCAAAAGCCGCGAACGACAGCAACGCCAATACCGCGTCAGAGACCAATCTGACCCTCACCGGTAACGTCCTGACCAACGACGTGCAAGGCGCCGACCGCGTACCCACCGGTCCAGTCACCGCCGGTACGTTCACCGGCACCTACGGCACCCTGGAACTGCACACCGACGGCACCTACACCTACACGCTGAACACCACCGACGCCGACTTCAAAAACCTGCACGGTGGCGGCAATGGCACCGAAACCTTCACCTACACCATCACCGATTCGGACGGCGATACCAGCACCGCCAACCTCGTCCTGCAGATCCACAACAACGACGATCCGGTGATCATCAACGGGCTCGACGTCAATGGCGGTGAACTCACCGTCTACGAGAAAAATCTCACTGACGGCAGCGCACCGGACTCCACCGCACTGACCCAAAGCGGCACCTTCACCATCACTGCGCTGGACGGCGTGACGAGCCTGACCGTCGGTGGCATCGCCGTGGTCACCAACGGCGTGGCCGCAGGCTTCCCGCAATCGGTCACCACGCCGCTGGGCAGCACGCTGACCATCACCGGTTTCAACGCGACCACCGGTGTCGTCAGCTACAGCTACACCCTGGTCGACAACGAGGCACACCCGACCGCCAACGGCGCCAACAATCTGCCTGAACAGTTCGCCGTCACCGTAGTGGACGACAACGGCACCACTGCCAACGCAACGCTCGACGTCAACATCATCGACGACCTGCCAAAAGCCGTGAACGACAGCAACGCCAACATCGCGTCGGAAAGTCAGTTGACCCTGACCGGCAACGTCCTCACTAACGACGTGCAGGGCGCCGACCGCGTACCCACCGGCCCGGTCACCGCCGGTACGTTCACTGGCACCTATGGCACGCTGGAACTGCACACTGACGGCACTTACACCTACACCCTCAACACCAACGACGCCGACTTCAAAAACCTGCACGGCGGCGGCAACGGCACCGAAAATTTCACCTACACCCTCACTGATTCCGACGGCGATACCAGCACTGCCAACCTCGTCCTGCAGATCCACAACAACGACGATCCGGTGATCCTCAACGGTCTCGACGTGAATGGCGGCGAACTCACCGTCTACGAAAAAAACCTCAGCGACGGCACCAGTCCCGATACGCCGGCGCTGACTCAGAGCGGTTCCTTCACCGTGACCGCGCTCGACGGTCTGCAAACCCTGACCGTAGGCGGCATCAACGTCGTCACCGGTGGTGTGGCCGCAGGCTTCCCGCAATCGATCGTTACGCCGTTGGGCAGCACGCTGACCATCACCGGCTACAACCCGGCGACTGGCGTGGTCAGCTACAGCTACACCCTGGTCGATAACGAAACCCATCCGAACGGCAATGGCGCCAACAGCATCACCGAGAACTTCAACGTGGTGGCGACTGACACTGACGGCAGCACCGCCAGCGGCCAGATCAACGTCAACATCATCGATGACCTGCCGAGCGCGCATGCCGATGCCGCGTCGGTGGCGGAGGGCGGCACCGTCAGCGGCAACGTGCTCGACAATGACATCGGCGGCGCCGACGGCCCGGCGGTGACCGGCGCGGTGGTCGGTGTGCGCGCCGGCTCCGACACCTCGACCTCGGCCATCGGCGGCCTCAACAGCAACATCAATGGCACCTACGGTTACCTGACGCTGGACGCCAACGGCAACGCGGTCTATCACAGCAACCCCAATGCCGTGAACGGCCCCGGTGCGGTGGATGTGTTCACCTACACCGTGCGCGATTCCGATGGCGATGAAAGCACCACCACCATCACCATCGATGTCGCCAACAGCAAGCTGTATGCGACCAGCGACACCGACGTCACCGTCTACGAAAAAGCCCTCGACCTGACCAAGGACGGCGCCGATCTGGCCCCGGGTACGGTCATCGGCAGCGATCCGACCAACACTGGCGAAACCGCGTCCGGCACGCTGGTCGGTTCGGTCACCGGCGCGGTCGGCGCCATTAGCTATGCGCTGGTCGGCAGTGCCACCGGCAACTACGGGCAGATCGTGCTCAACCCCAACGGCACTTACACCTACACACTGACCTCGCCGGCGACCACCACACCGCACGCCGACGACGGTGCCAACACCCTGACTGAAACCTTCACCTATCAGGCCACCGATTCGCTGGGCAATGTGGTCACCAGCACCATCGTTGTCAGCATTGTCGATGACGTGCCCAAGGCGATGAACGACAGCAACGCCACCAGTGCCTCGGAAACCCAGCTGACCCTGACCGGCAACGTGCTGAGCAACGACGTGCAGGGCGCGGACGTGGTCGCCACCGGACCGAATGCCGGGCCGATCACCGCCGGTACCTTCACCGGGACTTACGGCACGCTGGTGCTCAATGCCAACGGCACTTACACCTACACGCTCAACCCGGCTGACGCCGACTTCAAAGCGCTGCACGGCGGTGGAAACGGCACCGAGACATTCACCTACACCCTCACCGATGCTGACGGCGATACCAGCACCGCGAACCTGGTGCTGAACATCCACAACAACGACGATCCGGTGGTGCTCAACGGCCTCGACGTCAATGGCGGCGAACTCACCGTCTACGAGAAAAACCTCAGTGACGGCACCAGCCCCGATACTCCGGCGCTGACCCAGAGCGGTACGTTCACCGTCACGGCCCTGGATGGCCTGCAAACCCTCACCGTCGGTGGCATTGCCGTCGTGACCAACGGGGTCGCCGCAGGCTTCCCGCAATCGGTGGTGTCGCCGCTGGGCAGCACGTTCACCGTCACCGGTTACAACCCTGCGACCGGCGTGGTCAGCTACAGCTATACCCTGGTGGATAACGAAAATCACCCGACCGGTAACGGCGCCAACAGCCTCACCGAAAACTTCAACGTGGTCGCGACTGACACCGACGGCAGCACCGCCAGCGGCCAGATCAACGTCAACATTATCGATGACCTGCCGACCGCAAAGGCCGACACCGGCTCGGTGGCGGAGGGCGGCACGGTCAATATCAGCGTGCTCGGCAACGATGTCACCGGTGCCGATGGCGCAGCGGCGGGCGGGGCAGTGGTCGGCGTGCGCGCCGGCAGCAATACCGCGACCTCGGCGATCGGCGGCCTCAACAGCAACATCAACGGCACCTACGGCTACCTGACCCTCGACGCGGCAGGTAACGCCATCTACCACAGCAACCCGAACTCGGTGAGCCCACCGGGCGCCACCGACACCTTCACCTACACCATCCGCGACAGCGACGGTGACGAAAGCACCACCACCATCACCATCAATGTCGCCGACAGCAAACTGATTGCGTCGGTCGATCAGGACGTGACGGTCTACGAAAAAGCCCTCGACCTGACCAAGGACGGCCAGGACCTGGCCCCCGGCACGGTCACCGGCAGCGACCCGAGCAACACCGGCGAAACCGCCACCGGCACACTGGTCGGTGCAGTCACTGGCGGCAGCGGGGCGCTCACCTACACCCTGGTCGGCAGCGCCACCGGCACTTACGGGCAGATCCAGCTCAACGCCGACGGCACTTACACTTACACCCTGACCTCGGCACCGAAAACCATACCGAACGCCAACGACGGCGCCAACACCCTGAGCGAAAGTTTCACCTACAAAGCCACCGATGCACTGGGCAACAGCACCACCAGCACGATTGTGGTCAACATCGTCGATGACGTGCCCAAAGCCGTGGCGTCGGATCGTTCGGTGGCGGCGGTGGAGATCGATTCCAACCTGCTGATCGTCCTCGACATCTCCGGCAGTATGGCCGACGCCTCCGGTGTACCGGGGCTGTCACGGCTGGCGCTGGCCAAGCAGGCCATCAGTGCCTTGCTCGACAAGTACGATGATCTTGGCGATGTGAAGGTACAACTCGTCACCTTCAGCAGTAATGCCACTGACCGGACTTCGGTGTGGGTCGATGTGGCGACGGCCAAGTCCATACTCGCTGGCCTCACCGCCGGTGGCGGTACCAACTACGACGCTGCCGTGGCGGTGATGCAGACCGCGTTCAACACCTCGGGCAAACTCACCGGGGCGCAGAACGTCGGCTACTTCTTCTCCGACGGCAAACCCAACGAAGGCGACATCAACGCTGCCGACGAAGCCGCGCTGAAAAACTTCCTCGATGCCAACAACATCAAGAACTACGCCATCGGTCTGGGCAGCGGCGTGAGCAACGCCAACCTCGATCCGCTGGCCTATGACGGCATCAGCCACACCAACACCAACGCGGTGGTGGTCACAGATCTCAATCAGCTCAACTCGGTGCTCTCGGGCACCGTCGAAGGCGCGCCGGTCACCGGTTCGCTGCTGGGCGAGGGCGGTACCTTCGGCGCCGATGGCGGTTTCATCAAATCCATCGTGGTCGACGGCACCACCTACACCTATGACCCGCGCGCCAACAGCGGCCAGGGTTCGCTGACCGCAAGCGGCGGCACCAACCACGGTACGTTCAACACCGTGAACAACACGATCAGCATTGCCACCAACAACAGCGGCACGCTGGTGATCAACCTGGACACCGGCGACTACAGCTACACCTCGCAGAAAACCACAACCACGGTGATCACCGAGAACATCGGCTTCACCCTCAGCGATAACGACGGCGACCTTGCCAGCTCGACGCTGACGGTGAAAGTGATCCCCAATTCGCCGCCAGTGGCGGTGGACGACCATGTCATCACCAACGTGCTGTCGGGCAATATCGTCGTGCCGGGCGAACTGTTGCTGGCCAATGACACCGACCCGGACGGCGACACGCTCAACGCCTCGCCGACCAGCTTCAACACCGGTTGGGTAGCCAAGGGCGCGGACTTCACCGGTACCGGCGCAATCAACTTCGCCGGCACCGGCAATACCGCCGCCAACCAGAACCTGGCCGACGTACGCGCTGCATTCGCCGCCAACACCGCCGCGATGACCGCAGTGCTGGTGGTCAGCGGTTACCTCGGTGCGGTGACCAATGCCAATGCCAACGATGAGGACCTGATCACCGTCAAACTGAAACAGGGCGAAACGCTGAACCTGGATCACAACCTCGCGGCCGGCCACGTCACCATGGAGTACTCGGTCAACGGCGGCGCGTTCGTCAGCATCGCTGACGGCGGCACCATCACTGCCGGTGCCGATGGCACCTACCAGATCCACGTGACCAACATCAGCAACACCAGCGGCAGCAATCCGACGGCAGCGGAAAACTATCAACTGACCATGACGGTCAACTACGCCGGCGCCCACGACGTGACGCCGGATTTCCACGGCACCTACACCGCCAATGACAACCATGGCGGCAGCGACACCGCCAACGTCAGCATCACCTATCAGGATGGCCACACCCTCACCGGCACTGCCGGGGATGACATTCTGGTGGCGGGCACCGGCAACAACATCCTCAATGGCGGCGACGGCAACGACGTACTGACCGCCGGTTCCGGCAACAACGAGATGCACGGCGGCGCGGGCAACGACTTGCTCTACAGCGGCCCGGGCAACGACATTCTCGACGGCGGCACCGGCATCGACACGGTCAGCTATGCCCACGCCACCGCCGGGGTCACGGTCAACCTCGGCCTGCTCGGCGCGCAAAACACCATCGGCGCCGGTACCGACACGATCAGTAATATCGAGAATCTGGTCGGCTCGAACTTCAACGACACCCTGACCGGCGACAACAATAACAACGTGATCAACGGCGGCCTGGGCAATGACATCCTCAACGGTGGTGGCGGAGATGACCTGCTGATCGGCGGCATGGGCAACAACACCCTGACTGGCGGGGCCGGCGCGGACACCTTCCAGTACCTGAAGGGCAACACCGGCCACGACACCATCACCGATTTCACCCCCGGCACCGACAAGCTCGACCTGTCGCAACTGCTGCAAGGTGAAAACGGCACCACCGCGTCGCTGGACGACTATCTGCACTTCACCGTCACCGGCAGCGGCGCCTCGGTTCTCACCAGCATCGACGTCAGCGCGCTGGCCGGCGCCACGCCGAACCAGACCATCGACTTGGCCGGCGTCAACCTCGCCAGCCACTACGGCGTGACCCCGGGGGCGGGTGGGGTGGTAGCCGGCGGGCACGACACGGCGACGATCATCAGCGGCATGCTCAATGATCATTCGCTGAAAGTGGACACAGTGTGATCAAGGCCTGAAACGACAAAACCCGCCGCCCCGATCAGTCGGGACGGCGGGTTTTGTCTGTCTGGAGAACTGCGTTGCCAGTGAGTCAGCCTTCGCGAGCAGGCTCGCTCCCACATTGGATTTAGAGTGCTCAGCATTTTGTGAACAACAAAGCTCCCCTGTGGGAGCGAGCCTGCTCGCGAAAGCGGCCTACCAGCCGACCAATCCCCAACTGAATGCACTCGGTCAAATTGTGGGAGCTGGCTTGCCAGCGATGGCGGCCTCCCAGCCGACCAACCTCCCACCTGAATGCACGCATTCCAACTGTGGGAGCGAGCCTGCTCGCGAAAGCGGCCTCACAGCAGACCAATCCCCAACTGAATGCACTCAGTCAAATGGTGGGAGCTGGCTTGCCAGCGATGGCGGCCTCCCAGCCAACCAACCTCCCACCTGAATGCACGCATTCCAACTGTGGGAGCGAGCCTGCTCGCGAAAGCGGCCTCACAGTCGACCAATCCCCAACTGAATGCACTCGGTCAAATGGTGGGAGCTGGCTTGCCAGCGATGGCGGCCTACCAGCCGACCAATCCCCAACTGAATGCACTCATTCCAACTGTGGGAGCGAGCCTGCTCGCGAAAGCGGCTTGCCAGACAACATCAAAACAACAGAGCAAACCCCGCACATAAACATAACCCCGCAACCACGTTTAAAGTACACGAACCGTTACGCCATACCGGCTACAACGCCTTGCGCCGTTACCTACGCGTACGCCAGAATCCGCCGGCTTACACGGCTATGGGGCGGGCTATATCGTTTCCCTGTCACTGAAAATCAGTGATCGGGTTTGGTAGCCCGTCTTAAATTGTCGTTGTTGCGACACCTTCATTGCTGTTTCTTTTTTGAGATATGGCTTTGTATGGTGGGCATGCGTGGGGCTCATTCGTGAGCGCCGGGTTACCCAATTTGACCGGTCTACCAACCCGCGCATGGCCGCCACCCGCCGTTTGGTAGCGAGGGTGATGGCTCCTATTGTTCAAATTGGAGTTTCATTTATGTTCAAAGCCACACCCAACCCCCCGGACACCTCGATCCCGTACGACCCAGCCCTCGATCCGCAGAAGATAAAAGCGGCAACCGACCGCGCCATCAATTTCTACCTCAATCCCGGCGCACTGAAGATCTCGATTCCTTCAACCTCGTCATGCAAGGCGAACAGAATCTTCCTCATCGACCCCTCCGTGGACGAAGAAACCTTGCTCGTCGAAGCCTGCGAATCATTGGCCGCCGCCAGCGACATGGCCCGCGACATCGGCGACGTCGTCGACCACTCACAGCGCCGGGCGATGCTGATGCTGCATCAGGTGATCATGCTCAGTGAACTGATGGTCAACCGGGTACTGGACGGCCGCCGCGTGCCGAACTAGTAGCCCGGTCCCCCTGTAGGAGCTGCCGAAGGCTGCGATCTTTTGATCTTGATCTTTAAAAGCAACATCAAAAGATCGCAGCCTTCGGCAGCTCCTACAGGAAGTCATTCTTCCAAAGTGCCTCGATCGGAGTTCCAACTGATGCCCGAAACCCCACCCAATCCGCCGGTCACAGAATCGGTATCGCCCTACGAATCCCTCAACTCCAGAAAACTCCACGAAGCCGCCGAACGCGCCCTCGACCACTACCTCGCGCCCGCGAACATCATGGCAACGCCATACACCCCCAGCAGCATGTTCCTCGTCAATCCACAAACCGACACCGAATCCCTGCTGGCCAACGCCTGCGAATCCCTGGCCTCGGCCACGGTCATGCTCGGCGATTTCGCCGGCACGCTGGAAGGGCCGAGTCGTAATACGGTGTTGGGCATTGCGCAGGTGGTGATGCTGGGGGAGTTGGCGGTGAATCAGGCGCTGGATAATGTTGTGCCAAAGGAATAGCCGACAGCAGTAATGGCCTCATCGCGAGCAGGCTCACTCCTACAGTGTATCTGCGTTGGTCACAGCTTGTGTGCCCTTCAAAGATCACTTGTAGGCGTGAGCCTGTTCGCGATTTTCATTAAATAAATGCATTTCTTTATCCCTCCAAACTTAGCAAAGTCGAGCGACAGCTTGAACTTCACAGCATAATTTAAAGTGTTGTTTTTTAAGGCGGGAGAGCCAGGCGAAAAGTCAAGGTGCATGCCGTCAGGATACTGATAGTCGTGAGCGTTAATTGCGTTCCTGATTGTTTTTTTGCGGTCCAAGAATTGGCCTGCATATATTTTGAGTGATGAAGATAAAAATTCCGATAAGGCTGTGCTCGGATCAATTGATCGGGGTAAAACTTTCGTGGGAAAGCGTTATCCCTGCCAATAACCTCCTGTGTCTACTTCAGTTCATCGAAAACACACCATCATTTAGTAGCAAGTGCTAAGCACCTCCCCCACCTAGGAGAGGCGCTTAACGTGGATTACAAGTTTTCGTGTCAATGATACTCTTGGAGGGTGATTTCCTTCACTGTCGCGTTAAAGGCAACAGAAGTTTTTAACTTTTAAAAGAGACCGAACTTAGAAGTATACGCATCACAGCTCCGTTTGATTCTCCAGACGTCATCACAAATTTGATTGTATTGAACGCTTGACCGCTGGATGGGGCGACCTCTCTATCAATTATAATACCAGCGCCATTGCCGGGGCCGTCGTAGAGTAATATTGAGCCCACCACAAAATTGCCTTGTAAGAGTTCAAGCTGGACGCGTATCGGATATGCGGTGTCAAGAATGCATTTGATTGTCGCGCTCTTAACGCCGCCTTGGTTTAGTGCTAAGGAGTACGCCAATAAGCTCTGGGTACTATAGGCAAACAGAACACTCACTAGAGCATAAATCGGATGATCGTTAGACTGGACTACATGTCTCCTTTGCCCATTCCCGGTACTTGTGATAATCGTTACTTTGGTGCGCGTCCCCTCGAGAGATGCACCAGTGTTTTCGATAGGTACTTCATGTGGATATGACTTAAAGTCTTCGACGAAGTCAATGAGATCGACCACGTCCACTATCCACTCTCCCGACTCCGTCCCGCTGCCATACAACGCCTTGGCTTTGAACACATGCTTCGTACGTGTCAGCCCGGTCATTTCAATCGTCCATTCGCCTTTGACATCGGCCCTGGCCTTTTTGCCAGTGGAGGTGGCTCCGTCGTAAATCTCCACCTCAAGAAAGGTGTTCGCCGTCCCCGTCAGGCGGATACGGGTGTCAGGAGTACTTCCACCATTGCTGATTGGCTGCCCGTTGGAATCCTGCGCGGCGGTGATGGCCGGCCTCACGCCA
>Ga0207696_1000157_pt1 | contig 112332 bp, 110 predicted proteins | sample KBSS54metaG_FD_184403 | JGI IMG/M metagenome (GOLD analysis project Ga0207696, IMG submission 184403) | Switchgrass rhizosphere microbial communities from Kellogg Biological Station, Michigan, USA - KBS S5-4 metaG (SPAdes) (version 2) | ecosystem: Host-associated > Plants > Roots > Rhizosphere... | reverse complement strand
AGAGCGGGATTTTTTGTTCTGCTGAACAGCCATAATTGATTAACTCCTAAACGTTTGGGTCACGCTTTAACTGCGCCAATACACTGAACGGGTTGGACCGCGTTACCTCGTCCTCGCTCGGTTCGGACTCGTCATCGAGACCCGCCGGCTGCTGGCATTCTTCCGGATGATGAGCAGGCACAATGGGCAAGGCGAGCAGAAGCTCCTCCTCGATCAGTGCATGCAGATCCAAAGGATCTTCGCCCAGTTCCAGCACGTCATAACCTTTCGGCAACGACTGGGTATTCGCACCCTCCTTTACCACAGCATAACTGCACTCGCTGTGAATCGGCAGGGTGACCAGCTCAAGACAACGCTGGCAAACCATTTTGACCTCGGTGTCGATAAAGCTGTGAATTACCACAGATTTACGTTCATCTCGTTCAAAAACGAATTTGGCCTGCACCGTACCGACAGTGTCGGAAAGCGGGTCGCAGAGTCTCTCCAAATCGGCCAGCAGCAACTCACCTTGAAGGGAAGTGCCACGATCAGCCAATTTGCGCGGGTCAACGTGAGGTGGAATCGGGTCATTCAACATAGGCGCAGCATTATAGGGATGCACCCGGCCATGTCAAAGGAAATTCAGCCCTGTGCGTCGGCCGGTCGCCCCGCTAGAATCGGCGGCTGCCTTGAGGAGACGTATATGCTGCCTTTATTGCTCGCTTCCAGCTCGGTTTATCGCCGGGAATTGCTCAGCCGCCTGCACCTGCCATTCATCTGCAGCTCGCCGGATATCGACGAAAGCCATGCTGCAAACGAGTCCGCCACAGACCTGGTCAAACGCCTGGCCGAACAGAAAGCCCGTGCCCTCGCCGCCAGCCACCCCGGCCACCTGATCATCGGATCGGACCAGGTCGCCACGCTGGAAGGCCGCATCATCGGCAAGCCTCACACCTTCGAAAATGCGCGCGAGCAGTTATTGGCCGCCAGCGGCAAGCGTGTCAGCTTCCTCACGGGCCTGGCCCTGTTGAACAGCGAGACGGGGCACTGCCAGGTCGACTGCGTGCCCTTTACCGTGCACATGCGCGAACTGGATGCCGCGCGCGTCGAGCGCTACCTGCGGCTCGAGCAGCCGTATGACTGCGCGGGCAGCTTCAAGGCTGAAGGGTTGGGCGTGAGCCTCTTCCAGAGCACCGAAGGGCCGGACGCGACCAGCCTGGTCGGCTTACCGCTGATTCGACTGGTGGATATGCTGCTCGGCGAAGGCGTGCAAATCCCTTAAGAACACTGCTAAACCAAATATGGGAAGGGGGGGCTTACCCCCGATAGCAGTGTGTCAGCCAACCTTGGATTGATTGATCCACCGCTATCGGGGGCAAGCCCCCTCCCACATTTTGATCTACGACAGACTTGAGATATTAACGCAGCGTCGGGCCCTGGAAGCCCATGTACAGCGCCAGCTTCTCAGCCACGCTGGCGCCGAGCTTCTTGGAGAAACGATCAAACGGCGATTCTTCAACGGTGAAGTCCACCAGTTCTTTCTCGCCGACCACATCCCGCGCCACCGAACTGGCACTGCCCAAACCATCGATCAGCCCCAGCGGCAATGCTTGCTCCCCCGACCACACCAACCCGGAGAACAGCTCCGGATGGTCTTTATCCTTCAGGCGATCCCCACGCCCCTGCTTCACGCTGGCGATGAACTGGCGATGGGTGGTATCGAGCACCCCCTGCCAGAACTGGGTTTCATCGGCCTTTTGCGGCTGGAACGGATCAAGGAACGACTTGTGCTCGCCCGAGTTGTAGGTACGACGCTCAACCCCCAGCTTCTCCATGGCACCGACAAAGCCGTAGCCGGCCGCCGTCACACCAATGGAGCCGACAAGACTGGCCTTGTCGGCATAGATCTGGTCAGCGGCACTGGCAATGTAATACGCGCCCGAGGCACCCAGGTCGGAAATCACCGCGTACAGCTTGATATCCGGGTGCAGGCCGCGCAGGCGGCGAATCTCGTCATACACATAACCCGACTGCACCGGGCTGCCGCCTGGGCTGTTGATGCGCAGGATCACGCCCTTGACCTTGGGGTCTTCAAACGCGGCACGCAGGCTGCTGACGATATTGTCGGCGCTGGCAGGCTCCTTGTCGGCAATCACCCCACGCACTTCGATCAATGCGGTGTAGTTGGCGCCACGGGTCGCACTCTTTTCCATGTCCATCAGCGGGCTGAACAGCGCCAGCATGAGCAACAGGTAAGTGAAGGTCAGCAACTTGAAGAAAATCCCCCAGCGCCGTGCTCGACGCTGCTCCTGGACGCTGGCCAGAAGCGTCTTCTCCAGCAGCTTCCAGCTCTTGTCGTCACCGCTTTCAGCCTTTTCAGGCGCTTTCCACTCGTCACTCATGCCATCAACCCCAGCAAAGACTTATTGGGCCCGACCGAGCCAGGCCTGCAATTCAGAAAAATGATCAATCGTGACCCTCGGCTCGTATTGCTGCAACGCCTCGGCGGACTGGGCGCCATAGCTGACTGCCACGCTGTCCATGCCGGCGTTGCGCGCCATCATCAGGTCGAAGGAAGCATCACCTACCATCAGCGCCTCACGCGGCGACACGCCGCAATGGGCAAGGATCTGCTCCAGCATCAGAGGGTGAGGTTTGCTCGCGGTTTCATCTGCGGCACGGGTGATGTCGAAATAATCTTCCCAGCCATGGGCGCTGAGCACCCGGTCCAGCCCGCGGCGGGCCTTGCCGGTGGCGACGGCCAGGTGATAGCCCTCGGCGCGAAAAACCTCCAGCGACTGCGCCACACCCTCGAACAACGGCGAAGGTGTGGCCTCCAGCGCAATGTAGTGATCCGCGTAATGCTCGCGGAACGTCACCAGCTCAGCGTCGCTGATCTCGGGATACAAGGTGCGGATCGCCTCAGGCAAGCCCAGGCCGATAATGCCTTTGACCGCCAGGTCAGTGCACAACTCGAAGCCCGAGCGGGTCGAAGCCCTGTGCATCGACTCGACAATCCGACCAATGGAATTACACAGGGTGCCGTCCCAATCAAAAATCAGCAGCTTGTAGTCAAGGTGCGACACTCAAACGCTCCACGGTCTTGGCCCACATCTCATCGACCGGCGCCTGCAGCTTCAGCTCGCCGCCGTCAGGCAGCGGCACGGTGAGCATGTAGGCGTGCAGAAACAGGCGCTTGCCGCCCAGGTCACGGATTTCCTTGGAGAAATCCTCGTCGCCGTACTTGGTATCGCCGGCGATGCAGTGACCGGCGTGCAGGGTGTGCACACGAATCTGGTGGGTGCGCCCCGTCACCGGCTTGGCCTCGACCATGGTGGCGAAATCACCGAAACGACGCAGCACCTTGAACAGGGTCAGGGCTTCTTTGCCCTCCTCGTCCACTTCGACCATGCGCTCGCCGGAACGCAGGTTGCTCTTCTGCAACGGCGCGCGGACGCTCTTGATCGAGCTGGCCCAGTTGCCGCGCACCAACGCCATGTAGCGCTTGTCCACGCCATCGCCGCGCAGGGCGGTGTGCAGGTGGCGCAACATGCTGCGCTTCTTGGCGATCATCAACAGCCCAGAGGTGTCGCGGTCCAGGCGGTGAACCAGTTCCAGCTCCTTGCAATCCGGGCGCAACTGACGGAAGGCTTCGATCACCCCGAAATTCAGGCCGCTGCCACCGTGAACCGCAATACCACAGGGCTTGTTGATCACGATCAGCTTGTTGTCTTCGAAGACAATCGATGCCTCAAGGCGCTGCAACAGGCCCTGGGCCAATGGCACGGGCTCATCGCGTTCAGGCACGCGCACGGGCGGCACACGGACAATATCGCCCGCCTGCAACTTGTACTCAGGCTTGATGCGCCCCTTGTTCACACGCACTTCGCCTTTGCGCAAGATGCGGTAGATCAAGGTCTTGGGCACACCCTTGAGCCTGGCCAGGAGAAAATTATCGATGCGTTGGCCGGCATATTCCGGCGAGACCTCGAGCAGCTGGACGCTGGGGGTCTGGGGGGCGGTAGTCGTCATGGCGGCGATGATAACAATTTTTTATGGAATTGAAGCACTTAATCATTGCTGCTATAGTCGCGAACGCCGCCAAAAGCGGCCTGGGCAGAGGACTAGCGGCAAACTGCCGGCCCTGACCATCGCAATTCATCAGGACGCGAGGCCGTCCTACGGGGCTTTCGCCACCCTGGAAGGCTCGAGATTGTAACAAGCGCAGGTGACATGAGGCCTGAAGCGAGTGCAGAAAGCAGAGTGAATACTCGCGTTCTGCGCCGATATTTACGGCCAGTTCACAAAGTGCAGTCAGTCTTGAGCCGGACCACGGCGAATGCTTCGGAAACAACGCCTGTTAAGAGCTGAGTGTGAGCGCAATCGCCCACATTCAGTCTTGTTTAGCCATGAGCGTGGACTCCCCATTGGAGAACACGGTAAATGCCAACCCGCTGCGGATTCTGCGCGCGGCAGCACCCGAATTATCAGGGATACGTGTAGGGTGGAGATGCACAACCGTCGGACCGTGTAGCACTAGGCTTATATTTAGACGCTTCATCTCGTCCACAGTCGCCGGTTGATTCCTCCTCCTGACCTTAGCTTTTGTTGAAGTGGTGCCTTTGTCACCACCGCTAACAAGCAGGACGCGTCCGTCGCGATGCCGGCCCAATTGGCCGATTTTGCTGGACACTGGAGTGGCCAACCACTCTTGACGCACCTGACACCGACCGTGAGAAGTCGTGTGTGCCGAACGCCGTTTCCGGCAGCCCGGAAACCGACGGTACAACATGAAAAGAATGCTGATTAACGCAACTCAACCCGAAGAGTTGCGTGTTGCACTGGTAGATGGCCAACGCCTCTACGACCTGGACATCGAATCCGGTGCACGCGAGCAAAAGAAGGCCAACATCTATAAAGGCCGTATTACTCGCATCGAACCAAGCCTTGAGGCTGCCTTTGTCGATTTCGGCTCCGAGCGCCACGGCTTCCTGCCCCTCAAAGAAATCTCCCGCGAATACTTCAAGAAATCCCCCGAAGGCCGCGTAAACATCAAGGACGTCCTGAGCGAAGGCCAGGAAGTCATCGTTCAGGTCGAAAAAGAAGAACGTGGCAACAAGGGCGCCGCCCTGACCACCTTCATCAGCCTGGCCGGCCGTTACCTCGTGCTGATGCCGAACAACCCGCGTGCCGGCGGCATCTCCCGTCGCATCGAAGGCGAAGAGCGCAACGAACTGCGTGAAGCGTTGAACGGCCTGATCGCACCGGCCGACATGGGCCTGATCGTGCGCACTGCCGGCCTGGGCCGCAGCAGCGAAGAAATGCAGTGGGACCTCGACTACCTGCTGCAACTGTGGACCGCCATCAAAGAAGCCTCCCTGGATCGTTCCGCGCCGTTCCTGATCTACCAGGAAAGCAACGTGATCATCCGCGCCATCCGCGATTACCTGCGCCAGGACATCGGCGAAGTGCTGATCGACAGCGTCGAAGCCCAGGACGAAGCCCTGACCTTCATCCGCCAGGTGATGCCGCAGTACGCCAGCAAGATCAAGCTGTACGAAGACAGCGTTCCGCTGTTCAACCGTTTCCAGATCGAAAGCCAGATCGAAACCGCTTTCCAGCGCGTAGTCGAACTGCCTTCCGGCGGCTCCATCGTGATCGACCCGACCGAAGCCCTGGTGTCCATCGACATCAACTCGGCGCGCGCCACGAAGGGTAGCGACATCGAAGAAACCGCCCTGCAGACCAACCTGGAAGCGGCTGAAGAAATCGCCCGCCAGCTGCGCCTGCGCGACATCGGCGGCCTGATCGTGATCGACTTCATCGACATGACCCCCGCCAAGAACCAGCGCGCCGTGGAAGAGAAAGTCCGCGAATGCCTGGAAGCCGACCGCGCCCGCGTACAGGTCGGCCGTATCTCGCGCTTCGGCCTGCTGGAAATGTCCCGTCAGCGCCTGCGTCCATCCCTGGGCGAGAGCAGCGGCATCGTCTGCCCGCGTTGCAACGGCACCGGCATCATCCGTGACGTTGAATCGCTGTCCCTGGCGATCCTGCGCCTGATCGAAGAAGAAGCCCTGAAAGACCGCACCGCCGAAGTCCGCGCGCAAGTGCCGATCCCGGTGGCCGCTTTCCTGCTCAACGAAAAACGCAACTCGATCACCAAGATCGAACTGCGCACCCGTGCCCGTATCGTGATCCTGCCGAACGATCACCTCGAGACGCCGCACTTCGAAGTGCAGCGCCTGCGTGACGACAGCCCGGAAGCCCACAGCGGCCAGTCCAGCTACGAAATCGCCGCTGCCGCTGCCGAAGTGGAAGAAGTCCAGCCAGCCGCAGCGACCCGCACCCTGGTGCGCCAGGAAGCCGCCGTGAAAACCGCTCCAGCCCGTGCCAACGCACCGGTGCCGGTTGAAGCCGCTGCCCCGGTTGCCGCACCGGCCGCCCTGCCTGAGCCGAGCCTGTTCAAGGGCCTGGTGAAGTCGCTGGTCAGCCTGTTCGCCACCAAGGAAGAGCCTGCGGCACCGGTTGTGGTTGAAAAACCTGCGACTGAACGCCCGGCGCGCAACGAAGAGCGTCGCAACGGTCGCCAGCAGAGCCGTAACCGCAACGGTCGCCGTGACGAAGAGCGCAAGCCGCGTGAAGAACGTGCGCCTCGCGAAGAACGCGCACCACGTGAAGAGCGTGCACCTCGCGAAGCGCGTGAAGAAACCCCGGCCGTAGCCCGTGAAGAACGTGCACCGCGCGAAGAGCGCGCACCACGTACTCCGCGCGCTCCGCGTGAAGATCGCAAGCCGCGTGGCGAGCGTGAAGAACGCGTGCGTGAACTGCGCGAACCACTGGACGCCGCACCTGCCGTTGCAGGTGTTGCAGCCACTGCCGCTGAAGAGCGCCCAGCTCGCCAGCCGCGTGAAGAGCGTGCACCACGTGAAGAGCGCCAGCCGCGCCCACCGCGTGAAGAGCGTCAACCACGTGCCGAGCAAGCCGCTGCCGCCAGCGAAGAAGAAGTACTGACCGGCGAAGAGCAATTGCAGGAAGACGGCCAGGACAACGCCGAAGGCGATCGTCCACGCCGCCGCTCCCGTGGCCAGCGTCGTCGCAGCAACCGCCGTGAACGTCAGCGTGATGCCAACGGCAATGTGATCGAAGGCTCGGAAGAGGCCGGCGAGAACGCAGAAGCCGCCACCCACGAACCGACCGGTGCCGAACTGGCTGCCGGCCTGGCCGTTACCGCAGCGGTTGCCAGCTCGGTGATCAGCGCACCGGCTGAAGCCCAGGCTCACGAACAGGCTGAACGCGCGACTGCCGCTGTCGAAGAAACCGTTGCCGTTGAGGCGCCAGTTGCCGAGCCCCCAGCGGTTGAAACACCGGTCGTTGAAGCAACTACCCCTGTCGAAGCCCCAGTGGTTCCGGAAGTGGAAGTGGCACCGACCCGCGACGCCCAGCCAGAAACCGAAGTGGTTGCCGTTGAAGCCGCTCCGGTGGTTGAGCCTCAGCCAGTGGTTGAAGCGGCTGTTGAAGCCCCGGTAATCGAAGAAGCGGCCCCGGCGGTGCGTGAAGTTCGCGAAGAACAGACCGCCTTCCAGTGGACTGCCGAACCTGCCGCCCCGGTTGAAGCACCAGCGCCTGCACCGGCGGTAGAAGAAGCGCCTGCACCGGTTGCCGAAGCAGTGGTCGCCGAGCCTGCGCCAGCCGTCGAGGCTGCGCCAGTGGTGGTTGAAGCCCCGGTGGTTGCCGAAGCCCCCGTGGTAGAAGCCGCACCAGCCAGCGCCCTGACCGAAAACGGCCGTGCGCCGAACGACCCACGTGAAGTGCGTCGTCGTCGCAAGGAAGCTGAGGCAGCTGCCGCGGCTGCTGCGGCTGCCGCTCCAGCCGTAGTCGAAGCTGTCGAGGCGCCAGCCCCGGTTGCTGAAACCGTGGTTGAGCACACTGCTGCTGAAGCAGTGGTAGAGCACAAGGCCCTGGAAGAAGAACACGAGCCTAAACCCCTCGTCTGATTCCATCCGCCACTAAAAAGCCCCGCCTGAGTGATCAGGCGGGGCTTTTTTATACAATCTCGAAAACAGAGAAGATCAAATTTAGTCGGGGTTAAAACTTAACCGTTTCGGCAGATCCACATCCCACAGAACACCCGCATCTTCCACCTGCACTTCCCGCACCCGGGCACGTGCGAACAATGGCTTGCCTCCACGATCCCCGGTCAGCGCCATCAAGTCCGGACCAAAAGCACGACCAAAGGCCACCGGATGCCCATATTCACCCGCCTGCACCGGCACGCTGATGCCATCCTCCTCCAGCACGTCAATCACCCGTTCAATGCTCGATGATTGGATAAACGGCATATCCCCCAACACCACCAGCCAGCCATCCGCCGAGGCACTGGCCGCGACGGCGGCGGCGATGCTCTCGCCCATGCCGGCTGACTGCAACAGCAAGACCTGGCAGCCATACGCCTGGGCCAACCGAATGACCTCCGTGCGATCCGGCGAGGTCACCAGCCAGCGCGCCACCAGGCGATCCGGCAAATTCACCAATACCTGCTCGATCACCGGACGCATCACCCCATCACGGCCCACGCAATCGGCCAGCAACTTATCCTGGTCAGCCCCCGCCTCGGCTCGGAACCGGCTGCCCCGGCCCGCCGCCAAGACAATCGCCGCCACCATTACTCAGCAACCACCGGCAGGGGCTTTTTCTGCATCGGCGCCACGCCGTTCTTGATCGCGACAATTTCCGCCATCAACGACAAGGCGATCTCCGCCGGCGTATGGCTACCGATATGCAGGCCAATCGGCCCATGTAGACGCGCAATCGCATCCGTCGACAAACCCAGCGCCGCCAGGTTCTCGCGACGCGTCTGGCTATTGACCCGCGAACCCAGCGCACCGATGTAGAAGGCACTGGAGTTCAGCGCCGTCAGCAACGCCATATCATCAAGGCGCGGATCATGGGTCAGGCAGACAATGGCCGTGCGCTCGTCGGTCTGGATGTTCAGCACCGCCTCATCAGGCATACCCGGCACGAAGCGACCGTGCTGCTCTTCCCAGCCGTAGACAAACTCACTACGCGGATCGCATATGAGTACTTCGAAATCCAGCAGGCGCGCCATTTCCGCCACGTAGCGCGACAGTTGCCCGGCACCGATCAACAGCAGACGCCAGCGCGGGCCATAGATAGCCCGCAGGCGTTCGCCATCGAAGGTGACCACATCGGTCTTGTTCGCACTGCTTAACGTGACTTCGCCGGAGACCAGGTCCAGTTCCCGCGCGACAATTTCATGCGCCTCGCAACGCTCCAGCAACTGCGCGACCCAGGCCCAGTCTTGCACCCGCTCCTCGGTCAAGCGCAGGGTGCCGCCGCATGGCAGGCCGAAACGCGCCGCCTCGTCGCGCGTCACGCCGTAGGTCACCAACTGCACCGCCGGCCCGTCGTGCGTCAAGCGACCATCCTGCAAGCGGGCGATCAAGTCGTCCTCGATGCAACCGCCGGACACCGAGCCGATCACCACGCCATCCCCCCGCAACGCCAGCATGGCGCCGGGTGGACGCGGCGCGCTGCCCCAGGTCTGGACAACGCTATACAACACCACCTGCTGCCCGGCGCGGCGCCATTCGAGCACGCTGCGCAGGACATTCAAATCAACACTGTCCATATATCCTCCTGCCAGTCTGCGTTTGGAACATGCCGCGTAGCGCGAATTTCATCAGTCGCTGACTCTAAGTGAAAATATTGCAAAAAAGTAATCCCGCACAAACGCAAACGCCCCGAACCAGTCGGGGCGTTTGCGGATAGCGGTCGGCGCGGATTTCACGCCATCAGCGGTTTACTTGATCACAGGGGCTGGGCCCTCGGCCACGCCCAGGTCATCGACTTCGCGGGTTTCAGAGATACCGGTACCGCCGGATGCCAGCTCGCTTTGCAGCTTGTCGGTGTCCAGTTCCTTGACCCACTTGGCCACAACGAGGGTAGCAACGGCGTTACCCACCAGGTTGGTCAGTGCACGGGCTTCGGACATGAAGCGGTCGATACCCAGGATCAGCGCCAGGCCGGCAACCGGCAGGTGGCCGACAGCCGACAGGGTGGCAGCCAGAACGATGAAGCCGCTACCGGTCACGCCAGCAGCACCTTTGGAGGACAGCAGCAGCACCAGCAGCAGGGTGATCTGGTGGGTGATGTCCATGTGGGTGTCAGTCGCCTGGGCGATGAACACGGCCGCCATGGTCAGGTAGATCGAGGTACCGTCGAGGTTGAACGAGTAGCCGGTCGGGATTACCAGGCCGACTACGGATTTCTTCGCGCCCAGACGCTCCATCTTGATCAGCATGCGTGGCAGTGCGGACTCGGAGGAAGAAGTACCCAGTACGATCAACAGCTCTTCACGGATGTAGCGGATCAGTTTGATCACGCTGAAACCGTGGGCGCGGCAGATACCGCCCAGCACCACCAGCACAAACAGCAGGCAAGTGATGTAGAAGCAGATCATCAACTGGCCCAACTGCACCAGGGAACCTACACCGTAGGCACCGATGGTGAACGCCATGGCGCCCAGGGCACCGATTGGCGCGAGCTTCATGATCATGTTGATGATGTTGAACATCACGTGGGCGAAGCGATCGATGAAGTCCAGCACCGGCTTGCCGTAGGCACCCAGGCGATGCAGGGCGAAACCGAAGATCACCGAGAACATCAGCACTTGCAGGATGTCGCCGTTGGCGAAGGCGCCGACGATGGTGTTCGGGATCACATTGAGGATAAAGCCAACGATGCTCTGGTCTTTACCGGCAGTGACGTAGGCCGCCACTTTGGAAGCGTCCAGGGTTGCCACGTCGATGTGCATGCCGGCGCCCGGTTGCACAACGTTCACCACGATCAAGCCGATCAGCAGTGCGATGGTAGAAACGATTTCGAAGTACAGCAGCGCGTAGCCGCCGGTTTTGCCGACCGATTTCATGCTTTGCATGCCGGCGATGCCGCTGACAACGGTGCAGAAGATGATCGGGGCGATGACCATTTTGATCAGCTTGATGAAGCCGTCACCCAGTGGCTTGAGCGCCACACCGGTCTGCGGGTAGAAATGACCGAGCAAAATACCGATAACGATTGCAACGATCACCTGGAAATACAGGGATTTGTAGATTGGCTGACGAGTCGTCATTGCAAAATTCCTCAATCGTCCCGTGTGGCAAATATCCGCCATTGCCCACGACACTTGAATTGCGAACCCTCCTGCACTGGAGGGATTTGTTGTTTGCGAAGCCTGTAGGACCAGGCCTGCGCTGTAATCCTTATCGCAAACGCCGTGCCACTTTGCTGAAACCCCCTGGGAGCCTTAAGGCATCAGGGCTGCGGATTTCAAAGCCGCCACCAATGTGCCGAATCGGCTGGCGGATTTCCGCCACGCCGCCCAATCCCGTCCTACAATTTGGCGGATATCCGCCTTGTCGCCCTGCCGAGTGATGACTACCATCCGCCATTCCATGGACGAGGGCCCCGCATGCGTGAACGTACCATCGCCAGCCATTACGCACGGGCAGCCCTGGGCGGTGCGCGTCGAGCCGGTTACGACTATTCGGGCCTATTGCAACAGCTGGGCATCACCCCCGAACTGTTGGCCGAACCCCGCGCCCGCATTGCACCGGAGCAATTCACCCGGCTGCTGCAAATGCTCTGGCTGGCTTTGGACGATGAGTACCTGGGGTTCGCCGACGGCCCGAGCAAACGCGGCACCTTCGCCATGATGTGCCATGCGCTGATCCACTGCCGCACCCTGGAGAAGGCTCTGGAACGCGGCTTATTATTTTATAGCCTATTCCCACAAGGCCCGCGCTGGCAGCTGACACGGGAAGGCGAAATGGCCCGCCTGAGCCTGGATGACTCTCAACTGTGGGACCCGGATCACTTCCTCAGCGAATGCCTGCTGGTGATCTGGCACCGCCTGGGCAGTTGGCTGATTGGCCAGCGCATTCGTTTGCACCAGGCCACGTTCAGCTACCCGATGCCGGCCCACGCCGGTGAATATGACCTGCTGTTTCCCTGCGCCCAGGTGTTCGGTGCAGCGCACAGCAGCCTGGTGTTTCCCGCCCGCTACCTGAGCCTGCCGCTGTTGCAGGACGAACGCACCCTCAAGCATTTCCTCGAGCGCTCCCCCGCCGACCTGCTGTCACGCCCGGATGAAGGCGACAGTTTGAGCAGCCAGTTGCGGCGCTTGTTGAGCCGCGACCGCACGCCTTGGCCAGACCTGGAGGCCGTCGCCCAGCACTTGCACGTCAGCCCGCAAACCCTGCGCCGACATTTGCGCGAAGAAGGCACCAGCTTTCAGGCGCTCAAGGATGAATTGCGGCGGGACATCGCCATCTACCACCTGGGGCGGGCGGATTTGTCATTGCAGGCGATCGCCGAGCAGCTGGGGTTCTCAGAACCGTCGGCGTTTCATCGGGCGTTCAAGAAGTGGACGGGGCTGACACCGGGGGCCTACCGGGCGCAGGAGAGCTAGCGCTGCGTCGTGTGTGAGGGCCTCATCGGGGGCAAGCCCCTCCCACCTTTGACTGTGCTTACAAAGTTTGATCTGCGAATAAGTTCAAAATGTGGGAGGGGGCTTGCCCCCGATAGGGCCAGCCCAGCCACTACAGTTCACAAGGCCGGAAAGTGAATCTTGAACGCCGCCCCACCCAGCGGCGAATCCCCCAGGGTCAGTCGTGCGCCGTAGCTTTCTATGATGTCCTTGACCACCGCCAACCCGATCCCCTGCCCCGGATGCTGACGGTCCAGGCGCTCGCCCCGCTGCAGGATCCGTGCACGCTGGTCCGGTGGCACTCCGGGGCCGTCGTCCTCGATGCACAACTCGAGCCCTTCGGAATTTTCCACCAGGCTGACGCGCACTTCACTCAGGCACAACCGATAGGCGTTTTCCAGCAGGTTGCCGAGCAACTCAAGCAGGGCGCCCTTCTCGATCGGTACATCGCATTCGTCCGGCAATTCAAAGGACACCGTGACGCCCTTGTCGCGGTAGACCTTGCCCAGGGTATCGCAGAGGCTTTGCACTACCGGCTCCAGGCGCACCTGATGGCGCACCAGGCCGCTTTTGCGCAGGCTGGCACGCTGCAACTGGTAGCCGATCTGCTGGCTCATGCGTTCGATCTGGGATTGCAGCACCCAGGCCTGATCGCGATCTTCCGGACGTTGCGCCATGTCTTCGCTCACGCTTTGCAACACGGCGAGTGGCGTTTTCAGGCTGTGGGCCAGGTCATCGAGGGAGTCGCGGTAACGTGCCCGTTGTTCGCGCTCGCTATGCAGCAGACGGTTAAGGGAGCCGGTGAGACGCAGCAATTCGCGCGGGTGTTGTTCGGAGAGGCTTTCGCGGGTGCCGCCCTCGATCTGGTCAAGCTCCTGGCTCAATCGCCGCAGAGCCTGCAGGCCCCAGGTCAGGCCGAGCCACAGCAAGGTCAGCAACACCAGGAGTGCCGCGCCAAAGCCCAGGTAGAGGTTTTCGCGCAGGCCTTCGAGGGTCAATTGGTATTCGCGCACCGGTTGCAGGGCCACGATACTGAACGCCGCACTCTTGCCGCCGAGCAGCCTGACCTCGACGTCATAGACGAAGAACTCCTGCCCGTCGGCCTCGCGAATCCGCGCAAACTCATTGCCGCGCCCGTCATAGCGCGGCTTGTAGTTGATGTTTTCGTCCCGGGTGGCCCGCGAACGCCACACCAGGTGGCCTTCGCGGTCATAGATATAGCCGAGCAACCGGCTATCGGTGAGGTTGAAGCGTTCATCCGGCAACTGCGCCGGCATCAGCAGGCGATTGTTTTCCACCCGCGCGGCGGAGATCAGGGTGGTGACGTCCGACGCCAGGCGCTGCTCGATGGAATCCTGCAATGCCAGGCTGAACGCGCCCTGCATGGCGGGCAACAGGCCCAGCATAAACAGCACGGCCAGGGTGGCGGCCGCCAGCATCAAGCGCACACGGAGCGAGCGAATCAACGGCAGCGCTCATTGAACAGGTAGCCCAGGCCGCGCACGGTGTCGATCGGCTTGAACCCCGCCGGGCCTTCCAGCTTGCGGCGCAGGCGGCCGACCAGCACTTCAATCACATTCGGATCGCGCTCATCGTCGTCGGGGTAGAGCTGCTCCATCAGGCGGTCCTTGGCGACGACCTGCTGGTGATGGCGCATCAGGTATTCGAGGATGCGATATTCATAGGCGGTCAATGCCAGGGGCTGTTCATCGAGGGATGCCTGCTTGCGGTTGAGGTCCAGCAGCAAGGGCCCGGCGACGATGGTCGACTGGGTAAACCCGCTGGAGCGGCGCAGCAAGGCGTTCATCCGCGCCTCCAGCTCTTCGAACTGGAACGGCTTGACCACATAGTCGTCGGCCCCGGCGGCCAGGCCTTCGACCTTGTCCTGCCAGTTGCCGCGCGCGGTGAGGATCAGGATCGGAAAGGTCTTGGCCTGGCTGCGCAGTTGGCGGATCAGGTCCAGGCCGCCCATGCCGGGCAGGCCCAGGTCGATGATCGCCAGGTCATGGTTGAATTGACCAGTCTGGTACAGGGCCTCTTCGGCATTGGCCACGGCCTCGACCACGTGGCCGCTGTCGGTCAGGCGGGTAAACAGGTGATGGCGCAACAGCGCCTCATCTTCCACCACCAGCAATTTCATAAGGCTCTCCAAAGCAAATCAACTGTCCGACAGAGGGGTATCATAGCGGCCCTGCAGGTCTTGCGGGCGCAGTTTAATGCCGTTGAACCGGCCGGTCAGGTGTTCATAGCCGGCGCGATAGCTCGGCTGCGGGGTGGCCTGGCCCAGGGACTGACCCCAGGGCGTGGGCTGACTGCCAGCATCTTCGATGCTGACGCGCTGCATCAGGATGCTGGATTTCTTGGTTTTCTCACGACCGAATGCGGCAAAGGCACCATCGGAGGCCTGAACCCCAACAGTGGCACTGAGCATGGTTAAGGCCAACATCAGCTTCTTGATCGCAGTCATGGTGTTACCTCATTACGCGTTTGGCTGTGAGGCCAGACTACGCAAGCGCCCCTGAACTCCCCCTGAACAGGCTCTGAACCTCGCCTGAATCACGGCGGGCTATCCTCTTGCCCATCAACTCGGCAAAATACCGCCCATGACGCCCCTACCCGCTTGCTGCACCCCACTCGACGCCCATTGGCCGCTGCCCGCCCCCTTGCCGGGCACGGTGTTTCTCAGCACCCTGTTCGACCCTGCATTGCTGGCACCCGGCGACTTCCAGCATTGCGCCGTGCCGCCACCGGCGAGTATCCAGCGTTCGGTGGCCAAGCGTCAGGCCGAGTTTCTCGCCGGTCGCCTGTGCGCGCGCGCGGCCCTGCAACAGCTCGATCAGATCAACTGCATCCCGGCGATCGGCGAAGACCGCGCACCGGTGTGGCCCGCCCATATCAGCGGTTCCATTACCCACAGCACCGGGCATGCCGCCGCGATTGTCGGGCACAAGGCACAATGGCGCGGATTGGGGATGGACCTGGAGAACCTGCTGAGCCTGGAACGGGCCGAGCGCCTGGCCGGGGAAATTCTGACGGCGCAAGAGCTGCAGCGTATGGCCGACCTGCCGCGAGAGCAGATCGCCTTGCTGGTGACGCTGACGTTTTCGGTCAAGGAGAGTTTGTTCAAGGCGCTCTACCCGATCGTGCAGAAGCGCTTTTATTTTGAGCATGCCGAGGTGGTGGAGTGGTCAGAGGCCGGGCCTGTGCGCTTGCGCTTGCTCACGGACCTGTCCAGCGAGTGGTGCCACGGCAAGGAACTTACCGCGCAGTTTGCGGTGAATGAGGGGCAGTTATTGAGCCTGGTTGCCATCGCCGCTTGATAGACCGACATCAGGGTTTATCTTGATCCCTGGGCCAACTCAAGCTGAAACACGCTCCGCCCAAATTATTGCTTTTGCTGATCAACGCCCTGCCGCCATGCCAATAAATGATGCGCCGCACAATCGACAACCCCAGGCCATGCCCGCCCGAGGCACGGGTGCGGCTGTCGTCCAGGCGCAGGAACGGCGTGAAGATACGCTCCCAGGCACTTTCCGGCACACCGGGCCCATCGTCCTCCACGTCAATGCGACAACGCACCTGGCCCACCTGATAACTGATCAACACCTGGCCCTGGGCGTGGCGCATGGCGTTGCTCACCAGGTTTTGCAGGGCGCGGTGCAAGTAGCGCGGCTCGGCATCGACCCAAGCGTCGTCCCAATGTGCCGACGACAGGCAAATACCTCTGGCCACGGTCACCTGCGGGCGCAGTGGCGATAATTCGCCGATCACCTGGTCAAGCAGCGCATCGAGGTCGACCCGTTGGAAAATCAACGCCGGCGCCCCCTGCTCCAGCCTTGCATAAGTGAGCATTTCATCCACCAGGCCGTCGAGGTCCTGGATATCACTGTCCATGCCTTCCAGGTACTTGCGCCGCGCTTCAGGCGTGGCGGCGTCGCCGATCATCTCCAGGCCGAAGCGCAGGCGTGCCACCGGTGTGCGCAGTTCATGGGACACCGCGCGCACCAGTTCGCGCTGGATTGCCAGCAGTTGCTGCAGGTGCTCGGCCATGCCATTAAAGGCCGCCGCCAGGCGCCCCACCGAGTCGGCCCCCCGGGCCGGCACACGCACCTCGAGATTGCCTTTGGCGATGCGCGTGGCGGCGGCTTCCAGGCCTCGGAGCCGACGCTCAAGCTGACGCACCAATAGATAGACAATCAGGCCGATCAGGGTCAGGCCGATCAACGCGATCAGGACCAGCCATTGCGCCGGATACGGGTTCATCTGATACAGCGGGCCGAGCTCCAGCACCCAGGGCGTGCCGACCATGCCGGCAAACACGCGGATCGAATCGCCGCCCTTGCCCAGGGCCATGACCGTATCGCCCTCCGATACACGGCGGCGTTGGTCGTCGTCCATATCGGCCTGATCCAGGGTCATCAGGTGCATTTCGAAACCAAAGCCCTTGGCTTCCTTTATATCCGCCAGCCGTTGCGGCTGCTCGGCCACGGGGAAGCGCACCAGTTCGTCGGCCAGCAGGTAAATGGTCGCGCGGGCCAGTTGCTCGCTGATCTGCTGCACCTCCCCGGTCAGCACCCACTGTTCCTTATCGCTGACCAGGCGCAGCACCCGGGCGGCGTGGGGGCCGGTCTGCTCCACCAGCACCTGGCCGCGTTGCAGGCGGGTGCGCTGGCTGAGGTCCAGTTGGGCATCGGTGAGGCTGCGCAATTCCAGGGGGATGCCGAGCAAACGCTCCCACACGGCCAGGGCGCGCTGGCGTTCGATGGCGCTCATGGGCTGCAGGTTATCGCCCATCAAGGCAAAGGTGCCGTGGGCCAGGCGCTCGCGGTACTGGCCACTGCGCACCTCGTTGAGCAGGTGCAGGGCCAGCACGCCGAGCAGCGCCACCAGAATCAGCGCCGCGCACATGCCGCCATAGATTCGCAGGAAGATCGAGTTCACAACGGCATATCGGCAGCGGCTTCAGGGACGAACAGATAGCCTTTGCTGCGGATGGTCTTGATCAGCCGTGGGTGGATCGGGTCATCGCCGATTTTCGGGCGAATCCGTGAGATGCGCACATCAATGGAGCGGTCCTGGCCGTCGTAGCCGATGCCGCGCAGGGCGATAAAGATTTCTTCACGGGACAGGATGCGCCCGGCATTCGCCACCAGCAGCCACAACAGGTCGAACTCGGCACTGGTCAACTCGATCCCTTCACCCTGCAGCCAGGCTTCGCGCAGGGCGTTGTCCACCAGCAGCGGGCCGAATTGCAGGCGGCGCTGGCTTTCCACGCTGGCGGGTTCCGCCGGCTCACTGCGGCGCAACAGGGCCTGGATACGCGCGAGCAACAGGCGCGGACGCACGGGTTTGCACACGTAGTCGTCGGCGCCCATGTCCAGGCCGAGCACCTGGTCCATGTCGTCGGTGCGGGCGGTGAGCATCAGGATCACGCCGTCGTAGCGTTCGCGCACTTTGCGGCAAATGCTCAGGCCGTCTTCGCCGGGCAGCATCAGGTCGAGAATCACCAGGTCCGGTTGCTCGGCGATGATCCGCGCCGCAGCCAGGGCGCCATCACCTTCCACGGAAACCCGCAGGCCGTTGCTTTCCAGGTAATCGCGGGTCAACTCGGCGAGTCGCTCGTCGTCCTCGACGATCAGGATGTGCCAGGCTTCTTGCTCCACGGGGGATCCTCGTTGTTATAAAGGGATGCGTTGGCCGAGGAGGCCACACCTTATTTGTAATGTTTTGAGGGCATAACAGAGGCCGATTGTAGTCATGGCCAAGCCCTCTCGCACAAGCCGGGAAATCCATTCGGTGATCGCGCTTTTCTGTGATAGGGTTCGCGCCCTCAAAAATCCAACCGGCTGTTTTCAACTTGGAATATTCAGTGACAAACGGCCGAATCCAGCAGTGCTGCGGCCTACACGGGTGTTCCACGTTTCATACACATTTTACCCACAACGTTATCCACAGGCAGTACGTTGCTAAGCCCCCCAAAACGCATTATCTTGTAGCTCGGCGCAAAAAAAACCCTACATGTAGGGTTTTCAGCGAAAAGACCCAACACAAATCAGACAAGAAACTCAAGCCCTTTCTTGCTTCTGTTGGGTCTAATCCAAGCATTTTTTGAAAGCCCAAACCGCTCAAGCGGATGGCAGCCGTTTTCCAGCTCCAACAGCGGAAAACGGTACGGGTGTTGCAGTGCTTGAACCTGGCAACTGTCACCCACCAGGAATACGGCCAAGGGCGTTTGAGCCCCGAACCGAAGACTTCGGCATGGAAGCGGCGCGTTCAGCTCCCTTCCTCCTGTCCCGAAGTTGTTATGCCAGGCCCAGGCCTGCTGTAAGTGCTTCAGGACGGAACGGTGGGCACCGTGATGGTGCCCAAATAAATATAGAAATGTGGAGACAACCCCCCATGCAAACCGACACAACTCGCGAGAACCCGCAAGGCTCCGTGCCGCAGGCCGCCGATTCGAATATGGATCTGTCCGCCACTGCACCTGGCCAATTGCGCGTGATCAAGCGTAACGGGACTGTCGTTCCTTACACCGATGACAAAATCACCGTCGCCATCACCAAAGCGTTTCTTGCAGTTGAAGGTGGCACCGCTGCTGCCTCGTCGCGCATCCACGACACCGTTGCCCGCCTGACCGAACAGGTCACCGCGACCTTCAAGCGTCGCATGCCGTCGGGCGGCACCATCCACATCGAAGAAATCCAGGACCAGGTCGAACTGGCCCTGATGCGTGCCGGCGAGCAGAAAGTCGCCCGCGACTACGTGATCTACCGCGATTCGCGCGCCAAGGAACGTGCCGTCCGCACCCCGGCCGAAGAAGCCGCTGTGCAAGCGCACCCGTCGATCCGCATCACCCTGGCCGACGGCAGCTTCGCGCCGCTGGACCTGGGCCGCCTGAATACCATCATCACCGAGGCCTGCGAAGGCCTGGAAGAAGTCGACGGTGACCTGATCCAGCGCGAAACCCTGAAAAACCTGTACGACGGCGTGGCCCTGACCGACGTCAACACCGCCCTGGTGATGACCGCCCGTACCCTGGTTGAACGCGAGCCGAACTACTCGTTCGTGACCGCGCGCCTGCTGATGGACACCCTGCGTGCCGAAGGCCTGGGCTTCCTGGGCGTGGCCGACAGCGCCACCCACCACGAAATGGCCGAGCTGTACGCCAAGGCGCTGCCTGCCTATATCGCCAAGGGTATCGAATTCGAACTGCTGAACCCGGTCCTGGCCACCTTCGACCTGGAAAAACTCGGCAAGGCGATCAACCACGAGCGCGACCAGCAGTTTACCTACCTGGGCCTGCAAACCCTGTACGACCGTTACTTCATCCACAAGGACGGTATCCGCTTCGAACTGCCGCAAGTGTTCTTCATGCGCGTGGCCATGGGCCTGGCGATCGAAGAGAAGCACAAAGAAGACCGTGCGATCGAGTTCTACAACCTGCTGTCGTCCTTCGACTACATGTCGTCCACTCCGACCCTGTTCAACGCCGGTACCCTGCGTCCACAGCTGTCGAGCTGCTACCTGACCACCGTGCCGGATGACCTGTCGGGCATCTACCACGCGATCCACGACAACGCCATGTTGTCCAAATTCGCCGGTGGCCTGGGCAACGACTGGACACCAGTGCGTGCACTGGGTTCGTACATCAAGGGCACCAACGGCAAGTCCCAGGGCGTCGTACCGTTCCTGAAAGTCGTGAACGACACCGCCGTAGCGGTCAACCAGGGCGGCAAGCGCAAAGGCGCCGTGTGTGCCTACCTGGAAACCTGGCACATGGACATTGAAGAGTTCATCGAGCTGCGCAAGAACACCGGCGATGACCGTCGTCGTACCCACGACATGAACACCGCCAACTGGATCCCTGACCTGTTCATGAAGCGTGTCTTCGATGACGGCAAGTGGACCCTGTTCTCGCCCTCCGAAGTACCGGACCTGCACGACCTGACCGGCAAGGCCTTCGAAGAGCGCTACGAGTACTACGAAGCCCTCACCGAATACCCAGGCAAGGTCAAGCTGTTCAAGACCATCCAGGCCAAGGACCTGTGGCGCAAAATGCTGTCGATGCTGTTCGAAACCGGCCACCCATGGCTGACCTTCAAGGACCCGTGCAACCTGCGCAGCCCGCAGCAGCACGTGGGCGTGGTCCACAGCTCGAACCTGTGCACCGAGATCACCTTGAACACCAACAAGGACGAGATCGCCGTTTGCAACCTGGGCTCGATCAACCTGCCGAATCACATCGTCAACGGCAAGCTGGACACCGCCAAGCTGGAACGCACCGTCAACACCGCCGTACGCATGCTCGATAACGTGATCGACATCAACTACTACTCGGTGCCACAGGCGCAGAACTCCAACTTCAAGCACCGTCCGGTCGGCCTCGGCATCATGGGCTTCCAGGACGCGCTGTACCTGCAGCACATTCCCTACGGTTCGGACGCTGCGGTCGAGTTCGCCGACAAGTCCATGGAAGCGGTCAGCTACTACGCGATCCAGGCTTCCTGCGACCTGGCCGACGAGCGCGGCGCCTACGAGACGTTCCAGGGTTCGCTGTGGTCCAAGGGCATCCTGCCGCTGGATTCGCAACAGATCCTGATCGAGCAGCGCGGACAGAAATACATCGACGTTGACCTGAACGAATCCCTGGACTGGGCACCGGTACGTGCCCGTGTGCAGAAAGGCATCCGTAACTCCAACATCATGGCCATCGCACCGACCGCGACCATCGCCAACATCACTGGCGTATCGCAGTCGATCGAACCGACCTACCAGAACCTGTATGTGAAATCGAACCTGTCGGGCGAATTCACCGTGATCAACCCGTACCTGGTTCGCGACCTGAAAGCCCGCGGCCTGTGGGACTCGGTGATGATCAACGACCTGAAGTACTACGACGGTTCCGTGCAGCAGATCGAACGCATCCCGCAGGAACTCAAAGAGCTCTACGCGACCGCCTTCGAAGTGGACACCAAGTGGATCGTCGACGCCGCCAGCCGTCGCCAGAAGTGGATCGACCAGGCTCAGTCGCTGAACCTGTACATCGCCGGCGCATCGGGCAAGAAGCTCGACGTGACCTACCGCATGGCCTGGTACCGTGGCCTGAAAACCACTTACTACCTCCGTGCCCTGGCCGCGACCAGCACCGAGAAATCGACCATCAACACCGGCAAGCTGAACGCTGTGTCCAGCGGTAACCACGGTGACGATTCGGTGCTCGCCGCGCCTGCCGGCCCGGCGCCAGTGCCAAAGGCCTGCGCGATCGACGAACCGGATTGCGAAGCTTGCCAGTAAGCTGAGCCCACCTTGGGTTTAACCACCCCAGGTTGAATAACCCCCGATATGCCTACGGTGTATCGGGAGTTTTCTTTTGCCCGGAAAAACCCTCGTAGATGACTAGATCAACACGGTCGCAATACCCGAGTCAGGCGTACCACCTCGGCGCCCCCACAACTCAATGCGACCATTGATCACAGCCATCGAATGGCCGCCGTATTCCACAGTCCCCACTCTACTGCTTCTCAAGTCGGCATCAGTCGCCGGCCTGTAACGCCCCCTCAGCCCCAGGCGGTCCAGGCCTTCGCGGGAGTACTCTCCATTGTTGAGACTCTTCATGGCAGCCATGAAACTGCGCCCTGCCGTGCCATCGTTGTTTTCCATCTGCGCCCGCTTGGCGCTCGCGGCATACATGAAGTTTGCAGACGTTATCATCGAAGGGTCATCCCCCTCGAAGCGGGCCTCCTTTGCCGCCTCTTTCAGTTCGCCCTTGGACACGTGAAGCTTGAATCCATCGCGCATCGTCACGTCATAGCCATCACCCGCCTCTTTTACCTCCTTGAACACATCTGTCGGCTCCTTGCCATACCGCATCATGGCAGCCTTTATTGCGGAAACAGTCACACAGTTGCCGTCGGGTCCTTGCTTGAAACCACTCCAGATATTGCCCGGCTCTCGGCCAGTTCCCGGCTTTTGCCCAGGGTTACTGTTATCAGGCTTGTAGTTGAAATAGTTTTGCCCGCTGGTATAGGGCTTGGTATTCATTGCTTCAGAGGGGCCAAAATCCTGCGGATTCACCCTTGCACCGCCCCCCCCGCCCCCTCCTCGCGGTGGCGGAGCCGGTGGCGTTACATCATCGTCATCAGGAAACCACTCCCGAAGCAGCCGCTTGAGAAGTTCAAGCAGCCTGCCATCGGCTTCTTCGGCCAGTTTCTTAAGGATTTCCTTGAATTTTTCGTCACCCAATTTCTCCCGCAACTCATTCAACTTGTTGCGCAGGTCCTGAAACGTTTGGGTCTTGCCATCTTTATCTGCATCGAGCAACTGGTTGAGCAACGACTTAACCGTAGATACTTCAGCAGCAGGTTCAACAGGCGGCGAATCACCTCGCGCAACGCCCGACAAAAAAGGTATGCGACCCGTACTTGACGCAGAAACTTCTGAACTCCACATCTTTGGTGCTCCCATTGATTGGTAAGCCCGCAAGGCTCTGGACCAATCAGTGGCAAGGCAGGAATGGAGTGTTCCTCCCCAAGCATTTCGACAAGTAACCTTAATTTTTTTATGGTTTTTCTTACGCCCACAAAAAAGCCCCTCTTACGAGGGGCTTGGTGTGGAGCCTACGGCATCAGGTCATCTGAATGATGGTCTGCATGATAGTGCTCTGGGTCGAGATGGTCTTGGCGTTCGCCTGGTAGTTGCTCTGGGCCTTGATCAGGTCCACCAGTTCGTTGGTCAGGTTGACGTTGGAGTTCTCGAGGGAGTTGGCCACGATCGAACCCAGGGTACCGGATTGTGGGGAGTCATAACCCGGCTGGCCCGAAGCGAAGGTCTCTCTCCAGGTGGTACCGCCCGATGGCTGCAAGCCTTGTTCGTTGTTGAAGCTGGCCAGGGAGATCTGGCCGATGGCCTTGCTCTGCTGGTTGCTGAACGTGGCGAACATTACACCGCTGCCGTCGATTTTCAGGCCGGTGATCTGGCCAGTGGCGTAACCGTCGGTGGTCGGCGGATTGCGGTAGCTGGCCGAGTTGTATTGGGTCACGTCGCCCAGGTTGACGGCAATATTCGGCGCTGTCGCGTCGTTAGGCGTCCATACACCGTTGGTCACCGAACCCGGTATCCAGCCGGTGAGCGTCAGGGTGGTACCGGTCACACCCGCACCGGCGATACTCAGCAACTTACCGGCACCGTCAAAGTTGAAGGTTGCCGGCACGGGCGCAGTGGCGCCAGTGGTTGTAGGCTTGGAGCCATCCAGGTTACGGCCATCGATCAACGTGTAGGCCTTCCACTCGTTGGCGTCTGTTTTCACCATGTACTGCACCATCTCGTGGGAGTTGCCCTGGGCATCGAACAAGGTGGTGCTGTTCTGGGTGGTGAAGGAACTGGATTCGCTTGGGTCAAACGGATTAGTGGTCTGATTGATCACCGGCGCCGACGAATTCAAGTTACTGGTGGAGTCGACTTTAGTGGACGCTTTGGGTGGCAGGTACGACAGGTTCAGTTGCAGGTCAGTCAGCCCGCCCTTGACGATCTTGCCGTCCGCGTCCGCTGCGTAGCCCTGCAAGCGCGAAGTACCGGTGTTGTTGGTGATGTAGCCATCTTTGTCGGCACGGAAGGCACCGCTACGGGTGTATTCCAGCGAGCCATCGCTGCCCTTCTGTACGAAGAAGCCACCGCCCTGGATCGCCATGTCCAGCACGCCGCCGCTGTTGTTGACATCACCCTGGGTGAACTGCTGGGACACCGCTGCCAGGTTCACACCGTTGCCGATGCTGTTCTGGCCGGTGCCCAGTTTGGACGCGGCGTAGATATCCGCGAACTCCGCACGGGACGACTTGAAGCCAGTGGTCGCAACGTTGGCGATGTTGTTGCCGGTCACGTCCAGTTGTTTGTTGGCCGCATAGAGGCCGCTAAGGCCGATGTTAAAAGACATGTTTCTCTCCCTCTGCCGTATTTAGCCGGCTCTATGTACCGATAGTCTGAATTTGCGACAGCTTGACGCTGCCCATGCCACCTGCAAGGTTCAGCAGCATTTCGCCGCCGGTCTTGCTCAACGTCACACTGGTCACCGTTGCCGGCAACGAAGTCGCCATGGCCACCGATTCACCCTTGTCGTTCTTGGTCGTCGCCGCAAAGGTGTAGGTGCCGGCTGGGGCGACCTCGCCCTTGTCGTTCTTGCCATCCCAGATGAAGTCGGAAGAACCCGCGCTTTGTGCACCCATATCGATAGTGCGCACCACGTTGCCGTCTTTATCGGAGATCTTGATCGAGACGTTGCCTGTCGCCGCAGTCACCGCCACCGAACCGGTCATGCTCTTGCTCGTGTCCACCAAGGCCTTGTTGGTCTGGGTGATGATCGAGCGCCCCACCAGCGACGAAGCCTGCAGCGCCTGCGACGAGCTGAAGTTGCTGGAGATCGCATTGACCGAGTCGTTCAGGGTGTTGATGCCTTCGAGGCTGCTGAACTGGGCCAACTGGGCCACGAACGCACCGTTGTCCTGAGGCGACAGCGGGTTCTGGTTTTTCAGTTGGGTCACCAGCAGTTGCAGGAACGCATCCTTGCCCAGGGACTGGCTGCCCGTCGCCGTCTTGGTAGCATCGGCGACGGTGGTGTTGTCGGTGGCGGTCTTGACCTTGGAGTTGAAAAGGTCCTGGACTGCCGTATTGGTCGTGGTATCAACGATGGCCATTATTTGGCGCCCCTTATCACTGACCCAGGGTCAGGACCTTCTGCATCATGGTTTTGGCGGTGTTCATCATTTCCGCGTTGGTCTGAAACGAGCGGCTGGCGGAGATCATGTCTGCCATTTCCTCGACCACGTTGACGTTGGGGTAATAGACATAACCCTTTTCGTTCGCGGCAGGATGGTTCGGCTCGTAACGGGCCTCGAGGTTGCTCTGGTCTTCGACCACACCGAGCACCTGCACGCCCTGGCCGGCAGCATCCTGGTTCTGGAACAGCGAATCGCTGCCGCCGCTCTGGCCACCCTGGAACATGGTGGCGAACACCGGGTGACGGGCGCGGTAGGTCTGGTCGATGCTCGAAGACACGGTCTCGGCGTTGGCGATGTTACTGGCGACGGTGTTCAAGCGCGTGGTCTGCGCGCTCATGCCACTGCCGGCAATATTGAAAACACTGGACAGGGACATGGCTTACTCTCCACGCAGGGCTGACATCAGCCCTTTGAATTTACTGTTGAGCAGGGTAAAGCTGGCCTGAAAGTTCACCGAGTTCTCGGCATAGGCCGATTGCTCCAGTTGCGCGTCGACGGTGTTCTGGTCGATCGACGGCTGCATCGGCGTGCGATACAGCAGCGACTCGTCACCACTGCTCAGGCCTTGCGCTTCGATATGACGGCTGTTGGTCATGTTCAAGGCGAAGGTGCCGTTCTTGGTCTTGTCCTGCTGTGCGGCGAGCACGGCAGAGAAATCCAGGTCCCGAGCCTTGTAGTTCGGGGTGTCGGCGTTGGCAATGTTGTTGGCCAGGACTTCGGCACGCTGGGCGCGGAAGCCCAGGGCTTGTTCGTGGATACCGAGCGCTTTATCGAAGCTGATGCTCATGGCGGAAACCTTTAGGCTGACCTGCTGTTCGTTAACAGGGTTATAGCAAGGCGCATGCCAATATCTGATACCCCCGTAAATCAAGGGGTTGCGAGGAGCTTGCCGACGGCAATGCCAGAAAAGCGGCAACGGGTTTCCGCGTGGCGCCAGTAAAGCGGCAATGGGGAGTTGCCGCTTTCTTCAACTTTGCCGCAGAAACAAATGTGGGAGGAGGCTTGCCCCCGATAGCGGTTGATCAGTTGATGTCTCTATCACTGATACACCGCTATCGGGGGCAAGCCCCCTCCCACATTATTATTTGGCCTGACTATTTGGCCTGGTAGATGATCCCAGGGCTGCATTGCACCATCTGGAAGTGATCCGGCAAACCATTGAGCGCCTCGGATGCACCGAGAAACAGGTAGCCGCCACGCTTGAGGGTACCGTGGATGCGCAACAGGATGTCTTTCTTCACCTCTGCCGAGAAGTAGATCAGCACGTTGCGGCAGAACACCATGTCGAACTTGCCCAGGCTGGCGTAGCTGTCGAGCAGGTTGAACGAGCGAAACTCAACACGGTTCTTGATCGGCGCCTTGACCGCCCAACGCCCTGCTCCTTTCGGGTCGAAGTAACGTTGCAGGCGTTCCTGGGACAAGCCACGGCCCAGGGCCAGGCTGTCGTACTCGCCGGTCTTGCAATTGGTGAGCATGGTGCCGGACAGGTCGGTGGCGACGATCTGCGCCCCGGCTTTCAGTTGGCCCATGTTGGTCCGCTCGAACTCATCGATGGACATCGAAATCGAGTACGGTTCCTGACCCGAAGAGCAGGCGGCCGACCAGATACGCAGGCGCTGGCCCGGGCTGGCCTTGATGGCCTCCGGCAGCACTTTGCTCTTGAGCACTTCAAAGGGGTAGGTATCGCGAAACCACAGGGTTTCGTTGGTGGTCATGGCATCGACCACCATCTCCTTGAGGCCACTGCGCGGCTGGCCCTGGATCCGCTGAACCAACTCGCCCAGGGACTTGATGCCCTGCTGCTCCATCAGTTTGTTAAGACGGCTGGATACCAGGTATTGCTTGTTTTCACCGAGCAATATGCCACAGGCTTTTTCCAGGAAGACCCGGAACTGTTCAAAATCCAAATTACCCGTAGACACTGATACCGCCTCTAAAATCGTATGACCGCCAGGGGAAAACCCTAGCCGTGATCTGCTGCCTTGATCCGGTCGACTACCCGGGATGCCAGGTCATCAGGGCGGAATTTGGCCAGGAAGTCATCGGCACCGACTTTCTTGACCATCGCCTGATTGAATACGCCCGACAACGAAGTATGCAGGATGATATGCAGTTTTTGCATGCGTGGATCGCTGCGTATCTCAGCAGTGAGGGTATAGCCGTCCATTTCCGGCATCTCGATGTCAGAGATCATCATCAAGAATTCTTCTTCCGGCTTCTTGCCTTCATCCACCAGCTTGCGCAGGTAATCCAATGCCTGGCGCCCGTCATTGAGGGCGACAACGTCCACGCCGACGGTTTGCAGGCAGCGAGTCACCTGTTTACGCGCCACCGAGGAGTCATCCACCGTCAGCACACGCAGCGAGACCGCCTTGTGCGCCGTTTCGGCGTCGACCACTCCCACGGAAATCGATTCCGAGGTGGGCGCCACTTCGGCGAGGATCTTCTCCACGTCGATGATCTCGACCAACTGGTTATCGACCCGCGTCACCGCCGTGAGGTAGTGATCGCGACCGGTGCCCTTGGGCGGCGGATGGATCTCTTCCCAGTTCATGTTGACGATGCGCTCCACCGAGCGCACCAGGAAACCCTGGGTCTTGGTGTTGTACTCGGTAATGATCACGAACGGGTTCTCGCGATCCTGCAGGCCGGCCGAACCGGTGGCCAGGGCCAGGTCAAGAATCGGGATAGTCGCACCACGAATATTCGCCACACCGCACACCACCGGACTGGACTTGGGCATGATCGTCAGCTTGGGACATTGCAGCACTTCCCGCACCTTGAATACGTTGATGCCATACAGCTGCTTGCCATCCAGGCGAAACAGCAGCAACTCCAGGCGATTCTGCCCTACCAGCTGTGTGCGCTGGTTTACTGAATCCATTACTCCTGCCATGCCATGACTCCTACGCTAAAACCTTTGGCTATACCTACAAGGGCGGCGCGCCCCCAACACTAAAACGGCACGAGCTTTGCTATTTGTTGAATTATGGACATTAAAACGACAGTTTCCCGACGCCTTCACCTGACACGGTTTTGCAGATTGCTCTGCGCACCGCTGGCGCTGCTTGCCTTCAGCCTGGGCACCACGGCCCGTGCAGAGAACGTCACCTTGCCTGATCTACTTATCGGCGTCACCCAAGGCTTTCTTGAGTTCACTGTAGAAGATTATCTGGCAACCACACAGACGCCGGGGCGTTATGAAATCCAGGTCAACCAGTTGGACCCGCGTCTGCGCATGCCGATGTGCGACAAGGAATTGACAGCGACCCTGGAAAGTCCCGCCCAACCGATCGGGCGCGTAACGGTAAAGGTACGCTGCGAAGGTGCCTCGCCCTGGACCGTGTTTGTACCGGCCCAGGTCAAATTGTTCCGTGATGTGGTGGTGGTTGCCCGCCCGCTGAAACGCACGGGCATCATCGGTTTCGAAGACGTTGTACTGCGTGAGCGCGACATCAGCCAGATCAGCCAGGGCTACCTGACATCCCTGGACCAGGCCATCGGGCAGAGATTGACCCGACCAGTGGTCACCGATCAGGTCATTACCCTGGTGCACCTGGAACAGGCGGAGGTCATCCGCAAGGGCGACCAGGTGGTGATTTCCGCGAGCAGCGGCGGCTTGAATGTGAAAATGCCGGGCGAAGCGCTGTCCAACGGCGGCATGAGCGAACAGATTCGCGTCAAGAACCTCAACTCCAACCGCGTGATCAAGGCGCGGGTAACAGCCCCAGGGCAAGTCGAGGTCGCTTTATAGATTACTGGTACAGGACGCTGGGTTTTCCTACACTGTGCACGAGAGGCCCCGTGCGGAGATTTATTGTCATTCGCGCCTAAAGTTTGTCCGGGTATGGCCGAAAACATGGCAAGCGTCCAAATACCCAGAGGTTTTTTTATCATGGTCATCGATTTCAGCCGTTTGAATAACACCCCGACGACGTCAGGCACTACGCGCACCACCAGTCCCAAGGACAGCGTAGAAGCCAAGGCCCCTGCACTGCCCGCCAAGGCAGAACAGGCCAGTGCCAGCCAAAGCGGGGAATCCGTACACCTGAGCAATGAGGCTCAACAGTTGCAGAAGGTCACTGACTCGCTGCGCGACCAACCGGTAGTCAATAAAGCCCGCGTGGCCGAATTGAAACAGGCGATCGCCGATGGCAGCTATAAAGTCGACAGCAACCGTGTAGCCAGCAAGCTGCTTAACTTCGAAGCCGAGCGCTAGGCAAAGGCCTGCGCAGGGCTTTTGGACGCTTAAAACCCAAGGCCAGCCATGCATCACGACGAACATTTGCTTCAACTGATCATTGATGATCTAGCGCCGACGCAACAATTGCTCGAGCTGCTCAAAGAAGAATCACTGGCCCTCTATGGCCGGGACATGCCGCTGCTGGAAGAAATTCTGGCACGCAAGCAGTCGTTGATCGTCCTGCTGGAACAGCACGGCAAAAAACGCAGCCAGATCCTCATCAGCCTCGGCCTGCCGGCAGACCATGACGGCCTGGCACAGTTGGCCAGCCACTCCTCGGTCGGCGATCAACTGCTGAGCCAGAGCAAAGAACTCAACCAATTGCTCGCCCAGTGCCAGGAAGCCAACCTGCTTAACGGTCAGTCGATCCAGCTTCAGCAAGCTACGACCGCCAACCAGCTGCGTATACTCCACGGCGGAGAGCCTCCGGCACTCTATAACGCCCAGGGCTCCACCTCGCGCCTGGTCAAGCCAAGCACCCGCAGCCAAGCCTGACACCGGTTTACAGCGCGCCCTATCCAAGGCCCGCCACATACTGGCAAAATGCCGGTTCTTGCGTGTAGTCGTATTTTGTCTGGAGATGGAAGAACCGTGTTCAACGCCCTTAATGCGGAAGATGCCCCGCAGCCACCCAAGGTCCTCACCACGCCTCTGGAAATCGCCGGCACCTTGCGGATGCTGCAAGACAGCCATGATCCGCTGATCATCACTTTCCACGAACGCAGCCAGCGCTTCCAGAGCTACCTGGTGGACGTCAACCGCGACAGCAACGCGCTGGTGCTGGACGAAATGATCCCCCGAGACGGCGAGCGCCACCTCGAAAACGGCGAACCCTTTCGCATCGAAGGTTTCCATGACGGCGTACGCGTCGCCTGGGAAAGCAATGGCACCCTGACCATCAGCGAAAAAGGCGGCCACCGTATCTACACCGGCAGCCTGCCGGACGAGGTGGTCTACCATCAGCGCCGCAATGCCTTCCGCGCCGCACTGAAGCTGGCGCAACTGGTGAATATCGAGCTGGGCGGCGAGAAACTTCAGCTGCCGGTCAACGGCAAACTGCTGGATATTTCCGCCACCGGCTGCAAATTGCGTTTTGAAGGCGATATTTCCGAGCGCCTGCAACTGGGCCAGGTCTACGACCGTTTTATCGCAGCCCTGCCGTTTGGCAGCATGACCACCGCCGTCGAACTGCGATACCTGCACTTCGAGGAAAGGATCAACACGACCTTTGCCGGTGTGCGCTTCCACAACATGAGTGGTTTGGTGCAACGCCAGGTCGAGCGTTTTGTGTACCAGCTGCAGCGTGAAGCACGACGGTTCGACAAAGACGACGATTTTTGATCCTTAACCATCGCAGCAAAAAAACGGGCAGACCCTTTGGGATCTGCCCGTTTTTGCTTTCAGGGGCGCGCCCTGCTCAATTCGTGGGGATGCTCATCCGGCCCCAGGGGCTCGGGTGGCCCTTCGAAAGCGGGCTCATCCACCGGCGGCTCTGGATCGACCTGCGGCTCGGGATCGGGGACAGTCTGCATCTGCTCCTGCACCACCTGCTCGTCGACCCGCGGGTCCAGCGCCGCCACCAACGGTGAACTCGACATACTGTCGGGCATTGCCACGTGATGCAGGGGGGCATCTTCCACCTGGTGCAGATTGGTCACTGCCTTAGGCCGGATTCGCCACACCAGGATCAGCGCGCACAGACTGAAAAACGCATACAGCATCTGGCTGCCGAACAGCTTCATCACCACACCCGCCAGCAACGGCCCGACACTGGCGCCGATACCGTAGGTCACCAGCAGCATGGCCGTCAGCGATACCCGGCGGTCCCCCTCCACATGGTCGTTGGAAAACGCCACCGCCAATGGATACAGGCAAAACTGCACGAGAGAACACAGGAAGCCCGCCACAAACAGCACTTCCAGCGGCACTTGGGTCATGATTGCCAACGGCAGTGCCGCCACCGCCAGGCACAAGGCGAAGCAGCGGATCAGCAGCGCGCGATCATAACGATCCGACAGCCAGCCCAACGGCCACTGCACCAGCAACCCAGCAAAAATGCAGCTACCCATGAACAGGCCCACCTGTTCAGTGCTCAACCCTTGCTGGGAGGCATACAGCGGCGCCAGACCGTAGAACGAACCGACGATCAACCCCGCCCCCAACACCGTACTCAGCGACTGCGGCACACGCTTGATAAAGAAGCGCGGCTCCATCGGCGCAGGATGCAAGGCCGCCGGGTGAATGCGTCGGGTCATGGCCACCGGCACCAGGCACAAGGCGAAGCACAGCGCCACCAGCATCAGCAACTCAAGGCCAAGCTGGGGATGCATTACCAGTATCAACTGGCCCAATACCAGACCCAGGTAGGAGGCGATCATATAGCCGCTGAACACCACGCCACGCTGCTTGGCATCTGCCTGCTCATTGAGCCAGCTCTCGATGACCATGTACTGGCACATCATCCCCAGGCCCACGATTACCCGCAGCACAATCCAGGCCGGCAGCCAATCGACCAGGCCATGGCCCAGCACTGCCGCACCGACAATCCCGGCACAGGTGGCGTAGGCACGAATATGCCCGACCCGGGCAATCAGGCGATGCCCGATCTTCCCGCCCAGCACCAGGCCAAAGTAGTTGGCCGCCATCAGCGCGCCCACCCATAGACTGTCGACGTGGTCGGCCGCCAGGCGCAAGGCCAGGTAGGTACTGAGCAGGCCGGAGCCAATCAGCATCATCAAGGAGGCGAAATAAAGGGCTCGAAAAGATTTCCAGATCTGGCGCATCGGCGTTCCGAGCGGCTCCTTGCGTTGAGAGACAGGGCTATCGGCATGATAGTCCGGGGTGACAGGGTCCGGACAGGCAACATGCGCTGTTTCCGGGGATTATTTTGCTTAACAGCTCAGACGCTGTCGGATGGCGCGCAAGGTACATGATTGCGACAAATACATCATGGCACCTGCTGTGAACCTTGATCGGCGGCAAGGTTCGACCCGAGTGCAAAAAGATCGAGCGCCCACGAAAAAGCCCCGCCAGGAGGTTCTGTACGGGGCTTTCTTTATGAGCTACGAATCTGGTGTCCCAGGGCCGGTTCGAACGGCCAACCTTCCCCTTAGGAGGGGGATGCTCTATCCAATTGAGCTACTGGGACAAATGACAGCCATCAGGCCAAGGGCACTGCGACGGACGGCGTGCATGTTAACGGCCGAACCGGGTTTTGTCATGTCGTCCGTGGGCTTTTTGAGTGTAGGCCAAGCCTTACCGGAACGATCGCGGTTTCGCCCCGCAAATACGGGCACTTGGCCTGATCGTGCAAAATGCATTCCTCCAAAATGCCAGCATTGCAAATTGCAACCTTTCACCCTACTAAAACAAACTCAACTCATTGATTTTAATGGATTTATATTTTGGCACGACACCTGCAACAGTTCTCCTGCAAACCCCATTCAGCCAAGGCATTAACGGAGAACATGACCATGAACAGTGCCATTCTGTTAGCTCTCAATACCGTCGCCCTGGCTGCATTGGTGATGTTCCACTTTCAATCGACTGGCAGCAACGACCCCGCCCAGATCAGCCAGCAGGCAGTCCCCCACCACTTGCAACAACGTCCGCAACTGGCCGTGATGACACCGAATGCACAAGCGCCAGTACGCGTGACTCAAGGCATCCAGGCCGCGCCTGCCTCTGAACACTGGGTTTTTTAAGGACACTGATGATGAGCAAATTTGCCTGGCTGTTCCTATGCCTGACCATCACCACTGGCCTTATGGGCCTGAGTGCAAGCTCCCAGGATGGGCAAACCAGCGCATTCGTTGCTGCCGGCGTTTTCGCAACCCTGCTTCTGTTGACGCTCGTCGTGGGTCGCCGAATCAAATTTGACCCGGTTTTACGCTGACCTCTCCCTTCTCTGCTCTGCCCTCCCCCTACCTTATGTCGCCTCGCCCTAGTAAATCGGCAAATTGCCACTAGTCTTAAAACTAAGGGCAAAAGGCCACTTTGCTATAGGATGTGCGACCTCAAACCCTGTGCTGGCCTGGACTTACGGAAAGTTCCATTGCGGAATCACGCATGGAAAAGTTTTCCAACCAGTCCGCAAAAATGCAAATGAGTGCTGGCATAAAGCCTTTAGGCAGTTCAATATTTGTCACAGAATTGACGCCAAGGAACTGGCAAATCTGAGGCATGATGCGGCCTCTTTGCAATTCGGGTTGAACTTTGGTCGTGAGTCTTGTCTTAACACTCATCTTGCGGCCAATTCCAATAACCGCTCCCCTGAACTAACCGGTTAAATATATGCGCCCATTGAAACAGGCAATTTATTCCAGCCGTACGGCTGACAAGTTCGTCGTACGTCTGCCAGACGGAATGCGGGAACGCATTGCCGAGGTGGCTCGCAATCATCACCGCAGCATGAACTCCGAAATCATCGCGCGCCTGGAGCAGAGCCTTATTCAGGAAGGTGCGCTGGGTGACGAACTGAGCATGCGCCTGGACAGCCCTGAGCTGTCGCTGCACGAACGCGAACTGCTGCAGCGTTTTCGTCAGCTCTCCCACCGCCAGCAAAATGCCCTCGTCTCGCTTATCGCGCACGACGTCGAGGCGGCCGCAGAAGCCAATTGATCTGCAACTGAAAGCCGAAGCCAGCCATGCGCTGGCTTTTTTTTGCCTGGAATTTATACAGGGCTCGACATTTTTATCACGTAGCAGCTGGCGAGCCCTGGTGTGGCTGCGTTGGCAGCCTGCCTGACATACCGCAGCCTCGCCAAGGCTCGCCACCTGTTACGCAGAGGGAGCCCGCGCAAGACAGATCAGAGCAAGAAGATTGTCGCCAAACCGAGGAAGATGAAGAAGCCACCACTGTCGGTCATGGCCGTGATCATCACGCTGGCGCCCATGGCCGGGTCGCGCCCAAGGCGTGCCAGGGTCATGGGGATCAGCACCCCCATCAGGGCCGCCAGCAGCAGGTTAAGGGTCATGGCAGCGGTCATGACCACCCCCAGGGACCAACTGCCGTACAGCAAGTAGGCCACCACGCCAATCACCCCACCCCACACCAGGCCATTGATCAGGCCCACGGCCAACTCCTTGCGCAGCAGGCGCGAAGAGTTGGCGGTACTGACCTGGTCCAGCGCCATGGCGCGTACGATCATGGTGATGGTCTGGTTGCCCGAGTTACCACCTATGCCTGCCACAATCGGCATCAACGCCGCCAAGGCCACCAGCTTCTCGATGGAACCTTCGAACAGCCCGATCACACGGGAGGCGATAAACGCGGTAATCAGGTTAACGGCCAGCCACGCCCAGCGGTTATGCAGGGAACGCCAGACTGACGCAAAAATATCTTCCTCTTCACGCAAACCCGCCATGTTGAGGACTTCGGTTTCACTCTCTTCACGAATCAAGTCGACGATTTCGTCGATGGTCAGACGGCCGATCAGCTTGCCGTTCTTGTCGACCACCGGGGCGGAGATCAAGTCGTAACGCTCAAAGGCCTGCGCTGCGTCGTAGGCATCTTCATCGGGATGAAAGCTTACGGTATCGCTGGCCATCAGGTCAGCAACCTTTTTCTCCGGATCATTGACCAACAGGCGCTTGATCGGCAGCACGCCCTTGAGAATGCCTTCATAGTCGACCACGAACAGTTTGTCGGTATGACTCGGCAGCTCTTTCAGCCGGCGCAGGTAACGCAAGACCACTTCCAGGCTGACGTCTTCGCGGATGGTGACCATCTCGAAGTCCATCAGCGCGCCGACCTGATCCTCGTCATAGGACAACGCGGAGCGCACGCGCTCACGCTGCTGGCCGTCGAGGGCCTCCATCAATTCATGGACAACATCACGCGGCAACTCTGGGGCCAGGTCGGCCAGTTCATCAGCGTCCATCTCCCTGGCGGCGGCCAGGAGCTCGTGATCGTCCATGTCGGCGATCAGGGTTTCACGGACCGAGTCGGATACTTCGAGCAGGATATCGCCGTCACGGTCGGCCTTGACCAACTGCCAGAGGGTCAGTCGATCATCCAGCGGCAAGGCTTCGAGAATGTAGGCAACGTCGGCGGAGTGCAGGTCATCGAGCTTGCGTTGCAACTCGACGAGGTTCTGGCGGTGAACCAGGTTTTCCACCAGGTCGTTATTCGGACCTTCCTGGCGGTGCGTGAAATCTTCGACCACGCGCTGGCGCTGCAGCAGCTCGATGACTTGAGCAAGGCGATCCTGCAGGCTTTCTTGTGTTTTCTTTACTTCTACTTCGGTCATAGGCGAACTCCACTCCCAGCAGCGGGGCACGCCGGAAGGATCAATCAGTCAATTCATGATTGGTAAAACGGGGTACTGAGTAACTACTGGGTAAGTCCATGGAGGTATTCCATAAGCCCCGGCGGGGCTGACGGGCGCAATGATACACCGTGCGTCCGTTTTTAACGTCAAAAAACTGGAAAGAACAAGCGCTTGCGAGCCAAAGTTGAGTATTGGCCACACCTATTCAACTGCGACGCCATCACCGGAATGAAAAACACACGAGGGAAGAGAAAAAGATAAGGATCTACACAAACCCCAGACGGCAAAAAGCCCGCACTAGGCGGGCTTTTTGTTTGTATGGTGCACTCGACAGGATTCGAACCTGTGACCGCTCGGTTCGTAGCCGAGTACTCTATCCAGCTGAGCTACGAGTGCAGATTGTGTTTTTAAACCAGATCACAACTGGTTGAAGCTGAGCTACCTGCATTGCTGCAACTAACTCTTAAATGGTGCACTCGACAGGATTCGAACCTGTGACCGCTCGGTTCGTAGCCGAGTACTCTATCCAGCTGAGCTACGAGTGCATTTGTTGCCGCGCATTATAGGCCGTTCAATCTCTATGTAAAGCTATTTTTTCGTTTAATTTCAACAACTTAGCGAAAAAACCAGATTGCAACGTACTAAACAAATAATGGCGGAGAACGGGGGATTCGAACCCCCGACACCCTTTTGAGGTGTACTCCCTTAGCAGGGGAGCGCCTTCGGCCACTCGGCCAGCTCTCCGCAACACGGGGCGTATATTAACCACGTTCATCCCCGTTTGCAAACATAAAAAACGATAAAAATTAAAGGCTTGGTTCTTCGTCCTTCTCTTTCTTGATCCGCAGGTAGATTTCCTCGCGATGGACCGCCACCTCTTTCGGAGCGTTAACCCCGATACGCACTTGATTGCCTTTGACGCCGAGCACGGTCACGGTGATTTCGCCATCACCGATAATCAGGCTTTCTGCGCACCGACGAGTCAGAATCAGCATACCTTTCTCCTCACGCATTTCATTTCAGGAACAACAGTCTGCAAAAAAAAGGCGTTCGACCTACGACTCGACAGCCATAGCTCTAACGGCCTAAGTATTGTCGAGCGCACGCAAAAGACCATGCGCCCTACAAAAAATGAAAGGCGCGGTAAACCGCGCCTTCCTGGTATTGCGTCACTCGCCCTGTCGGGCCGGAGCATCCAGCTCGAAAGCAGTATGCAGCGCGCGTACAGCCAGCTCCAGGTACTTCTCTTCAATCACCACCGAGACTTTGATTTCCGAGGTAGAGATCATCTGGATATTGATGCTTTCCTTGGCCAAAGCCCCGAACATCCGGCTGGCAACGCCGGCATGGGAACGCATGCCCACACCTACGATCGAGACCTTGGCAATCTTGGTATCGCCGACCACTTCACGGGCGCCAATTTCGCTCGCGGTGTTCTCCAGGATTTTCAACGCCGCATCGTACTCGTTGCGGTGCACGGTGAAGGTGAAATCGGTGGTGTTATCGTGCGAGACGTTCTGCACGATCATGTCGACTTCAACATTCGCATCGCTGATAGGGCCCAGAATCTTGAAGGCCACGCCCGGGGTGTCTGGCACGCCACGGATCGTCAGCTTGGCTTCATCGCGGTTGAAAGCGATGCCGGAAATGATCGGCTGTTCCATGGATTCCTCTTCATCAATAGTAATGAGGGTACCCGGACCCTCCTTGAAGCTGTGCAATACGCGCAGCGGAACGTTGTACTTGCCGGCGAACTCCACCGCGCGAATCTGCAATACCTTGGAACCGAGGCTGGCCATTTCCAGCATCTCTTCAAAGGTGATCTTGTCCAGGCGCTGGGCCACGGACACCACACGCGGGTCGGTGGTGTAGACGCCATCCACATCGGTGTAGATCTGGCACTCGTCAGCCTTGAGGGCCGCAGCCAGGGCCACGCCGGTGGTATCAGAACCGCCACGCCCGAGGGTGGTGATGTTGCCGTGCTCGTCCACACCCTGGAAGCCCGCTACAACTACCACGCGACCGGCTTTCAGATCACTGCGAATTTTCTGGTCGTCAATCTGCAGGATCCGCGCCTTGGTGTGCGCGCTGTCGGTGAGGATGCGCACCTGGCTGCCAGTGTAGGACACGGCAGGCACGCCACGTTTGTTCAGGGCCATGGCCAGCAAGGCGATGGTCACCTGCTCGCCGGTGGACACGATCACATCCAGCTCACGCGGCAGCGGCTGTTGCTCGCCACTGATGGCCTTGGCCAGTTCGATCAGGCGATTGGTCTCGCCGCTCATGGCCGACAGCACCACGACCAGGTCGTCACCGGCATCGCGGAATTTCTTAACCTTGTCGGCCACCTGCTCGATTCTTTCGACAGAGCCGACCGAGGTGCCTCCAAATTTCTGTACGATCAAAGCCATTTCCAAGCCGCCTCAGCCCGTAAAGGGGCGCCTAATATCCAATCAACCAGCACAGAACAGCCCGTGACTAGACCACGGGCGGGTTAACAGTGCCTTAAATACCTGCCTCGACAAATGGCACGGTCAGGGCCAGGGCCGCGTCCAGGGCACTGGCGTCTACACCACCGCCTTGCGCCATGTCCGGACGACCGCCGCCCTTCCCGCCCACTGCCGCAGCGGCTTGCTTCATCAAATCACCGGCCTTGAGTTGGCCAGTCAGGTCCTTGGTTACACCGGCAACCAGCACGACCTTCTCCTCATGGACACTGCCGAGCAGGATCACTGCGCGGCCGAGCTTGTTCTTCAACTGATCGACCAGGGCCAACAGCGCCTTGCCGTCCTGGCCGTCCAGGCGTGCAGCCAGGACTTTCACGTCCTTGACGTCAACGGCCGAAGCCGACAGATCGTCGCCCGCAGCGCTGGCCGCCTTGGCTTGCAACTGCTCCAGCTGTTTCTCCAGCGCACGGTTGCGCTCCAGAACGGCGGACAACTTGTCGATCAGGTTGTCGCGGCTGCCCTTGACCAGGCTGGCCGCTTCCTTGAGTTGTTCTTCCGCCGCATTCAGGTAGGCCAGGGCCGCAGCGCCGGTCACCGCCTCAATACGACGCACGCCCGACGCCACACCGCCTTCGCTGATGATCTTCAGCAGGGCGATATCGCCGGTACGGTTGGCGTGGATACCGCCACACAGCTCCACCGAGAAGTCGCCGCCCATGCTCAGCACGCGCACGTTGTCGCCGTACTTCTCGCCGAACAGCGCCATGGCGCCCTTGGCCTTGGCCGTCTCGATGTCAGTCTCTTCGGTTTCTACCGGGGAGTTCTTGCGAATCTCAGCGTTGACGATGTCTTCCAGGGCCTTGATCTGCTCAGGCTTGATCGCTTCGAAGTGGCTGAAGTCGAAACGCAGGCGCTGGCTGTCGACCAACGACCCCTTCTGCTGGACGTGCTCGCCCAGCACCTGGCGCAGCGCGGCGTGCAGCAAGTGCGTGGCCGAGTGGTTCAGCGCGGTGGCATGGCGTACGTCGGCATCGACCTGGGTGTCCACCGGCGCGCCGACCGTCAGGTTGCCAAGCACCAGCACGCCGTGATGCAGGAACGCACCGCCGGTCTTGGTGGTGTCGCGCACCTCGAAACGACCGGAGGTCGAACTCAGGAAACCACAGTCACCGACCTGGCCACCGGATTCGGCGTAGAACGGCGTCTGGTCCAGGACCACAACCGCTTCTTCGCCTTCGCTCAACACGTCGACCGATTTACCATCTTTATAAATGGCAACGATCCTGGCCGCGCCAACGGTCGCCTTGTAACCGGTGAACTCGGTGGGCACGTCAACCTTGACCAGGGTGTTGTAGTCCAGGCCAAAGGAACTGGCGGAACGGGCGCGCACGCGCTGGGCTTCCATCTCACGCTCAAACCCGGCTTCGTCGACGGTCAGCTCGCGCTCACGGGCGATGTCGGCGGTCAGGTCCATCGGAAAACCATAGGTGTCGTACAGCTTGAACACGACATCGCCCGGCACCACGGTGCCTTTGAGCTCGGCCAAGTCCTGTTCCAGAATCTTCAGGCCGTGCTCCAGGGTCTTGGAGAACTGTTCTTCTTCAGCCTTGAGCACACGCTCGATGTTGTCCTGCTGCTGCTTGAGTTCCGGGAAGGCATCGCCCATCTCGGCAACCAGTGCGGCGACGATCTTGTAGAAGAAGCTGCCGGTGGCGCCCAGCTTGTTACCGTGGCGGCAGGCGCGACGGATGATGCGACGCAGCACGTAGCCACGGCCTTCATTGGACGGCAGTACGCCGTCGGCGATGAGGAAACCGCAGGAACGGATGTGGTCCGACACCACCTTGAGGGACGATTGGCTTTCATTGGCACAACCAATGGCCGCGGCCGACGCGCTCAGCAGGTTGGTGAACAGGTCGATCTCGTAGTTGGAGTGAACGTGCTGCATCACCGCACTGATCCGCTCCAGGCCCATGCCGGTGTCCACCGAAGGCGCTGGCAGCGGATGCAACACGCCATCGGCGGTGCGGTTGAACTGCATGAACACGTTGTTCCAGATCTCGATGTAACGGTCGCCGTCTTCTTCCGGCGAGCCCGGCGGGCCACCCCAGATGTCGGGGCCGTGATCGTAGAAAATCTCGGTGCATGGGCCGCATGGGCCGGTATCGCCCATGGTCCAGAAGTTGTCGGAAGCGTAAGGCGCGCCCTTGTTGTCGCCGATGCGAATCATGCGCTCGACGGGCACCCCGATTTCCTTGGTCCAGATGTCATAGGCTTCGTCGTCCGTCGCGTAGACGGTCACCCAGAGTTTTTCCTTGGGCAGCTTCAACACGCCGGTCAGGAAGGTCCAGGCGAAGGTAATCGCGTCTTTCTTGAAATAATCACCAAAGCTGAAGTTACCCAGCATTTCGAAGAACGTGTGGTGGCGGGCGGTGTAGCCGACGTTTTCCAGGTCACTGTTCTTGCCGCCGGCACGCACGCACTTCTGGCTGCTGGTGGCGCGGGTGTAGGCGCGTTTTTCCTGTCCCAGGAAGCAGTCCTTGAACTGGTTCATCCCCGCGTTAGTGAACAGCAGGGTGGGGTCATTGCCTGGGATCAAGGAGCTGGAGGCGACACGGGTGTGACCTTGCTCTTCGAAGAAGCGAAGGAAGGCTTCACGGATTTCTGCGCTTTTCATAGGTTCTTCCACGGAGGCTGCGGCCAAAGGCCAGTGCGCAACATCATCAGACGGAGCGACGGCAAAAGGCCGCATTATATCGGCCCTTTGCCGGTGGTACAGCGTGTTTATGCGATAGAGAGGTTCAATTAGACGGTCTGCACACTCATTTGCGCGAAAATTCGACGAATGCCTCGAGCACTTGCTCGATCTGCGCCCGGCTGACATCCAGGTGCGTCACCATGCGCAGGCGCGGCGCGGCACTCAACTTGATCCCACGCTCGGCGGCAAACGTCTTCAAGGCCTGGGCCTGATCGCCGATCTGCACATAGACCATGTTGGTCTGCACCGGCTCCACCGCGTAACCGGCGTTGCGCAGCTCATCGCCCAGCCATTGCGCATTGGCGTGGTCGTCGGCCAGGCGCTGCACCTGGTGATCCAGGGCGTACAGCCCCGCTGCCGCCAGGGAACCGGCCTGGCGCATGCCGCCGCCGACCATCTTGCGCAAACGGCGAGCCTTGGCGATCAACGCCGTGGAGCCGCACAGCACCGAGCCGATCGGCGCACCGAGGCCTTTGGACAGGCACACCGACACCGAGTCGAAATGCTGGGCGATCTCCCGTGCATCGACCCCAAGCTTGACCGCCGCGTTGTAGAGTCGCGCGCCATCCAGGTGCAGGGCCAGGCCATGTTCGCGGGTAAACGCCCGCGCCTTCGCCAGGTAGTCCAGCGGCAGCACCTTGCCCTGCATGGTGTTTTCCAGGGCCAGCAGGCGGGTGCGGGCGAAGTGGAAGTCGTCGGGCTTGATGGCCTCGAGCACCTGATTCAGGTCGAGGGAGCCATCCGCCTGCACGTCCAGCGGCTGCGGCTGGATCGAACCCAGCACGGCCGCCCCGCCGCCCTCGTATTTGTAGGTGTGGGCCTGCTGGCCGACGATGTACTCCTCGCCACGCTCGCAGTGGGCCATCAGCGCCAGCAGGTTGCTCATGGTGCCGGTGGGCACGAACAGCGCGGCCGCAAAGCCCAAGCGCTTGGCCAGCTCGGCCTCCAGGCGGTTGACGCTGGGGTCTTCGCCGTAGACGTCATCACCGCTGGCGGCATTGGCCATGGCGTCGAGCATGCCAGGGGTGGGTTGGGTCACGGTGTCGCTGCGCAGGTCGATCACAGACATGAAACAAGCCTCGAAGGGGTTCATTAAGCTTCTTATGAGGATGATTACTGCGGGCAAAGCCGCGGAATATCAAGCCCCACGCGTTCTCAATCGAATACCAACCAAACAAACCGATATAGCTTATCGATACGACGCTCGTGCAGTTTATGAAAAACCATGTTAAAAACTCTCCGCCACCAGGGTTCTGGTGGCAACGTTCTCAGGGCGGGGTGCAATTCCCCACCGGCGGTAATTGCACGCAATGTGCATAGCCCGCGAGCGCTTGGCGCCTCGAACTGCTCACGCAGGACGGCGACAAGGTCAGCAGACCCGGTGTGATCCCGGGGCCGACGGTCATAGTCCGGATGAAGAGAGAACGGGATTGGCACCTAAGGGCCGCACGCTGAGCGCATGCCTGCATGACTCGGCGGTTCGTACCCTTAAATCCCATTCGATTCATAACGCCCTGTTTTTTTCTTAAACAGGAGTCAGAACATGCAACCCACCGCAATCGACAGCAAAAGCAAAAACCATCACGGCGAGCGCGTCGCGTTTATCCAGGCCTGCTGGCACAAGGATATTGTCGACCAATCCCGCAAAGGCTTCCTCGCCGAAATGATCGCCCAGGGCTACCAGGAATCGGACATCGATTTCTTCGAAGTCGGCGGCGCCTTTGAAATGCCCCTGCACGCCAAGCTGCTGGCCAAGACCGGCCGTTACGCCGGTATCGTGGCCGCCGCACTGGTGGTGGACGGCGGGATCTACCGTCACGAATTCGTGGCCCAGTCGGTGGTCAGCGGCCTGATGCAGGTTCAGTTGGAAACCGAAGTGCCGGTGTTCTCGGTGTCCCTGACGCCGCATCATTTCCATGCCGGCAGCGAACATACCGCGTTCTTCCATGAGCACTTCGTGCACAAGGGCCAGGAAGCTGCGCGTACATGCGCCGACACCCTGCACAAGGTGCGGGCGATCCGTCGCAGCGAGCCACGGGCTGTAGCAGTCTAAGCAACACTGCAAAACAAAATGTGGGAGGGGGCTTGCCCCCGATGGCGGTGTCTCAGCTCCAGATGAGCTGACTGACACACTGCTATCGGGGGCAAGCCCCCTCCCACATTTGGACCAGGTTAAGGCTCAGATCTACGCCAGCCCGGCCTCTGTGGTTGGCACAATCAATATCCCCGCCCGCAAGCCATTCTTCACCTTCGGGTTGGGGAAGATGATGCGCGCACCCTCCTCCTCGATCACCCAACGGGTCTTGGCTACGTCTTCGGCCAGCAGATAACCCTTTTCCAACTCCGAAAAGTTTTCCACGTCCGCCGGCAAGTGCAGCAGGAATGCATCGCTGTGCTTGATGACTTCCCGCGACACGGCGAACAGTTTCAACCCGTCCAGGCTGTCAGTCTCAGGCTCGGTGCCTTCGATGATCTGCTTGAGGCGCAACTCCAGGCGGGAGACATTCACGCCCTGGTTGTGCCCGAACGGCCGTGCCTTGCCCAGTTCGAGGGTGAAGGCCTCGGCCTCCAGCTGCTCGTAGGTAAACGCGGTGAAGGTGATCGAGCTCTTGTTCTGCAGCAGCACCGCTTCCATGCCGGCAGCGTTCAGGCGCGCCAGTTCGTGGCGTGAATGCTGGCGCCCTTCCTTCCAGGGGTACAGCGCAAACTGCTCGATCTTCGAGCCGCGAATGGCGGTGTGCAGGTCGTAATGCAGGCGCGAACGGCCAGGCTGGCTGAAGAAGCTGCGGGCCAGTTGTTCAAGCTCGGCGGCGCGCATGGCTTCGGGGCCGATGTTTTTTTCATGCCGGCCGTTGAACAGCCGGTTGACGTCCAGTTCAAGGTAACGCTCGCCGCGGCGCATGGCCTCGGGGTTGCCGAACAGGAACAGAATCCGGGTGCGGGGCTTGATCTCCCCACGGGCGATGCCATGCAACAGGCGGTCGAGCAATTCGATCGGCGCGGTTTCGTTGCCATGGATGCCGGACGACAGCAGCAGGTCGCGGCCATTGTCCGTTGCCTGCGGCGGGCGCACTTCGAGTGCGCCCTCGCTGAGCCAGCGCATCTGCACGCCGTCGACAGTCAGTTGAATTTTTTGCGCCGGTTCGCGACCGGCGAGGGTCAGTTCAAGCAGTTTGCCAAGGGCGAGCATACGCAGCTTCCTTAGTGGTTGCAGCCTGGGCCGTGGACGTGATCGTCATCATCACCTTCAACGTCGGCCGGTTCCATTTCCAGTTGCAGGCTCATCAGGTTGGTGGCCAGTGGGCGCATCAACAGGTTGGCGTATTCGGCGTCGCCTTCTTCCACGTCCACGCCGATCAGCAGTTGGCCACGGCCGTCGTGCTGGATCCAGATTTCCTTACCCTGCCAGACCACGGCGACGCGGGTGCAGGAGGTTTCCAGCTGGGTGCCGTCGGTGTCTTCAAGGATCAGTTGCAGGGTGTCGGTGCTCATAAATAATTCTCAGCCATAGGGTGTAAAAAGAGGTGGCGTTAATTGATCTGGAAAGGATAAACCGAGCCCAGTTTAAGGATTTGCGTCAGTTCATCCAGTGCCGTCCGGCACTCAAGCAACAATTGCGGGTCAGCCAGGTCGGTTTCGCGCAGGCTGTCGCGGTAGTGCTTGTCGACCCATTGGGTCAATGTGTCGTACAACGGCGCGGTCATGATAACCCCTGGGTTCACCGCTGCCAGCTCGGTTTCATTGAGGGCCACGCGCAGGCGCAGGCACGCCGGGCCGCCGCCGTTCTGCATGCTTTGCTTGAGGTCGAAGACTTTGACTTCGCGGATCAGCCCAGCGGACGCCGTCAGGCCTTGCAGGTACTGCCAGACGCGCTCGTTGGCGCGGCATTCTTCCGGCACGATCAGCAGCATCGAACCGTCGGCGCGGGTCAGCAACTGGCTGTTGAACAGGTAGGAACGCACCGCGTCCTCGACGCTGACCTGGGCACGCGGCACACACACCGACTGGAAGTTGCCGCCCAGCTTGCCCAACTTGCCCTGCAACTCGGCCAGCATCTGTTCGGTATTGAGGAATGCGTCCTCGTGATAGAACAGCACCTCGCCGTTGCCCACCGCGATCACGTCGTTGTGGAACACGCCGGCATCGATCACCGCCGGGTTCTGCTGGGCGTAGACCACGCCTTCATCCTTCAGGCCATGCAGGCGGGCGACAGCCTGGGAGGCTTCAAGGGTCTGGCGCGCCGGGTACTTCTGCGGGGCCGGGTAACGGGGGTCGAACGCGCTGCGCCCGAACACGAAAAACTCCACGCCCGCGTCGCCATACTCACGGCAGAAACGCGTGTGGTTGGCCGCGCCTTCGTCGCCGAACTGCGCCACCGCCGGTAACGCGGCGTGGTGGGCAAAGTGCTTCTGGTCGGCAAACATCGCCCCCAGCACACGGCTGGTGGTGGGGTGTTCGATGCTACGGTGGTATTTGCAGTTGAGGTTGGCGGCGGTGAAATGCACACGGCCATCTGCCGTGTCGGCGCTCGGGCTGACGGTGGCGGCGTTGGCCACCCACATGCTCGATGCCGAGCAACTGGCGACCAACAACGGCATGGCCTGCCTGGCCGCCTGCTGGATGACCTGGGCGTCGGTGCCGCTGAAACCGAGGTTGCGCAACGCCGCTACGTCCGGACGCTCCTGGGGCGCGAGCACGCCTTGCACAAAGCCCATGTCCATCAGCGCTTTCATTTTCTGCAGGCCCTGCAACGCCGCTTCCTTGGGGTTGGAATGCTGCTGGCTGTTGCTCTGGGATGCGACGTTGCCGAAGGACAAACCGCCGTAGTTATGGGTCGGCCCCACTAGACCGTCAAAATTGACTTCATAGGATTTCATCGGCGAGGCTCCACGAACATCTGTTTTTATAGGCATCAAAAGTCTTCAACACACCACAAATCCAGTGTGGGAGGGGGCTTGCTCCCGATAGCAGTCTGTCAGTTGATCAATCAGGTGACTGACACACCGCCATCGGGAGCAAGCCCCCTCCCCCATTTAGATCAGCGTAATGCCGGGGGTTAGCGTGGCAGGCACCACCAGGCTCGGGGTCTCCAACGACGCCACCGGGTACGCACAATAATCCGCCGCATAATACGCACTGGCGCGATGGTTGCCCGAGGCCCCCACCCCACCAAATGGCGCGGTGCTGGCGGCGCCGGTCAGCTGTTTGTTCCAGTTGACGATGCCGGCACGGCTTTCCAGCCAGAATTGCTGGTAACGCGCCTCGGAATCGGACAACAGGCCCGCGGCCAGGCCGTACCGGGTGTTGTTGGCTTCGGCAATCGCCGCCGCGAAATCGGCGTAGCGGATCACCTGCAACAACGGACCGAACAGTTCTTCGTCTTCGCGCTCGGTCACGCCGGTCACGTCGATGATGCCTGGGGTCAGCAAGGCAGCCTGGTCCTGGGGCTGGGTCATCTCCAACAGCGCCACGGCGCCATTGGCCAACATCAACTCCTGGGCCTCCATGAGGGCTTTTGCCGCCGCCAGGGATATCACCGAGCCCATGAACGGCGGTGGTTGCTGGTCGAACGCGCCGACTTCAATCGTCGCACTCACCGCCACCAGCCGCGCCAGCAGCGCATCGCCCCAGGCGCCTTCCGGCACCAGCAGGCGACGGGCACAGGTGCAACGCTGGCCGGCGGAGATAAACGCCGACTGGATGATGGTGTAGACCGCCGCATCCACGTCGGCTACTTCATCTACCACCAGCGGGTTGTTGCCGCCCATTTCCAGGGCCAGGATCTTGTCCGGACGCCCGGAGAACTGCTGGTGCAGATGATTGCCGGTACGGCTGGAACCGGTGAAGAACAACCCATCGATACCGGGGTTGGCGGCCAACGCAATGCCGGTCTCGCGCGCGCCTTGCAGCAGGTTCAACACGCCCGCCGGCAAACCGGCGTCGATCCAGCACTGCACGGTCAGCTCGGCGACTTTCGGGGTCAGCTCGCTGGGCTTGAACAGCACGGTATTGCCCGCCAGCAACGCCGGGACGATATGCCCGTTCGGCAGGTGACCGGGGAAGTTGTAAGGACCAAACACCGCCACCACGCCGTGGGGCTTGTGGCGCAATACGGCGGTGGCGTCGCCCAGGGGGCCGCTCTTCTCGCCGGTACGCTCGCGGTAGCTTTGCACCGAGATTGCGATCTTGTTGGCCATGCTGGTGACTTCGGTGGCCGACTCCCACAGCGGCTTGCCGGTCTCCTCGCCGATGCAGCGGGCGATTTCATCGGCGCGGCTTTTCAGGCTCGCGGCGAAGGCTTCCAGCACGCTGATGCGCTCTTCCAGCGGGCGCCGGGCCCAGGCCGGGAACGCCTGGCGCGCGGCCTGCACGGCCGACTCTACCTGCTCGACCGTGGCGCCATTACCGGCCCACAGCACCTGCTGGGTCACCGGGTTACGCGATTCAAACAGTTCACCCTGGCCAGCCAGCCAGCTACCTGCGATATACAGCGAATTCATTATTTCGACTCCCGAGCAGCAGACAACGGTACGGCACGCACTTGATCACCCACCACCAGTTGCAGGCGCTTGGCGGTTTGCGGATCGACCACCAGCGTGCCTGCCGCCAGGCGTGCCGGTGCGGCGGTGATGCGGCAATCTTCGCGTTTGCGGTTATGGATCAGGAACGGCGTGGCGTCGTCCCCCGGTGTGCCGATGGCCAACACCAATGATTGGCTGTCGCGCACCGCACGGATCTTGGCGGTCTCGCACTCCACCGCCGGGCCGGCGTCGAAAATATCGACGTAGCCCTGATAGCTGAAGCCTTCGCTCTTGAGCATGCTCAACGCCGGCTCGGTGTCCGGATGGACCTTACCTATCACGTTGCGCGCGTCTTCGGAAAGGAAGCAGCTGTACAACGGAAACTTGGGCATCAGCTCAGCGATAAACGCCTTGTTGCCCACGCCTGTGAGGTAATCGGCCTGGCTGAATTCCATCTTGAAGAAGTGCCGCCCCAGGCTTTCCCAGAACGGCGAACGCCCGGCGTCGTTGGACACGCCGCGCATCTCGGCGATGATCTTGTTGCCGAACAGCTGTGGGAACTCGGCGATAAACAACAGGCGCGCCTTGGCCAGCATGCGGCCGTTGAGGCCGTTGCGGTAATCGGCATGCAGGAACAACGAGCACAGCTCGGAATTGCCGGTGAGGTCGTTGGCCAGGAACAGCGTCGGAATCTCACGGTAGATATTCAGTTCCTGGGAGGCGCTGACCGTCAGGCCGACCCGGAAGTTGTACCACGGCTCGCGCAGGCCGACGGCACCGGCGATGGCGGAAATCCCCACCACGCGGCCTTCGTCGTTTTCCAGCACGAACAGGTAGTCGGCATCACCGCGCCCGGCGTCGCCGCGAAAGGTTTTTTCCGCCCAGCCAACCCGGTGGGTCAGGCGCTCTTCGTTGGCCGGCAAGGTGGTGAGGCCGGTGCCGGTGCTGCGCGCCAGATCAATCAGGGCCGGTAAATCGCTGCTGCGTACGGGACGAACGATCATGCTATCTCCTCAGACGGGCCACTGCTGCCAGCCACCCGCGACACTCTGTTTATACCGCTACCAGGCGCACACTCGCGCCTTCACCAACACCCAGGGCTTCGGCGGCTGCCAGGTCCAGGGTCACCGGCTTGCCGGGCGCGTAGTCCAGCTCCAGCATGACCGCGCGGTAATCCTGCAACTGCGCGTTGCTCACCAGGTACTGGCGGCCGACACCCTTGACCATCTCGCCGATCTTCACCGGCACCACGCGGCTCTGGGCGATCGAGCGAATGCCCGAGACCCGTGCGTGCAGCGTCGGGCCGCCGTCAAAGATGTCGATGTAGTGGTCAGTCTCGAAGCCTTCGCGCATCAGGATGTCGAAGGTGATCTGTGCACGCGGGTGCACCTGGCCCATGGCTTCCTGGGCTTCGTCCGGCAGCAGCGGCACGTAGATCGGGTAATGCGGCATCAGCTCGGCGAGGAACGTACGGCTTTTCAGCCCGCACAGGCGCTCGGCGGCGGCGTAGTTGAGGTCGAAGAAGTTGCGGCCGATGGCGTCCCAGAACGGCGAATCACCGTTCTCGTCGCTGTAGCCGACAATCTCGGTCACCACCGAGTCGGCAAAGCGCTCAGGGTGGCTGGCGACGAACAACAGGCGGCCACGGGAATTGAGTTCCGACCACGGCGAACCGACCAGCTCCGGCACCACGTAGAAGCTGGTGAGCAGGCTGTTGCCGGTGAGGTCGTGGCACTGGGAAAGCACGTGGATCTTGTTGTGGATCTTCAGCTCGCGGGAGGCGTGCACGAAGGTCTCGTTACGAAAACTGTAGAACGGCTCCGAGTAACCGGCCGAGGCGACGATGGCCGAGCAGCCGGCGAGCTTGCCGGTCTCGGTGTCTTCGAGCACGAAGAAATAGCTTTCTTCGCCGTTGAAACTCACCTCGGCCGCGAAGGACGCTTCGCTGGCGGCGATCTTGTCGCTCAGGCGTTCCACATCATCCGGCAAGGAGGTGACACCAATCGGGCTGTCCGCAGCCAGACGCTGTACCTCGCCCAGATCAGCCATTTGCGCGGGGCGCATCACCAGCATGGTGTCACTCCTTAACTCTAGAACTCACAGGAAAAAAATACCGAACAGGTCAGGAACACCCCATATCTTCATGTGGGGCATATTCCAGTGTGGGAGGGGGCTTGCCCCCGATAGCGGTGTATCAGTCACCAGATGCATCAACTGACAGATTGCTATCGGGGGCAAGCCCCCTCCCACATTTGATCCGGTCCGACAGACAGATATGTATCAGGCTTGGGTCAGCGTTTTTACCGCACGCTCGAAACGATCCAGGCCTTCGTTGATGTCCGCGTCTTCCACCACCAGGCTCGGCGCAAAACGCACCACGTCGGGGCCGGCTTGCAGGATCATCAGGTTTTCTTTCTCGGCCGCGTTGAACACGTCCTTGGCCTTGCCTTTGAACGCATCGCTCAGTACGCAACCGATCAGCAGGCCCATGCCACGCACTTCGGTGAAGATGCCGTACTGCTCGCCGATCTGCTCCAGGCGCGCCTTGAACAGGTCGTGCTTGGCGTTGACGCCGGCCAGCACCTCAGGGGTATTGATCACGTCGATGACCGCTTCGGCCACTGCGCACGCCAGCGGGTTGCCGCCGTAGGTGGTGCCGTGGGTGCCGACCACCAGGTGCTTGGCCAGGTCTTCGCGGGTGAGCATCGCCGCAATCGGGAAACCGCCGCCCAGGCTCTTGGCGCTGGTGAGGATGTCGGGCACCACGCCGTAGTGCTGGTAGGCAAACAGATGGCCGCTGCGGCCCATGCCGGTCTGCACTTCGTCGAACACCAGCAGCGCATTGTTGGCGTCGCACAGTTCGCGGGCACCTTGCAGGTAAGCCAGCTCGGCCGGCAGTACGCCGCCTTCGCCCTGGATCGGCTCCAGCACCACGGCACAGGTCTTGTCCGACACGGCGGCTTTCAGCGCAGCCAGGTCGTTATAAGGAACGTGGGTGATGCCGGTGATTTTAGGCCCGAAACCGTCGGAGTACTTCGACTGGCCACCGACGTTAACGGTGAACAGGGTACGGCCGTGGAAGCTGTTCAGCGCGGCAATGATCTCGTACTTCTCGCTGCCGAAACGGTCGAACGCCACGCGACGGGCCAGCTTGAATGCGGCCTCGTTGGCTTCGGCGCCGGAGTTGCAGAAGAACACGCGCTCGGCAAACGTGGCGTCGATCAGCTTATGGGCCAGGCGCAGGGCCGGCTCGTTGGTGAAGACGTTGGAGACGTGCCACAGCTTGTTGGCCTGTTCGGTCAGTGCACCGACCAGCGCCGGGTGGGCGTGGCCCAACACGTTGACCGCGATGCCGCCGGCAAAGTCGATCAGCTCGCGACCCGCCTGGTCCCATACACGGGAACCTGCGCCACGCACGGGGATGAATGCGGCAGGTGCGTAGTTGGGAACCATGACCTGGTCGAAATCGGCACGTTGCACCGGGGCTTGCTCAACGGACATCGGAGTCTCCTGAAGAGGAACGCCTGCCTGGAACTGGCGGGCGATGCAGGGATTGTAAGGACAGTTTTCAGCGCGGCCTTGCCGCCAAGCGACAACTTCTTATAGCGCCAACCCCCGTTTTACGCGGGTTTACGCCAATGCGACAAATAGCGTCGCAATGGCGCAGTTTAAACGGATGCAGGGGTTTTCGGCAGTATGCAGGGAAGTTGTTCGATGGACGCGACACACCGCGCCAATCGTATTCACCCCACGTCAACCACGCTCGGACGGCACCGACGAGAGTTCGAACGGGCTGCTGCTGCGGCGCTGGTTGCGGTCTTCGCGAGGGGTGGCGCCGAAGAAGTTGCGGTAGGCGCTGGAGAAGTGCGGCCCCGAGGAGAAGCCGCAGGACAGGCCGATCTGGATGATCGACTTGCTGGTTTGCATGAGCATCTGGCGGGCCTTGTTCAGGCGCAGTTCCAGGTAGTACTGGCTGGGAACGCGATTGAGGTATTGCTTGAAGATCCGCTCCAGTTGTCGTCGCGACACGCACACATGCTGGGCGATTTCGTCGGTGGTCAGCGGCTCTTCGATATTGGCTTCCATCAGCAACACCGCCTGGGTCAGCTTCGGATGGCTGGAACCCAGGCGGTTCTGCAGCGGGATGCGCTGGCGCTCGCCGCCTTCGCGAATGCGCTCCACCACCAGCTCTTCCGACACCGCACCGGCCAGCTCGGCACCGTGGTCACGGGCCAGCACCGCCAGCAACAGGTCGAGTACCGACATGCCGCCGCAGGCGGTCAGGCGATCACGGTCCCAGTCGAACAGATGGCTGGTGGCGATGACCTTGGGGAAACGCTCGGCAAAATCATCCTGCCAACGCCAGTGCACGGCGGCGCGGTAGCCGTCGAGCAGGCCGAGCTGGGCCAGCGGGTAGACACCGGCCGACAAGCCGCCGATCACGCAACCGGCGCGCACCAGTTGCTTGAGGGCGGTGCTCAGTTGCGAGGCGATCACGGCAGGCGGCTCGTCCGCCAGCAGGAACAGTTTCTGGAAGCCTTCCAGCTTGCCGGCCCACGGTTCGCCCGGCAGTTGCCAGGCGCCGTCGGTGGCCGGCTCTGCGAGCAAAAACGACAGCTCGTAGACCACCTCCGGATGCACCCGCTGAGCAACGCGCAAGGCCTCCTCAGCCAGCGCAAGCGTGAGTGCTTTTGTGCTGGGCCAAATCAGGAAACCAATTTTGTGGGCGGTCATGGAGTGCTATCCGAAGCGAAGAACGGTAATGAAGACAAGGGCCAATGCTAGCCCGTAAACCAACACAAAGCTCAAAAACAATGAAGATCCAACGGTAGAACTCCACTGTAGATCCCATGTGGGAGGGGGCTTGCCCTCCCCCCACATAAAAAGCAACTTCAGCAGTAAGGGATTATTTCAAGCTGCCGGACAGGAACTGCTGCAACCGCTCGGACTGCGGGTTGACCAGCACTTCCCGCGGGTTGCCACGCTCTTCGACGATGCCTTTGTGCAAGAACACCAGTTGGTTCGACACTTCACGGGCAAAGCCCATTTCATGAGTCACCACCACCATGGTGCGGCCTTCCTGGGCCAGGTCCTGCATGACCTTGAGCACTTCGCCCACCAGCTCGGGGTCGAGGGCCGAGGTAGGTTCGTCGAACAGCATCACCTCCGGCTCCATCGCCAGGGCACGGGCAATCGCCACGCGCTGCTGCTCGCCACCGGACATATGGCCCGGGAACGCATCCTTGCGATGGCCCACGCCGACCTTGGCCAGGTAGTGCTCGGCCTTTTCACGGGCGTCTTTTTTCGACATGCCCAGCACGTGCACCGGCGCTTCCATCACGTTTTCCAGCGCGGTCATGTGCGACCACAGGTTGAAATGCTGGAACACCATCGACAGGCGCGAGCGCATGCGTTGCAGCTGCTTAGGGTCGGCAGCCTTCATGGCGCCGTCCTTGTTGGCCACCAGTTTCAGCTCTTCGTTATTGAGCAGGATCTTGCCGGCGTGGGGTTGCTCCAGCAGGTTGATGCAACGCAAAAAGGTACTTTTGCCCGAGCCACTGGAACCGATGATGCTGATCACATCACCGGCCGCGGCGGCCAGGGACACGCCTTTGAGCACTTCATGACTGCCATAGCGTTTATGCAGGTCTTGGACTTCAAGTTTGTACATGCGGTCGGTTCTCACAAAAACAGGTGGTCAGTCGTTGAGCAAGCGCCCGTGACGCAGCGCTTCGCGCCCCGCCACCTTGGCCAGCCAGAAACCCGCTTGGGCATAACGTAGCCGTTCAACAGCAAACAACACCCCCGAGGTGCCCGCGCAGATAATGCTCACGCGGTCTTCCAGAGGGTCAATCACTTCAAAAATCGGCTCGCCCTTCTCGATCCAGTCGCCGGCTTTACGCAGGTAACTGATCACCCCGGCGTGGGGCGCGAACAGCAATTCGGTGCCTTCGAAGGGCACGCCTTCACACGGTTCGTGTTGCGGCGCCGGCCATTCGCCCTTGATCAGGCCTTGCTCGGCGAGAAACGCGAGGATGCCTTCGGCGTGGAAAATCGCTTCGTCACGGCCGGTGTCCGCCTGACCGCCCAATTCCAGGGTCGTCGCCAGGCAGGCCAGCGGGATCTGTGCGTCGGGGAAGGCGCGGGACAACCGCAGCCACGGCAACGAGCAGGCCTCATCGAACGAACTGCCACCGGAATCTTCCGCGAGCAGACCGACTTTCACATTCAAGTGCGCCGACAACGAACGCCACTGCGGCCAATGCTGGGGCAGCGCGTACATGTGCAGCGCGGCTTCGGCGTCGCAGTGCAGGTCGAGGACGATATCGGCGCTGCACGCATGGCTCAGCAGGATGCGCTGCATGCCTTGCAACTGACTGCTCGGCTCGGGCAATGCGTTGAGCACATCGGCCATCGCCTGGCGAATCATGCGCACGTTGGCGTGAGGATCATCCCCCAGCTTGCCTGTGAGCAACTCGGCCACCGGCTCGCTCAACTCAACGAAATCGCGGTTGAAATTCTTGCCGCTGCCCACTTCGAAACGGCCCTGGTGGCTGCCTTGCAGCAACTGGCCCAGGCCCATCGGGTTGGCCACCGGCACCAGCTCGATCACGCCGTTGAGGGCACCTTGCACTTCAAGTTCGGCGAGGCGTTTTTTCAGCTCCCACGCGGCGCGCATGCCGGGCAACTCATCGGCGTGCAGGCTGGCCTGGATATAGGCCTTGCGCTCGCCGCGGCCGAAACGGAACACGCTCAGCTGGCGCTCGCAGCCCAGGTGGCCCCAGGGCAACAGGTGATCGATACGTTCCATATCAGTGCTTCCGTGGAGCCAGGTAGCTCAGCCAGCGGCGCTCGGCCAACTTGAACAGGCGCACCAGGATAAAGGTCAGGCACAGGTAGAACACGCCGGCGGTGATGTAGGCTTCGAACGGCAGGTAAAACTGCGCGTTCACCGTGCGCGCGGCACCGGTGATGTCGATCAGGGTGACGATGGACGCGAGACTGGTGGTCTGCAGCATCATGATCACTTCGTTGCTGTACTGCGGCAGCGCGCGACGCAGGGCCGACGGCAGCAGGATGCGGCGGTACAGCTTGTAGCGCGACATGCCCATGGCCTTGGCCGCTTCGATCTCGCCATTGGGGGTGGCCTTGAGGCTACCGGCAATGATCTCCGCGGTGTAGGCGCTGGTGTTGATCGCAAAGGCCAGGCACGCGCAGAAGGTCGCACTGGACAGCAGCGGCCACAGGAAGCTCTCGCGCACCGCTTCGAACTGCGCCAGGCCGTAGTAGATCAAAAACAGCTGCACCAGCATCGGCGTGCCGCGGATCACGTAGGTGTAGAGCCAGGCCACGCCGTTGACGACCGGTTGCTTGGACACACGCATCAAGCCCAGGGGCAAGGCGGCGAGCAGGCCGAAGAACAGCGAGATGGCGAGCAGTTTCAGGGTGGTCAGCAGGCCGCCAAGGTACAGCGGCATGGCCTCCCAGATGACGTTGTAGTCGAAGATCATAGATCAGCCGCCCTTACGCCTACCGAGTAGCGCTTCTCAAGATGACGCAGGGCCAGCAACGACACGCTGGTGATCACCAGGTACATCGCCGCCACTGCGAGGAAGAAGGTAAAAGGCTCGCGGGTGGCATCAGCCGCCTGCTTGGCCTTGAACATCATGTCTTGCAGACCCACCACCGAGATCAGCGCGGTGGCCTTGGTGAGTACCAGCCAGTTGTTGGTAAACCCAGGGATCGCCAGCCGGATCATCTGCGGCACCATCACCCGGAAAAACACCTGGAAACTGCTCATGCCATACGCCAGGCCGGCTTCGGCCTGGCCCTTGGGGATGGCCATGAAGGCGCCACGGAAGGTTTCCGACAGGTAGGCGCCAAAGATGAAACCCAGGGTGCCGATACCGGCGGCCAAGGGGTTCAAGTCGATATAGTCGTCATAGCCGAGCATCGGCGCGACGCGGTTGAGCAGGTCCTGACCACCGTAGAAAATCAGCAGGATCAGCACCAGGTCGGGGATCCCGCGGATCACCGTGGAGTACAAGTCACCCAGCCAGGCCAACCAGCGCACCGGCGACAGGCGTAACGCGACCCCGATCAGACCCAGAACAATGGCCAAGGCCATGGACGACAAGGCGAGCTGAAGCGTCAACCATGCGCCATCGAGGATGACGGCCCCGTAGCCTTTCAACATGATTCAGGTCCTCGAAAAGGGGGATGAAAAAATGGCGCAAACCGCAGGAATTCTGTTGCTTGCGCCATTTCGGACAGACAGCTGCGAATACTTACTTGGCTTCTGGGCCGTAAATATCGAAGTTGAAGTACTTTTTCTCGATTTCTTTGTATTTGCCGTTGGCACGGATCGCGGCGATGGCAGCGTTGATGCGGTCCAGGTTTTCCTTGTCGCCCTTGCGTACGGCGATGCCGATGCCGTCGCCGAAGTATTTGGCGTCGGTGAAGGCCGGGCCGGTGAACGCGTAGCCTTTGCCAGCCGGGGTATCGAGGAAACCTTCCTGCAACAGGGTGGCGTCAGCCACGGTGCCGTCGAGGCGACCGGCTTCCACGTCCAGGTAGATTTCGTTCTGCGAACTGTAAGGAACAATCGTGGCGCCTTTAGGAGCCAGGACTTCCTTGGCGAAACGGTCATGGATCGAACCGCGCTGTACGCCGATCTTCTTGCCCTTCAGTTCATCCAGGCTGTCGCTGACGGCGGTGCCTTCCTTCAACACCAGGCGCGCTGGGGTCAGGTAGTAGCGGTTGGTGAAGTCCACGGACTTCTTGCGGTCTTCGGTGATGGACATGGACGACAGGATCGCGTCGATCTTGCGCACTTTCAAAGCCGGGATCAGGCCGTCGAACTCTTGCTCGACCCAGGTGCACTTGACCTTCATCTCTTCGCACAGGGCGTTGCCGATGTCGTAGTCAAACCCGACGATGCTGCCATCCGGCGCCTTCGAGGCAAACGGAGGGTAAGCCGCTTCGATACCAATTTTCAGAGGCTTGCCTTCAGCGAAAGCCTGCATGGACAGCACGGACAGCGCCAGGGCGCCCAACAGCACGAGTTTCTTCATCTTGGGACTCCATCGGTATAGGGCAAAACAGCAGTATGAGCCATGGCCCACGATGCGACTGAGTGAAACCGAATAGCGGTGCTGCGTCCTACGCTGGCTACACACCTGCGACGACGAGCGAGTGATCGGCATTCTAACGACAGGCCGGAAGCCGATATTTCCTCAATGCGACAACAATTTACAGAAGCACTGAGAAAGCGGTTCCAGCACATTGACAGCCTCTGAATTTTATGCAGAGACAAAAGATATTAAACCTGTTGATGCTGCAAATTGCGGGCCTATTATTCGCAAACCCTTCTAGCACGGCAAGTGTGGCGTTTAATCTTATGGCTCGGGGTGTCTAAAGCGCGGTTTTTCGGGGCATAAGCGTAGCCCTTTGCCTCATGTTTGGGCGATGGGTTACACATTTGTGCCACTCGGTAACATTCAGAAATCTCCTACGCGAAAAACCGATATTTATTTGACTGGTGGTCATGCGGGTCTGTCAGTTCCTCCTCCATACCCACCTTGGAATGCAATCCAAATGTGGGAGGGGGCTTGCCCCCGATAGCGGTGTTTCAGCTATAGATGAGTTGACTGACCCACTGCTATCGGGGGCAAGCCCCCTCCCACATTGGATCTCCTCCGATTTCAAGCACTCACAAAAAAGCCCCACCCGGCTCACACCGAATGGGGCTTTGTCTGACCAGCCCGCCTTACGCGACGTTCATGGTCTTGTGGGTCTCAATCAAATGCGCCACTACACCCGGGTCCGCCAGGGTGGAAATATCGCCCAGCCCGTCGTACTCGGCCGTGGCAATCTTGCGCAGGATGCGGCGCATGATTTTCCCCGAGCGCGTCTTCGGCAAGCCCGGTGCCCACTGGATCACGTCGGGCGAGGCAATCGGCCCGATTTCCTTGCGCACCCAGTTCTTCAGCTCCAGACGCAGGGCTTCGGTGGGTTCTTCGCCATTCTTCAAGGTCACATACACATAGATGCCCTGGCCCTTGATGTCGTGCGGCACACCCACCACCGCCGCTTCGGCGACTTTAGGGTGGGCAACCATGGCGCTTTCGATCTCGGCGGTGCCCATGCGGTGGCCGGACACGTTCAACACGTCATCCACACGGCCGGTGATCCACCAGTAGCCATCTTCATCGCGACGGGCGCCGTCACCGGTGAAGTACATGCCACGGAAGGTCTTGAAGTACGTGTCGACAAAACGGTCATGGTCGCCGTACAGGGTACGGGCCTGGCCCGGCCACGAGTCGAGAATCACCAGGTTGCCTTCGGCGGCGCCTTCGATGATGTTGCCCAGGTTGTCCACCAGCGCCGGCACCACGCCGAAGAACGGCCGTGCGGCAGAACCCGGCTTGAGTGCATGGGCACCCGGCAGCGGGCTCATCAGGGTGGCGCCGGTTTCGGTCTGCCACCAGGTGTCGACGATCGGGCAACGGGATTGGCCGACATTCTTGTAGTACCAGTCCCACGCTTCCGGGTTGATCGGCTCACCCACCGACCCCAACAGGCGCAGGCTGCTGCCATCGACGCCTTCGCAGGCAGCGGTGCCGGACGCCATCATGGCGCGGATCGCGGTCGGGGCGGTGTAGAGGATATTGACCTTGTGCTTGTCGACGATCTTGCCCACCCGGGTAATGTCCGGGTAGTTCGGCACGCCTTCGAACAGCAAGGTGGTCGCGCCATTGGCCAGCGGGCCGTAGACAATATAGGTGTGGCCGGTGACCCAGCCGACGTCGGCGGTGCACCAGTAGATTTCGCCCGGGCGGTAGTCGAATACGCGCTCGTGGGTCAGGGCCGCGTACAACAGGTAGCCGCCGGTGGTGTGCTGCACGCCTTTAGGCTTGCCGGTGGAACCGGAGGTGTAGAGGATGAACAACGCTTCTTCGGCGCCCATCTCCTTGGGCGCGCACACGGTGCCCGCCACTTTCATCAGGTCTTCGTACCAGATGTCGCGATGCTGGTTCCACTTGATCTGGCCATTGGTGCGCTTGCACACGATGACCTTCTGGATGCTGCTGGTTTCCGGGTTGGTCAGCGCGTCGTCGACGTTGGCCTTCAGCGGAATTTTCTTACCGGCGCGAATGCCTTCATCGGCCGTGATCACCACCTTCGACTTACAGTCGATGATGCGACCGGCCAGGGCCTCCGGCGAGAAACCGCCGAACACCACCGAATGGATCGCACCGATGCGGGTACACGCCAGCATGGCGACCACGGCTTCGGGGATCATCGGCATATAGATGGTCACCACGTCGCCGCGGTGCACATCCTGGCCACGCAGGGCGTTGGCGAACTTACAGACTTCTTCGTGCAGCTCGCGGTAGGTGATGGTGCGGCTCTCGGCCGGGTCATCGCCCTCCCAGATGATCGCCGCCTGGTCGCCACGCTCGGCGAGGTGACGGTCCAGGCAGTTGTAGGAAACGTTCAGGGTGCCATCGGCGAACCACTTGATGTCGACATGGTGATCGTCGAAAGAGGTCTGCTTCACCGCGGTGAAAGGCTTGACCCAGTCAAGGCGCTTGGCTTGCTCGCGCCAGAAGCCATCGGGGTTGACCACCGACTGCTGGTACATGGCCTTGTAGGTTGCCTCGTCGGTCAGCGTGTTGGCTGCTACTTCGGGGCGAACGGGGTACAGGGAAGCCGCACTCATCTTTCTTACCTCGGTGACATAGTTGTTGTTGTATGGCCCAGTTGTATCCGGGGTAGGCCTATAGAACCATTCGACGATGGTAGTAACAAGACCCTACAAAATGCCCTGCTATCCCCGTTTACCGCTCTAGCCCGCAGCCTGCGGGGCTTTGCGGGCGGGTGAAAAAACCTTTACCACGGGATTATTACAAAAACCGCCAACAGTCTTTATCAAAAGCACGGGTATATGAATATAACCCGCAGGCCTAGAATCACTTCCGCCAACCAAGGCATTGTGATTAACACAACAGTGATTAACAACGTAACAGCCCCCACGAAGGCACGTTAATCCGAACTAACCAATCCTAAGTTACACACGTGGCCTCACAAGGGCCCCGTGGCCCCTTTCGCCCTGAAGAAGGTAAGTAAAGAAATGAAAGCTCTCGTAGTTATGGCCCTCAGCAGCTTGTGCGCCACCGCCGCCCTGGCCGACGAGGCCCCGACCGAGCTGGCCGGCCAGAACGCCCCGATTGTTGAAGATTACACCTACAGCACCAAGCTGGACGTGGCCAAAGTATTGTCCATGAGCACAATCCCGGAAGTTTGCGAAGTTGTGCCGGTGAAGATGGAATATGAAGATTCCCAGGGTCAGCGTCATATCCTTAATTACCATGTCATGGGTAATGGTTGCTCTAACGGATAACAACTTCGTTAGTTGGAACAGACCCGGATCTTATTCGCCGCAAGAAATCGTTCTTGCGGCAAAGAACCGGTCCTCCCTTCCCGCCCTCAAAAAGCCCTCCCCTCTTCCCCACAATAAATAGCCCACCGCCCGTCAAAAATTTCCTACCCCATCAACCCCCCGCAAACCCTCACTCTGGCTCAAATAGCCGCCTTTTTGTCTCTGATCCGAGACCATCCGCCGCAACACAAAGCCGAATTTTTCCCTATAATGCGCGGGTAAATCGGGCCTGCAATATCCCTTTACACAGGGACGAAGAGCCAGACCTTGAGCCTGCGCTGGAGTATGCATCCACCGCTCCGCCCCTCAAGCCTCATGCAGTACCCGTTACCCAATTCCGTTTATTTGCCTGCGCGAGCTGTTGCAACAAACGATTCCTTAAGATCCACCGCGGCCCGAGGGCCGTGTGAACACCCAACCATCCGGTTTCACACGGGCACCTTTGAGCCCTCACGCAGGAGACGACACGTCATGCTGAGCTGGGACGAATTCGACAAAGAAGAAGACGGCGAAGTAGCCACCAAAGGCGCCAACGCCGGCCACGCCACCGAAGCCAACATGGACCGCCTCGACGGTGCCGGCGCCGCCGCCGCCATCGAAGCCCGCGCCGTCACCGCCAGTGACTCCGCCGCCATCGTCCGCGCCAAGGCTGCCCTGGACAAACTCGACGTCGCCGAAGGCCTCGCCGAACTCGAAGGCGCCTCCGCCCGCGTCGCCGTTGACGAAAAGCGCATGATCAACTGCCGCGCCGACCTCAACCAACTCGTGCCCTTCAAGTATGACTGGGCCTGGCAGAAATACCTCGACGGCTGCGCCAACCACTGGATGCCGCAGGAGGTCAACATGACCGCCGACATCGCCCTGTGGAAAAACCCCGAAGGCCTGACCGACGACGAACGCCGCATCGTCATGCGCAACCTGGGCTTCTTCTCCACCGCCGACTCCCTGGTCGCCAACAACCTGGTCCTGGCCGTGTACCGCCTGATCACCAACCCGGAATGCCGCCAGTACATCCTGCGCCAGGCCTTCGAAGAAGCAATCCACACCCACGCCTACCAGTACTGCATCGAATCGTTGGCCATGGACGAAGGCGAGATCTTCAACATGTACCACGAGATTCCATCGGTGGCTAAGAAGGCCGCCTGGGGCCTGAAATACACCCGCTCGATCTCCGATCCGAAGTTCGAAACCGGCACCGTCGACACCGACAAAGAACTGCTGCGCAACCTGGTCGCCTACTACTGCGTGCTGGAAGGCATCTTCTTCTACTGCGGCTTCACCCAGATTTTGTCGATGGGCCGCCGCAACAAAATGACCGGCGTTGCCGAGCAGTTCCAGTACATCCTGCGCGATGAGTCGATGCACCTGAACTTCGGTATCGACGTGATCAACCAGATCAAAATCGAAAACCCGCATTTGTGGGATGCCGAGATGAAGGAAGAAGCGACCCAGATGATCCTGCAGGGGACGCAGCTGGAGATTGAATATGCTCGCGATACCATGCCGCGTGGGGTGCTGGGGATGAACGCGGCGATGATGGAAGACTATCTGAAGTTCATCGCTAACCGTCGCCTGTCGCAGATTGGGTTGAAGGAAGAGTATCCGGGGACGACGAATCCATTCCCGTGGATGAGCGAGATTATGGACTTGAAGAAAGAGAAGAATTTCTTTGAGACTCGGGTTATTGAGTATCAGACGGGCGGGGCGTTGAGCTGGGATTAATTCCTTAGCACAGCAACACCAAGAAGCCCTGACTTGTTCGGGGCTTTTTTATGCGAGCTCACTAAAGACTCTCCGTACAAGGCAGAGAATTTACCAAAGTAGCTGACCGCTAAATCCTTCTAGATCGTAGGAAATTTCGTAGACGCAATAATGGCTACTCAGTATCGTCCGAGGGTTTTCTACCCTCGGCGGCTGTATGGACATTACGAAAGACAAAACGGACTGGAGCGACGCGGAGCTGGCAGCTGCGGTCGAGGCGTACCTGAAGATGTTGGCCTGGGAAAAGAGCGGCCAACCGTTCAACAAAGCCCTCGAAAACCGCCTCCTGCGCGAAGGCCCGGTGGCAGGCCGTGCAAAGGGGTCCATCGAATTCCGCATGCAAAATATCTCCACCGTGCTTGTGCGTATGGGCTGGGACCGCATTGAGGGCTATAAGCCTGCGAAGAACGTGGGCACAGGCATAGAGCAACGCATCCGCCAAGCGCTTGCCGCGCATGGTGTATTCGAATCCGAAGACGCCGCCCAAACAGCAGACGAGCAAACGCTTATCCGCCGCGCGTCCAAACTGCAGCAACAACCTTTCACTACGCTACCGGACGGTATTGCCCAGCCGCAGAAGGTCTCGACCGTCAGCACCGCTTTTGTTCGTGACCCAAAGGTGCGCGCCTGGGTGCTGAAAGAAGCCAACGGCATCTGCGAAGGCTGCAGCGCTAACGCGCCGTTCGAGGTCGACGGTTTGCCATTTCTTGAAGTACATCACGTCAAGCACCTGGCCCAGAAGGGTTCGGATCGCATCACCAATGCTGTAGCCTTGTGCCCCAATTGCCATCAGCGTTGTCACCGGTCGAGTGACCGGGAGGCTTTCACCGAGGGGCTTTACGCCAAGGTCGGAAGATTGGCACGGGAGTAGACTCCTGCTGTCACACCTGATGCACGCTCAAAAAAATACTAGATAGGACCGAGGCCAACCCGTGAACCCAGACATGCTCGAAGCCGGCCCCGCTGACGCCAAAGTACTTTCCGTCTTTGACTTCGACGGCACCCTGACCCACCACGACAGTTTCGTGCCCTTCCTCAAGTTTGCCTTTGGCACCGGCGAGTTTTATGGCCGGATGGTCAAGCTGGCCGTGCCTGGGCTGCGCTTTTTGGTGCGGCAGATCAGCCGGGATGAGTTGAAGGCGCAGTTGATCCGTACCTTTATGACCGGGGTGGAGAAGACGTGGGTGCAGCAGAAGGCCGAGGAGTATTGCCAGCGCAATTGGGCGCGGTTGATGCGTCCGGCCGGGGTTCTGTCGGTGGAGCAGGAGCTGGGCTCGGGGGCGGTGGTGACGCTGTGCTCGGCGTCGCCGGCGTTGGTGTTGCAGCCGTTTGCCGATCGGCTGGGGATCAAGTTGATCGGCACGGAGCTTGAGGTGGTCGATGGGGTGTTGACCGGCAAGCTCACCGGGAATAACTGCCGGTGTGAGAATAAGGTGCTGCGGCTTGAGGCGGTGTATGGGGACCTGGGGGAGTATCGGCTCCGGGCCTGGGGCGATACGCGTGGGGATCGGGAGTTGCTGGCGGCGGCACAGGATGCGCATTTTCGGCATTTTCATGCGAAGAAGAAAAAGCGGGCTCGGCTGCAGCGGTGATGCAGGTCGTGGGGGTTTTCAGGGAACGCTTTAAGCCGCTACCCAGTTCTCCACAATCAAGCCATTCACGCGCTTGAACTCACATTCATTGTTAGTCACCAACACTAAGCCTGCGCTTCTAGCGTGCCCGGCGATATGGAGGTCATTTACACCAATAGGCGTGCCCTTTTTCTCCAGATCCGAACGAATCGAGCCGTAGTGAAAGGCGGCCTTGTCGTCGTAGTTAAGGACGTCGAGCCGGGAAGAAAAGTCTTCCACGGCTCGCGTATTTTTCTCAACGAGCTGACTCTTTTCTGCTCCATGCATCAGCTCTGCGAGGGTAATTGAAGAGATCACCATACGCCCTACGTTCGCGTTGAATTTTTCCAGTATTTCGATGGGCCGACGCTTGATGATGTAGATCACGATGTTGGTGTCAAGCATGTACTTAATCATCAAAAGACTCTCGTTCTTGCTGGGTTTGATCGGCGCGCTCTTCCATAAAATCATCAGATACCGATTCGCCTGCAAGGAAAAAGCTGTCCCAAGTGTTTTCAACCGGCGAAATGATCAGCTCGCGTCCCACAGCGCGGACCTCGACAGTTTTCACCCCCGCAGGAAAGCGCATGTCAGCAGGGATACGAATATTTTGCGTTCGATTGTTAGTGAAGATCGTTCCAGAAGACATAGAGAACACCTCTCTGGGTAGGGAAAGACTGGGAAGAATGATAGTTCGTGGATGCTCTATTGCAAAGCTCTATAGCAGTCATCCGACGGACGCCCATCCTTAGCCCACAGGCATGGGGAGGTAGGATCAAGCGTTCGAACCGCTCTTGCTCATAGCCGCCAGCTACTTCCTGCAGCCATGAAAACACTAACGGCCTGGAGGAAAAGGCGATGCGGGTGGAGAAGTTCGACAGGGAAACCGAGTCGATCCCATCGGAGCCTCGCTAAAGCTCGACACCTCCCACATTTGACCTTTTTCAGCCCGTTGATCTGGGTTCGGCGAGTGGTTTATGTGGTGGCTTTGAGATTTACGCCCAGGGCGGTGGCAAAGGCTTTTACCAGCGGGCTTCTCGGCGCGTTGTGGCGCAGGATCAGGTTGAACGCGGTGCTCAGGTGGACGTGCTCGGGGCACAGTGCGCGCAGGCGTCCTTCCCTTACCAGCGGTGCGGCGTAGTGCTCGGGCAGGAAGCCGATAAACCGGCCGGTCAGCACCAGGATGGCGACCGCTTCAACCTGGGAGGCTGAGGCGGATTGGCTGTCGTAGTTGACGAAGTTAGTCTTGTCGCGATGGATCGCATACCGATGGTTGACCACTTCATATTGGCGCAGCACCTCGGGTGTAATGTCGTTCGCGGTGAAGAGCGGGTGTCCTACGGCGCAGTAGGCGTGGGCCTTTTCTTCGTACAGCGGGAAGTAGTCAAATTCTTCGCGGCGCTGGTAGACGGGGACGATGCCGACAATCAAGCGCCCTTCCACCACGCCGCGTTCAACTTCGTCCAATTGCGAGGCATGCAGGCGTAATCTTATTTTTGGTGATTGGCTATGTAAGTTGCCCAACGCGGTAATCAGCGGGGAATTAACGTCGGACACAGTGTTATCAATAACGCCCAGACTAAGGTCGCCAATGAGTTCGTTTTGCGCCGAACTAAGCTTGTCTCTGAAACTGTCCACCGAGGTAAATAACTCGATGGACGCTTGATACACCAACTTGCCTTCTTCGGTCAGCCCGAAGCCTTCCCGGCCCCGTGTACACAGGCGCATGCCGATACGAATCTCGAGGTCGGAGATCTGTTTGCTGATGGCCGCCAGGCCCACGTTCAGCTCGTTTTGCGCAGCGCTGAAGCCGCCGGCCTCGACCACGGCCATAAATACCCGCAGCAGTTTGAAGTCCAAACCACTGAGTTGCAGGGGCGGTCGTGTGCCGGGTTTTGGCGGTAGGTTTCCAGAAGTGGAAAGTGGAGTTTCCATAATACGCGTTGACCTCAAGTGCCATATTCAACAGGCTTCAACCCAATCCTTGAACATAGCCAGGCGGCGATAATGAACATAAACATCCGCCCTTGGCAACCTTGAATACGGCGCGTCAGACGCCGGTTCAGCTTAGTTGAAAAGCTTTTCTTACTGCCTCCGACTCTTCTAAAAACAAGCGTGAGGAATACCCATGTCCCAGCCCACCGACCGCCTTTGGGGCGCTCGTTTCAAGACCGGTCCGTCTGCTGCCTTGGCCGCATTGTCCCGTTGCCCCGAGCGCTATTTTCGCCTGACGCCTTACGACCTGGCCGGCTCCCGTGCCCATGCCCGTGAATTGCAGCGCGCCGGTTTGCTGGATGAGTCGGAGACCTTGCGTACCCTCGAAGCCCTGGACCGTATCGGTGAAGACTTCGCCGCCGGCCGCCTGCATCCCACCCTGGATGACGAGGACGTACATACCTTTATCGAACGCGTCTTGACCGAGCGCCTGGGCGCATTGGGCGGCAAGCTGCGCGCCGGGCGTTCGCGTAATGATCAAACCGCCAACGATTTGCGCCTTTTCCTACGGGACCATGCGCGCACCATCACCACCGAGGTGCTGGGTTTGCAGCAGGCGTTGGTGGAACAGGCCGAGCAGCATATCGACAGCATCTGCCCCGGTTTTACCCATTTGCAGCAGGCGCAACCCATCGTGTTCGCCCACCACTTGCTGGCCCACGCACAGTCGATGTTGCGCGATGTACAGCGCCTGGTGGATTGGGATGCGCGTACGGCGTTGTCGCCATTGGGTGCAGCAGCAATGGCGGGGTCGGCGATTGCGCGACAGCCGGCGCAGTCGGCCAAGGAAATGGGCTACACCGGACCGTGCGAAAACTCTATCGATGCCGTCGCCAGCCGTGACCATGTGGCGGAGTTCCTGTTTGTGGCGAGCATGCTCGGGGTGAATATTTCGCGGCTGTCGGAGGAGTTTTGCCTGTGGTCATCGCGGCAGTTTCGTTGGGTGGTGCTGGACGATGCCTACGCCACCGGCAGTTCGATCATGCCGCAGAAAAAGAACCCGGACATTGCCGAACTGGCGCGGGGCAAGGCTGGGCGTTTGATTGGCAACCTGACCGGGTTGATGTCGACGCTCAAAGCCTTGCCGCTGTCGTACAACCGCGACTTGAGTGAAGACAAACACAGCGTGCTGGACAGCGTCGACACCTTGCTGCTGGTGCTGCCAGCGATGGCCGGGATGGTGGCGACCATGAAGGTCCAGGTGGAGGAGCTGCGGCGCCAGGCACCGATGGGCTTTACCTTGGCGACTGAAGTGGCGGATTGGCTGGCCACCCGTGGAGTACCGTTCAAGGAGGCCCATGAAATTACCGGTGCGTTAGTACAGGCCTGTGAGAAGCATGAAATTGAGTTGTGGGAAGCCTCGCCAGCGATGTTGGCGGAGGTGGATGCGCGGCTGACGCCGGAGGTGCGCGATTGCCTGACTCTGGAAGCGGCGATTACGGCACGCAGTGGATGGGGTGGGACAGCACCGGAGCGGGTGCGTGAGCAGATTGGGCGGTTGAAGATTGCATTGGCGGCTCAGCAGCAGTGGGCTGAGAGCTATCAGGGCTTTCGGATTTAAGCCTGTCAGAGGTGCGGTGCTGAGGCTGACGCTTTCGCGAGCAAGCCCGCTCCCACAGTTGGACCGAGTACATCAGTAGCAGCGTCATCCGTTTTGGAGAATCACCATGAACCAGACCCCGGCCGAGCGCTTGGAAATAGAGCGCAAGCTGTCCGAGAACCAGTTCGACATCACCCAGTACGAACACGTGCCGCGTCGCTATTACGGGCGGATGTTTTTCGCCACGTTGATCGTGATCGTGCTGGCGGCGCTGTTGCGCGCGTTCGCCAACGGCCAGATCGAATGGTCCTACATCGGCCAGTTCCTCACGTCTGAGGCCATCCTCTGGGGCCTGGTGAATACCATCGTCATGTCGATCCTGGCGATGGCGTTGGGGGTGGTGATCGGGGTGATCACGGCGATCATGCGCATGTCGGCCAACCCGATCCTGCGGTACGTGGCCATTACCTACACCTGGCTGTTCCGGGGTACGCCGCTGATTTTGCAGTTGCTGCTGTGGTTCAACCTGGCGCTGATCTTCCCGGTGATCGCGATTCCCGGCCTGTTCAGCATCGATACCGTCGACCTGATGACGCCCTTCGTGGCCGCCCTGCTCGGCCTGAGTATCAACCAGGGCGCCTACACCGCCGAGGTGGTGCGCGCCGGCCTGTTGTCGGTGGACACCGGCCAGTACGAAGCGGCCAAGTCCATCGGGATGCCGAGCCTGCAGGCGCTGCGTAGGATCATTCTGCCGCAGGCCATGCGGGTGATCATTCCACCTGTAGGTAACGAGTTCATCAGCATGGTGAAAATGACCAGCCTGGCCAGCGTGATCCAGTACTCGGAGCTGCTGCACAACGCGCAAAACATCTACTACGCCAACGCCCGGGTCATGGAGCTGCTGATCGTCGCCGGCATCTGGTACCTGGCGGTGGTGACTGTTCTTTCATTTGGTCAAAGCCGCCTCGAGCGTCGTTTTGCCCGCGGCGCCGGCAAGCGTTCGTAAGTCTGGGTTGAGGAGATTTGCCCCATGAGAAGCATCGTCAAGGCCGTCAACCTGAACAAGTATTACGACCAGTATCACGCGCTGCGCGACATCAATATCGAGGTCGAGCAAGGCGAAGTCATGTGCATCATCGGCCCATCCGGCTCGGGTAAAAGCACCCTGCTGCGCTGCGTCAACCAGTTGGAAAAAATCGACAAGGGCGGCCTGTGGGTCGATGGCGAACTGGTGGGTTACCGGGTGGTCGGCAACAAGCTGCATGAGATGAATGAAGTGCAGATCGCCCGCCAGCGGCTGGCTACCGGCATGGTGTTCCAGCGCTTCAATTTGTTCCCGCATATGACCGTGTTGCAGAACATCATCGAAGGCCCGTGCCAGGTGCTCAAGCGTTCGCCCAAGGAAGCCATCGAGGACGCGCTGGAATTGCTCGCCCGCGTGGGCCTGGCCGACAAGCGCAATGCCTATCCGGTGGAGTTGTCCGGCGGCCAGCAGCAGCGTGTGGCGATTGCCCGTGCCCTGGCGATGCGCCCCAAGCTGATGCTGTTTGACGAACCCACGTCAGCTCTCGACCCGGAGCTGGTCGGCGAAGTGCTGTCGGTGATGCGCGATTTGGCCACCACCGGCATGACCATGATCGTGGTCACCCATGAGTTGGGCTTCGCCCGCGAAGTATCCAACCGCATGGTGTTTATGGACGCTGGCCAGATTGTGGAAGCCGGCAGCCCTGAAGACATTCTAATAAGCCCACAAAACCCGCGTACCCAAAGCTTTATTTCTGCCGTTCGCACTTAACTAAAAAACTAACGAGAACGCCCCCCATGAAAAAAATATTTATCCCAACCTTGCTCGCAGGCCTGATGGCCTCTTCGTGTGTTTTCGCGGCATTGCCGGCAGCCATCAAGGACAAGGGCGAGATCAGCGCGGCCATCGTGCCGAACTACCCGCCGATGGATTTCAAGGACCCGGCCACCAATAAACTCACCGGTTTTGACTTCGACCTGGGCAACGCCCTCGCCGAACGCCTGGGCGTGAAGATCAAGTGGCAGGAAACCGGCTTCGAGCAAATGCTCAGCGGCCTGACCACCAAGCGTGTGGACATCGTGCTGTCGGGTATGAGCGACACTGCCGAGCGCCAGAAGTCGGTGACCTTTATCGACTACTTCACCAGCGGCCCGCAGCTGTACACCCTGGCCAAGCGTGAAGAAATCAAGGAATTGACTGACCTGTGCGGTAAAAAAGTCGGCACCAGCCGCCGTACCACCTGGCCGTCGGAAATTACCGCATGGAGCAAGGAACACTGCGAAGCGGCGGGTAAGCCAGCCATTGTGGTGATCGGCACCGAAGGCTCGGCGGATGCGCGGGCGCAGTTGCAGCAGAACCGCTTGGATGCGGCGATGCAGGGTAGCGAGACGATTCCGTACTTGATGTCGTTGGATAAGGGTAAGTACAAGCCGGTGGGCCTGGCGATTTCCAAGCAGTTCACGGGGCTGGGGATTGAGAAGAACAACACCGAGCTGGTGACCGCGATCAGTGAGGCGTTGCAGGGCATGATCGATGATGGGACCTACGGCAAGATCCTGAAGAAGTGGGATCTGGAGCAAGGGGCGGTCGAGAAGATCACCATCAATGCCGGCCAGTAACAACACGATCTGAAAATGTGGGAGGGGGCAGGCCTCCTCCCACATTTGATCGGTGTTGTCATCAAGTACTCAATAGGACGCTCGCCCCCACCGTGGCCACCTACTCCCTGGTAATCCGCCGCCTGATGATCTGCTCGGTGACTATCGTGGTCAGCCGCGCCATGACCAGCCCGTTGCTGGCCCTGCTGCTGAGTACCCGCCTGGGCTTGAACCAGCAGGACATCGGCCTGCTGATGGGCATTGCCGTGTTTATCGCCACGCTGCTGGGCCTGTACGGCGGCTACATCATCGACCGCCTGGAAAAGCGCAAGCTGCTGATCCTGGCCATGCTCTCCAGTTCTATCGGTTTTCTGTTGCTGACCTTTGCCAGCAACCTCTACCTCACCACCTTGACCCTGGTCATCACCGAAGCCGCGTCGGCGCTGTTCCTGATTGGCTCCAAGGCGATCATCAGCGAAAACCTGCCGGTGGGTGAGCGGGCCAAGGTGTTTTCCCTGCGCTACACCCTGACCAATGTCGGCTACGCCACCGGCCCGATGGTGGGCGTGGTGATCGCGGGGTACATGCAGTTGGCGCCATTCCTGATCGCCAGCGCCATTGCGTTTGGCAGTGTGTTCCTGATGATCGGCATTCCCCCGACCCAACGGGACGACAGCCACAAACCTCTGAGTTTCCTCAGCACCCTGCGTACGCTGCGCAACGACCGCACGCTGATCCTGTTCACCAGCGGCAGCCTGTTGAGTACGATTGTCCACGGCCGCTATACGCTGTATCTGTCGCAATTTCTGCTGGTAGCCTACAAGCCGGCCGAAGCGCTGAAGATTCTCTCGGCGGTGCTGGCGTGCAATGCCATCACCGTGATCTTGATGCAGTACCAGATCGGGCGGTTTCTCAAGCGTGAGCAACTGCGCTACTGGATCGTACTGGGCACGCTGCTGTTTATTGTCGGGCTGATCGGCTTCAGCATGGCGGATAGCCTGGTGACCTGGTGCCTGGCGATGTTCGTGTTCACCTTGGGCGAGATGATCATCTACCCCTCGGAGTTCCTGTTTATCGACACCATTGCCCCGGATGCACTACGCGGCAGTTACTACGGCGCGCAGAACCTTGCAGCGTTCGGTGGGGCGATGAGCCCGGTGATATGCGGGTATCTGCTGATCAACGCGGCGCCGGCCAGCATGTTCTATGCCTTGGGTACACTCACGGCGATAGGCGGGACCTTGTGCTTCCTGAGCGGACGCCGGGTTGCAGGTTCTTGCTGATATTTACGCGGGTTCCCGCTATTAATAGCGAAACCTCTCACGGACCCGAGCCCCATGAAATTCGACACGGCCTACAGCCTGAGTCTCGATGACAAGCTGTCGATCTATGATGTACGAGACCTGAATTTCGACGAAACCGCCGCCTACGATTCCGACCAGGACAGTTTCCTGTGCCCCAACGATGCCTGTCGTGCCGCCTTCGAAGCAGGCAATGTGCTGAGCACGTTCAACGCCAGGAACGTCAACTACCAACGCACCCCGCACTTCAAAAACACGCCGAGCACCCGGCATATCGACGGCTGCCGCTATGCCAGTCTCCACAAGGGTGCAGCAGGCGAAAGCGACGATGAGCGTGAGGATAATTTCCCATCTGAATTTGTCCTGACCCGTCGTACGTACGAGCGTAAAACCGCGATGGGCGGCACCGAGGGGCTGGTCCCACAAGATTCAGCGAAAACACCTTCACCCCGCAGCGACGAATCTGTCAGTGCCAGCGACACCACCCCGGAAAAAACCAGCGTGTTCGCCCACCCGGTGGAATGTTATGTGTCGAACATCGACGACAAGGAAAAGCTGAAAAGCATGCCGTTGAAGATCGGCGAGCATACCGCGACTTACGCGGCGTTTTTCAAGAAGATCGAATACCTGCAAGACAACAAGGGGCTGATCTACTGGGGCAAGGTCAAAGCGATCAAGGACTACACCAGCAGCTTTCGCATCGACTTCGAAAAGAAGGTGTGGCTCGACAAAAAGCCCTACTCGGTCAACGTCTACCTGAGCAAAAAGCTCATCGAGAACTACCGCAAGCGCAAGGCGTTCCTGGAGCAGATCAGGGCGGCGGCGGACAGTGAACGGGCGTTGTATTGTTTCTTTTACGGGGTCACACCGGAGCTGAAACACGTGCCCAGCAAGAAAAACCCCGAGCAGACATTCGGGGTGTTCAGCGCAAATATCGAGAACCTCGATCACCTGATCATTCGTGAGGCGCCGGGGTTGGAATAGTGGGTCGATAAGCATCCAGTTGATGAGCGGTCAAAACAACTGTACAAAAACACAGTATAGTTTGCCCTCCCCCGTCGAACCCTGGAGAAACCCCATGTCCTCCCTGGCAATGAGCTCTTTCGTAGAACAGCAGATCGTCCTGCACCAATTCACCGCCAAACACAGCGTACAGGCCCGCGCGATGCTGGGCTGGAGCCGCGAGGAACTGGCCCGCCAGGCGGGTGTAACGGTGGATGCCATCCAACAGTTCGAAAGCCAGGGCGACGTGGATGATGAAACCCGCCTGGCATTGGCGTTTCGGTTTGAGGCGCAGGGGCTGGTGTTTTTTCCGGGATTTGCGCCGGGGTGGGGCATGAGTGTGCGGCGGTTTGACACCGCCCCTGCCGAACCCGCAGCACAAAACATTATGTCGCGGTTGATGGGCTCAACAGCGGCATCAATTGATTCACCAGCGCCCCAACCGAATGGTGCGTAGAGTCCAAGCGGATCACCGGACAGGTCAGTGCCGCCAACCAGGTTTCATGCCGACGCAGGCTGCGTAGGCTGTGGTTGCCGTTGTCGTAACGAGCGGCCCAGGCCAGGAAGGCGACACTGTTCTCGTGGCGACTGCCACCTGCCAGGATTTCATCACCGTAGCGTTGCACTTCCCTCAGGCGCAGGCGGTGCAGGCGCACTTGCGGGTCGAGGCGCAGGAACACCACGTGGGTGAACTGCGCGATCATCGCGTCGCCCCAGCCGCACAGTGAACCGGACAGCACCCAGCCTTCCAGGCCCGCAGTCTGCTCCTGCAGCAGGCGGATGCGTTCATCCTTGGGCCGGGCAACGGTGAAGGGGGCGTCGGTTTGCTGCCAGTAGTAGTCGTCGGTGTCGAAGTAAGCGACGTCCAGACTCTCTGCCAAGGCCCTGCCCAGGGTGGTAGTGCCCGCCCCCGCAGCACCGAGGATATGAATTCGATAGGCCATGGCGTCCCTCCATCGCATTGAGTGTGTCTTTTGAAGGCGTCAGCCCTTGAGTTTGCAAACGCCAACAACCGCCTGTTGTTCAACGCCCGGTCCTGGAACCTGCCTTCGCGGCTTGCTCGTAGCCATGGGCTACGGCAAGCAGTGTGGGTTCGGTCCAGCGGGCACCAAAGAAGTATGCACTGGCCGGCATGCCGTGCTCGTCTTTGCCGGAAGGTACCGAGATCCCTGGATAACCGGCCACTGCGACTGCAAAATAGCTGTTCGTTTCAAAGTCCGACACCACGGCATCGAGCTTTTCCCCGTCAATCAGCTCATCCACTGTGCTGCGAAAGTCCTGGATAAGTCCATCCCATAGCGGCTTGCGCTCCTCGGATGTCAGGGTGGATGCGTCGATTTCCTTGAGCAGCGGCTGGTGGTCGGTGTCGCTGCCATCGCGTTTTTCATTGAACGCGATCAACTCGGAAACTGACTTGACCGGCAGCCCACCGCGCTTGTCCAAGTAATCATTCAACTCACTCTTCACATCAGCAAACAATAGTTCGCCATAGCGTGATGCATCCGCCAGCCGCATGTTTACCGGTACGAGTACTGCACCTTGTGCGCGAAGCACATCAAGGGTTTTTTGAAACTGAGGGCTATTGTCCACCGGCAGGTTTTCACCATTCACAGAAAAGGTTGCGGGATAACCAATACGTTTATCCTTCAAGGCGCCAGGCTTGAGCAACGCGGTGTAGTCAATGCCTTGGGGGGCATCCACATTGGCTGAATCCTGAGGGTCGCTGCCCGACATGGCGTTGAGCAACAACGCGGCATCAAACACCGAACGCGTCATGGGCCCCGGCGTGTCCTGTCGATGGCTGGCAGGAATGATGCCGCTGCGGCTCAGCACGCCCACGCTCGGCTTGAAACCGACCACCCCGTTAAACGCCGCCGGGACCACGATCGAACCATTAGTTTCGGTGCCGACGGCCAAGGGCGCCAAACCAGCCGCGACCGCTACAGCCGAGCCCGAGCTTGACCCACCCACCTCTGCGTCCGCTTGATGTGGATTGAGCGTTTGCCCGCCCCGGTGGCTGAAACCGTCGGGGCTGCCGCGAAAGCCGGCCAGTTCGGTCAGGTTGGTTTTACCCAGGATCACTGCGCCTTGCTGGCGCAGGCGTTCGACGATAAACGCGTCCTTGATCGCCGCAGCCCCCACCAATCCAAAGGCGCCTGCGCTGGTTTGCTGGGTGTCGCCCGTCTCGATATTGTCCTTGAGGAGCACGGGAATGCCATGCAGCGGTCCTCGGACCTTGCCGCTGGCGCGCTCGCGATCCAGCTCGCGAGCAATCTCCAGCGCCTGGGGGTTGAGCTCGATGATGGCGTTTAATCCAGGGTCGCGTTTGCGAATGCGCTCCTGCAGGAAAGTGACCAGATCTTCCGACGTGAGCCCGCCTGGCCTGGCCATTTGTTCACTGAGCGCGCGAACACTGGCCCATTCCGTTCCCGGCGATACCGGTTTGGAGGTATCGGCTGTCAACGGCAACCCCATCCAAGACGCCGCATGGCTGACAAACGCATTCACACCATATCCAATTCCAAACATGAACCACCTCGGGAGAAGAGTAAGAAATGACGAAGGACCATCATCGAGCCGTGCGCCAGTCTAAAAACTTCCCTCTCCCCATCCTGCCTGATGCAGGCAGTTCAACCCGTGGGATTGTTCAACACACCCGGTAGCCCATGCTGGGCATTTTCCAGGCAACAAGCATTGCGATAAGCCTTCGCCAGCACCGCCAACGATTCCTTCGACCATCGTGCACCGTAGAGCCACAACGTCCCGCCGCCATCGAGAGCCTCGCCAAACCTCGGGTAACCACTCCAGCACGCACCATGGAATGCAGCACTTTGGCTGTCCGACACGAGAGCATCCAGCCGGTACTCATTTACAAGTTCATCGATTTCATTATGCGTGTGCAGGTTGAACGTGAGGGTGCCGTCGACCCGTTGCGCCGGCACCGGTATCAGTTGCGCCCCGGCCCGGCGCAAAACGTCCAGCGCCCGTATGAAAGGCGCACGGTGTTGAATCGGTTCGTGACCATCGCCACGCCCATATCGGTCGGCATACCCCACGCGCCTGCCGGCCAACATTTGCATGGCGGAAAAGGGACTGTTGTTCTGCACCAGCGGAACCTCCACCATCACCTGGCCCTCTGGTTCGATACCGCTTAAGGCAATCAGCATCAACGAGGGATCACGCATGGGTCTGATGGGAAGTGCCGGTACGTTATACCCGGGGATCAGGACCCCACCATTGGGGTGGGTTTGAGGGTGGGGATCGACATCAAACGCGATACTGCGGGGGGGTGCTTGATCGGTGGAAGGGCGGGGGCATGAAGGCGCCGAATAGGTCATATCCAAAAGCGCAGACAACGGCTGGCCCACTTGGCAAACCACATCCCCTCGCAAGAACTTTCTGCATCGGCTGTCCATCGGTACGCCTCCCCTGAAATCATTTTCCGGGAATCATCGCATTCTTCACCGGAGCCTGTCGCAGGCCCGAAACAGCTTGAAAACTCCTTTTCCATTACCTCTGCGCCCTCAGCCCACAAGGTGCTCTTGTGCACCCTGGGTTTCCACTTCCAGCCACCATGCATATCCACGCTCCGGCTGGTTCAAGCTGAACGCCTGGCCCATCGGCGGTGTGGTAATCGACACATTGCGCTCCCACGCCAGCGCCATGATGCGGTCGAAAGGTTCGTGCCAGGCATGGAACGCCAGGTCGAAAGTGCCGTTGTGGATCGGCAGCAGCCAGCGGCCCCTGAGGTCGATATGCGCTTGCAGGGTTTGCTCCGGCTGCATGTGTACATGGGGCCAGTCAACGTTGTAAGCACCGGTTTCCATCAACGTCAGATCGAACGGGCCGTACTGTTCGCCGATGCGTTTAAAGCCGTCGAAGTAGCCGGTGTCACCGCTGAAAAAGATACGGCGCGTGCCGTCGATCATCACCCAGGAACACCAGAGGGTCTGGTTGGCATCAAACAGGCCGCGCCCGGAAAAGTGCTGCGCCGGCGTGGCGACAAAGCGAATGCCATCCACCTCGGTGCCTTGCCACCAATCCAGCTGCCGCACTTTGCTGGCGTCGACACCCCACTTGACCAGGATGTCGCCCACACCCAGCGGCGCGAGAAAGTAACGGGTCTTGTCGGCCAATTGGACCACAGCCTTATGGTCAAGATGGTCGTAGTGGTTGTGGGAAAGAATCACCGCCTCCAGGGGCGGCAGCTCTTCAAGACGGATAGGCGGCTGATGAAAACGCTTGGGGCCAGCCCAACTGAATGGCGAGGCACGCTCGGCGAACACCGGGTCGGTCAGCCAGAACTTGCCGCGCATTTTCAGCAACACGGTGGAATGCCCCAGGCGGAACACGCTGTGATCAGGCGCCGCCAACAATTGCTCGCGGGTCAGCGGTTGCACCGGGATCTGCCCCACCGGCCGCGTACTGCGTGGCTTGTTAAACAGCATGTTCCAGAAGATACGCAAGGTCTTGCCAAAGCCACCGTGCTGCACGGGGGCCTCGTTGCTGAAGCGCCCCAAGTCCTGCTCGGCAGGCTTGGGCGCCGCAGGTGGAGACTTGAGGCGGGTTGAGATGGTGGCCATTACAGAGTGACTCCTACGGTCCGCTCATAAGTTACACTGCACAGTGTAGTTTCAAGATTGCAACAAAATCCGCAGCAAGTAAACTACCCAGTGTAATTTACCCTCAAGAGCCGAACGCCACCCATGACTGCCCCTCAACGCCTCACCGACCGCAAACGCCAAGCCATCGTGGCAGCGGCCATCGCTGAGTTTCGCGATAACGGCTTCGAGGTCACCAGCATGGACAAGGTCGCCGCCACCGCTGGGGTTTCCAAGCGCACGGTGTATAACCATTTCCCCAGCAAGGAAGAACTGTTCGCCGAAATCCTTCACCAGCTCTGGGCCAGCAGCGTCGCCCAACTCGACGTCAGCTACACCAGCGAGCGTCCGCTGCGCGAACAATTGCGCGGGTTGCTGGAAGCCAAGATGAAGATGATGTCGGACACCAATTTTCTCGATCTGGCCCGGGTAGCCATCGCCGCCACCATCCACTCGCCGGAACGTGCGCAAGACATGGTCACCCGCCTGAGCCAGCGCGAAGAAGGCTTTACCCAGTGGGTACGCGCCGCCCAGGAAGACGGCCGCCTCTCCTGCACCGACCCGGCGTTTGCCGCCCACCAGATCCAAAGCCTGCTCAAGGCTTTCGCGTTCTGGCCGCAGATCACGTTGGGCCAGCCGACCCTGGATGCCGCTCACCAGGCGCGCGTCATTGACTCGGCCATCGACCTGTTCCTGGCCGGCTACGAAGTCAGCGCCCCCTGCCCCGAGTAAAAACCGTTGCAGGAGCGACATTCCTGGTCGCTTTTGACGCATTCGCCCTTTGTTTTGCGCAAATGGCCTGGAAGGCCACTGATTATTCCCATGGGAATAACTGACAATATTCACAGGCCTTATCCGATCAACGGTCGATCCGGTGACCGCGCGCCGCGGTAAATGTGAAAAACAGCTGAACCAGGAATTTATGGAAAACAGACGAGGCAAAGGGCTCTCATTTGCCCGGCGTATCTACCAGCCAAGGATCATCGGCCTGGGTGTCGGCAGCATCAGCGTCACCGGCGCCCTGTACCCGCTCGCCATGCCGGGCTGGGTCTGGGCATTACTGCTGCTCAATGGGTTTGCCTGGGCGCACCTGGCGTACCAGCTGTCCACCCGCTCGCCGTTCCCTTACCAGGCTGAACAGCGCAACTTCCTGTATGACTCGGTACTCGGCGGGTTCTGGGCGGCGGCCACGCAGTTCACGCCGCTGACAGCGGTGACCATCCTGTCGATGATGACCATGAACAACGTCGCCGCCGGCGGCCGGCGCCTGTTCCTGCGTGGCCTGCTCGCCCAGGGGCTGGGGATCGGCGTGGCATGGGCGCTGTTCGGCATCCAGTTCAACCCCGACGTCAGCCTGCTGCAGGTCTACTCCTGCCTGCCGATGCTGACCCTCTACCCCATGGCCATCGGCATGGTCTGTTATCAACTGGCGATCAAGCTCTCGGAACATAAACGCGCCCTCAGTGCCCTGAGCCGCACCGACAGCCTCACCGGCCTGCTCAACCACGGCTCATGGAAAGACCTGCTGCACCTCAAGTTCCACAAGTGCCAGCAGCAGCAAAGCCACGCCACCATCGCATTGATCGATATTGACCACTTCAAGCGGATCAACGATACCCATGGCCATATCGTCGGCGACACGGTGCTGCGGCAGCTGAGCCTGGAACTGCGGCGCAACCTGCGGGAAAACGACCTGGCCGGACGTTACGGTGGCGATGAGTTCTGTGTGATTCTTCCGCAAATGCCTCTGGAGCAAGCGGCGCAGATCATGGAGCAGATGCGCGAAACATTCGGCAACTACCGCACCCCGCACATACCGGAATTGCGCGTCAGCCTGAGCATCGGCCTGGCGGACTTCCAGCCGCGCTTCACCGACGCAGCCATGTGGCTGAACGCGGCGGACCGGGCACTTTATGCCGCCAAGGACACCGGGCGTAATCGAGTCAGTGTCAACGACGACCGGATAGCCTGTTCCGCCTGACGTTGTCCTACGACACCGGTCTGAATACTCCGTGCAGCCCCGCACGAGATAGCACAATGCTTCCATTGGTCGCCTACCCAAAAATGGTCCTGCCCATGGGGCGAACTTCTTGTCAGGCTGATGACTCTTAACCCGTTGTTCCACCCCCCGCTGTCAGCACAAGGGAGCTGACAATGAGCAGGTCAACCGTAGGCAAATGCCTTACGGAGGCAGGCGCCCATACATGGATACTCCCAGACGCGTGCTTGCCCGAGCCCCCGAACATGCTATTCAACGCCCATAAGAAAACCATCGATACCCTGCAACACACCGTGGCTCACCAGGCCAGCCTGCTGGACGCCATCGAACGCTCCATGGCGGTGATCGAATTCGATCCGCAAGGCCTCGTGCTGCGGGCCAATGACAACTTCCTCAGTACCCTGGGCTACCGCGCCGAGCAGATCGAAGGCCAATCCCACCGGATGTTCTGCACGCCCGCCTTCGCCCGCAGCGCCGAGTACCAGCAACTCTGGGCCAACCTGCAAAAGGGTCAGTTCCAGTCAGGTACCTTTGAACGGGTGGGCGGCAATGGTCAGTCGGTGTGGCTGGAAGCCAGCTACACCCCGGTACGTGATGACGCGGGCCGTGTGATCAAAGTGGTGAAGTACGCCCTGGACGTTACCCCGCGCCTGCAGGCCGAAAGCGAGGCCAACGCCAAGTTGGAAGCCATCGGCCGGGCCATGGCCGTCATCGAGTTCAACCTCGACGGCACGATCATCACCGCCAACGCCAACTTCCTGCAGCGCATGGGCTACAGCCTGGCGCAGATCCAGGGCCAGCATCATCGTCTGTTCTGCACCCCAGAGACCGCCGCGAGCTCAGCCTACAGCGAGTTCTGGCGACGCCTGAACCAGGGTGAATTGTTCAGCGGCCAGTTCGAGCGCGTGGATAAAAACGGCCGGCCCGTTTGGCTCGAAGCCAGCTACAACCCGGTGTACGATGCCAGCGGACGCCTGTGCAAAGTGGTGAAATTCGCCTCGGATATCACCGCTCGCGTGCAACAACACGCCGCCGACGCACAGAGCGCCGCCCAGGCCTATCACCTGTCTCTGCACACCCAGGACATGGCGGAAAAAGGCGCCGACGTGATCCAGAAAACAGCCAGCGGCATGCGTGAAATCTCCTCAGACATCGACAACTCCTCGCAACTGATCGCCAAGCTGGGCGAGCGTTCGCAGCAGATCACCACCATCGTCAACACCATTCGCGGCATTGCCGAACAAACCAACCTGTTGGCACTCAATGCCGCTATCGAAGCGGCGCGCGCGGGTGAACAAGGCCGTGGTTTTGCCGTGGTGGCCGATGAAGTGCGGCAGTTGGCGGCACGCACCAGCGGGTCCACCACGGAGATTTCCAGCATGATCGCGGTGATCCAGGCTGAAACCCGCCAAGCCATCGACAGCATGGACGCGACCCGCGACCGCGCCGCCCAGGGCGTGGAGCTGGCCGACCAGGCCGGTACGGTGATGCTGGAGATTCGCGAAGGCACCAGCGAGGCGGTGCACGCGGTGAGTGCGTTTGCCAATGAGCGTGGCGCCCACTAGCTAGGCCCTCGGGTTATTCATGTGTAAGACAGGTCGCCAGGACTATAGTGATTCACTGTCTTAACGTTGATGACCCGAGCCCACCATGACCCCCGACAAGCCCGAAACCGCCCCCGTCGATCACCTGCGTTTTCACCGCCGCCACGCCCACCTGGCGCCGACCTTCGGCAACGATACCTTTGCCCTCAAGGCCGAGGCCTTTGCGCGCTTCTTTGGTACACCGACCTTCCTCGGTGCGCAAACCGCGATCGTGATCTTGTGGGTGGCGCTGAACGTAACCGGCATCACCCACTTCGACGTGTACCCGTTCATCCTCCTGAACCTGGCCTTCAGCCTGCAATCCGCCTATGCCGCACCGCTGATCCTGCTGGCCCAGACGCGCCAGGCGGCCCGTGACAAAGCCCAGTCCGACGCCGATGCGCAACACCGTGAAGCCCTGGCCATCGCCAATTCCGAACGCCAGGCCCAGGCCGCGCACACCACCAGACAGCTGCTCGAATTACTGGAGCAAAACACCCGGCTGACGGAAATGACCAAGCAACTGACCGAACACATCGAAACCCTGACGTGCGAAATGCATGAGCACTACGTGCGAAAACCTCAATAACAACGCCAATTCCATGTGGGAGGGAGGGTGTGTCAGGGTTTCATCTGCACATGCCGGCCCAACTCATCAAACAGCGTCACCACCGAGCGCAACGCGCGGCAATCGGGGCGCGTCAGCAGCCATAACGCAGTGTCGTGCCCGGCCAACGCGGGGCCCAGGGGTTGCAGGCCGTCATCCAGCAGAAAGTCCGGCAGCGCCGCCACCCCCAACCCGGCCCGCACCAGTTCGGTCACCGACAACATGCTGTTGCAGCGATAGCTGGGACGTACGCCGGGCAGGTGTTCGCGACGCCAGGTCACCGTGGGGTGGTCGGGCAGGAAGTCGTCCGGCGCGATCCACGCCAGGTCCGCCAGTGAGTGTGCGGCGTGTTGATGGGCATACGTGGGGCTGGCACACACCTGATACGCCACGGCCCCCAGGCAACGCCCGACCAGATGCGCCGGCGGAGTCCTGGTCAGGCGCAGGGCGATGTCGGCATCGCGGCGGCTGAGGTTGGCGAAATCATTCGACGTGCTCAGCTCCAGGGTCAGCGCCGGGTAGTCCGGCATGAACTGCGCCAGCGCCGGCAGCAGCAGCCCTTGCAGCACCGAGTCGGTACAGGTCAGGCGCACCGTGCCGCTGATCACCTCGCCGCCCTGCTCCACGCCGATGCGCGCCGCCTCCAGCGCTTGTTCGGCACGTTCGGCCTGCTGCGCCAGGTTGCTCGCCAGGTTGGTGGGCAGGTAGCCGGCGCGGCATTTTTCAAACAGCGTCTGGCCCAATGCGGCCTCCAGCCGTCGCACCGCGCGGAACACCGTGGACACATCCACCCGCAATAACGCCGCCGCCCGCGCCAGGGTGCCGCCACGCACCAGGGCTAGGATCAACGACAGGTCGGGGTAATCGAGTTGATAGTGCGTGGCTGCATTGAGCATGTGGGCAAATGCCAATATTGATTGCGTGGGCGCCAATCTATTATGTGCATCAGGACACTACAAGCCATGGGATGCACACGATGAAAGCCACCACCTTGCACCTTGCCCTGATCGGCGATTACAACCCCGATGTCATTGCGCACCAGGCCATTCCCGTTGCATTGCAATTGGCTGCCGACGCGCTGGGCCTGAAGGTTCACCCGCAATGGCTCGACACCGACACCCTCACGCCCACCACAGCATTGCACGGCTTCGACGGTTTCTGGTGCGTGCCCGCCAGCCCCTACCGCGACACCGACGGCGCGTTGCGAGCGATCCGTTTTGCCCGCGAACAGCGGCGACCTTTCCTCGGCACTTGCGGTGGTTTTCAACATGCAGTGCTGGAATACGCCCGCAACGTGCTGGGCTGGGCCGATGCCGAACATGGCGAACTGGCGCCAGGCGCTGAACGCGCAGTGATCACCCCCTTGAGCTGCGCACTGGTTGACGCCACCGACAGCCTGCGCCTGACACCCTACACGCGCATCGCAGAGGCCTATGGCCGTCTTGACATTGAGGAAGGTTACCGCTGCCGCTACGGCATCAACCCCGAATTCGCCGATGCGCTGCTCGAGCGCGAGATGATTCCCAGCGGGCATGATGCAGCCGGCGATCTGCGCGCGGTGGAGTTGCTCGACCATCCATTTTTCGTCGCCACCCTGTTCCAGCCTGAACGTGCTGCCCTCAAGGGCGTCACGCCGCCTTTGGCGATTGCCTTGCTCAAGGCCTGCCACGAGCAATACGCATGATCGCCAAGACCCCCGCCCCACCCTACTACGCAGTGATTTTCAGCTCATTGCGCACCGACGGCGATCAAGGCTACGGCCAGGCTGCCGCCCGCATGCTGGAGCTGGCTCGCGATCAACCGGGGTTTCTCGGGGTGGAATCGGCGCGGGAGGATGGCCTGGGGATTACCGTGTCGTATTGGAGCAGCGAGGCCGCGATCCTGGCCTGGAAGCAGCAGGCCGAGCACCGGGCGGTGCGCGAACAAGGACGCGCCACCTGGTACTCGGCGTTTCAGACACGGGTGTGCAAGGTGGAACGGGCCTACACATTCCAAGGCCAGTAACCGTCGTATCGCCTGGCCCTCTGTGGTGAGCAGGCCCGTTGTGGTGAATGGGCCGGTTGTGGTGAGTGGGCCAGTTGTGGTGAGCGGGCTTGCCCCGCGCTGGGCTGCGAAGCAGCCCCAATTCAGTTGACGCGGTTCTCCTGACTAACCGCAGCGTCTGGCTCAGGGGCCGCTTCGCGCCCCAGCGCGGGGCAAGCCCGCTCACCACAACAGGCCAGCTCACCACAACAAACCGGCCTGCCACAGAACCCTCGCTCACCGCCTATGCCGTCTAGCTCACCAGACTGCGCAGCGCACTGATCTGTGGAATCTCCACCCGTTTCATATACACGCGCAACGGCTCGCTGATGTTGATGCGGTCGTCGATATTCTGGTCGAGCAGCAACTGGATACGCTCGCGAGACAAGGTCATGGTCTGCTCGGGGGCCGGCAGCCAGACAAATTCAGCGGTAGGGATAATGCCGTCGTCGGCCACGTCCATGCCGAAGGAATCTTCGCTGAAACGCACGATGTACTGGCCGGTCTTGCGGTTGAGGCCAACAAAACCGTGGAGTTGGTCGGCGGCCTGGCAGATAAGCTCGGAGGTGATGCGCATGGTAAACCTCACTGAAAAGTCCCACAGGGACTGGAAAGATGGTTTACACGCGTGGCAGAAAATACCGTCCTCTGACGGGGCGGCTGCGAGCAAGAGTACTGCAATGCCGCGCAAAAAAACCGAGAAAATTGGCACGTGCGCACGTTAATGTCGGTTTGGTGATAGCGCCTTTCGCAATCAATTGTTAAAAAGGAGGCCTTCTCAAAGCTACCTCCACGAAAGGACTTCGCATATGCCTGTCACGTTTTCCAAGAGCGCCCTGCTGCTCGCACTGGCGCTTGGCCTCGGCCAGGCACAGGCTGCCGAACCGATCAGCCCGGCTGAACTGGCGACAAACGAAGGCATTCCCTACCCCGCCGTGATCGCTCACCGTGGCGCGTCCTACGACGCGCCGGAATCCACCGCCGCCGCCTACAAAGTCGCGCGTGACCTGGGTGCCGACTACCTGGAACTGGACCTGCAGCGCAGCAAGGACGGCGTGCTGTTCGCCCTGCACGACAACAACCTGCAGCGCACCACCGACGTGGCCACCAAGTTCCCTGAGCGCAAGGACGCCCCGGCCAACGAGTTCACCTGGAAAGAACTGCAAACCCTCGACGCCGGCAGCTGGTTCAACGCTGCCTACCCGGACCGTGCGCGTCCAGGTTTCGTTGGCCTGAAGATCCTGAGCCTGGACGACATCATCAAGATCGCCGAAGGCAACCCCCAGCACAAACCCGGCCTGTACATCGAAACCAAGGAGCCCAAGCAATTCCCGGGCATCGAAGCCGACCTGAAAAACAAGCTGCTGGATAAAGGCTGGTTGAGCTCTGCCGGCTCCAAGCTGGGCAAGAGCAACACCGGCGTCGGCCAGGGCAAGGGTCGTGTGGTGCTGCAGACGTTTGAAAAAGACAGCTTGAAAGAGCTGCAGAAAGAGATGCCGAACACCCCGAAAATCCTGCTGTTGTGGGTTGGCCCGGGCAGCATCGAGCCGAAATCCACGCAGACCTTCGCCGAATCCGGCGAAACCACCAAGGCCGCCTACTACGCCAAGCAAGAGCCGAAAGACGCCGCCGAGTTCGAAAAGTGGGTCGACGAAGCCAAGCGCCTCGGCGCCATCGGTACCGGCCCATCGGCTGAGCTGACCGACCACGGCGACCAGAGCTACACCGACCTGGTGAAACCTGAAATGAACAAGCTGACCCACGACAAGGGCCTGCTGGTGCACGTCTACACCGTGGACGAGCCGGTCGACTTCGACAAAGTGATGAAGGCCGGCGTCGACGGCATCTTCACCAACCGCGCCGCCGAGCTGCTGAAGTTCTACAAGCGCTGGCCGTCGTCCAGCGTGCAAGACCTGCTGAACGACTATAAGTACTGAGTGAGTCGGGCATTGGTGTCAGTGCGCCATTAAGGATGAGTTAAGTTGCGCCGGTTAATCTGGCGCCACTTAAACAGCTCACCAGAGAAGGACACACACCATGAAAACCCTGACTGCCCTGTTCGCCGCCACCGCCCTGACCCTGACCGCCGGCCTGGCCCAGGCCGATGTTCGCCCGGACCAGATTGAAGGCCTGCTCAAGTCCGGCGCCGTGATGCCGTTCGAGAAACTCAACGCCGCCGCCGTGGCGACCCACGCCGGTAGCAGCATCACCGACACCGAGCTGGACCACAAAAACGGGGTACTGGTCTACGAAGTCGACCTGACCGACACCGCCGGCAAGCGCTTTGAAGTGAAGCTCGACGCCAAGACCGGCGCGGTGCTGGAAAACAAGCAAGACACTTGAGTTGAACCTCGAAAAAACGCGCCACCTCCGGGTGGCGCGTTTTTTTATGCGCAGCGTTAAAACGTCATATAACTGTCATACCTCCTTGCAATGATTCGCCCACGCGAACCTGTGAAACGTCCTACAGGCGCTTTCTCTGCGAGTCTCCATGAACCACAGCCTCGACCACAGCCACCAGGACTCCGACCTGTTTGGCTTGCTTTACGGTTTTCGTTTTCGTCCCGGTGAAAAGGGCGAACAGATTGATTCGGCCGCGGCCCTCGCGGCCTTGCAGCAACCCGCAGACCCGGAAGAGTTCCTGTGGCTGCACCTGAACCTGGCCCACGCCGCCTGCGAACGCTGGATGCAGGCCAACCTGGACTTGCCCGAAGAATTCTTCGAGGCCCTGCACGAAGGCTCGCGCTCCACCCGTATCGAACACGTCGACTCAGCCTTGCTGGCGGTGGTCAACGACGTGGTGTTCAACTTCAGCAGCATGGTTTCGTCGGATATTTCCACGCTGTGGGTCTGCGCCCGCAGCCGGCTGTTGATCAGCGCACGCCTGCAACCCTTGCACTCGGTGGACAAGTTGCGCTCGTCGGTGAAGGCCGGCGAACGCTTTCGCTCGCCGCTGGAGTTGCTGGTGCACCTGCTGCGCGACCAGGGGGAAGTGCTGACCCAGATCGTGCGCAAGACCAGCATCAGCGTCGACCATATCGAGGACCAGTTGCTGTCCTCGCGCCTGTCCACCAACCGCGCGGAACTGGGGGCGGCGCGCCGGGTGCTGGTGCGCCTGCAACGCCTGCTCGCGTTGGAACCGGGTTCGCTGCTGCGCCTGCTCAACCGCCCGCCGCAATGGCTGCAAAAGGAAGACGTGAAGGAGTTGCGCAAATCCACCGAGGAGTTTGCGCTGATCATCAACGACCTGACGGCGCTGGGCGAACGGATCAAGCTGCTGCAGGAAGAGATCGCCGCCAACCTCAACGAGCAGAGCAGCCGCACGCTGTTCACCCTTACCGTGGTGACGGTGCTGGCGTTGCCGATCAACATCATCGCCGGTTTTTTCGGCATGAACGTGGGCGGTGTGCCGCTTTCACAGGACCCGGAGGGGTTCTGGATCCTGGTGGCGTTGGTCGCGACCTTCACGCTGATCGCCGGGCGCTGGGCGTTTCGCAAGTTTTCAAATTGAAATGCGACAATTTTGGGAGCTGCTTGCCCCCGATAGCCCCCCGATAGCCCCCCCGATAGCCAGTTATCTACACAACGTTGGCTCAACGCTGAACGCCTGGCAGACAGGGCTGTTGTGGCGAGCGGGCTTGTCCCGCGTTGGGCTGCGAAGCAGCCCCAAAACCAGCCTCTACAGAGTGTCTGATACACCGCGTTCTTCTTGACTGGGGCTGCTACGCAGCCCAACGCGGGACAAGCCCGCTCGCCACAGGTAGATGTGCCTGGGTCTGAAACGTTGTGTAGATACCCTTGGCTCCCCAGCGATTTATAGACCAGTGGCACACCCAATTACCTAAACAATGACTTGCGGCAGCATCGCTGTAACATTCTGCAACGAACATGAACGGCATCCTCTCCACACGGATGCCCCGGCATGGCCACCCCTTCCCTGACTGCCTCCACGCACTCATCCTCCGTCGATTCAAAACCACGCCTGGACAAGAAACCCGGCCTGGTGACGGTGATCGTTTTCTTCGCCGTGCTTGCCATGGGCCTGTTGTTTACCGCCTACAGCCTCATGCACGACATGCACGAAATGGGCGCCCAGCTCACCACATGGACGCCGTTCCTGCTGCTGGGGGTGGCGCTGTTGATTGCCCTGGGTTTCGAGTTCGTCAACGGTTTCCACGATACCGCCAACGCGGTGGCGACGGTGATCTACACCAACTCGCTGCCGCCGCAGTTTGCCGTGGTGTGGTCGGGCTTCTTCAATTTCCTCGGTGTGCTGCTGTCCAGCGGCGCGGTGGCGTTCGGCATCATTGCCTTGCTGCCGGTGGAGCTGATTCTGCAGGTGGGTTCATCGGCCGGCTTCGCGATGATCTTCGCGTTGCTGATCGCCGCGATCCTGTGGAACCTCGGCACCTGGTGGCTGGGTTTGCCGGCCTCGTCGTCCCATACCCTGATCGGTTCGATCATCGGCGTCGGCGTGGCCAATGCCTTGATGCACGGGCGTGATGGCACCAGCGGTGTGGATTGGAGCCAGGCGATCAAGATCGGTTATGCGCTGCTGCTCTCGCCACTGATCGGCTTTGCCTTTGCCGCCTTGCTGTTGCTGGCCCTGCGCGCCTTTGTGAAAAACCGCGCGTTGTACAAGGCCCCCAAGGGCGACACCCCGCCGCCCTGGTGGATCCGTGGCATGCTGATCGCCACCTGCACCGGCGTGTCCTTTGCCCACGGTTCCAACGATGGGCAAAAAGGCATGGGCCTGATCATGCTGATCCTGGTGGGCACCCTGCCGATGGCCTATGCGCTGAACCGCGCCATGCCGGCCGAACAGTCGTTGCAGTTCGCCGCAGTCGCCGAAGTGACCCAGGTGGCGCTGATGAAAACAGCGCCGCTGGCGTTGGCGGGTGACCCTCGGCCGGTGCTGTCGACCTACATGCGTACCAAGGAAGCCACGCCCGAGTTGATTCCGGCCCTCGCCGCCCTCGCCGGCCAGATCGGTGACCAGGTCAAAGGCTACGGTTCCCTGGCCAAAGTCCCCGCCGAAGCCGTGGGCAACGTGCGTAACGATATGTACCTGAGCAGCGAAACCATTCGCCTGATGGACAAAGGCAAGGTCGGCAATTTCGACGCTGACACCCAAGGCAAGCTGCAACTGTTCAAGCAACAGATCGACGATGCCACGCGCTTTATTCCGCTGTGGGTGAAGATTGTCGTGGCCATCGCCCTGGGGCTTGGCACCATGGTCGGTTGGAAGCGCATCGTGGTCACCGTGGGCGAGAAGATCGGCAAGACCCACCTGACTTACGCCCAGGGCGCCTCGGCCGAGACCGTGGCGATGCTGACCATTGGCGCAGCGGATATGTTCGGGCTGCCGGTGTCGACCACCCATGTGTTGTCGTCGGGTGTGGCGGGGACCATGGTGGCCAATGGGGGTGGGTTGCAGATGCGGACCATCCGCAATTTGCTGATGGCGTGGGTGCTCACCTTGCCGGCGGCGATTCTGCTGTCCGGCAGCCTCTACTGGCTGTTCACCCAACTCTTCTGACCAACCTCAGATTGAAAATGTGAGAGGGAGCAAGCCCCCTCCCACATTTGGATGTGTGTCGTGTCAGTTGTTGAAGAGTCCCGCCATGGCCTTGAGCCGTTTCTTGTACACCCGCCGCGCCTCCAGTGCCTGCTCCAACGTCACCGCCACAAACCCCGCCCGCTGGTTGGGCTGCATCTGCCCGATCAAGTCCAGGTCGGCACTGATCACCGTGCCAATCATCGCGTAGCCACCGCCGGATACCGCATCGCGATGCAGCACAATCGGCTCCAGCCCCGCCGGTACCTGGATCGAACCGATGGGGTAGCAACTGTCGACGATATTCGACGGATCCGACCCCGCGCCGAACGGCTGCTCACGCGGTTCAAAGCTCAGCGCACTGCCGCCCTTGAAGCGATAGCCGATGCGGTCCGCCTCGGAGCCGACCGTCCACGGTTCGGCAAAAAAGCTGCTCTTGGCGCCCGCGGTCAAGCGCTCGTAATACAGCCCCGGCACCACGCGCAAGGTGACATCGCCGCCCACTGAGCGGCGCAACGCCATCGGCAAACTGTTGCCCGCACGCCCGAGACCGCTGGCTTCGCCGATGGGCAGCTCATCGCCCTCCTGTAAGCGTCGCCCGTGGAAACCACCAAGGGCGCCGAGGGTGTAGGTGGAACGGCTGCCAAGCACCAACGGCACGTCAATGCCACCGGCAACGGCGAGGTAAGTGCGGGCGCCGGCTCTGGGAAATTCGAAACGCAGCACCTGCCCGGCGCGCACCTCAAAGGCGGTGTCCTGATGCACCACTTCGCCGTCCAGGCGCGGCGACATTAACGCACCGCTGAGTGCGACCAGGGTATCGCGTTGAAACGCCAGTTCCGGCCCGATCAAGGTGCATTCCAGGCCGGCAGCGCCCGCCGGGTTACCCACCAGATGGTTGGCCGCACTCAGGGCGTATTGGTCCAAAGCACCCGATGGCGGAATGCCCAGGTGGTAATAACCTTCGCGGCCCAGGTCTTGCACAGAGGTGGCCAGGCCGGGTTTGAGGACCTTGATCATGCCAGCGCCTCCTGCAGGGTTTTCGGATAGCCGATGGGGTCGGCGAGAAATGCATCGAGGGAAAATTCCACCGGGCGAATGCGCAGGTCGAAACCTCCTGCCTCCACCTCGGCAACCGCCAGGTCGTAGGCGTCCCGGTCGATGGGTTTGAATTGCACGATGTCACCCGGCCGGAAGAACACCATATGCACCTTGAGGTAGGCCAACTGCTGCGCGGGGTCGTAGATCGGCGCCGGGGTCACGCCAAACATCTGGTAGCCGCCGGCGCCGCGCACTGAGTAGATGCAGCCGAAGCAACCGCCATGGCCGAGGGTCAGTTTCGGCGTGTCGGTACGCGGGCGCAGGTACTTGGGCACCTGCAACTGCCGCTCGCGCTCGACCATCTGGAACATGAACGGCAAGCCCGCGACAAAACCCACCATCGAGACAAACCAAGGCGCACCACTGTGGGCGGCGATAAACGCCTCGACATCGGCCAGGCCATTGATGCGCGCGGCGTATTCCAGGTCGGTGCCGCCGGGGTCTTGATGGCGGTCGCGAAACCGCATCAGGGTTTCATGGGTCCAGGGGTCGTTATAGAGCACCGGGATTTCGATGATGCGCGTGTGCAGGGTGCGTTCGGCCACGGCCTGGGCTTCGGCGCTCTGCACGGCGTCGAGCAGCACATGGGGGGCGATGCGGTCGGGGTCGAAGCGAATCTGGAACGAGGCATTGGCCAGGCACACATCCAGCACACCTTCCAGCGCCAGGCGCTCCACGGCACGGGTCACGGCCATGCCCTTGAAAAAAGCTTCAAGGGACATGCTCTCGCTGACTTCGGCGAACAGGTGTTCATCACCGCCGAAGCTGTAGCGGATGGGGGACGTTTCAGCCATGTCTGTTCCTCTTGGAATCGTTATAGAAAGGCAGGCAAAAAAGTAAATGTTCGATCTTATTAGGGGGTTTTGACTGTGATACCGGCCTGGTCCAACGCTTCACGGGTGGCCTCCACCAACTCCAGCGCGCCGGGGGTGTCGCTGTGCAGGCAGATGGAGTCGAATTCAATAAACAGGTCTTCGCCTTCTACGGTACGCACCAGCCCCGTCTGACATGCGCGCAGGACGCGGGCCGCGACAGTGGCCGGGTCCAGCGCACGGACGTTGCGGGTAAACACAATGGAGCCGGTCAGATCGTACTCGCGGTCGGCATAGAATTCGCGCACCACCGGCTGCCCGAGTTCCTTGGCCACGCGCCAGATCACCGAGTTGGGCATGCAGTACAGCAACAGCGTCGGCTCGATGATTTGCAGGTTCTGTACCAGCAGGCGCGCGGCTTCTTCGTCGCGGGCCAGGTGCATGTAGAGCGCACCGTGAGGCTTGATGTGTTGCAGGGTCATGCCCTGGGCGCGGGCGATTTCGCGCAATGCACCCAGCTGGTAGAGCATATCGTCCACCAGTTCCTGGGCCGGCGCATGGATATGTCGACGACCGAAGCCCACCAGGTCGCGAAAGCCCGGATGCGCACCGATGGCCACGCCCAATTGCTTGGCACGCGCGACGGTGCGGCGCATGGTGCCGGGGTCGCCGGCATGGAAGCCAGTGGCGATATTGGCCGAGCTGATATAGGCCATCAGCTCCGCGTCGACGCCGTCGCCGATGGTCCAGGGACCGAAGCCTTCGCCCATGTCTGAATTGAAATCCACTGCCTGCATCGGGGGACGCTCCGCCAAAAGGTGATGCTCGAAAGTAGGCTGCGGCTTGACCCCTTGGGAAGATCTATTATCAGATGGCCTATCTTCTGAAAATCAGATAAAGCCATGTCCCTGACCTTGCGCCAAATCCGCTACTTCGTCGCCACCGCCGAAATCGGCCAGATTTCCCAGGCGGCGATTCACCTGAACATCTCCCAGTCTGCGGTGACCACGGCGATCAAGGAGCTGGAAGCCCTGCTCGGCGTGCAGCTGTTTGTGCGCTCGGCCCAGGGCATGAACCTCACCGATGCCGGGCGGCATTTTCTCAACCGCGCCTATGTGATTGTGCGCAGTGTCGACGACGCGCTGAACAGCCCGTTGCCCGACTACCGCGCCAGCGGCGTGCTGCGGCTGGCGGCCAGCTACACGGTGCTGGGTTACTTCCTGCCGCACCACCTGCAGCGCATGGAGCACTGGCACCCGGATGTGACCCTGGAGGTGTTCGAGCAGGAGCGCCAGGCCATCGAACAGGGCCTGCTCGATGGCCAGTTCGACATGGCCGTGGTCCTCACCGCGAACCTCACCCACCCGGCGATCGTCTCGGAAATCCTGTTCAACTCGGAACGTCGTTTATGGCTGCCCAGCCATCACCCATTATGCGAACGCGGTGCGGTGAGCCTGGCGGATGTGGCGCAGGAGCCGTACATCCTGCTCACCGTCGATGAGGCCGAACACAGCGCCATGCGGTACTGGGAACAGGCCGGGCAAGCGCCCAAGGTGCGGCTGCGCACCAGTTCGGTGGAGGCGGTGCGCAGCATGGTTGCCAATGGCAGCGGCGTGGCGATCCTGTCGGACCTGGTGCACCGGCCCTGGTCGCTGGAAGGCAAGCGCATCGAAACCCTGACCGTCACCGACCCCGTCACGCCCATGAGCGTCGGCCTGGCCTGGCACCGCGAACGCGCCTTTACCCCGGCAATGCAGGCGTTTCGCGATTACTTCCACGACGCCTTCCTGGCGCCGCAACAGCTGTCGGCGCGGCGTTAAAGCTGCGAATGCAGAATGGCCGCCAACCAGTCCATGAACACCCGCACCCGCAGCGGTAAATGCCGCTGACCTGCGTAGAGCAGGGACACATCCAGCGGCGGGGCCGGATAGTCCGGCAGGACCGCCACCAGTTCACCGCTGGCCAATTCGTCACTCATGCCCAGGGCCGGCACCTGAATAATCCCGAAACCGCCCAGGCAGGCAGACTTGTAGCCATCGGTGCTGTTGACCGTGACCCGCCCGCCCATGGGGATGCGCAGCACCTTGTTGCCCTGCACGTACTCAAACCCCGCCGAGCGTGCACCCAACGGCCGCACGTAATGCACCAGGTGATGGTCGGCGAGGTCGGCCAGTGTCCGGGGCACGCCGTAGCGTTGCAGGTAGGTGGCGCTGGCGCAGTTGATCATCGGCATGCTGCACAGCAGCCGCGCCACCACGCTCTGGTCCGGCTGCGCGCCCACGCGCAGCACGCAATCGAAGCCTTCGGCGAGCAGGTCGACCTGGCGGTCGGTGGTGCTGATCTCCAGCTCGATCAGCGGATGCGCGTCCATGAATTGCGGCAGACGCGGCAGGATCAAGTCCCGCGCCATCATGTTGGGCATGTCCACCCGAATCCGCCCGGCCAGTTGCGCTTCGTCCTGGCGAAACAGCCCTTCCAACTCCTCCATGTGCGCGAGCAAATCCTTGCTGCGCTCATACAGCACGCGGCCATCCTGGGTGGCCTGCACCTTGCGCGTGGTGCGCTGTAACAGGCGTGCACCGAGCAGTTCTTCCAACGCCTGCACATGCTCCGACACGGTGGAGCGCGGCAGGCCCAGGCTCTCGCCAGCGCCGGTGAAACTCGACAGCTCGGTAACGCGCACGAAGGTGCGCAACAGCTCCAGTTTGTTCATGGGATTGTTCGCCTTATTCGGCCAGTGATTCCGGCATAGCGCTGTTTATCACGTTACGACCGGACAAATACACTGCTTCCCACACTCAATCATCGAGGACATCACCATGAACCGTAAAATCGCATTGATCACCGGGGCCAGCCGTGGCCTGGGCAAAAACACCGCCCTGCACCTGGCGGCACAAGGCGTCGACATCATTGGCACTTACCACAGCAAGGCCGATGAAGCGCAGGCATTGGTCGCACAGATCGAACAGCTGGGCGGCCGTGCCGCGATGCTGAAACTGGATGTGAGCCAGAGCGCGACGTTCGCTGATTTCGTCGGTGAGGTTGCTGGCGTACTCAAGGACGTTTTCGCACAGGATCGCTTCGATTTTCTGATCAACAATGCCGGTATCGGCATTCATGCCAGCTTCGCCGAGACCACCGAAGCGCAGTTCGATCAGTTGGTGGCGATCCAGTTCAAGGGTCCGTTTTTCCTGACCCAGCAGCTGTTGCCATTGATCCGCGACGGTGGGCGCATCGTCAATATTTCCAGTGGCCTGGCGCGTTTCAGCCTGCCCGGCTACGCCGCTTACGCCGCCATGAAAGGCGCGATGGAAGTGCTGACCCGCTACCAGGCCAAAGAGCTCGGCGGGCGTGGCATCAGCGTCAACATCCTGGCCCCCGGCGCCATTGAAACCGACTTCGGTGGCGGTGCCGTGCGCGACAACGCCAACCTCAACGCCATGGTCGCCAGCAATACCGCCTTGGGCCGCGCCGGGTTACCGGACGATATCGGCGGCGCCATTGCCAGCCTGCTCGCCGACGGTAGTGCCTGGATCACCGGCCAACGTATCGAGGCGTCGGGCGGCATGTTTCTGTAGGAGCTTGTCGCGCAGTACGTCATACCCCCAGTGATACACATAGGTGTACGGCAGGAAAAACAGCAGTACGCCTATGTCGAGGATAAACGCCTGCACCAGGCTGATGCTCAGCCAGGCGGCAATCAGCGGCACACACACCAGGATCAACCCACCTTCAAACATCAAGGCGTGCAGCACGCGGGTCCAGCCGTTGCTGGCCAGTTGCAGGCGCGCCTTGAGGCGGTCGAACAGGCCGTTGAAAATCACGTTCCAGGTCAGCGCCAACAGGCTGATCGCCAGGGTGACCATGCCCATCTCCAGGGCAGGCTTGTCCATGATCCACGCCAGCAACGGGGTGCAGATCAACAATGCCAGGGCTTCGAAACCAATGGCCTGGCAAACACGTTCAGTAAGCGACTTGGTAGGGTTCATGACCCGGCTCCGTGAGTGACGATGGTTGTCATCATTAGCCTTTGACTCGATACTTCATAACCAATAACCATCGATCAAGGCGATAGTCATGGCCTCTAACGAAGTGCTGCAGGCGTTTGTGCAGGCGGCCACCCAAGGCTCGTTTTCGGCGGCGGCGCGCAAGCTCGGCAAGAGCCAGTCCACCGTCAGCGCGGCCGTGGCGAGCCTGGAGATTGACCTGGATGTGGTGCTGTTCGATCGCAGCAGCCGCAAGCCGACGCTGACGCCGGCGGGCCATGTGTTGCTGCAACGCGCCGAGCAGGTGCTGGAGGCCAGCAGCCGGCTGGAATTGGCGGCGAGCCAGTTGGCCCAGGGGTTGGAGCCGAAGCTGAGTATCGCCATGTCCGATACCTACCAGTCCGACCGTTTCGAGGTCGCCCTCAGCGCCTTTGAACAGCGCTACCCGGACCTGGAGCTGGAATGCCTGATCGCCGAATGCGAAGACCTGATCGCCCTGGTCCAAAGCGGCCGCGCGCAGATTGCGTTTATTGAACACCAGGAAGAGTATCCCCCGGACCTGACCCGCGCCCCCGTGGACGAGCGCACGGAAATTGCCCTGTTCGTGTCACCCAGACATCCGCTGGCGGGCGTCGGTACCCTCACCGCGCACGCCCTGCAACAACACCGCGAATTGCGTCTGGCCAGCATCATCAACCCGAACGAAACCCGCGCCAATGGCCGTGTCTGGTCGGCCCCCAGTTACCTGATGCTGTTGGAGATGGCCCAGTTGGGGTTTGGCTGGGCACCGATTCCGCGCTGGCTGGTGGAGCGCTTTGGTGGCGGGCAACTGGTCGAACTCAAGGCCCGGGGTTGGCCGCGCTCGGTAGCCGTGGATGCACTGTGGTCCCGGCACCATCCGCCGGGGCCGGCGGGGAGTTGGTTGTTGGGGAAGATGCTGGAGTGATTTTTTTCAGACAATTGAGATTAATGTGGGAGGGGGCTTGCCCCCGATGACGGTGGGTCAGTCACCCAATGCAGCGACTGACACCCTGCTATCGGGGGCAAGCCCCCTCCCACATTTTTGATCTTCATTGCTTGGGGAGATTGAGTTCGGCCAGGCGGTGTTCCAGGAATTGCTTTTCCGGAATTTGCCGGGTCAGTGACAGGGCTTTTTCGTAGGCTGTCCGGGCCTCTTCCACCCGCCCCAATTGCCGGCAAAACTCGCCCCGCGCCGAATGCGCCAGGTGGTAATCCAGCAACTCCCCGCGCGCCAGAATACCTTCCACCAACTGCAACCCCGCCAACGGCCCTTCGCCCATGGCCACCGCCACGGCGCGGTTCAACTCGATCACCGGCGACGGCGCGGCACTGAGCAACACATCGTAGAGCCCGATAATCTGCAGCCAATCCGTTTCCCCGGCGCTGGGCGCTTCGGCATGCACCGCTGCAATCGCCGCTTGCAGGCAGTACGGGCCAAAGCCGCGACGGCTCAATGCCTGCTCCACCAGCCCACAACCTTCGGCCATCAGCGACGCGTCCCACCGCGAACGATCCTGCTCATCCAACAACACCAACTCGCCGCTGGCCGAGGTGCGCGCCGCGCGGCGGGACTCGTGCAACAGCATCAGCGCCAGCAGACCCATCACTTCCGGCTCCGGCAGCAACTCCAGCAGCAGGCGGCCGAGGCGAATGGCTTCGCGGGTCAGTTCCTCGCGCGTGAGGTCCGCGCCCATGGACGCCGAATAGCCTTCATTGAACACCAGGTAAATCACGCGCAGTACGCTGTCGAGGCGTTCGGGCAGCTCGGCCAGCGACGGCACCTGATAAGGGATGTTGGCCTCGCGAATCTTGCCCTTGGCGCGCACGATGCGCTGCGCGATGGTAGCGGGGGTGGCCAGAAAGGCACGGGCGATTTCCTCGGTGGTGAGGTCGCAGATCTCACGCAAGGTCAGCGCCGCCTGGGCGTCGGCCGCCAACGCTGGGTGGCAGCAGGTGAAGATCAGGCGCAGGCGGTCGTCTTCCACGTCCTCAACGCTCCAGTCGGCGGCTTCCAGTGTGTCGGCCTGCGCCTGCAACAAGGGCGCAAAACGGGCTTGGCGGCGCAGGCGGTCGATGGCCTTGAAGCGTCCGGTCGACACCAGCCAGGCCCGCGGGTTGTCCGGCACGCCCTCTTGCGGCCAGCGCTCGACCGCGACGAAGAACGCCTCGTGCAAGGCTTCTTCGGCGAGGTCGAAATCCCCCAGCAGGCGGATCAGGGTGGCGAGGACGCGCCGGGACTCACTGCGGTAGATCGCCTCGATGGGAGGCGTCAATCGCGCATGCCCTGGGTCACCAGCGTCACCAGGCGGTCCAGGCTCTGGCCCCAGCCGTCGTGAAAGCCCATGGCTTCGTGGGCCTGCTTGTCTTCGGCGCTCCAGTGCATGGCGCGGGCGGTATAGAGGGTCTTGCTACCCTCGACTTCCTGCAGCGTCACTTCGGCGGTCATGAACGGTTTGCCCGAAGGGATCCAGCCCGGCGTATAGGCGTCGGTAAACACCAGGCGCCGAGGGGCGACGATTTCCAGGAACACGCCCTGGGTCGGGTACTCACTGCCATCCGGCGCACGCATCAGGGTGCGAAACAGCCCGCCGACCCACAGGTTCATTTCGCACTCGGGGGTGGTCATGCCGTGGGGGCCCCACCATTGTTGCAACAACGCGGGTTCGGTCCAGGCGCGGAATACACGGCTGCGCGGCGCATCGATCACGCGGCTGATGGACAGTTCAAATTCGGCAGGTTGCGTAGGCATGGCTAAACCTCCTCAAGTCTTATGGTTGTTGTGTTCAGAGATTCAATTCGCGCACGGGGCGCACTTCCACACTGCCGACCCGGGCGGCCGGGATACCGCCGGCCACCTGGATCGCGTCGTTCAAATCCTTGGCTTCGATCAGGTAGAAGCCGGCGAGCTGTTCCTTTGTTTCGGCAAACGGCCCGTCGGTGATCGACAGCTTGCCATTGCGCATGCGCACCGTGGTGGCCGTGGTTACCGACTCCAGCGGCTCGGCGGCGAGCATCCGCCCGCTTTTTTGGATGGACTGCGCGTAGGCAAGACATTCCGGGTCTGCGGGGCTGTCCGGCGAGGTGTGCAGCACCTGCTCGTTGCTGTAGATCAGGCAGAGGTATTTCATGTGCGTCTCCGTTTTCGGACTATTGACTATAGTTCGCGGCGCTCAAGGTTTCAGGTCGAACAATGCCGTGCCGCTTGCCATGTCGAACGGCGCCGACCAATGCTCATGCACCACCTTCCAGTCGCCGTTGAAGCGTTGATAACCGGCGGTCACCCGCATCCAGCAGGCCTTCACTTCACCGTCCGGCCCGGCGCCGCCGCAGTGGGCCAGCCAGTGGGCGAATGCGCTGTCCTGGGACTCGACGATACGCAGTTCGTGGAACTCGAAAATGCCCGGGCCGGGGCAGTGCTCCATGCAGGCTTCCCAGTGCGCACGGTAGGCCGCCTTGCCTTTGAATTGCAGGGCGGTCACGGCGTCGAACGAGACGATATCGTCGGCGTAATAGCTGACAATCTTGTCGATATTCCGGGAAAGCACGGCTTGCTTCCATTGCTCGATCAGGGTGTTGATTGCGGTACTCATGGCGATACTCCTTAGGGTTGGAAAATCACGGAAGACACCCTTAGTCGAACGGCCCTCGGGCAAATCGACAGCCCGTTGAAAAATAATGTCGTCCAGCACAAACCCGATAGACTGCGCCCTTCCTTGCCGCTGTTCGGACACGCCGATGCAAACCCGCCTTGTCGCCTACGAGGCGCTGAATGCCGTGCAACAACAGCACGTCAGCGCCATCGAAGTTCACCCTGAACAGTTGCCGTTTTGCGGCGACATGTATTGCGCCCTCAATTCGCTCCTGGCCAAGCCCAGCCCCGGCGTCAAGGGCTTTGCCCTGCTGGCCGACGACATTCCGGTGGCCTTCCTCCTGCTTAAACGCCCGCCCTGTCTGCCCCATTGGGCCGATGAACACAGCGCGACGCTGCATGCGTTGCAGGTGGATCGGCAGCAGCAAGGGCGTGGATTCGGCAAGGCGTGCTTGCAGGCGCTGCCGGCTGCGGCATTGCAGGCGTGGCCGCAGATCAAGGCGCTGGAGTTGTCGGTGGACACGCACAATGTGGCGGCGATGGGGTTGTATCTGGGGGCTGGATGGGTGGACAGCGGGGAGGCGTATAAGGGACGGATTGGGTATGAGCGGAGGTTGAGGTGGGTGTTGGGTTGAAACGGTGTTGGCCTGCGTTAAATGTCACGTATAGATGACTTACCCGATAAAAAGTAATGAATATGTGACATGAATATTTCAGTTATCGCTCAGCAACCCGACAGCCAAGTTAGCGCCATGCGTCTTAACCATGGCTCTGCCGAGGGGCGTGCTCCCGATGGGCTGCGCAGCAGCCCTATTCAGTGCTGCCGCATTCTTCCGGGTGAACCGCAGCGGTAGATTTTGGGGCCGCTGCGCAGCCCAACGCGGGGCGAGCCCGCTCGCCACAGAGGGACGTGTTCAGCCAGCCGGTTACTTGGCTTCCACAGGCAACCAGATCTCCACCGTCCCCGTGCCCTTGCGCCCATCAAAATCCGCGCTGTAGCGCTCGAAATCCGCCCCCGCCACCTTGTAGCCCGAGTGCGGCAACCACTCGAACATGATGCGCTCATAGGTCTGCTCCAGTGCCTGCACCGGGCCATAGTGCGGGAACACGGCGTAGTGGTGCGCAGGCAGTTCGACGCACTCGAAGTTGCTCGGCACATCGCTTTTGGACGGTACTTCCACCCCGGCCATGTAATCGAACTCACCGTGGCTGGGGTTATGGCAAACGCCGTAGGTCACCCCGCCGACGCGTTTCTTGATGTGTTTTACGCTTTCGTCGAACACGCTCCACAACTTGGGGATATCCCCCACGGTAGCCTTCGAATAACGCCCTTGCACCCCGGCGATCACCAGGGCCTTGCCCTCTTCCATGCGTGGCTCTAACGGTTGTTTTGTCTGCTGATCCATACGAACAGTCTCCTTCTTATGAGGGAACAAACCCGTATCGAGTATAGGGGCATATCCTTGCAGTACTCCATGCAGAAAATTTTCCTACGTATCTGGACAACTGGCCATCATCGACCGTATTGTCTGCTCCGCAGGCCACCGCAGTGGCCGACGTCGCTCGGACGGTTCCGGGCGCTTACGTACTCTCGAGGCAACAATGGCAGACCTTGGTTCGCCGCGCCGCTTTGCGCGCATAGATCGACTCCCCCCTTACGTTTTCAATATCACTGCCGAGCTGAAGATGGCTGCGCGTCGGCGCGGCGAAGACATCATCGACTTGAGCATGGGTAACCCCGACGGCGCCACGCCTCCCCATATCGTGGAGAAGATGGTTACCGTCGCCCAGCGTGAAGACACCCACGGCTATTCCACCTCCAAAGGCATTCCGCGTCTGCGCCGGGCGATTTCGCGCTGGTACAAGGATCGCTACGCAGTGGACATCGACCCCGAGACCGAAGCCATCGTGACCATCGGTTCCAAGGAGGGCCTGGCACATCTGATGCTGGCCACCCTGGACCAGGGCGACACGGTGCTGGTGCCCAACCCGAGTTATCCGATTCATATCTACGGTGCCGTGATTGCCGGCGCCCAGGTGCGTTCGGTGCCACTGATTCCAGGCGTGGACTTCTTCGCCGAGCTGGAACGGGCGATCCGCGGCTCGATCCCCAAGCCGAAGATGATGATCCTCGGCTTCCCGTCCAACCCCACCGCGCAGTGCGTGGAGCTGGATTTCTTCGAACGGGTGATCGCCCTGGCCAAGCAGTACGATGTGCTGGTGGTGCATGACCTGGCCTACGCCGACATCGTCTACGACGGCTGGAAAGCCCCGTCGATCATGCAGGTGCCGGGGGCCAAGGACATTGCGGTGGAGTTTTTCACCCTGTCCAAGAGCTACAACATGGCCGGCTGGCGCATCGGTTTCATGGTGGGCAACCCGGAACTGGTCAACGCCCTGGCGCGGATCAAGAGCTACCACGACTATGGCACCTTCACCCCGCTGCAAGTCGCCGCGATTGCCGCACTGGAAGGCGACCAACAGTGTGTGAAGGACATCGCCGAGCAGTACCGCCAGCGCCGCAATGTGCTGGTCAAGGGCCTGCATGAGCTGGGCTGGATGGTGGAGAACCCCAAGGCGTCGATGTACGTCTGGGCGAAGATTCCCGAGGCGTATGCCGCCATGGGTTCGCTGGAGTTTGCCAAGAAGCTGCTGCTGGAAGCGAAGGTCTGTGTGTCGCCGGGGATTGGTTTTGGTGAGTATGGCGACGATCACGTGCGCTTTGCGCTGATCGAGAACCAGGACCGGATTCGCCAGGCGGTGCGCGGGATTCGCGGGATGTTCCGGGCGGATGGGTTGGTCACTAAAGCCTGACCCGATCCACCTGAACAAATGTGGTCAAAATGTGGGAGGGGCTTGCCCCCTCCCACAGTTGCATTGGGTTTTCACCCTTGCTGCCGGTGTGTCGGTTAGACCACCAACGACAGCAACATGATAAAGATCAGTGCCACAACGGACAGGATGGTCTCCATCGCCGTCCAGGTCTTGAAGGTCTCGGCCACGGTCATGTTGAAGTACTGCTTCACCAGCCAGAACCCCGCATCGTTGACGTGAGACAGAATCAACGAACCCGCCCCCGTCGCCAACACCAGCAACTCACGGTTAACCCCCGGAATCATCCCCACCACCGGCACCACGATGCCCGCGCCGGTAATGGTCGCCACGGTGGCCGAACCGGTCGCTACACGAATTACCGCCGCCACCAGCCACGCCAACAGGATCGGGTTGATCTGTGCGTTCACCGCCATGTGGCCGATCACGTCACCCACGCCGCTGGTCACCAGCATCTGCTTGAAGCCACCACCGGCACCGATGATCAGGATGATCGCGGCGGTCGGCGCAAGGCTGGCGTCGAGCAACTTGAGGATCTGCTTGGAATGGATGCCCTGACGACTGCCAAAGGTGTACAGCGACAGCAGCAACGCCAGCAGCAAGGCGGTGATCGGGTGACCGATCATGTCCATCCAGTTGCGCACCACGTTGCCTTCGGCAAAGGCGATGTCGGCGAAGGTTTTGAGCAGCATCAGGAACACCGGCAGCAGCACGGTGACCAGGGTGATACTGAAGCTCGGCAGGTTTTTGTTCTCAGGCTCGCGGGCCAGTTGGTCGACCAGCTCCTGGGACGGGTTGCCCGGAATGTACTTGGCGATAAACGTACCGAAGATCGGGCCAGCGATGATGGCCGTCGGCAGCGCGACGATCAGGCCGTACAGGATGGTCTTGCCGATGTCGGCGCCAAACACACCGATGGCCAGCAGCGGGCCCGGGTGCGGCGGCACCAGGCCGTGGACTGCCGACAGGCCGGCGAGCAGCGGGATGCCGATCTTGATCAGCGACACGCCGGTGCGGCGCGCAACGATAAACACCAGCGGGATCAGCAGTACAAAGCCGATCTCGAAGAACAACGGAATGCCCACCAGGAATGCGGCGAACATCATGGCCCACTGGACCTTGTCCTTGCCAAAGGCGCGGATCAGGGTCTGGGCGATCTGATCGGCACCGCCGGATTCGGCCATCATCTTGCCGAGCATGGTGCCCAGCGCGAGGATGATGCCGACAAAGCCGAGCACCCCGCCGAAACCGTCCTGGAACGCCTTGATGATCTTGTCGACCGGCATGCCCGAGGTCAGGCCAAGGAAGCCGGCCGCGATGATCAGCGCAATAAATGGGTGAACCTTGAAGCGGGTGATCAAGACGATCAGCCCGATGATGGTGACGACTGCATCTAACAGCAGGTACGACTCGTGGGACATGCCAAACATGGGGGGTCTCTCCTGTTTGTTGTTGTTATTAAAGCGGGTGTTGAATTTCCTGCCGGGGATAGCGCTATCTTTTCCGGCAAAAAATCAGTTGGATGGTTCAAAACCGTGTTTCAACCACCAGGCGTTGGTCTGCTGGGCCAGTTCCTCGACGCTGTCTTCGCTGGCATTGAGGGCCAGGGTCAGCGGCTCGCCCTTGGGCGATTCAAGGGTGGCGAACTGGCTGTCGATGAGGCTTGCCGGCATGAAATGGCCGGGGCGATGGGACACGCGGTCGGCGGCGACTTCGCGGGTCAGTTCCAGGAATACAAAACCCAGGCCCGGGGCGGCTTCGCGCAGGTGGTCGCGGTATTTCTTTTTCAGCGCGGAGCAGGTGAGCACCGGATGTTCACCGGCTTTGAGCGAACGGCGCAGTTCATCGCACAGGATGTCGAGCCAACCGGCGCGGTCGTCGTCGTTGAGGGGGTGGCCGGCGCTCATCTTTTCGATGTTCGCGGCGGGGTGAAAGCTGTCGCCTTCAATGGCGGTGGCACCGTTCAGGCGGCACAGGGCCTCGCTGACGCTGGTTTTGCCACAGCCGGCAACACCCATGATGACCAGGGCGGTAACAGGTTGACTCATGAAACACCTCAAGACGCAGATAGCGCTACCTTTGCACGCCGTAAGACGAGTGCAAAAACAGGCTTTTCCCGCGCCGTCTTGTCATTTTTATGGAGTGACGCGTGCATCCGCTCCAATCATTTGAACCGGATCAGGCAACCCATAGTTCAATAATTTGCAGCCTTTTGGAGACAGCGCTACCTTAGTGCCTCGATTTTTGTTTGGCAAGCCGCCTGATGACCTCCAAGAACGATAAAAATACCCGCACCACCGGTCGCCCTACCCTCAACGAAGTTGCCCGCCTGGCCGGCGTCAGCCCGATTACCGCCTCCCGCGCGTTGCGCGGCATCAGCACCGTGGCCACCGAGTTGGTGGAAAAAGTCCAGCACGCCGCTGCCGAACTCAACTACGTGGTCAACCCCGCCGCCCGTGCCCTGGCTTCGGCCCAGAGCCATTCGGTGGTGGTATTGGTGCCGTCGTTGTCCAACCTGCTGTTTATCGAAACCCTCGAAGCCATCCACCAGGTTCTGCGGCCCAAGGGCTTTGAAGTACTGATCGGCAACTCCCACTATTCGCGCGACGAAGAGGAAAACCTGCTGCGCAACTACATGGCCTATCAGCCACGGGGGTTGCTGCTGACCGGCTTCGATCGCACCGAAAGCGCCCGACGGATGGTCGAGGCCAGCAATGTGCCGTGTGTGTACATGATGGACCTGGACCCCAATGCCGGCGTGAACTGCGTGGGCTTCTCGCAGTTGGCGGCGGGTGAAACCGCGGCCGCACATTTGATCTCCCGTGGGCGCAAGCGCCTGGCGTACATCGGCGCGCAACTGGACCAACGCACCCTGCTGCGTGGCGAAGGCTTCCGCCGCGCGCTGCAACAGGCGGGCCTGTACGACCCGGCGCTGGAACTGCTGACACCACGCCCTTCCTCGGTGGGCCTGGGCGGCGAGTTGTTCCTGCAACTGCTGGCCGCCCATCCGGATGTGGATGCGATCTTCTTCGGCAACGACGACCTGGCCCAGGGCGCGCTGCTGGAAGCCATGCGCCACGGCATCAAAGTCCCAGAACGTGTCGCGGTGCTGGGCTTCAACGACTTGCCGGCGTCGTCCTTCATGGTGCCGCGCCTGAGCAGCATCAGCACGCCCAGGGAAGCGATCGGGCGGCGGGCGGCGGAGCATTTGTTGACGATCATGGCAGGCAACAGGATCGCCAAGCCGGTGGTGGACATGGGGTTTGAGTTGCAGGTTCGCGAGAGCACGTAGTCCCACATTTTGACCTCGCCCGCTCGGAGGCATCGCCGTAGCTTCTCCCTCCTGCTAGATTGGCTGTTCTCCATCGCAAGGAAAGCACCATGGCACATTCACTGAAAATCCTGGGTCGCACGTCCTCCATCAACGTGCGCAAAGTGCTCTGGACCTGCCAGGAACTGGGCATCGACTACGTGCGCGAAGACTGGGGCATCGGCTTCCAGCCCACTCAGTCCGCCGAATTCCTCGCCCTGAACCCCAATGCGCAGATACCCGTGCTGCTCGACGACCACGGCGTGCTGTGGGAGTCCAATACTATCTGCCGTTACCTGGTGGGGCTTTACCAGCGCCACGACCTGCTGCCCATCGAGCCCGCCCCACGGGCCCGGGTCGAGCAGTGGATCGACTGGCAGGCCGTCGAGCTCAACCGTGCCTGGGGCGATGCCTTCACCGCCCTGGTACGCAATAACCCGGACGGCCTGGACGCGGCGCAGATTGAAGCCGCCGTGCAACGATGGAACGACAAGATGAGCATCCTCGAGCAACAACTGAGCAAAACCGGGGCCTTTGTTGCCGGCGATGAATTCACCCTCGCCGACATCCTCATCGGCCTCTCGGTGCACCGCTGGCAGATGACGCCCATGGCGCGCCCGGCCTACCCCGCCATTGCCGCCTATTATCAGCGCCTCGGCCAGCACCACGGCTTCCAGCTCTTCGCCCTCGACGGACACAACTGAGGAGACGCACGTGAAAGGACTCAACGTACTGCTCACCGGCGCCTGCGGCAGAATCGGCAAGACGTTTTTCGAAGCCTCGAGAGACCGCTACCGTTTCACCCTCACCGACCGCGTCGCGCCTGATTTCGACCTGGGCGAACACCGCTTCGTGCACGCAGACCTCAGCGACAAAGCCAGCCTCGCCAGCCTGCTCGAAGGCATCGATGTGATCGTGCACCTGTCGGGCATCCCCCACGCCAGCGCCACGTTCGACGAATTGCTGCCGAACAATATCCTCGCCACCACCTACCTGTTCGAAGCCGCCGTGGCGGCGGGTGTACAGCGCCTGGTGTTCGCCAGCAGCGCGCAAACCATCGAAGGCTACCCGGTAGACCGGCAGATCACCCCAGGCATGCAGGTGATGCCGGCCAACCTGTATGGCGTGAGCAAATGCTACGGCGAAGCGCTGTGTGGCTACTACGCGGCGAAAACCCCGCTGTCGACGATTGCCCTGCGCATCGGCGCGTTCGAATTCGTTGAAACCCACGACCTGAACAACGCCCGCGACCTCAGCGCCTGGCTCAGCCCGCGGGACGCCGTGCAGCTGCTGCAACGTGCAGTGGAGGCCGAGGGCGTGAAACACCTGATCGCCCATGGCATTTCCAATAACCGCTTCAAGCGCCTGGACCTGAGCGAAACCACGCGGGTGTTGGGTTACCATCCGCTGGACGACGCATTTCAGACCTTCGATATCCCCATCACTGACTGAGTTTTTCCCGCCATGCCTGCACTCCCTGCTACAGACGGCATCGATCCGATCCGCGCCGCCCATATCAGCGCGCGTATCGACCGCCTGCCCGCCGTCGCCACGGTCTGGCGCCTGGTGGCGCTGCTGTCGATCGGCGGTTTTTTCGAGCTGTATGACTTGTTCCAGACCGCCTACATCAGCCCCGGCCTGATCAGTGACGGGATTTTCCACACCGGCAGCGAGGGCGTGTTCGGCTTCTCCGACCAGGCGGCTTTCGCCTCGGCGACCTTCCTCGGCCTGTTCCTCGGCGCCAGCCTGCTCAGCCCCATCGCCGACCGCTTCGGGCGCCGGGCGATCTTCACCTTTGCCTTGATCTGGTACACCGTCGCCACGGTGTTGATGGGCATTCAGACGTCCGCGCTGGGCATCATCGGCATGCGTTTCCTGGTCGGCATCGGCCTGGGCATCGAGCTGGTGACCATCGACGCCTATCTGTCTGAACTGGTGCCCAAGCGCATGCGCAGTTCGGCGTTTGCCTTTGCGTTTTTCATCCAGTTCCTGTCGGTGCCGGCCGTGGCGTTGATGTCATGGTGGCTGGTGCCCCAGGCACCGTTCGGGGTGTCGGGCTGGCGCTGGGTGGTGCTGAGCAGTGCGGTGTTTGCGCTGTTTATCTGGCAACTGCGCAAGCGCCTGCCGGAATCACCGCGCTGGCTGGCGCAGAAAGGCCGCTTCGAAGAAGCCGGCAGGATCATGGACACCCTTGAGGCACGCTGCCGGAAAGACCATGGCAAACCGCTGGACGACCCCGAACCCGAAACCGTCAGCGTGCAAGGCAGCGGCCGTTTTGCCGACATCTGGCAACCGCCGTACCGCCGCCGTGCGTTGATGCTGATTGTGTTCCATGTATTCCAGGCCATCGGCTTTTTTGGGTTCGGCAACTGGTTGCCGGCGCTGCTTTCGGGCCAGGGTGTCAGCGTGACCCACAGCTTGCTGTACGCCTTTATCATCACCCTCGCCTACCCGCTGGGGCCGTTGCTGTTTGTGAAGGTGGCCAACCGCTTTGAAAACAAATGGCAGATCGTCGGCTCCGCCATGGGTGCGGTGATCTTCGGCAGCCTGTTCGCGTTGCAGACCACGGCGGTGGGGCTGGTGATCTGCGGGGTGATGATCACCTTCTGCAACGCCTGGCTGAGCTTCAGTTACCACTCCTACCAGAGCGAGCTGTTCCCGACCAATATCCGCGCGCGGGCGGTGGGGTTCTGCTATTCGTTCAGCCGCTTGTCGACGGTGTTCAGCAGCCTGTTGATCGGTTTTATCCTCGAACACCTGGGCACACCCGGTGTGTTGGCGTTTATTGCCAGCAGCATGCTGATCGTGATGATCACCATCAGTTGGTTCGGCCCGCGTACGCGCAACCTGGCCTTGGAAAATATCGCCCATTGACGGCAACGGTTGGCCGCCTGCGGGACAATGTTTGCCGCGGCGGCCAGGCCAAATCCAGTCAAACCGGGGTTATCGGACCCGGCATGTTATTTGCTCCCGCTATGGCACCGAACATTTTCCCAGGTGCCCGATCATGCTGGTTAACAACAACACCCAAGCCGTGTCGACCCTTCAAAAGATCACGCGTCCCGACATGGACCCGGCCAACGCCGCCGCCAGCACGCTGTACAGCGGTGCCCTGCAAGCGGCGCAGCAAAGCGTGACCCTGCCGGCCGCGCAGAAGGATCTAGACAAGGCCGGCGATCGCATCGACGAAGCTTTCGCCAAGACCCGCGTGCAGTTGCAGGCCAGCACAGCGGCCACCACGGCGACGACGGATGTCCCCGCCACCAGCTCCGCACGCGCAGACTTCACCGATTACATGAGCAAAACCCCGGCCGAGCGTATCCGTGAGCAATTGCTCAAGGAACAAGGGTTGACCGAGGCGGATGTGCAGAACATGTCGCAGGAAAAGCAGGACGCCATTTCCAAGCAAGTGGCCGAGCGTTTGAAGCAGCAGCAAGAGCAGCAGGTAGCGGCGAAGACCACTGACCCGCAGGCGCAGGCAGTGAAGGAAACCCTGGCGGCGATCTAAGTCACAGGTGGGACGCCGAGCGTCCCTGGCGGCATTCCCACGCGGGTGCGTGGGAATGATCATTAACTCAGTGACCGAACAGGCCGGTCTCGGTTTTCTTGGCTTTCTTGTCGGCGCGTTTTTCGTCGGCGGTCTTTGCCGGTTTCTTCTTCGCGGCTTTCTTTGAATCCATACCTTTGGCCATGATGCATGCTCCACTTACAGGGGATGTAACACTGGGTATACCACCTATTGCCGCACAGAAGGCGCTTATAATCCCCGGCCCTTGATTATGTTGCCCAAACACCATGCCCGAACTGCACATCGCCCCCCTGGCTGAGCCGCTATGGCCGCTGCTGAACAAGTTTTATCGCCGTCATGACTCACCGATGAAGGCGCTCAAGGGCGGGCGTTTGTGGGTAGCGCGCGACAGCGAGATTGTCGCCGGTCTGTGCCTGACGCCTGTGGTCGGCGGACAGTGGTTGACCGGCGTGTTTGTCGACCCGGCGTATCGCGGCCAGGGGTTGGCGGGGCGATTGATAGCGGCGGCGGCGGCCGAGGTGCAAGGCACGCTGTGGTTGTTGTGCCATCCGGACCTGGAGGGTTTGTATCAGCGCATGGGTTTCACCCAGGACACGCTATTGCCGCAATCCCTCAGCGAGCGGCTGGTGCGCTACAAGCGCAACAAACCGATGATCGCCATGGGCTTAGATCGTTTAGTGAGGTCGTCCTCGGATAATGTGTGATCGCCCCGTATGGGCCCCATGCTAGCCTCGGCGACACAGTGGCCCACTTTTCGGATGATCATGAAAGCGACCTTTGCAGCTCTGTCCCTTACCGCCCTCCTCGTTCCCATGTTCAGCCAGGCCGCCGACGCACCGATCAGCGCCCAGCAATACGCCAGTGTGTTGGCCGGCAATTGGCGCGACCCGGCCAACAGCGCCCGCGACGGCTATCGCCACCCGCAGCAGACCTTGGAATTCTTTGGCCTGGGCGCCAGGCAGACCGTGATCGAAATTACCCCAGGGGGCGGTTGGTACAGCGAACTGCTGGCACCGTTGCTCAAGGAGCACGGGCATTACATCGCCGCCGTGCAAGCGCCAAGCAGCAGCGCCTATGCGCGCACGTCCGAAGAGAACCTGAAAAACAAATTCGCCGCCGACCCGACGCGCTATGCCAAGGCAGACGTGGTCGAGTTCGACCCCAAGGCACCGGTGTTCGGCAAACCTGCTTCGGCGGATGCCGTGCTGACGTTCCGCAATGTGCATAACTGGGTGCTGGCCGATACCGCCGAGGCCACGTTCCGCGCGTTCTACACGGTGTTGAAACCGGGTGGCGTGCTGGGTGTGGAAGATCACCGGGCCAAGGACGGGGCCGAGCTGGAGGCGATCAAGGACAGCGGTTACCTGACCACCGCCCAGGTGGTGAAACTGGCCACCGACGCGGGGTTCAAGCTGGCAGGCCAGAGCGAGGTCAACGCCAACCCGAAGGACACCAAGGATTATCCCGCCGGCGTGTGGACGTTGCCGCCGACGTTGAAGCTGGGGGAACAGGATAAGGCGAAGTATGTGGCGATTGGCGAGTCGGACCGGATGACGTTGCGGTTCGTCAAACCGGCCAAATAACCTGGTCCCTCCCACATTTTGTTCTCAACGGGTCGGGATTACTCGTCAGCGGTTGGGTCCATGTCGGGAAACATCACTTCAATAAAGCCGAACTTGCTGAAGTCGGTAATGCGCGAGGGGTACAGCCGGCCGATCAGGTGATCGCATTCATGCTGCACCACCCGCGCGTGGAAGCCATCGGCAAAACGTACGATCGGCTCGCCCTTCGGATCAAACCCCTCGTAGCGAATCTGCTGGTAACGGTCCACCGCACCTCGCAGTCCAGGCACCGACAGGCAGCCTTCATAGCCTTCTTCCAGCACCGGGCTGAGCGGCGTGATCAACGGGTTGATCAGGATGGTCTGCGGCACCGGCGGCGCATCCGGGTAGCGCTCGCTGGCTTCGAACCCAAAGATCACCAGTTGCAGGTCGACGCCAATCTGCGGCGCGGCCAGGCCGACGCCGCCCACGTGCTCCATGGTCTGGAACATGTCGTCGATCAATTGCCACAGCTCGGGGCTGTCGAACATTTCCGGCGGTACCGGCGGGGCGATACGCAGCAGGCGTTCATCGCCCATTTTCAGGATTTCACGGATCATCGATCAGACTTCGTCGGTAGTGGGTTTGGAGTGGTCGCGGCCGAGGCCGGAGACATGTTGTTTTTCGTGCGCGGGCGCGGGCTCATCGAAATCCTTTGCGCCTGGCTCCTTGCCTTCGGCCGACATGTGCTCGATCACGGCATTCATCTCCGCCCCCAGCAACAGCACGGCGGCAGATATGTAGAAGTACAGGAGCAACACGATGATCGCACCGATGCTGCCATACATGGCGTTGTAGTCGGCGAAGGTTTTGACGTAGTAGCCAAAACCGAGGGAGGCGACGATCCACACCACCACCGCGAGCACCGAACCCGGGGTAATAAAGCGAAATTTCTGCTCCACGTCCGGCATCACGTAATACATGAGGGCCACGGCAAACATCAGCAGGATCACGATCAGCGGCCATCGCACGATGGTCCACAAGGTCACCACGAATTCCTGCATGCCGATCTGGCCGGCCAGCCATTCCATCACCTGTGGGCCGAGCACCATCAACGCGGCAGCGGCCAGCAGCATGCCGGCGATGCCGATGGTGTAGAAAACCGACAGCGGGAAACGCTTCCAGATCGGCCTGCCTTCCACGACGTCGTACGCGGCGTTCATGGCGCTCATCATCAGGCGCACGCCAGCGGAGGCGGTCCAGAGGGCAATCACGATACCCACCGAGAGCAGGCCGCCCTTGGATTGCTGCAACTGGTCGATCACCGGGTTGACCTGCTCCAGGGCCTGGGGCGGCAACACCAGTTCCGATTGCAGGCGCAGCCAGGTGAAAAAGTCCGGCAGGTGCAGGAAACCGATCAGGGCGATAAGGAACAGCAGGAAGGGAAACAACGAGAACAGCATCTGGTAGGCCAGTGCCGAGGCGTAGGTGGACATCTCGTCATCGACGAATTCCTTGACGGTGCGCACCAGCACTGTGTGGAGCTTGAGACCATCGAGAACCGGAAAAATCATAGCGTCTCCTTTCGCCGCAAAAAGGGGGTTCATGGGCGACTCAGGGGCCGTTTTCTACATCAAGGTAGCCTATTTGGCGACCTTGAAACAATTTCGAAACTTTAATCACTGCATGTGACATAAAAACGGCCATCCGTGGATGGCCGTCCGGCTGCACGATGGCAGTCTTACCTGGTCGCTTTTTTCACCGCGTCCTTGGTGTCGCCCACGGCTTTTTCAACCTGGCCTTTCTTTTCCTGCACGACACCTTCAGCGCGCAGCTTGTCGTTGCCGGTGACTTTGCCGACGCCTTGCTTGATGTTACCGACGGCCTCGTCTTTCAAACCTTTTGCCTTATCCGCTGTGCTGCCCATGGTATTTCTCCGAAAGAACAATCAAAGGGTTTTGGTCATTACGTAGAGATTGACCCAAGGCCGTTCGGCAGAGTTTCAATTATTTTTCGCTGAACATTTCATCGCCAACGACAGGTTTGGCTTTATGTTTTGCAGCCAACCCACGAGAATGCCCGGCACATTCAGGCTCCAAAGCTGAATAACAGATCCCGTAGGAAGGTTATGAAACTCAATAAAGCACAGGCCATCGCCCGCAGAAACCAGGAACTGGGCGGTGCCGTACTCGGCGTCAACAACTGCCACTTCACCGACCTGGACCGCAAACGCAACATCTGGTGGTTCGATCTGCCGGTGGGGCGTATTGCCGTCGGCCAGTACGAGTGGATTCACCTGTTGATGCACAACGCCGAGACCGACCAGCTGCTGCACCTGAAGGTGCCGACCGTGTTCCTGCGTGAAAAGCTCGAGGGGCTGGTGGTGCGCAACGCAGGCAAGCGCAAGCCGGAGATTACCCTGGAGCTGAGCGCGGATAAGGATTCGTTCTTGAAGGATGTGCGGCCGGCAGGTGCGGGTGTGAGCTTCGCGCAGTTCGCCGTGTAAGAACGCGGTCAAAAAAATGTGGGAGGGGGCAAGCCCCTCCCACATTTGGATCGGATTACTTTTTAAGACCGAGTTTCTTCAACTCTTCATCGCGCAATTCGCGGCGCAGGATCTTGCCCACGTTGGTGGTCGGCAACGCATCGCGGAACTCCACGGCCTTGGGCACCTTGTAGCCGGTGACGTTGGCGCGCATGTGCTCCATGACCTGCTCCTTGGTCAGGGTGGCGCCCGGCTTGACCACGATGAAGAGCTTGATGTGTTCGCCGGATTTTTCATCCGGCACACCGATGGCCGCGCACTGCAGCACGCCCGGCAGGCCCGCCAGCACGTCCTCCAGCTCGTTGGGGTACACGTTGAAACCGGAGACCAGGATCATGTCCTTCTTGCGATCAACGATGCGCATGTAGCCATCCGGCTGGATGATCGCGATGTCGCCGGTCTTCAGCCAGCCTTCGCTGTCGAGCATCTCGGCGGTGGCGTCTTCACGCTGCCAGTAGCCCTTCATCACCTGCGGGCCCTTGACGCACAGTTCGCCGACTTCACCCAGGGCCAGCTCGACACCGTCGTCGGTGATGACCTTGCACAGGGTCGACGGCACCGGAATGCCGATGGTACCGATCTGGATATGCTGGATCGGGTTCACCGTGGCCACCGGGCTGGTTTCGGTCATGCCATAGCCTTCGCAGATGCCGCAACCGGTCACCGCTTTCCAACGCTCGGCCGCCGCCAGTTGCAGGGCCATGCCGCCCGACAGGGTGACTTTCAGCGCGGAGAAGTCCAGCTTGCGGAAGGCTTCGTTGTTGCACAGCGCCACGAACAGAGTGTTCAGGCCGACAAAGCCGCTGAACTTCCACTTCGACAGTTCCTTGACCATCGCCGGCAGGTCGCGCGGGTTGCTGATCAGGATGTTGTGGTTGCCGATCAGCATCATCGCCATGCAATGAAAGGTGAACGCATAGATG